>Ga0181533_1001727_pt1 | contig 27361 bp, 26 predicted proteins | sample PEATcosm2014_Bin_45_FD_119772 | JGI IMG/M metagenome (GOLD analysis project Ga0181533, IMG submission 119772) | Peatland microbial communities from MTU Mesocosm Facility, Houghton, MI, USA - PEATcosm2014_Bin11_60_metaG | ecosystem: Environmental > Terrestrial > Soil > Wetlands > Peat | place...
CCATCCCGAGACCCATCTCCCGCGGCAGGCGAGTGGGCCGCGCACGCATGACTCCGACGATTGGCGGGGCTTCATCGGGCTCACCTCGGTGGTCATGCTGCGGTCCATCGTCTACTTCGGGCTCACCTCACTGGTGGCGCTCTACGTCGGGACCAGCCTGCACGGGGGCAAGGGGCTCGGTGAGGCGGCGCTCACCACCATGGTGGGGTTCGGCGCGGTCGGCACCATCACCGGCGGGCGGCTTGCCGACCGGTTCGGCCGGCTCCCCGTGACCCGGGCTTCGTTCGTGGCGACCATCTTCAGCCTGCTGGCCGTTGTGCTCACACCCTTGCCGTGGGTCTTCCTCCCGATCGCGGTCACCGGCTTCGTGCTGTTCCAGTCGTTCAGCCTGACGGTGACCCTCGGCCAGGATTACCTGCCCACGCGCATCGGCACGTCCTCGGGCGTGACGCTCGGCCTCGCGATCAGCGTGGGAGGGCTGGTCGCCCCCGGTCTCGGTGCCCTGGCGGATGCGACCAGCCTCCGCGTCAGCCTTCTCGTCCTGCTGGCGTTCCTGCCCGCCGGGCTGGCGATCGCCTGGCGGTTGCGTGACCCGCGCTCCGCCCGTCCAGAGAGCTCCGGGCGGCCCGGCGTCCCGGCCCCGACCGCCCCCTCGGTGCCGGTGGTTCACCTCCCCTGATGCCCGGGCCCGGCGCCGTCCCCCTCCGACGGTGGTGGGCGACAGGGGAGACGACGACCTGCGACCCCGCCTCAGCGGGGCGTATCCACGGAGCTGAGCACCGCCCGCAGGTCGAGCTCGCGCAGCCGCTCGCGATCGCCGAACGCATCGATCTCGACGATCCTGCCGCCCCGTACGGTGAACGCCATGACCGAGAACAGCGCTCCGTGCCGAGTCACCACCGCGCCCGGAGCACCGTTCACGAGCGCCGGGATCAGCGCCGCGCCGGCGGGCGCGCGCGCGTAGCGGAGCACCTCCGACACCCCGCGCACAACCCGGGACGCCGGGGTGGGTCCGAGGTCGGCGCGGAGCACGACGTCGGGGTCCAGCACCGCCACCAGGGTGTCGAGGTCACCGCGGCGCGCCGCCGCGAAGAAGGCGTCCACCACCCGGCGCTGCTCGCCCAGGTCCGCGTCGGGGGCGGCCGGCGCTGCCTGGACGCGCCGCCGGGCCCGGCTGGCCAGCTGGCGGGTGGCGGCCGGGCTGCGGTCGAGGATCGGGGCGATCTGGTCGAAGGGCAGATCGAAGACGTCGTGGAGGACGAATGCCAGCCGCTCCGGGGGCGTGAGCGTCTGCACCACGACCTGGAGCGCGAGCCCGACCGATTCGGCGAGGAGGGCCTCCTGCTCGGGATCTCCGCTGTCCGCCCGCGTCACGATGGGATCGGGGAGATGCACTCCCAGGGGCTCCTCACGATGTGAGCCGCGCGCGCGCAGCATGTTGAGGCACACCCGCGCGAGGATCGTCTTGAGCCATCCGCCCGGGTTCTCCACGCTTGGGCTGTCCGCGGCGCTGGCGCGCAGCCAGGTCTCCTGAAGGGCGTCGTCGACGTCGCTGAGCGAGCCCAGCATCCGGTAGGCGAGGCCCCGGAGCTGGCCCCGGTGGGCATCGAACCATCCGGCGATCGGGTCGGGCTCGGTCACGGTCACATTCCTCGGTCCTGCGGTGTCATGGACGATGACACCCGGGCCCCGCCCGATGTGACACGTCGACGGGCCCCGGGGAGAGCAGCCGAGAGCCGGAACAGGAGGCAGGGATGCGCGTGTTCGTCGCCGGGGCCAGCGGAGCGATCGGCATCCGCCTCGTCCCCCAGCTCATCGAACGGGGCCACGTGGTGATCGGCACCTCCCGGTCCCCCGAGAAGGCCGACCTGATCCGATCGCTCGGGGCCGAGGCGATCATCCTCGACCTCCTCGATGCCCCCGCCGTGCGCCGGGCGGTGGTCGATGCCCGCCCCGAGGCGATCGTCCACCAGGCGACGGCGCTTGCCGGTGGAGGATTCTCCCGCAGGCTGGACCGCACCTTCGCCCAGACCAACCGGCTGCGGACGGAGGGCACCGACGCGCTCCTCGCCGCCGCGCGCGAGGCCGGGGTGCGCCGCCTCGTCGCCCAGAGCTTCGCCCCCTACCGCTACGCCCGCCAGGGCGGGATGGTCAAGACCGAGGACGACCCGCTCGATCCCGCTCCGCCATCGGGCGCCCAGAGGACCTTCGCTGCGATGGCCCACCTCGACCGGGCGGTCACCGAGGCCGGAGGCATCGCCCTCCGCTACGGCGGCTTCTACGGCAACGCGGACAACCCGCAGCTGAAGGCCGTGCGTCGGCGCCTGCTCCCGATCATCGGCAGCGGCGAGGGGGTCACCTCGTGGATCCACCTGGACGACGCCGCGGCCGCCACTGTGCTCGCGCTCGAGCACGACGGTCCCCGCATCTACAACATCGTCGACGACGACCCGGCCCCGCTCCGCGAATGGCTGCCCGAGCTCGCCAGGGTGCTCGGCGCCAAGCCGCCGCGCCACCTGCCGACCTGGATGGCCCGGCTCCTCGCGGGCGAGGGCGGCGTCAGCATGGGGACCCAAACCCGCGGCGCCTCCAATGCGCGGGCCCGGACCGAGCTCGGCTGGACGCTGCGCTATCCCAGCTGGCGGCAGGGTTTCGCGGCCGCCTACGGCTCCACCGCGACGGTCGGGACGGCCCCGAATCCGCGACCGAGCACCGCGGCGCGATGAGCACGGCATGAGCGGCGCCCCTGCGTGTTGGAACCCCGGCTGAGCAAGGGGCTGCCCGCCACCTGAACCCGCTGCCACTCTACCCGGCGTCCCCCCGCCGAGTGCCCAGCGCGACCCGGGGACGGTGCCCGGGCCTGCGGTCCGGCAGGTGCCGGTGCCACACTCCCCGGCGGCTCCGCGACGGGCCCTTCCGGTAGGCGGCGGCGATGCGCCGTCGCGCGTCCGGGGTTCGCCCGGCTGCTGGAGCGCTGTCGTGGTGACCAGGCTGGGGTCGGTCGGAACGGGTGGAGGATCGAGATGCGCACGGTGTTCAGCGGCGGCCAGGTCTTCGACGCGCGGGGGCGCACGGTGGCGCCGGCGGACGTGGCGATCGAGGGCGGACGGATCCTGGAGGTGGGCGGTCACCTCGACGGTGACCGGTCGGTGGACGCGACCGGCAGGACCCTGCTGCCTGGGCTCTTCGACTGCCACGTGCACATCGCGACCCGGAGCATCGACATCTGGGGGCTGCTCCAGACCCCGCTCTCGTACCGCTTCTTCGAGACCGCGCGCAGCCTGCGGGCGACACTCCGAGCCGGCGTCACGACGATTCGCGACGCGGGCGGAGCGGATCTGGGGATCAAGCGCGCCCTCGAGGACGGGCTCATCAGCGGGCCGCGGATGCAGCTCTCGGTGGCGATGCTGAGCCAGACCGGCGGTCATGGCGACTCCTGGCTCCCGAGCGGTGCCGAGGCACCGATGACCCCGCTCTACCCGGGGATGCCGAGCGCGGTGGTTGACGGGCCCGACGAGATCCGCCGCAAGGTGCGCGAGCTCATCCGCGACGGCGCCGACGTGATCAAGGTCGCCAGCTCCGGTGGGGTGCTCTCCTCCCGTGACGATCCCCGCCACCCCCAGTTCTCTCTCGAAGAGCTGGAAGTGATGGTGATGGAGGCCGCCGCCGCCGGCCGCTGGGTGATGGCCCACGCTCAGTCGACGATCGGGATCAAGAACGCGGTGCGGGCCGGGGTTCGCTCGATCGAGCACGGCATCTACCTCGACGACGAGGCGATCGACCTCATGCTCGATCGCGGCGTCTACCTGGTGCCCACGCTGGTGGCGGTCCAGGGCGTCATCGATGCGGCGGCGGCCGGGGCCCAGATTCCCGAGCCCAGCCTGCGCAAGGCGCACGAGGTGAAGGAGGCCCACAGCGCCTCCTTTCGGCGAGCGCTGGCGGCCGGCGTCCGGGTGGCCATGGGCACCGACAGTCCGATCACCCCCCACGGGCGCAACCTCCGCGAGCTGGCGCTCATGGCCGAGCTGGGCATGGCTGCCCCCGAGGCCCTGGCGTCGGCGACCCTGACCGCGGCGGAGCTCATGGGTCTCCAGGACGAGCTCGGTTCGATCGAGGCGGGCAAGCGGGCGGATCTGGTGGTGGTCTCGGGCGATCCCCTCGAGCTCTCCTCGCTCGGCGAGCGGGTCGAGGCGGTCTGGAAGGACGGCGTCGAGGCGTAGCGGGGGGAGGCGGGGCGGCGTCGACACGCCGGGGCTGATAATTGATTCTGTAAATCAATCTTATGCGATCATCCGAGCATGAGACCGACCCGGACCGACGTCGAGCGCATGGTGGTCGCCCTCTTCACCCTCAACGCGGGCCTGGACCGGGCCAGGCGTCAGAGCCCGGGTGCGGCCCGGCTGTCGGTCCTCCAGGCCCTCCTCGGCCGGGAAGGTGCTCACCCCTCCGATCTTGCCGAGGCCCTTCAGGTCAGCCCGTCGCTGGTCACCCGGCATGTGCAGGCGCTGGAGGAGGAGGGGTTGGTCGCGGTGTCCCAGGACCCCGCCGACCACCGCTCGTGCCTGGTTTCCCTGACCCCCACCGGGTGTGAGGAGGTGCGCCGGCTCCAGCAGCTGGGCGTGGCTCGCTTCGAATCCTTCGTGGCCAGCTGGGACGCGGCCGAGGTGGTGGCCTTCACCCGGCTTCTCGAGAAGCTGGAGGTCGACAAGCACGAGGCCGGGGAGCGGGCGAGGCGCCGGTCGCGGCGTCCCCGTTGGGCGGATGGCGAGCCGGCGCGTCGCGTGCCAGGGTCGGGTGACCGGGGGACGCACGTCGAGGCGAGCACCTCGTGACCCGGTCCCTCGATCGCCAGACCCCGACCAGGCGGACGCCCTTCCTGCACATGCCCGTGCCCTGGGTCTTCGTCCTCGCCTTCCTCCTCGGCGTGGGGCTGCAGTTTCTCCTCCCGCTGGGCTCGACATCCTCGACGCTCTCCGGGCTGGCCTGGGTCGCCGGCTTGGTCCTCTTCGCGGCGGGTGCGGTGATCGCCGGATGGGGGCTGGTCATCTTCCGCCGGCTGAGGACCACCACCACTCCGGGCGAGAACCCCAACAGCCTGGTCACCTCCGGCCCGTACCGCTTCAGCCGCAACCCGATGTACCTCGGCCTGGTCCTCGCCTACCTCGGCGAGCAGGCGATGCTGGTGCTCGCCTGGCCGCTGCTGTTCCTGGTGCTCACCATCGGCTACGTCAACTGGTTCGTGATCCCGGTCGAGGAGGCCTCGCTGCGCGCCTTCGGGCCGGCGTACGAGGCGTACCGGGCCCGGGTGCGCCGCTGGATCTGAACCCGCGGGTGTCAGCGACACGGATGGACGGATGGCCGGGATGACCACCGCCGCGCTCGAGCAGCCGCGCCGGCGCGGCGCACTCGCCTGGGGGGTCGTCGGCCTGCTCGCGCAGGTGGCCTTCGCGGCCGGCTGGGTGATCGCCGAGACCTGGCAGGGACCGCGCTACAGCCCGGTCACCGACACCATCAGCGACCTGCAGGCCGTCACCGCACCGCACGTCTGGTTCCCGATCGTCTGCTTCGCCGCCGGGGGCCTCGGCACCTGCGGCTTCGCCGTCTTCGGCCTGCGTCCGGCGTGGGCCGGAGCCGTGCGGATCGCACCCTGGGCCATCGGCCTCTCCGGCCTGGCCCTCGGTGACTCCTTCCCGCAGATCCCCTGCCAGCTGTCGGCCCCGGGATGCACCGCGACCGGTCAGCTGCTCAGCGCCGGCGGTCTGACCGATGCCATCCTGAGCGGGGCCGCCCTCTGGCTGCTCGCGATCACCCCCCTCCAGCTGGCGCGGCTGCTGGCCCCGCTGCCGCACTGGAGTGCCCTCGTCCGGCTGCTGCGCGTGGCGGGGGTCGTGGCCCTGGCCGGGTACGGGCTGCTGGCTCTGGCGCTGCTGACCGGCATCTGGCCGGGCCTCGTCGAGAGGGCCCTGGTGGCCGTCTGCCAGCTTTGGCTTGCCGTCGTGGCGGTGACCCTCATCCGCACCTCGGGCGCCGTGGACCGCTGAGCCCAGATCGGCCGTGGTGCACCGGACGCTACCGGCAGCCGTCTTCTCGGCTGCGTCCCGCGATGGCAGACTGGTCACCATGCCCGACCCCGATCCCAAGGCGACGCTCCACCTCTATCTCCGGCGGGCCCGTGAGGTCATGCTCTGGAAGCTCGACGGCCTCTCGGAGTACGACGTCCGCCGCCCCCTCGTGCCGACCGGGACCAACCTGCTGGGAATGGTCAAGCACCTCGCCTGCTGCGAGGCCGGGTATTTCGGCCAGACCTTCGGGCGGCCGTTCGGCGAGCCGTTGCCCTGGTGCGCGGTGGACGCCCCGCTGAACGACGACATGTGGGTCACCGCGGGCGAGTCGCGCGAGATGATCGTGGGCCTGTACCGCAGGGTGTGGGCTCACGCCGACGCCACCATCGACGCGCTGGGGCTGGAGGCGATCGGGCACGTGCCCTGGTGGCCGGAGGAGCGGAGCGAGGTCACCCTGCACCGGATCCTGGTCCACATGGTCGCCGAGACCAACCGGCACGCCGGGCACGCCGACATCGTCCGCGAGCTCATCGACGGTGCGGTCGGGATGCGGGCCGACCAGGACAACATGGCGACCTCCGACCCGCGCTGGTGGGAGGAGTACCGCGAACGGCTGGAGCGGGTGGCGCGCGAGGCCGGCGCCTTAGCCGCCGGCGGCCCGGACTGAGCCGCCCCCGGCCAGCGCCCTCTCGAGAACCCCCAGCGCCTCGGGCAGGTTGGCCCGGCCGAAGCCCAGCCGGACGTGCGCGGGCTCGTCGTACACCGACCCGGGGAGGAGGAGCACCCCGGCCGCCGCGAGACGCGCGCAGAGGGCGTCGACGTCACCGGCGCCGCTCACCCGCGGGAAGCCGATCGGGCCCGCCAGCGGGCGCACCCAGGCGAAGGTCGCCGCCTGGCGGGCGAGGAAGCCGTCGAGGAGGTCCAGGTTGGCGCGGACGAGCTCCCGGTTGCGGTCCAGCAGCTCCGGCCCGTGGCGCAGGGCGAGCGCGGCGAGCTCCTCGCTGGGAGCGCTGGCGCAGATCGTCGTGTAGTGCTTGAGGTCGATCACCCTCCGCCGCAGCGCCTCGTCGTGGCAGGCGATCCAGCCGATGCGCAGCCCCGGCAGCCCGTAGCTCTTGGAGACGCTCCCCATCGAGACGGCGCGCCGGTCGCGGTCGCAGGCGGCCGGGAGGCGGTCGCCGGGAGCGTATTCGAGACCTCGATAGACCTCGTCGGAGAAGAGCCGGATCCCCCGCTCCTGCACCATCCCGACCAGGCGGTCGAACGTGGCGCCGTCCATCAGGGTCCCGGTCGGGTTGTGGGGCTGGTTGACGTAGAGGAGGCGGGTGCCGGGGGTCAGCCGTCGCCCGAGCGCATCGAGGTCGTACCCCCACCCCTCCGCGAAGGCCCGGTGCCACTCGGCCACCTCCGCGCCCGTGCTCCGGGCCAGCTGCAGGGCCGACTCGTAGCAGGGCGTCTCGACGACGGCGCGGTCCCCCGGCCCCAGGAGCGCGTGGTAGACGAGGAAGATCGCCTCCTCGGCGCAGCTGGCGACCACCACCTCGTCGGGGTCGATGGTGTCGTAGACGGCGGCGATCGCCTCCCGCAGTTCCGGAGCCCCCTGCGACTCGGTGTAGCCCAGGCGGTGCGCCAGCAGCCGGTCCCCGGCGCCCGGCTCGAGGCTCAGCAGCTCCCCGATCGATCGCGACTCGCAGTCGCTGCTGGAGAGCATGTACCGGGTGGTGAACTCGTACCGCTCGTAGTACCTCTCGATCCGAAACGGGGGCAGGTTCATGGATGGCTCCTGGCGTGGCGCACGGCCCGGGCCAGCGCCGCGACGGCGTCGTCGAGGGCGGTCTCGGTGACCCGACCGTAGCCCAGGGCCAGGCCCGGACGGACGGGATGATCGATGCGGAACTGGGAGAGGGGGGCGACGCGGACCCCCTCACGTTCCGCCTCCACGGCGACCCGCCGGTCGTCGACGCCCGGCGGCAGCCAGACCACCCCGTGGATCCCCGCCGCGACCCCGGCGACGGTCAGACCGGGAAGGTGATGCTCCACCGCCCAGAGCAGGGCGTCGCGGCGCCGCCGGTAGACGGCCCGCATCTGCCGGATGTGCCGGTCGTAGGCGCCGCTGGTCAGCAGGCGGGCCAGCGCGAGCTGCTCCAGCGCCGGTGAGCAGACGTCGAGGAGGTGCTTGACCGTCTCCGCCTCCTCGGCGAGCCGGGCGGGGAGCAGCAGCCAGCCCAGCCGGAGCGCGGGCGCCAGCGTCTTGGAGGCCGTCCCCAGGTAGGCGACCCGGTCGGGATCGAGGCCCTGGAGCGCGGGCGCCGGCTCCCGGTCGTAGCGGAACTCGGCGTCGTAATCGTCCTCGACGATCAGCGCGCCGTGCTGCCGCGCCCAGGCGAGCAGGTCGCGGCGGCGCGGACCGCTGAGGACCGCCCCGGTCGGGAACTGGTGGGCGGGGGTGACCAGCACGGCGTCGGCGGCGAGGCCGTCCAGGGTCAGGCCCTCGGCGTCCACCGGCTGGCCGGCCACCTGCAGCCCGCTCATCCGCAACCGGTGCGGCTGGCTCTCCAGCGAGGGGTCCTCCACCGCGACTCGCCGGGCTCCCGCGCTGCTCAGGGCGTGAGCCAGCAGGATGATGCCCTGGGCGGCGCCGTTGAGGATCACGATCCGCTCCGGGTCGGCCACCACGCCCCGGGTGCGCCCCAGGTGATCGGCGAGCGCCTCCCGGAGCGCGGGCTCGCCGCGCGGGCTGCCATAGCCGAGGGCGGAGACGGGTGCCGACCGGATCGCCCCGACCATTGCTTCCGTCCAGCGGCCGGTGGGGAAGAGGGCGACCTCCGGAGTGCTCGGGGAGAGGTCGAATCGCGGCGGAGGGGCGGGCGGTCGGGCTCTGGCCGGCGCCGGCGGCCGCGCCACCGCCCCCACCAAAGGGGTCGCTTTGACGCGGGTGATCAGGAAGCCCTGGGCCGACAGCTGGTCGTACGCATCGGTCACCACGCCCCGGGAGACGCCGAGGCTCGCCGCCAGGGTGCGGGAGGAGGGGAGGGGCACGCCCGGACGCAGGGCGCCGGCGCGGATCGCCTCGCGCAGGCTCCGCTCCAGCGCGCCCCGCAGCGTCTCCCGGAGACGCGGCTCGAGGGCGATCCATCTGGACTCATCGCCAGGCATCCAACTGGCACTTTACCCCGGTCCAGCCACGCGCGAGACTCGAGCTCACGCGAACCCACCAGGTCGGGAGGGCCAACGCCCATGAACGATGTCGCCGCCACCCCACCCCTCTACCTCTTCGCCGTCCGCAACCAGCGGGGAGGCCCCTGGGACTGGAGCCGCCCGATGCGCGAGCAGGAGGCCTGGAAGGAGCACGCCGCCTTCATGAACGCGCTCGTCGACGACGGGTTCGTCCTCCTCGGGGGTCCGCTCGAGGGTGACCGCGACGTCCTGCTCATCGTCACCGCGGGCTCGGAGGCGGCGGTGCGCGACCGGCTCGCGGAGGACCCGTGGCAGCGGGCCGGGATGCTCACCACCACCGCGATCGAGGGCTGGACCATCCTGCTCTCGCCCGAGATCCTGGACACGGTCCTCCTGCCGATGGCCGGCGCAGCGGGGGCGACCGGCAGAGCTCCGATGCCGGAGACCGTCTCGACCTGATCGCGCGCCTCCGATCGGAGCGGCTGGCCCGCGTCCGCGGGTCCTGAACCCGGCGCCGGTGGTCGGGGCGCCCGGCCATCTCCGGTCGTGCGGACACCCGTTCCTGGGGCCCGTGCCACGGAGCCCCGGTGTCGCCGTCCGCTGCCGTGTCCGCGGAGAGGCGAGCGAGCCCGCGGGATGAGAGACTTAGGCGGGACAGGCGGTTCCCCCGCAAGGGCTCCGGCGCGTCACCGGAAGCCCCGCTCACGACGGCGAGGGGGCTCGTCATCACGCACAAGTCTGCAGCAGCGGCCGGATGGCGGTCGGTGCTGCGCGGAGGAGAGCAGGATGGCCGTGGAGACAGTGGTGGCAACGCCGGAGGACAACGATCCATGGATCAACGCGCAGCGCCAGTTCGACGCCGCGGCCGACGTCCTCCATCTCGAACCGGGCATACGGGCGATCCTTCGAGAGCCCCAGCGCGAGCTGAGCGTCAACTTCCCGGTCCGGATGGACGACGGATCGGTCGAGGTCTTCCGCGGCTACCGGGTCCAGCACAACGTGAACCGGGGTCCCGCCAAGGGGGGGATCCGCTTCCATCCCCAGGTGACCCTGAACGAGGTCAGGGCCCTGTCGATGTGGATGACCTGGAAATGCGCGGTCGCGGGGATCCCCTTCGGCGGTGCCAAGGGCGGGGTGATCGTCGACCCCGGCCGGCTCAGCCACGATGAGCTGGAGCGGCTCACCCGCCGCTATGCCACCGAGATCTCGCTGCTGATCGGAGCCGACCGGGACATCCCCGCCCCCGACGTCAACACCACTCCTGAGGTGATGGCCTGGATCATGGACACGGTCTCGATGAGCGAGGGCTACTCGATCCCGGCCGTGGTCACCGGCAAGCCGCTGAGCGTCGGCGGGAGCGAGGGCCGCAACGCCGCCACCGGCCGCGGCTGCGCCATGGTGGCCCACCAGGTCTGCGCCAGGCTGGGCCTCGACCCGCGCCGGCTGACGGCCGCGGTGCAGGGTTTCGGCAACGTCGGGAGCATCGCCGCCAGGCTGATGGCCCGGGACGGCTTCAGCATCCGGGCGGTCTCGGACGCGTACGGCGGCATCCACAGCGAGGTGGCGCTGGACATCCCCGCGGTCGTCGAGCACACCCGGAGGACGGGCTCGGTGGTGGGCTTTCCCGGGGCCCGGCCGGTCACCAACGCCGAGCTGCTCGAGCTCCCGGTCGACGTGCTGGTCCCGGCCGCCCTGGAGAACCAGATTACTGCGGCCAACGCCGGCCGGGTCCAGGCGACGCTGGTCCTCGAGGGGGCCAATGGCCCCACCACCCCCGACGCCGAGGAGATCCTGGTCCGGCGTGGGGTCACCGTCGTCCCCGACATCGTCACCAACGCCGGCGGGGTCATCGTCTCGTACTTCGAGTGGGTTCAGGATCTGCAATCCTTCTTCTGGAGCGAGCGCGAGATCAACGAGCGCCTGGGGCGCATCCTCACCAGGGCCTTCGACGCGTCCTGGGAGGCCTCGGAGCGCCTCGGGGTCTCGCTCCGGCTCGGCGCCTACGCGGTCGCGGTCCAGCGCGTCGCCGACGCCACCAGCGACCGCGGCATCTTCCCGTGAGGGCGCCCCGCGTCGCGCCGCTCTGAGACGGGTGCGGGGAGCCGCGCGCCTCAGCCTTTCCGGGCCACCTTGTACGCCGAGGCCTGCTGCACGGGCCGGACCACGATCTCGTCGAGGTTGACGTGGGCCGGCCGGGTCACCGCGAAGGCGACCACGTCGGCGATGTCGGCGGCGGTGAGCGCGGTCACCCCGCGGTACACGTCCGCGGCCCGGCCGGCGTCGCCCTCGAACCGGTTGAGCGAGAAGTCGGTCTCCACCATCCCCGGGGACACCTCGGTGACCCGGATCGGCCGTCCGGCCAGCTCCAGGCGGAGGGTCCGGCTGATGGCGTGGACCCCGTGCTTGGCGCTGGTGTAGCCGCTCCCGCCCTCGTAAACCTCGAGGCCGGCGGTGGAGGAGACGTTGACGATGTGGCCGTGCCCCGAGGCCTCGAGCGCCGGCAGCAGGGCCCTGGTCATCTGCATCAGGCCGAGGACGTTGACCTCCCACATCCAGCGCCACTGGTCGCTGCGCGCCGCGGCCAGGGGGTCCAGTCCGCGGGCGCCCCCGGCGTTGTTGACCAGCACCTCCACCCGCTCCAGGCCGGCGCAGAAGGCGGCCACGCTGCTCTCGTCGGCGACGTCCAGGACCCGTGCCTCGGCACCGATCCGGGCCGCCAGCTCGCGAACGCGGTCCTCGCGTCGGGCACCCAGGAGGAGGTGGAATCCCTCGCCCGCCAGCCGGGTGGCGATCGCCTCACCGATGCCGGCGCTGGCCCCGGTGACGACCGCCAGCGGGCGGGAGGGCGCCGCGGTGTCCTGCGTGTCCGTCAGCTCATCCACGGCGTCCCTCCTGGTCGTGCCCCGGGCCGGTGGCTCGGTGGCTCGGCGCGAGCCAGATGATCTCAGGGATGCAGCCGCCGGTACTCGGCGGCGATGCTGCGCAGCCGGGCGTCGGCCCCGCCCATGGCGACGCCCGGGGGGAGGTACTTCTTGGGGAACTTGGCGACCGACGCGTAGTTGGTGTCGCAGACGTTGGCGAGCGGGGAGAGCACGCCCTGGGTCACCAGCTGGGCCAATCCGGAGGCCCACCGCCCTCATCCGCCAACGGCATGAGGGCATCCCGAGGACGTCCCACTGCGCAGAGCCGGACACCGTCCCTCACGGCTGTGGGGGTCCGGTGACAGGCGCATCACGGCCGGGACTCGTCCGGGGGCCGTCCCTTCCGGATGGATAACCTCGGCACGTTGAACCGTTCGGCGCGCCCCGAAGGTGAGCGATGCCGCGACCGGACAAGGAGGTGCCCATGCAGCGGTACCGGGCTCAGGAGCCGGTGCAGGCCGGCGAGTCCTTCGATCACTCCGACGATCCCTCCCACACCGACCGGGTGGTGGGGATGGTCGCGTCGGTCGAGGGTGTCCTGCTCATCATCGCCGGGCTGCTCGGCGCCATCGCGGTGCAACTCATCTTCGTGGCGCCGGTGCTGCCTCAGGTCATCAGCCAGAGTGACCTCACCAGCACGTCGATAACCGCGATCGGCGCGGGTTCCGACATCCTCGGCTTCGCGGCCTTCTACGCGCTGGCCGGGATCGCCGGAAGCGCGAGCCCCGGCAGGGGGCGGAGGCACCGGTAGACCCGGACTCCGGCCACCGGCCCCTTGCGGCGCCCAGCGCCACGCTTCCGCGGCCTATACCACCTTCGCCGGCACCCCGCTCAGCCTCGACGCGTGCATGGCGAGCAGGACTGCGGTGTTGGCCCGCGCGTCGTCCAGGCTGTACGCCAGCGGAGCGCGGCCCCGGATGGCGTCGGCCAGGTGCTCGACCTCCAGGCGGTAGGGGTCCACGAAGGGGAACGTCTCGACCACCGGCTCCACCCCGTCCACGTACGTCTCCTCCCCGTACCGGTGGAGGAGCAGGCGGGTGAATGGCTCCTGGCGGAACCCCGTCCCCGGCAGCATCAGCCACCCATCGCTCCCCACCACCTCGACCTGGGCAAAGGGGTTGTGGAAGTCGAAGCTGACCCAGAACGGCGCGTTGACCATCGGACCGAAGCGCATCACGCCGGTGAAGGTCGTCTCGGCCGGCTGACCCTCGCGCACGTCGGGGAACCCGAAGACCTCCACAGGCTCCCGGCCGAGCACGCCGCGCGCCATGTTGGCCGCGTAGCAGCCCATGTCCCAGATGATCCCGCCGCCCACCTCGGGGATGAACCGGATGTTGGCGAGGTCGAGCGGGACCCAGAACGCGAACCCGACCCGCACCACCCGCGGCTCGCCGATCGCGCCACTCGCCACCAGGGACACCGCCCGCTGCCAGCGTGGCGCGTGCCGGTACATGAAGGCCTCGAGCACGTGCCGGCCGGTGCGCTGTGCCGCCGCGGCGATGGTGTCGACCTCGTCGAGCTTCAGCGCCAGCGGCTTCTCGCAGAGGACGTGCTTGCCGGCCTCGAGTGCGCGGACCGTCCATTCCGTGTGGAGATGGTTGGGGAGCGGGATGTAGACGGCCTCGATCGAGGGGTCGTCGAGCAGCTGCTCGTAGGAGGGGTAGGCGCGGCAGCCCCAGCGGGCCGCGGCGGCCTCGGCCCGGCCGGCGGAGCGCGACGCGATCCCGGTCAGCTCCGAGCCCTCGGCGGCGAGCAGGCCGGGGATCAGCGACTCGCTGATTCCCGCCGTCGAGAGCACCCCCCAGTGCACGGTGTCGGTTGTCATGGGTCGGATCACCTCCTGCACCGGTGACCGCGACGGCTCGGTCCGCCCGGCTGGCCACCGCGGAGATGGTACGAGGCCGGGACAAAGGGGCCGCCCGGACCACGGCGCCCCCGAGGCCGGGAGAAGGCAGCCGCCCGGACGGGGCACCCCACGAAACCGCACCCGGGCGCCGCTCCGGGAGCGTGGTTCCATCTCTCAACAGGATCAATTGACCAATCTCCATCATCCTCTGGCAATCGATGCCGGATCTGGGGTAGACTCCCTCCTGCATCAGGAGTGGCCCGGTCACCCCGGGCCCGGCAACCTGGATGGACATCCAAGGTGCCACTCCGTTTCGGGGATGTGGCCTCGCGAGAGGCAACCAAGTGTCCGGCGCGGGGCCCGCGATCCACGGGAGTGGACCGCCGGCTCCACCAGCGAGCACAGACCCGATCGGGGTGAGGGGGTCCTCCATTCAGACCCGGAGGGCGATCGGCATGGGGACCGAAGTGGACGCCGCGGAGGCGGTCGGAGGCGAGCCCCGGGCCGCGGAGCCGGTCGGAGCCGAGCTCCAGCTGGCGGAGGTGGTCGGCGCCGATCTCCGGGTGCCGCTGGTCGGCGGTGGAACCGCCCGCTACGTGAACCTCGACTACGCGGCGAGCGCCCCCGCGCTGACCGGGGTCTGGGCCGCGGTCCAGGCCTTCCTCCCCTGGTACAGCAGCGTCCATCGTGGCGCAGGCTTCCGCTCCCAGGTCGCGACCGCCGCGTACGAGGGTGCGCGCGACATCGTGCGCGACTTCCTCGGCGGGCGGCCCGGCGACACCGTCATCTTCACCCGCAACACCACCGACGCCATCAATCTGCTCGCCCGCTGCCTGCCCCACCGGACGACGGTGGTCACCAGCTTGGTCGAGCACCACGCCAACCTGCTCCCCTGGCGCCGCTACCACACCGCCATCGAGCTGCCCGTCCCCGGTGACCCCGATGAGCTGCTGAGCCGCTTCGACGACACCCTCGCCCGCATCCCCGCCGGGCAGCCCTCCCTGCTCGCCGTGACCGGCGCCTCCAACGTCACCGGCGAGGTCTGGCCGATCGCCGAGCTGGCCGCGCTGGCCCACCGCCGCGGCGCGCGCATCCTGGTCGACTGCGCCCAGCTCGCGCCCCACCGCGCCGTCGACATCGCCGGCCTGGACCTCGACTGGGTGGCGCTCTCGGGCCACAAGCTGTACGCGCCCTTCGGCAGCGGGGCCCTGGTCGGCCGGCCGGATGGGCTCGACCGCGCCGACCCCTACCTCGCCGGCGGCGGCTCGGTCGCCTGGGTCACCGCCCAGGGAGCGGCGTGGACCGGCCTCCCCGACCGCCATGAGGGCGGCTCCCCCAACGTGGTCGGGGCCTTCGCGATGGCGGCCGCTTGCAGCGAGCTGGGGCGGATCGGGATGGACGCGATCGCGGTGGAGGAGGGGCGCCTCGGCGACCGGCTCCGGGCCCGCCTCGCCGAGGTCCCGGGTCTGATCTCCTACCAGACCTGGCCGGGGCATCGCGATCGCGTCGGGATCGCCGCCTTCAGTCTCGAGGGGCGGGACCATGCCGAGGTGGCCACCGCGCTCGCCGCCGAGCATGGCATCGGTGTGCGCAGCGGCTCGTTCTGCGCTCACCCCCTGCTCGCCCGCATCGCCGGCGGCGCCGGCGGCTGGCGCCCTGGCTGTGGGCAGGAGGTGCCCGGCGCCATCCGGGCGAGCCTCGGCCTGGGCAGCCGGGAGGAGGACGTCGACCGGCTCGCCGGCGCACTCCGTGAGATCGCCCTGCGCGGGCCGCGCTGGACCTACCGGACGGCTCCGGACGGGAGCGTGGCCCCCCACCCCGACGACCGTCCGTGGCCCGCTTTCCTGGGCTCGGTGTTCGGAACCACGGGTGCCGGGCGCTGAGCGGGACGCCGGATCGCCGTCATCGCGCTCGTGTCGCGGGTTTGGCCGGATGGAGGGTGTGTGTATCATCGAGGACAAATGTCTGCGCAGCCGAGCCGCATCCTTCTCACCCGGCGGCTCTTCCTGGATTTCGGGGCTCGCAACACCTGCTCCTGTATCTGAGCCTGGCCCGGCCGCGCCGCGGCCCCACCAGGCTTGGCGCACCTCAACGTGGTGCCGTGCCGCCCACGGCGGGCACCCCCCCTTCATCAGGAGCATCCATGGATACGCTGACCATCCCCGGCGGTGAGCTACCCGGCGCGACGGAAGCCACCGCAGGCGAGTCACCGGGCGCGACCGGTACCGCCGCCACCGTCACGTCACCCGTCGTGACCGAGGCCGTGACCCCCGGGCCGTCGGGTGCGACCGGATCCGCCGCTCAAGCTGGCCAGGACCGCGCCCTGGTGCGGGCCCTGATCCAGCACCGGCGGACCCAGGTCGCCCGCTTGCCGTCGCGCAAGCGGGTCGAGACGTTCGTCGACTCGGCGGTGGGCCTGCTCTTCCCGCAGCACAGCGCCGAGAGCCGGGCCAGCGAGGACCAGCTCCTGGCCAGGATCCACCTGCTCCGCGCCGAGCTGGCCAGCATGCTGCGCGCGGTCCTGCCCACGGGGCGCTCCGACGAGGTCGCCGAGGAGCTCACCCGGGCGCTGCCCGTCATCTACGACCGCCTCCGGGCGGACGCCGCCGCCATCGTGGACGGCGACCCCGCCGCCGAGAGCCTCGACGAGGTGATCGCCGCCTACCCGGGCTTCTTCGCGATTACCGTGCACCGCATCGCCCACGAGCTGCACCGGCTGGGGGCGCCCACCCTGCCCCGGCTGCTGGCCGAGGCCGCCCACGCCCGCACCGGGATCGACATCCACCCCGGCGCCACCATCGGGCGGGCCCTCTGCATCGACCACGGCACCGGCATCGTGATCGGCGAGACCGCGATCATCGGTGACGACGTCAAGCTCTACCAGGGGGTGACCCTGGGCGCGCTGAGCGTCGTCAAATCGGCCGCCGGGTCGAAGCGGCACCCGACCATCGAGGACCGGGTGGTCCTCTACGCCAACGCAACCGTGCTGGGCGGCGACACCGTGGTCGGCCACGACAGCGTCATCGGGGGCAACGTCTGGCTGACCACCAGCGTCGCACCCCATTCGTTCGTCTATCACACCAGCCAGATCCGGGTGAGGAGCGTGGCGGACGCGCTCGGCAACTCGGACTATTCGATCTGAGAAGGGAGAGCCACCCATGCCCTACGACAGCGTTCTCGAGACCATCGGCAAGACGCCTCACGTGCGGATCAATCGCCTCTTCGACCCCCGGGTCACGGTCTGGGCCAAGCAGGAGCGGGTCAACCCCGGCGGCAGCATCAAGGACCGGATCGCTCTCGGGATGATCGAGGACGCCGAGAAGGCGGGGATCATCGGGCCCGGCTCGGTGCTCATCGAGCCCACCTCGGGCAACACCGGCATCGGCCTCGCCCTGGTCGCCGCGGTCAAGGGATACCGGCTGATCCTCTGCATGCCGGAGTCGTTCTCCATCGAGCGCCGCCGCCTGATGAAGGCCTACGGGGCCGAGCTGGACCTCACCCCCCGCGAGCTGGGGATGAAGGGCGCCATCGCCCGCGCCAACGAGCTCCAGAAGGAGACCCCGAAGTCCTGGATCCCGATGCAGTTCGACAACCCCGCCAACGTCGACGCGCACAAGCGCACCACCGCCCAGGAGATCGCCGCGGACTTCCCCGACGGGCTGGACTACGTCATCACCGGGGTCGGCACCGGCGGCCACATCACCGCCATCGCCGAGGTCCTCAAGCCGCGCTGGAGCCAGCTCCAGGTGTTCGCGGTCGAGCCGACCCTCTCGCCCGTCCTCTCCGGGGGTACCCACTCGCCGCACACCATCCAGGGCATCGGCGCGGGATTCATCCCCGGTGTGATGCGGGTGGATCTGCTCGACGGCGTGATCCAGGTCGACCCCAAGGACGCCGCCGAGTACGCCCGCCGCGCCGCCCGCGAGGAGGGTCTCCTGATCGGCATCTCGTCGGGCGCGGCTCTCGCCGCGGTCGCCCAGAAGCTCCCCGAAATGAAGGATGGCGCCCGGGTGCTCACCTTCGTCTACGACACCGGCGAGCGCTACCTCTCGGTCGAGGGGCTGTTCCCGGCCTGACCGCCCGGGGTGGGCCGGCCCTCGCCGGGAGGGCCGGCCTGCGCACCGGGCGACCCCCCGACCCAGGCGCCGGTCGCGATGCCGCAGCCTCAGGACGCGGGCGCCTGCAGCCTCTCCCGGCTGCCGGTCGCGTCCAGGATGGTCCGCAGCTCGCCCATTGCCTCCTCGGACGGGAAGAGGGAGCCGACTCCGAGCCGCTCGCGCAGCTCGTCGAGGTGCTCGACCAGGTGCCACCAGCGCTCGCCCCAGATGTCGGCGATGTCACCCAGGAGCTGGTGCGGCCAGCCGCCCAGCCCGGTCGCGTAGAACTGCTCGTTCCAGGCCGTGAACATCGCCACATGGCGGAGCCCGTACCCGGACTCGACCTGCAGGCCCCGGATGATCTGGTTGATGACCGCCACCGAGTTGCCCTGCGGGCAGCGGCTCTGGCACGTGTAGCAGTAGAAGCAGAGCCAGACCGAGTCGTCCTCGAGCAGGGTGGGATCCCCGTCCCGGGCGCGCCGTGAGATCTCCCGCGGCGAGTAGTCGCCGAAACGTGCCGCCGGGCATCCGGAGGTGCAGATGCCGCACTGGACGCAGGAGAGCAGCCCCTGCGCATGGCGACGCATGCGCGGGTCGCTCAGGATCCGCTCCAGCAGCTCGGGGCGTCGCGCCGGTACAGCCCGGAAGGCCGGCTCGGCGATGGTCGCGTAGGGCTCGGTCACTCCCGGGCTCCGATCCGCTCCAGGAACGGTTCCAGGTCCTGGGAGTGGGCCTCGACGCCGCAGACGGTGTCCGGGTCAGCCCCGAGGGCGAGCGCCAGCAACTGCTGCACGTGCAGGTGGACGAAGGGGTAGTCCTCGGCCGCGGTCTGGGAGATGACGTCGTGGAAGCGGTCGAACTGGACGTGGCAGTTCGGGCACATGTGGACGCAGACGTCGACGCGCTGCTCGGCGAGCCGGCGCAGCTTCTCGCGGGTCACGGCCATCGACATCGCCGGGTTGACGAACCGCTGCCGGAATCCTGCCCCACAGTGGGTCGCCTTCTCGGGGTAGTACCCGGTCGAGGTGACCCCGGTGGGCTGGAGGAGGTCCTCCGGCAGCATCAGGTCCTCGCTGTCGCCGAGCACCTCGTCGGGGAAGACCTTGCAGTAGTGGCATGCGGGGTGGGTCGCCACCTTGATGCCCGCCAGCCGCCGCCGGACCAGTCCGCGGATCGACGGGTGCCGGCTCCAGAGGATCTCGAGCACGTGGCGGTGCTCGACGGCCCCGGCGACCTTGTGGTCGTAGCGGCGGCCGACCCGGCCCAGGACCCGGTTGGTCCGGCGGCGCTGCTCCGGGTCCTCCAGGGCCTCATGCGCCTTCTTGTTAATCGCGTAGCAGGTGGAGCAGAGGTAGGCCTGGACAGGGTGCCCGGCCTCCACCGCGACGCAGGCGTTCCGGGCCGCGACCGCGACCGTGGTCGGGAAGGAGACCACGTCGGTGTAGTAGCCGAGCCCGGTGCAGCAGGTCTGGGCGGGGTTGACCTCGTACTCGACATCGAGCTGCTCGAAGAGCCACCGGGTGGCGGCCTCGACCCCGGGGTACTGGGTGGACACCAGGCAGCTTCGGAAGAGCTCGACGCCGCTGGTGATAGGTGCAATGTGAGGCGTGGTGGTCGGGGCCATCCGTTCACCTTAGGGGAACAGAGTAGCCCAGGTCAACTCACCGTGTCGATGGTCACCTCTCTGCCCAAGCTCTTCGACCCTGGCTGAGGCGAAGGGGCGGTGGAGCGCCGGTCTCCCGGCGCCCCACCACCCTGGGAAGGTTCGCTGACCAGCCGGTCTAGAACTTGGACAGGCTGGCGATGAAGGTCTTACCGGCCGAACCGAGGCCGGTCATGCTGTCGTAGCCGGGAGCCGTCGTGAGGGTGACGTCCCGCGAGGCGCAGTTGTCGGTGCCGTCGCAGTAGGTCTCGACGCCCTCATAGGTGATGACCCGGAGGCTGACGACGTAGCCGTCAGTGCTGTCGACGCTGTCGGCGTAGTCCACCCGGACGACCGCGGTCGAGTCCGGGCTGGACGGCGGCTGCACATCAAAGAACCCCGTCGGGTACTCGGTGTACGCCTTGTACAGCACCGGGTTGAGGAAGCCCAGCGACACCCCCGCCTTCTGGTCGGCGTCGGCGATGACGCCGGCGAGCAGCGGCGAGGCGAGGCTGGTGCCACCCTCCTTGAACTGCGCGTAGTAGGTGCCGTTGGGGAAGGTCTGGGTGAGCCCGATCAGCATCCCGGTCGATGCGTCGGCGTCCATCGAGATGTCCGGCACCACGCGCAGCGGCACCGGGCCGAAGAGGTTCTCGTTGCGGAGTGTGAGTGCGGAGGGCACCACCGGGGCCTGGTACGACGGCTCCGTGTAGTAGTAGCTCGTCCCGCCGCCGCCGCCCACCTGGTAGGCGAGGCTGCCCACCGGGGTTGTTGCGGAGCCGCAGTTCGTGGTGGTGAGGGGCTCGCAGAGGACCTGCTTGCCGGTGGACCAGCCGTACTCGGCCAGCCGCTGGCCGCTGCTGCCGATCTCCAGCGAGGTGCCACCCACGGCGGTGACGAACGGGCTGGAAGCCGGGTAGTCCGGCGCCGCCAGGCCGCTGATGGCGAAGTTGTCGCCGTCGTCACCGGAGGAGAAGAGGATGCTGACACCGGTCCCGCCCGCGAGCAGGAAGGTGTCGTCGTAGGCGGTCTTGGTTGCCGCGTCGTCCAGCAGGTCGCCGAGGGTGTCGCCCCACGAGTCGGTGACGGCGGATGCGCCGCTGGTGATGGCGGTGTTGACCGCGCTCAGCAGGCTGTTGTCGAAGCAGTCCTGGGCTCCGACGAAGACGATGTCCGCCTTCGGCGCCATGCTGTGCACCGACTCGATGTCCAGCGCCTGCTCGGGGTACCAGCCGCTGCCGCTGCACTCGGTCTGGTCGTCGACCGTCGCCGGCTCGTCGTTGATGAACTGCGAGCTGGACAGCGGAATGCTCGGATCGTTGAGCGCGAAGTAGTGGTGGGTGTCCTTGAAGAGGGTCGGGGAGTCGTAGGCGTCGACGATGGCGACGGTGACACCCGCGCCCGTGTTGCTCGAGGTCAGCCCGTAGGCGCTGCGCAGCTGCGACGGCGTGTAGCCGCAGATGTCATAGGGCAGCGGGCTGGTGTAGGGCGCGTAGAGCGACCCACTGTCAGCTGTGTCGGTCTTCTGTCCCCAGTACGCCGAGCACGGCTCCGGGTTGCGGAAACCCGCCGGGGGTGTCGGCTCCTGGTCGGTGGTCGCGATCGACTGGTTGACGCCCTCGACGCCGGACACCACCCCGCTCAGGGACGACGGGATGGAGAGCGTGCTGTTGGCGAGCTGCACCTGCTGCCCGTTGACCTCGTAGTAGCCGAGGGTGGTGCCGAAGGCGCTCTCCACCTGGGCTACGGTGCCCGAGGCCGGGACGAAGAGGCGGTCGGCAGGGACGGCTCCCACCTTGAAGCCCTCGCTGGTCAGCCAGGCCTCGGCCGCTGCGACGGAGGAGGCGCTCGGTGAGTACTGGGCCTCCCACTGGGCGTCGGTCAGATACTGGTGAAACGCGGCCGATCCCGGCGTGGAGACCGCCGCCTCCAGTGCCTGCGCCCCCGCCGCGTTCTGCAGCGACAGGACGAGGTCGAAGCTGGCCTGGTTCGACGCGGGGACGGCCCCCTCAGCGGTCGAGTGCTGCAGCGCCGGGGACAGCGATCCCGCCAGCTCGGCGCGGCTGGACGATCCGGATGCAAGGGCGGTCGCGCTGGTGCCGATGGCCAGGGCGGAGACGCCCAGGCTCACCGCGGTCACCGCCGCCCACGATCTGACAGTTCTCATGACCCTCCTCCTTTGCGGCGCGCGGACGCGCCAAAGAAACCTGCGACTGCTGGTTGCATGCATACTCCCCCTGGGCTACAGGTCGGGCTCTCTCCCCGCAATCATGGCCCCTTGCCGCCCGCGGGTAAAGGAAGTCGTCAGCCGAGCGCGACGGACAGCCTTCCCCCTATGCGATAAGCCAGACAGTCGCCGCGCATCACTGATGCGACTGCCTGGTGGAGTCCGATCGCACCGTCAGGAGCATTGGCGAGAATCGACCGTCTCTCCCGCGACCGTGGGCGATCTGCGCGATGCGACTCGGCGTTCCGCGCCGCACGAAGGACCGGTGCGCGCCGCCTAAGAGTGCGACCGCAACTGATGCCGGCGGGGGCGGTTCATGCGCGCGGACCACGCGGACGCACGGGCGGCGGCGCGCGCGTGGCGCTCGGGGGCCTCGAAGTGGTCGGGCATCCCGGGCAGCCGGTGCATCGCCCGGTGCAGGTTTTCGGCGAGGGCTCTGATCGGGTTCACGGCGAGGCCTCCTGAGGTGATCGGCGTACGGCGTACGATCAGTGTAGCAGTACACTGTACGTATGGCAACCGTCGAGGACGGGGTTCCGATCTGGGCCCGGCCGGAGCCGGGGTGGCGCCACCCGCGCTTCACCCGCGCCGGGATCGCGGCGGTCGCGCTCGAGATCGCCGATCGCGAGGGGTTCGAGGCGGTCTCGATGCGGCGGGTGGCCGCCGAGCTGGACGCCGGCACCATGAGCCTCTACCACTACGTCCGGAGCAAGGCCGACCTCATCGCCCTGATGGACGACGCCCTGATGACCGAGGCCCTGGTTCCCGAGGCCGAGCTGGTGGGCGGCTGGCGCGCGGCGCTGACCCAGGTCGCCCGCCGGACCCGGGCCATGCTCCTGCACCACCCCTGGGCTCTCGGCGCGTTCCAGGAGTCCCAGTTCGGCCCCAACGCGATGCGCCACTTCGAGCAGTCGCTGGCGGCGGCGGAGGGCACGGGCCTGGAGCCGCCGGCTCGCCTGGAGCTGCTCGCGCTGGTCGACGACTACGTCTTCGGCAGCGCGCTGCACGCGGTGGAATCGCTCCGGCGGGCGGCGCTGGCGCGGGCGGACCCCGACACGGTCCGGCGGGCCGTCGAGTTCGGCGTGGCGCAGATGAGGAGCGGCGCCTTCCCGCAGATCGAGGCGCTGGCGACCGGAGGCGGCCCCGGAGGCGGCGCGTCGGTGGGACCGCCGATGGACACGGAGTCCATCGAGGCCCAGTTCGAGCGCGGGCTCCAGGCGGTCCTCGACGGCGCGGCGCTCCGGATGGGCCTGGCCACCGGCCCCGTCCCTCCGGCCCCGCCCGGCTGACGGACCCTCCCCGGCCCCGCCGCGCGGAGCGATCCCCCGGGCCCCCGCGGCTGAGCCACGCCCCCCCGCCCGGCTGATCGAGGCTCTCCTGTCCCCGCCGGGCGGCTGACCCTGTCACCTTTTCGGCTCGCCCGCCGTATCACTACGAGATGGTCTTCGCGGCGGCGCTCGGGGGGACGGCGGACGAGTCCGTCCAGGACGCAGCCGAGTTCGAGGCCCGGCTCCAACCGCTCTACTCGGAGGCGATCCGGCTGGCTTACGGCATGCTCCACAACAGCGCCCTGGCCGAGGACGCGGCCCAGGAGGCGGCGCTCCGCGCCTGGCGGGCCCGGGGCAACGTGCGCGAGGGCAGCGAGCTCCGGCCCTGGTTCCTCGCCATCGTGGCCAACTGCTGCCGGGACGTCCGGCGCAGCTCGTGGTGGCGGCTGGGTGGCGGGCCGCCGGCGGCCGAGCTCGCCGAGCCGGTGTCGCCGGACCGGAACGAGCACCGCGAGGCCATCTACGACCTGCGCGACGCCCTGCGCCGGCTGGGGCACCGCGACCGGCTGGTGATCGTGCTCCGCTACTACCTCGACCTCTCCCACGAGGATGTCGCCGCCGTCACCGGGCAGACCGAGGCCGCGGTCCGGGCGCGGGCCTCGCGGGCGCTGCGCCGGCTCCGCCTCGATCTCGCCTCGGAGGACGACGTCTGATGGAGAAGCTGACCCCCGACGCGCTCCGCGCCCGCATCCACGCCGCCATCGGCGAACCCGAGATCACCGGACGCGGCTTCGACCTCGGCGCGGCTCCGGCGCGCCGCCGCCGCTGGCGGTGGCTGGACCTCGGCCTGGGAACCGCCCCCGCCCCGGTGCGGGCCGGCGCGCTGCTGGCCGTGGTGGTGGCGGTCGCCTCCGCGCTGACCGTGGGCACCGTGCTCCACCTCCGCAGTCTCCCCAAACCGGCGGGGTCGCTCGGCGGCCCCGTCGGGACCACCACCACCCCCACGGCGTCGGCCCTGCCCACCCCGGGGGCCGGCCCATCGGTGACGGCGGCGGACGGCTTCCTTCCCGAGGATGTGACCGCGGTGAGCGCCGACCAGTGGTGGGTGCTCGGCTTCGACACCGCCGGGTGCACCGGCGCCGCCTGCACCCGCATCCTGGCCACCGCCGACGGCGGCCAGACCTTCACCTCGATCCCCACCCCGACCGCCGCCGTCTCCGGGCTGCGTTTCCGAGATCCCGAGGACGGCTGGGCCTACAGCTCGACGACCGTGTGGGCCACCCACGACGGCGGCGCGCGATGGAGCGCCACCGCCTTCCCGGGCATGGTCATCGAGGACCTCGAGACCTCCGGCGAGTACGTCTACGCCATCGCCTGCACGTCCACCACGGGGACGTCGTCGGTCTGCTCGCTGGAGCGCAGCCCGATCGCGAGCGACGGCTGGCAGGCCCTCTCCATCCCCGCCGACCTCCTCCCCGCGGGCCAGGTCCAGGCCGCCACGGCCGAGCAGAACCCCTCCAACCAGGAGGACCTCGCCACTCCGATGTACCTCAACGTGCATGGGAGCGACCTCTGGATGGCGGTGAGCAGTGGGGGCGGCGACAACCGGGTGCTGAGGTCGACTGACAATGGAGTGGACCTCAGCGCGGCGCCGATCTGTCCCGGCGCCGGCGGGATCACCAGCCTCTACGACGTCAGCCAGAGCGTCGTCTGGGCCGTCTGCTACAGCTCGACGCTCCAGGAGCCCTGGCTCTCCGTCGACGGCGGCGGGACATTCTCCGCGCTGCCGGCCGGTGCGGAGCCGACCTCCTCCCTGGCCGGCATCGCCGCCACGTCAGCCTCCAACGCCGTGGTCGCGGGTGGCACCCTCCAGCTCACCACGGATGGGGGCCGGACCTTCCAGACGCTGTACGACAACGGCTCCTCCTGGAGCATCGTGGGCTTCACCACGTCGGCGGACGGCTTCGCTTTCAGCTCCTCGGGTACGCGGTGGGTGACCGACCCGCTGGGTGGGCAGGCGCCGCCGATGACCATGTGGCGCACCGTCGACGGCGGCGCCGTCTGGTACCAGCTCCAGTTCCCCTGAGGCGGTGGCGCCGAGGTGACCCGCCGCCCGGGTCAATCCGGCGGGGGCAGGTACCGGGCCGACGCCACCTGGGCGTCGCGGACCTCCAGCACCCAGATGGAGCCCTTCTGCATCCGCGGGGTGGAGCCGATGGCCACGCCGCGGTCGGCCAGCTCGAAGAGGACGCCGCCCACCACGTCGCCGTGGCTGCAGGCCACCACCGATCCTCCGGCGAGCAGCGCGGCGAGCGCCTCGGCGGGTTTGGACCCCTCCTCAAGCCATCTCACCGTCTCGGTCGCCAGCCCGCGCCGGGCCGCCAGCGGTGCCAGGGTCTCGACGCAGCGCACATAGCCGCTCGAGAGCAGGCGATCGATCGGGTATCCGTCGAGGCGGGCGGCGAGTTGCTCCGCCTGAGCGCGCCCGGGCTCGGTGAGCGGGCGATCGCGATCCGGGCCCGTCCAGAGCTTCCGCTCGCCCGCCTCGCCATGGCGGATGAGCAGCACGCGTCCCACGCGGGTGCGGCTTCCGACGGGGTGCACCAGCTCCCGGGCCCCGGGTGCCTGACCCGGCCCGGTCATGCCCAGTTCCACTGCTTCCGGCGCAGGAGCTTCGCCCAGGGCGCGCGCCACGCCTCCCTGCCAGCCTCGGCGCGCTCCCGCTCGACGCCATAGAGGATGCCGGCCGCGAAGGCGGTATCCCCGCCGGCGAACTGACGCAGCCAGTCGCCCGCCACGACCGCGTCGTGCTGCTCACCGAGAGCGTCCTGGAGCGCGCCCAGCACCGCCCCGGTGCGGGCTGGACCCTCGCCGAGCACCGGCACCAGGGCGAGCACCGCGTAGCGGCACCGCTTGGCCAGGATGCGCAGCCGGTGGAGCTCGTCGTCGGCGGGGTGGGCGCCGAGCCCGGTGGCGCGGCGGCGCAGCTTGCGCCAGCTCGCCGCGACCAGCGGCATCAGCACCTCGATGGCCGGCTGGCCGGCCGTCTCCGGGAGCAGCCCCGGGTCGGTGGCCGCCTCCAGGGTGCGCTCCAATTGCCGGCGGTGCTCCGCGGTGCCGGTCCTCCGCAGCAGCACCTCCCGGGCCCGCACCCGGTCCTCCTCCAGACGGGCCAGCAGCCGCTCGGTCGCCTCGGGCTCCAGCCCCCGCTCGGCCGCGCTCGCGCGCAGTCGCATCAGCAGGACCTCGGCGTCGCGGACCGCGCCGAGGTCGGCGGCGAGGCTGCCCAGCTCGGCGCGCAGCGCCTCCGCCCAGGTGGGGTCCAGGACCGGGCCGAAGGTCTGCAGGGCCGAGCGGAACCGGCGGCAGGCCACCCGGGCCTGGTGGATCCCCTCCGGGTCGCTGCCCTCCAAGAGCAGGGCCTGGTTGCGGACCAGCCGGGCGGCGTAGTCGCGCAGCGCCGCTCTCACCGCGGCGGTGACGCTGCTGGTCGGGTCGAGCTGCAGCTCCCGCCACCGCGGTCCCGCTGCCGCACCGACCAGCTCGCTGAGCAGCGGCTGGTCGGTGGTCTCGACCACTCCGACCCGGCGCAGCGCGGCCAGGGCGCGCCGCGCCCCGGTCAGCTCCTCCCCGCCACGCAGGCTGACCCGGCGCGCGTGGGCGACGGCGCGGCGCTCGACCAGCAGGCTCACCACCTGGTGCACGCAGCAGAGCTCCTCGACGGCGCGCCGGCTCTCCAGATGACGGAGCCGGGCCGCCGGCTCGGGTCGGGCGTCACCGAGGTACCCGCTCAGCAGCCGGAGGGCCTCCGGGGGCGGCCCGTCCGGCCCGCCCTCGAGATCGATGCTGATGCTGCGGAAGCAGCCGGCCTCGGGCCAGCCGGCGAGGGTCACCCGCCAGCCCCGGCCGCGCCGGTACCGGAGCCCGGCATCCCAGGCCGCCAGCCGGAAGTCGGGGGTGTCCCAGTGGACGCTCTCGAAACGCTCGATCCGGGTCGCGGCCGTCCGTCCCCACCGCAGCTGGCGGAGCCGGAACGCGGTGCCCACCGGGAGATCGACCTGGCACCGCTCGACCGGCGAGGCCGGGCTCAGCTCTTCCCCTCGCCCCGGCGCAGCGCCACC
>Ga0181533_1001728_pt1 | contig 27360 bp, 21 predicted proteins | sample PEATcosm2014_Bin_45_FD_119772 | JGI IMG/M metagenome (GOLD analysis project Ga0181533, IMG submission 119772) | Peatland microbial communities from MTU Mesocosm Facility, Houghton, MI, USA - PEATcosm2014_Bin11_60_metaG | ecosystem: Environmental > Terrestrial > Soil > Wetlands > Peat | place...
CAGACAGGCCTCGTAAATTGCATCCGTCGCGTTCTTTCCGTGCTTCCGCTCGGCTTCCAGCGCGAAGTCGACCATCATAATGCCGTTCTTTTTCACGATGCCTATCAGCAAAACGATGCCGATGATCGCCACCACGCTTAAATCCTGATTAAAGAGAAGCAATGCGAGGAAAGCGCCAACGCCCGCCGATGGTAGCGTGGACAGAATCGTAATCGGGTGGATAAAGCTCTCGTATAAAACTCCAAGCACGATGTACACCGTGATCAGTGCGGCAAGAATGAGCAACGGCTCATTGGCTAGCGAATTAGTGAATGATGCTGCTGTGCCCTGAAAACCGGCCTGAAGGCTGGGAGGCATGTGCATGTCTTTCTGCACTTTGTTGATCGCCGTTACGGCGTTGCCAAGTGCGGCATCCGGCGCGAGATTGAACGACGCGGTGATCGCCGGGAATTGACCCTGGTGAGTTATTACGAGCGGCTCGGTCTTGTTCTCAAAATGCGAGAAAGCGCTAAACGGCACGGCGTTGCTCACGGCCGAACTGGTAGTGCCTAAAGAGTTTGCTCCCCTGCCCGCCGAGAGCGCGTTCGCGGGAGGAGTAAGCGTAGTTGCCGATGGAGTATACAGCGCCGAAGTCGTTAGCGTGTTAGATCCCGCGGAGGGGGATCCGGAAGCCGCGAAAGAAGAAGAGGCTCCAGGACCGGTTGCGCCGGAAGACGCATTGGTTTGGATGTACAGGCGATTCAGCTTGTTCGGGTCTTTCTGGAATTGAGGTTCACTTTCAAGTACAACGTGGTACTGATTCACCTGCGTATACATGGTGTTGATTTGCCGTTGGCCGAATGCGTCATACAGGGTGTTATCGATGGTCGACGGAGCGATACCCAATCGCGAGGCGGTGACCCGGTCAATCACCAGAGATACGGCCAGACCTCCCAATTGTTGATCGGTCGCGATATCTTCCAGTTCTGGCAACTGCTTCAGCCGGTCGACGAAGCGGTTGGTCCAGGCATTCAGTTCGTTGGCATCGGCGTCTTCGAGCGTGTACTGGTATTGCGTGCGGCTCACCCGGTCATCTACGGTAATGTTCTGCACAGGTTGCATAAATAGCTGTATACCCTGAACCCGGTCCAATCTCGGCTTGAGCCTGCGGATCAAATCTGACGCGCTGATATCGCGCTTATCGAGTGGCTTCAGATTGATCGACATCCGGCCGCTGTTGGCTGTTATATTCGTGCCATCCGCACCAATAAATGACGAAAGGCTTTCAACGGCCGGATCCTCCAGAACCGCCTTTGCAAGCTCCTGCTGCTTCTTTGCCATCGCTCTCGAGCTAGTTGCCGGCGGCGCCTGCGATATGCCCTGGATGACGCCCGTGTCCTGCACCGGGAAAAATCCTTTTGGGATGATGAAGTAAAGGGAAACCGTAAGCAGGAGTGTAGCCAATGCGACCAACAGCGTAATCGTCTGGTAGCCAAGGACAAACTTCAGCGTCTTCCCGTAGAACGCAATCATCCGCTCGAAAATGCGCTCCGTGGCTCTATAGACGCGCCCCTGCTGCTCTTTTGACTTGCGCCGCAAGATTCGCGCACACATCATGGGCGTGAGCGTAAGGGATACCACTGCCGAGAGGACGATAGTGACGCCAAGTGTCACGGCAAACTCGCGGAACAGACGCCCAACCACGTCGCCCATGAATAACAGCGGAATCAGTACGGCGATGAGTGACACGGTCAGCGAAAGAATGGTGAAGCCAATTTGCTCCGCACCCTTGAGCGCTGCTTCCATGGGTGAATCTCCCGCTTCGATGTACCGCGAGATGTTCTCGATCATCACGATGGCATCGTCCACAACGAAACCGGTGGAGATGGTCAGCGCCATTAGCGATAAGTTATCCAGGCTGTAACCAAGGACGTACATCGCCGCGAAGGTACCAATCAGTGACAGCGGCACAGCCACGCTCGGGATAATGGTGGCATAGAGACTCCGCAAGAAAAGAAAGATGACAAGTACGACGAGTGCGATCGTCAACAGCAATTCGAACTCAACGTCGGAAACCGATGCTTCGATGGCGGTTGTGAGATCGGTAAGCGTGGTCATATGAATGCCGGTGGGCAGGTTTGCCTCCAGCTGCGGCATTAGTTGCTTGATGCTCTTGACCACGCTGATTGTGTTGGCCCCGGGCTGTCGTTGCACATTTAGGATTACCGCAGGGGTCTGATTCATCCACGCGGCCTGATTATTGTTCTCAACACCATTCACGATGCGTGCTACGTCGGTCAGCATCACAGGTGCACCGTTACGGTATGCAACTACAACGTTCCGATAGTCGTCGCTCGTTACCAGCTGATCGTTGGCGTCGATCTGGTAATCCTGGTGCGGCCCATCGAAGTTCCCCTTGGCTGTGTTCACACTGGCCTGTGTGAGCGCTGTGCGCAGGTCTTCCAGGTTAATGCCATAGGATGACAGCGCCGTTGGGTTGGCTTGGATGCGCACTGCAGGTTTTTGCCCGCCGCTGATTGTTACAAGGCCAACCCCGTTGAGCTGTGAAATCTTTGGCGCAACGCGCGTGTCCACAAGATCCTCGACCTGAGAAAGCGGCATGGAGCTTGATGTGATGGCTTGCGTTAGCACGGGGGCATCGGCTGGATTCGTCTTACTATAGACAGGCGGCGAGGGGAGGTTTGATGGCAATAAACTCTGCGATGCGTTAATCGCGGACTGCACCTCTTCCTCGGCCACGTCAATATTAACAGTAAGAGAGAACTGCAGGACGATGACGGAAGTGCCGCCAGAGCTTGAGGAGGTCATCTGGCTCAAACCCTGCAGTTCGCCGAACTGGCGCTCCAGTGGCGCCGTCACCGTCGTTTCCATCACGTTCGGGCTAGCGCCTGGATAAAACGTAAGCACCTGAATGGTAGGATAATCGACTTCCGGCAAAGCGGAGACAGGTAGTTGTGTATAGCCAACAAGACCGACCAAGAGGATTGCAGCCATCAGCAAAGCAGTCGCAACTGGCCGTAAGATAAATGGGCGAGATGGATTCACGGGGCGCTGCTCCTGTTAGTGCCGGCCGGGGCAGGCTTGGTCGAAACGACGACCGCAGCGTTGTCCTGCAATTTATCGAAGCTGCTGTTGGCAACAACGTCTCCAGGGTTGATGCCTTCAACCTGCGTAAAACCGCTCTCTGTAACTCCAGGCTTTATGCTGCGCATATGCGCGATACTGTTTTGAATCACATAAACGAACGATGCTTGGCCATTTTGCTGAATGGCTGATGCCGGAATCAGCGTTACTCCCTGCAACGTATTCACCAGCAGGCGCGTGTTTATAAACTGGTTCGGGAAGAGTGCATCATTTTTGTTGTCGAAGAGTGCCCGCCCTTTTACTGTCCCAGTCGTAGTGTCGATCTGGTTGTCGAGCGTCAACAGCTTCCCGCTTGCAATCTTCGTTTGCGCTGAGCGATCAAATGCATCGACAGTGAGTATAGCCTTCTTGCGCAGGCGAGCTACAACCTGTCCTAAACTGTCTTCCGGTATTGTGAAAACTACGGTGATTGGCTCCAACTGCGTAATGACTGCGAGGGTTACGGTTCCAGCAGACTGTACTACGTTGCCCGGATCCACCAGCCGTAAACCCACCTGGCCGGCGATCGGGGCTGTGATGTGGCAGAAGTCGACCTGAACCTGATCGTATTGCACCGTTCCCTGATCGTTCTTAACTGTCCCCTCGTCCTGGAGCACAAGTTTTTCCTGGTCATCCAAGGTTTGCTTTGCAATGGCGTTGCGTGCCCACGCAGCGCGGTAGCGATCAAGATCCATCCGTGCTTGGGCAAGCAGATTCTCGTCTCGCTCCAGCGCCCCTTGCGCTTGTAAAAGCGTTGCGCGGTACGGTCGCGAATCGATGTCGATCAAGGGATCGCCCTTATGCACCCGCTGACCCTCCTTATATTGCACGGCAACAACTAGGCCATTCACCTGACTGGTAATCAAATCGGTATAGACCGGGGTGACTGTGCCTATTGCGTTAAGGTAGACGCCGATGTCACCCTTTTGAGCCGTCGCACAAGTAACAGTAATCCCCGTCGCGCCAAGCCGTGCCAAAGATGCCGCTTTTTGGGCAGCCTCGTGGTGGCGTAAGACGAGTACGAACACAAGCACAAAGACCATCAGCAACAGACCCCACATGACAATACGCAGAACCTTACGTCGGGGACGTGGCGGAACTGGAGTCGGGAGTTGATTGTCGGGGCTTATGGCTGAATGCTCATTTTTGTCGGTTATCAATCAGAATATCCTTTTTCAGCTCAAAATCCGTTGCAAAGCACTGCTCGTAGGCGACTCTGCAAGGTACAAAATCTCAGGCTGGTCTGTCCCGGTCTCTGAAGGGAGTGAAATCTACCCAGCATCAGGACAACCGCCTTGATCCATTCATCGCAACTATTGTTCCTGCCCCCACATGACAAGTTTGCACAGTAAATTGTAAAGGCTGAAGTTACAAGAGACTACGCTTTTCCCACGACTGCGCGCGGGGAAAGAGGCCCCTTCGGGGCAACCGGTATCAACAGTTCTCTGAAAATAGAATCTCATTTTAGTTTGCACATGCCGGTGCATTCTCGACTGCTTTACGAATTTCAATCAGATACAACTCTTTGCCAATAATAATCCTCCGTGAAGGGATCGGGTCAAGCACAGGATCGGTCCATTTAGGTTTTGACTGACCACATTTAATATAGACTTCATTACATGTTCTCGCGCAGTTCATTGATCTGCTGTGAGCCTTCCAAACAATTACAGTGTCTTGTTTGGCTGATAGTGTCCATTAATTTCAGGCAAGACTTTGTGTGTCGTATTGCATAAACTGTTAATTTTGCTCCTTCAGACAGGGCAATATGTCATAAAATTACTGGAAAGAACTAACCAAACGGGACACTAGCCATCTGGTCTCTCCATATCCCCGGTTTAAGGCCGGCACCATGTCGCTTGATATCTATGGCAGCCCTTAACTTATTGAAGAATACGGAGCTGTATTCCGTTTCCATCCAGTCAGTAGGCAAGCTCTGCGGAGCAGCGTAGACGTAGTCAGAAAAGAAGCAGTTAAGGCTAAGACTCATGAAGAAGAACAGTTTTCTCATAAATACCCCTCACAGAGCTGGCTGGGATTCTGGCTAATTGGTCAAAAAAGTTTTCTATGGTGTTGATTAATAGGAGTGCTTTTCGTTGTTTTTTTTTCTGGCTTCTTGCCCTCGTGAAGATGTAATCTATTATCTAATTATAGATATACCACTTTTGGGGTAGATCGCAGCCATTCAGTGATCAAAAATAGCCGGAGATCGTTGACTCAATTATGTACGGTTGTAAGAGTTGATAATACAAGACAAAATGTTACGTTTGAACTCAACATTATGTGTTGTCCAATTTATCTTTTCTTCTTCAACACCTTAACCAGAGCTGATCCATTGAACAGTGCTTTGAAGAAACAAAAACAGAGCAAGGAATGGACCAGTACGAGGTGCGCAAGTTCCCAGGGTGGCATCATCATATATACTTGCATGCTTGCTCATTACTTTCTCTGGCACCTGAAGATCAGGTTGAAAAAAAGCACCAGCTATTTTCCCCCTAGATGTTCCTCCATCCCGGTGTCGGCCCCCCCATCCTGTCCTGACGGCGGGTGCTCATGGCCAAGATCTGTACCGTCCGCGGGACCCAAACAAGGTTGGAGGAGTAACGACACGACAAGCGCAGTCAGGAGAAAGCGCAATGGGCTCGTCGACTTTGTCGGCATCATCGCATAGAAACCCATCGATTTTTGTCCATGCATTCGGCATCTACTCCTTATGGAAGGTCACTGAGTCGTTGGTGGTGATTGGCCGGTAGGTGGTGATTGGCCGGTAGGTGGTGATTGGCCGGTAGGTGGTGATTGGCCGGTAGGTGGTGATTGGCCAGTTGGTGGTGATTGGCCAGTTGGTGGTGATTGGCCGGTAGCTGGTGATTGGCCAGTAGGTGGAGACGGGGAACAGGCTTTGATGCAATTGTTGAAGTCGGAGGTGTTTTTATCTGCACATTGTTTATGGTCTTCGTCCGTATATCCGCCAGCTGGTGGGCAATACATATCGTTCGCACGTTTATCGTTTGCACAGCGGTTTAGGCAGTCAGATTTCTCATCGGCAAAGCACATGCAGTTTAAGGGACACATGATAAGAAGCAACAGAGTAATGAAGAATATTCGCACGATGAATTCCCTTACGCCTTTTTTCTTTCTTTTCCTTTATGCACACTCTTGCAGGATGAACCTGGCAAAGCTTCAACGCCAGCTCTTATCCATTGTTTTTTACTGCGTATGGCAGTAATCACGCCTCATCAGCAGAAATTCCACCAGTTCCGTCACTGAAAACGCTCGGGGTTCTGTTTCAAATTATATACTGTAATTTCTATTGGTCAAATATTATCAAAAATCCTCATTATGGGCGTAGACCCCCAGATCGCGAATTCTACGTGCCCTCGAGATTTGGAGTAATTGGTGATGGATATCTCGCGAAATGGAAACTTACGCTGTCAGCCTCTCAAGTTGGCTTTGTTTCGTGGGCGTGCCTAATAATTTCCACTTCCCGTTTTAGGGTGACCGTAAGGATTCCTACGTAAATGAGTAACATGCGGATTTCGTCCGTATCATACCCATTAATTCTTGCACGGTGAGCCAAAATCAACGATGTTCTTGAAGTTGTTCGGCTGGAGCATCATGTTGGGCAATATTTTGCGAGAGAACAGGCTTGCGATGCTCGAAGGAAAACAATTTCTTGCCAGATGCAGCTTGCCTTCGCAGAATATCTTGAAATATCGCGTCAGCATTGTGACCGAACTGATTGGCGTATTGTTCTCTCCGTAAGCGTGTCTCAGTGACTATTGGATCTTTCCACATCGTCTAAACCTCCTCCGTTAATTCTTGCGGGGTGCAGATAATGGGCGGCTCATAACCAAGTGCCCGGCAGGTAGCCTCAATTTTAGGCCGCGTATGAGCATTAGCAATGTGAGTGCAATTCCAAGTTAGCAGATATTCGATGCCGTTCACGGTAGCAATAGCCACATGATAAGCGTCAATTTCGGCGTTTCCTGGCAGAGCATTGCGACGGATAAGTTCTTGGCCCAGTATACGAACCTCCTCCGTTGCTTGTAGCTCCATGATTTCGGAGATTGCAGCAAGACGACGCTTTACGGCATCAGGATCTCCAAGACTGGCTTCAGCAACGACAAACTCTGATATGAATAAATCGAAATTGAGTCGCTGAGTCTCCCACCATTCAATAGTGATATTTTGGTTGGCCATTGCACGGATGTCGTTGTTTGGGCGGGCCGTGAGATAACTGATAACCGAAGTTTCGATATAAACCTTAGCGTTCAAAATGCCTCCTGGTTTATTTACTTAAGCCTCTGGTTAAATGCTTTACCGTATTTGGGGGCCTATGTACAAATCGTCCAAAAATTAGATAGCAGCTTCCGACCGATGGCCCATTTGAATTCTTTCAAGTTGGATTCATTTCAATTATATCACCTGTCAAGTCGAGATACTCAACATTATCTCGACAGACCCAAGTCAGCATAGTCCCAGCCGGTTGAGGATTTTTAGCAAAGCCGGATATTGCTTTCACATATTGACGGTCAGTTGTTTTTGAACCTTTGATGCGATGTAGATTTGCCTTTATCTCGGACAGATTGTCTTGTTTGATTTCCGTTCTGAACGCGGTGACCGCTCCGCCCGGGCTGACCTCAAAGAAAAAATACTCACCGCTCTCGATCATCATACTCAACACTGTTTTAGCAAGGTGGTTATTTGGGTTGACCAAGACGTTATAGGTTTGGAAATTATAGAATTCAAAGGCAAAATGAATAACTTCGAATTTTGAATTGCCAAACAGAGAATGGCCAAAGTTGAATCCGCCCTGGGATATCTCGGAAGGGATAGCTTCAACGGTGCGAAGCGCCAAAACAGCACGTGGTGATTTTCTTTCCCCAACCACCCCCATCGCAAAACATGGCACATCGGCCGACATAAAATCCTCAACGAATTGACGATTAATCGTGAGCCGAGGCAACAATGTATGAATCGTACCCATCCTGTTTCCCTTACAAAAGTTATTGATTGATTAATGCCTGACCTGCTTCCTTCAATGAACCATCTCCATTGACATAAGCGTAAAGCGTTGTGGTGGTGATGCCAAGCCGCTTGGCCACATCTGAAGCCACCGATTGCGGATCGGCCATGGCGGTCATGGCCATCTTGAGGGTTGTGATCGTCATTTTACGCGGACGCCCACCTTTTCTGCCGCGTGCACGTGCCGCTGACAGGCCGGCGCGGGTCCGTTCTGCAATCAGCTCTCGTTCAAATTCTGCCAGAGTTGCAAAAATTCCGAAGCACAAGCGCCCGTTGGCTGTGGTGGTATCAATCTGCGCTCCACTGCCGCTCAGCACCTTAAAACCAATACCCCGTTTCCTGAGATCATCGACGGTATTGATAAGATGTTTTAGATTCCGGCCAAGACGATCAAGTTTCCAGACCACCAGCGTATTGCCTGGTTGCAGAGCTTTTAAACAGGTTGCCAGTCCGGGACGGTCATCGTTCCGCCCTGACCCCATATCCTCGTAAATCCGTTCCGGAGGCACTCCAGCCTGAATCAAAGCATCGTGTTGTAGATCCAGACATTGGGATCCGTCTTGTTTGGAAACTCTCATGTAACCGATGAGCATTAATGTCCCTTATTAATACGAGAAAACTTATTGCATATAATATATCTTTGTGTTGTTTTTCTCAACGGGTTTTCTTGTGGCTTTTTTCCTGGAAATCCGCTATGAAACATCTTGGGGTTGTAAGCCGGAACCGCCGAAAATTCCGTCGCCAGCCCCAACCTGCGGATTCCGGACGAAACCGACTGGCATCCCGGAGCAATCCAACCGATTGGTAGGACGTTCCTCTTAACGGTGTGGGGCGTGACTTGCGAAGCGCAGCGTAGTCAAAGTCTACGCCCTAGTTATACTCAATTACTCTTTGACTTTATTAAATGTATAACCATGAAGCGACGCATTAAAACCACAATAATACTGTGAGCATGCTCTTTCTGGATCAGAGGATGTAATGGTATTGTCAGCATGTGAAAAAACAAGATGTAAATGGCATTTTTCATAAACAAATTCAAAATCCTTTTCATTCTCTGCTTTTGATCTAGCCACGCCGCTTACATCGCATACATGTTCGTTAAAAACAGTCTCCATTACGAACTTGATTTTACGATTATCAATCTGTTCAATTTCCAGTACACTAACAGCTTTGTTATTATATTTGTCCATGCCCATGTTTGTATATTTTATGGGCTTATTTAATTTTATTGGGTTCGGATCCTCTGCTAAGACTGTATGTGGCAGTAGTATCAATATAATCAATAATAAAAACATAGTCATCCCTCCACTGTTTAGATCAGCTTCCAATCATCAAATTGAAACTGTATAACATGTGAGTCGGCTGCGTATTAGCCGTAATATATTCTAGATTAGATTTGCAGATTAGCTTAATCCCTTAACAATTGCAAGGGATTAACAACAATAATGAATGCAAATATCAGTTCATACGCTGCTGCGGGTTAATCGGTGATTGTTGATACCCTTCACCAAATTCTTATGATTGTACATGTCGGAAAACATCTGTTTTCCGACACCTCAGAGAACCTCGGCAAAAATCCCTTCTGTGTGCCTCAAAAAATATGCGGAAAACTGTGTCGTAATTTGATACTATACGGAAAACCGTTTTAGGAGGTTTTCCGTCTATGCTGGTAGGCTACATGCGTGTATCGTCAGGCTCTGATCGTCAGAGTACCGACTTGCAACGGGACGCGCTCCTCGCCGCTGGTATCGATCCTCGGCACCTGTTCGAGGACCATGCCTCAGGCGCGAAGGATGACCGGACGGGACTGGCAGATGCACTTTCCTTCGTCCGTCCTGGCGACGTTCTGGTGGTTTGGAATCTGGACCGGCTCGGCCGATCATTATCGCACCTGCTTGCCATTGTGAACAAGTTGAAGGACATGCAGGTGGCATTTCGCTCTCTGACCGAAGGTATGGATACCACCACGGCATCGGGTGAATTGCTGTTTCACATATTCGGCGCGCTTGCGCAGTACGAGCGCAGTTTGATCCAGGAGCGTGTCGTCGCAGGCTTAATCGCAGCCAAGCGTCGCGGACGTGTTGGCGGCCGGCCGGCGGCAATTACCGGCGAGAAATTGGAAACCATAATCGCTGCGCTTGAAGACGGTATGTCCAAGGCTGCGGTGTGCCGCAACTTCGACGTCAAGCGCACTACCTTGATCGAGACCCTGACGCGGATCGGCTGGACGGGCTCCCGTGGAGCATCGTCACGATGATCGCCAAAAGCGAGCGACTGTCCATCCTTTCGAACGCCGAGCAGGAAGCTTTGTACAGCTTGCCGGATTTCGACGATGCGCAGCGACTGGAATACCTGGCATTAACCGAAACCGAACTGGCACTCGCCAGCAGCCGGCCCGGTCTCCATGCCCAGGTCTATTGCGTCTTGCAAATCGGCTACTTCAAGGCCAAAAATGCCTTCTTCCGCTTCGACTGGAGAGAGGTCGAGGACGATTGCGCCTTCGTGTTGAGCCGCTATTTCAACTGTGAGCCGTTCGAGCGGAAAGCGATCACCAAGCATGAGCACTACACTCAGCGCGAGCGGGTTGCCGAGTTGTTCTGCTATCGGCCGTGGGAGGCTGACTTCTTGCCCCAGCTCGCACAGCAGGCTGTACAGGTCGTGAGGCGTGACGTGACTCCCGGATTCGTGGCCGCCGAGTTGATCGTCTGGCTCAACAAGCACATGATCATCCGGCCTGGCTATACCACCCTTCAAGAGCTGGTCAGTGAAACACTGTCCGCCGAACGTCGCCGCTTGGGCGGCCTCCTGGCGGAAGTATTGGACGAATCTACCAAGGCCGCGCTGAGCCAGCTCCTGGTGCGTGACGACACCCTGTCTCAACTGGCTGCGCTCAAGCAGGATGCCAAAGATTTCGGCTGGCGTCAGATGGCACGCGAACGCGAGAAGCGTACCACGCTGCAGCCGCTGCACGAGATCGCCAAGGCTCTGCTGCCCAAGCTGGGCATCTCGCAGCAGAACCTGCTGTACTACGCGAGCCTGGCGAACTTCTATACCGTCCACGACCTGCGCAACCTTAAGGCGGACCAGACCCAACTCTACCTGCTGTGCTATGCCTGGGTGCGCTATCGGCAGCTCACCGACAACCTGGTCGATGCGATGGCTTACCACATGAAGCAACTGGAGAATGAAATCAGCACGGGTGCAAAACAGGCCTTCGTCGCCGAGCAGGTACGACGTCATCAGAACACGCCGCAGGTCGGTCGTCTGCTGTCGCTCTACGTGGACGACAGCGTGGCCGATCCGACGCCGTTCGGCGAGGTGCGCCAGCGTGCCTACAAGATCATGTCGAGGGACGCGCTGCAAAGCACCGCGCAACGCATGAGTGTCAAGCAGCCGGGCAAACTGACACTGCACTGGCAAGTGGGCGACGGCATGGCCAAACGCATCCGCCGCCATCTGCGGCCGTTATATGTCACGCTCGACTTTGCCAGCATCACCACTTACAGCCCGTGGCTCGCGGCGCTGATCTGGATCAAAAGCGTGTTCGCCAAGCAGCAGCGCCTGTCAGAACGGCCTCTCGCAGAATGTCCGGCAGCTACGCTGCCAAAACGGTTGCGGCCGTATTTGCTAACATTTGGTGACGATGGCAAGCCTTGTGGTCTGAACGCTGATCGTTACGAGTTCTGGCTGTACCGCCAGGTCAGGAAGCGCTTCCAGTCGGGCGAACTCTACCTCAACGACAGCCTGCAACACCGTCATTTTCCCGACGAGTTGGTTTCGATGGACGACAAGGCCGACGTGCTTGCGCAAATGGACATCCCTTTCCTGCGGCAGCCGGTCGATGACCAACTCGATGCGCTGACGACCGAGTTGCACAGGCAATGGCTGGCGTTCAACCTTGAGCTGAAACAGGGGAAACTGACACACCTCGAATACGATAAGGACACGCATAAGCTGACCTGGCGTAAGCCAAAGGGGGAGAACCAGAAGGCACGCGAGCAGGCGTTTTACGAGCAACTACCGTATTGCGATGTTGCTGACATATTCCGTTTCGTCAATGGCCAGTGCCAGTTCCTGTCGGCGCTGACGCCGTTGCAGCCGCGCTACGCGAAAAAGATGACGGATGTTGACAGCCTGATGGCGGTCATTATTGCCCAGGCAATGAACCACGGCAATCATGTCATGGCGCGCACCAGCGACATCCCGTACCACGTCCTGGAGAGCACCTACCAGCAGTATCTGCGTCAAGCAACGCTGTACGCGGCCAACGACTGCATCAGCAACGCCATCGCCGCGCTGCCGATTTTCCCGCATTACTCGTTCGACCTCGATGCGCTGTACGGTGCCGTCGATGGTCAGAAATTCGGCGTCGAGCGGCCGACCGTGAAGGCGCGCTACTCGCGCAAATACTTCGGGCGAGGCAAGGGCGTCGTCGCCTACACGCTGCTGTGCAACCACGTGCCGCTCAACAGCTACCTGATCGGCGCACACGAGTATGAAGGGCACCACGTGTTCGACATATGGTATCGCAACTCGTCGGACATCGTGCCGACTACGATCACCGGCGACATGCACAGCATCAACAAGGCCAACTTCGCCATCCTGCACTGGTTCGGGCTGTGCTTTGAGCCGCGCTTCACCGACCTCGACGACCAGTTGAAGGAGCTGTATTGCGCCGAAGATCCAGCGCTGTACGAGACGTATCTGATCCGGCCGATCGGCCAGATCGACCGGCAACTCATCGCCAGCGAAAAGGAAAACATCACACAGATTGTCGCAACGCTGGGCCTGAAGGAAATGACGCAGGGCACGCTGATCCGTAAGCTGTGCACGTACACCTCGCCTAACCCGACTCGACGCGCGATTTTCGAGTTCGACAAGCTCATCCGCAGCATCTACACGCTGCGCTACCTGCGTGACCCACAACTCGAACGAAACGTGCACCGCTCGCAAAACCGCATCGAGTCTTACCACCAGCTACGCTCGACCATCGCCCAGGTCGGCGGGAAGAAGGAATTGACCGGCCGCACCGACATCGAAATCGAGATCAGCAACCAGTGTGCCAGGCTGATCGCCAACGCAATCATCTTCTATAACTCGGCCATTCTGTCGCGGCTGTTGGCGAAGTACGAGATAACTGGCAACGCCAAAGCACTGGCACTCATAACCAAGATGTCACCGGCTGCTTGGCGGCACATCCTGCTGAACGGGCACTACACCTTCCAGAGCGACGGCAAGATGATCGACTTGGACGCGCTCGTGGCGGGGTTGGAATTGGGATGACGGAAATTTCGGCGGTTCCGGCTTACAACCCCGGGTTGGCGGAAAAAATATCGAGTGTGCCCGCGAACGCACCCGAGCCCTTGTCGCCACCGATCCACGCGCTGTCGCCAGACAGATGTCAAAAGGATATTTTCTGCGAGGTCTAGGGCATTCTTGGTGCACGGAGAAGGAATGCAGTGGGAAAGGTATCTACAGCGTCACGGAGTGCAAAGAGTGTGAGAACCGAATAATCGACGAAAGTCATAAATCCATGTGGTACGGAATCCGACAGCAGCAAATCGGTCTGCTGCAAATCGACGACTGCGGTGACCCTATGTGGCAAGGTGCGGTCGATTCGCTGCGGTATTCGGAGCGGGTGCTCAAAGATCTCGGAGAAGAGCTTGAACCCTACCTGGTTCCACCCAAACCGTCACAAAGGAGGTTGTGTGCCTGAGGAAAAATTGACCACACGGGAGAAAATCCTGCAAGTCATTGAAGGGATGGAGCAGGCGGGAAGCCTAATGACCATTTCCGGAGTGGCCAGGGCGGCCGAAGTATCCAATTCGACCATTCATAACCGATACCCTGACCTGGCAGAGCGCATCCGTGCATCGGATGGAGTTCCCAGGGAAAGGGATCTCAAGACCCAACTGGCCAAACGGCAAGGCAATATCAAGGAAGAAAAGGCAAAACGGACAAGGATTCGCAGAGAACTTGAGGAGGTTAAGGAGTCGCTGCGCAAGGTTAATAGCGTCAATGCCGCGCTTCAGTTTGAGAATGCTGCGCTCAAGGCAAAGTTAGATGAACTGCGGCGTCAGAGCCGTGCTCAAATATCACAAATAGCGAAATCTGTTACAAGATAAATTGTTTAATAAAATCTACCATGTAATATATAAGTAACATGTTAGAGGGTTACATTAAATATGGAAGCCAATTTTACTGTCTTTCGTATTTTGAAAAAACGCGAGGAACCGTCTTAAATCCGAATCCGTTCGACCTCATCGAGCGAGACTTGATCATTTCGGCGGTCATAGAGCCCGGTCGTTCGGGCGGATTCATGGTTCGCCATCTGTTGCGCCACTTCAAGCATGCCGCCGTTGCGTAGATATTCCGTGATACCCGTCGCGCGGAAGCTGTGACAGCCGATCTTGGTCAGTATCTTCACGCCGGCCGCGCGGCGCCGGATCATTCGGTAGGCATCCGCCTGGCTCATGGGTCTGTCAGTCAGCTCTTTTGAGCGACCATGCGCCGTGCGAAAGAGGTAGCCTTTCCCATCCGCGGCTATCCCTGCACCTTTGATATAGGCTTCAAGGTATTCTTCCAGGTTATGATGGCAGGGCATATCATGGCGCTTGCCCCCTTTTTCGTGCAGGCGCACCCAGGTACGGCGGCCCTGAACGTATACATCCTCGACCCGCATCTTTATCGCGGCCCCGATCCTTGCGAAGGTGTATACCATGAGGGCTACCAGGGCGCGATCGCGCAGGCCCACCAGCGAGCTGACATCGATCCCGGCCAGAAGTTCCCGCGCTTCATCCACCGATAGCACCGGAGTTTTCCCTTTCCTGACTACGTGCTTCGGCCCCCGGACCGAGCTCGCCGGATTGCTCGGCACAACCTGGCCGACAACCAGCCAATCGAAGAGCACCCGGATTGCGGCAAGCTTAAGTTTTACGGAAGGCGCGGTGATCTTTTTCTGCAGACCCTCGATGTAGGCAGCGACATGCAACGGTCTAACCTGCGCCAGCTCGGAAATGCCCTGTTCGGAACACCAGGCCGCAAACTCGCCGGTAGCGGTTGCATATGCTTTACGTGTGTTGGGGTTTCGAATTTGTGCGGTGAAGAATTCAAGGATCCGCTCCGCCGTCTTTTCATCCGGGGCAAAAAGCGCCGGCAGCGACCAATCATTTTGCTTTCCCAGGACGACCAGGTTTTTAGTCATAACCCCCTGCCCCTCTCCTTTATTTATATGAATGATAACGTCCTTTATCATACATAATCATGACCTCAAAAACAAGCAATGATCTCGTGAAATGTATGGAAATATGATATCATCGCATATTCAAGATGCTTGTCGGCCCGTGGTCTCTATCGAACCCTCTTCTTCTAATCTTAATTTTGAGGCAATCTCATCCATCTATCACATTCGTTGTAAATTTTCTTTTGCCAAAGTTTAATTATTGATTCAACGGATATTGAAATAATACTGCATTCCTTATTCATTTTCTTACTTGTCTGAGGGTCAAGGAATGAGCCACCATGGCTTGTCGATTCATTACCTGGATATACTAATGCAACCCTCTTGGCGTTGTAATATTCATGATAAACGTACATCTGCCTTAAATCGTCTGGAGCAGGATTATACCCATTAATATTTTTCCATTTTGTATCTAACACGACGCAGTTATCTTTATCTTTGTTAATAACAATATCAGGTATTATTTTAGATTTGTAGCCATAATTAGGCTGCCAAAATTGCTTTGAAGTTTGTGCAGTTATAGTTACCCCTTCTTCCTTATACTTTCTCAAGCTCACAAACACAAATTGCTCCCAAAGTTTATTCATGTCAAACATCAGTGCCAAAATATTATTTCTTCCTTTATTGACATCTGGGTGGTATTTAAGCAATATCAATTTAGATATTTCAATAGCTTTGATATAAGACAGTGATTTTCTATCAAATGTTAATCTATTGAATGTAGTTTCATCAGCTTTGATGTCAGGCATTTCAGGGAAGCATAACATTAACGAGCCTATTCGACTGTGTAATGCTACATTAGTGTTTATTTGTTTAAGTAGACGAATTGTTTTGTATATAATGCTATGAAGTTGATGGTTTACATCGTATATTGTGTGACAGACATAGAAGCGTTCTTGGTGCGTCAAATTATGCTGAATATGTTTGGCAAATTGCAAGCTACCTTTTAACGCCGTGACATTGCCCTCGTTTTTTCGATACTTCTTAACCAAACCATTATGAAGCAGATATTCAACCTCGCTTATAAATAGTTCGAAATACAAATCTAAAATGGAATTCGGTTTTAGCTTTAATGTACTGCTGCTGGGGGCTTTAACGTCAAACACACCAACCGCAAATAGCATATCAATTAAAGTGTCTCGCCATTGAGCTTTTTCAGATTTTCCAGCAAAACTATTATCGGCTTTAGGTAACACCTCAATAACCGTTTCGCCAACCTGGATTACTCCAACGTATTCGTTAAATCTAACGCCATTATGTATCAATGAATAATAAGGAACTCCGTGTTCGCCATAAAAGCGCTGAAGAGCTTTAAGGTCGTGCTCTTCGAGTCTGACACCATCGATTTCCTGATTAAGTCGGATGGATTGATGTTCAAATATGGTAAATAGCTTTCTGGGTGACATAATTATACTTTGTTGGTCAGCGTATTAATTGCATTCTTAAATTCATCATTGGTCATTTTGGCAATGTCCTTAAGTTTATATATTGTTCTTTCAGCGAAGTCTGAGGAATCATAATCATAGAATTCTGCAAATATGTTGTTATTTACGACCTCAATCGGTTTAAAAAACTCTTGGCCCAATATTAAGCCTATTTTACCATAATCACCGAAAAAGTATTCTTGTAGTAAAGGTACTATATTATTTTCAAATGCCAGTTTTAGCTCATCAATTGATTTAACTGGCATAAAGTAACTATGCCCAATTTGATGGTCTTTATCTAAAAGCTTTTCGATTCTGATGTTGATAGCATTCAATATTTGAATCATATCCAGTTCGTGGTTCTCTTTCATTTTGCCGATATCCTGGATTAGTTCAGCTCTAGGGGGCATTTCTATGAAACTGAATCTTCTCCGTAATGCGGTATCTAAAGCCTCAACACTTCTGTCTGCAGTATTCATGGTTCCGACAATAAACAAGTTTGGAGGTACTCCAAATTTCTCTTTGCTATATGGCAAAGTAACTTCAAGCGCCTCTTCTCTACCCAAGCGCTTATCTTCTTCAATAAGAGTAATAAGCTCTCCAAATATCTGCGAAACATTCCCGCGATTGATTTCATCTATAATAAGGACATAAGGATGACCGATTTTATTTTGATATTCTGACTTATCCTGAGCGAGGACAACTTCCCTTTTCTCATCGAAAGTATATTCGCGTTTGCCGGTGGTTATGTCTGGCGTTCGCTTCATCGTCCTTATGGCATTTAATACTGACCAGTAAGCTGATGAATTGCTGCCGCCTATTATTTTCCGGAATTGGTCATTAATATTGCTCACTTCATCAAGATTTTTTATCGCATAATTAAGCCTGGTAAGCCTATCTTTAGAAACAGTATAGGTTCTTGTCCCATCAGGATGTTTAATAATGATGTTACCATGCTGTGAGATGCTTTCGACCAATACAGTCCCTCCTGTTTTGGTCTTCAATTCTATTTTTTGACCATCTAGTAGTTTATCTTCTATGTCACCTACCAGCTTGTCATATTGAATTGAGAAATCTAAATATTCCTCTGTTACCTTCCCTTCTCTAGACTGTGCGATATCGAAAGATGCTTCAATACACAATCTCCTAAATACACCGTAATGAATTTTGTATATTACAGGGTCTCCATCTTTTTCAGGTTCAACTGGTTTTATCCCTTCAATGAAATCTTCATAACTCATGCTCTGGTGAAAGGTGATAAATTTAATACGACCTTCAGTTGCTTTCTCATCAAATATCTTTTTGATTTCAACCCTAGATTTATCATTCAAATCTATTCCGAATATCTCCAATGCTTTGTTGACAGTACTGAAAGTCTTCCCAGTTCCAGGGGGGCCAAATAAAATTTGATTTAAAGGTTGCGTCATATTTGCGAATCTTTCATCAATCTTCGTATTGGTGCTTTGATACTCGAATTTGACATCGAAGAAAGGGAGAAATAATTTTGAGTTCGCGTCGTTAATTTCATGCTTAGGAATAGTGATACATGTTGAATTATTGTTTGGCGTCCACCATTTATCATCTCCCCTGTAGGAGGTTTTCTTCGTAGCTGTTGCTACAATATCGTAAGAACGTTGCAGCCAGCCATCAGTGCCAAAATCTAGGTAATCGCATTCAACCGCCTCTCCAGTAATCTTGCCAATCAACTCCAAATTGTCGTTCCCACGGCATAAATAAAAATAATCGCCAATATTTATTTTGCTAGCAAATGTATCTCCTTGTGTCTGCGATGATTGCCCTTTTGCCTTAGTTTCACCATGGACAACAATAACTCTTGAATCCATGAAATACTTATAAGGGTCTGGCTTTATATCTCTTGGACCTATGGAAATCTTATAGACTTTCTCACTGCTTAATAATCTTATTTTTTGTGTGTTAGACACTGGTAAATCCCCATAAACTCTTTTATTATATAATGAATCGTGGTAGGCAAAAAATGACCGGAACTTATAAACACCTGTTTTTGACATGTCAGATTCAATTTGCTTTATCCTATTTACATTATTAGAGGTAGCGCTTTCGCGCTTTACGCTTTTATTTTTCTTTAGTACTTCATCTATAGTTAACCCAACAACACTAATATTGACTTCAGCTGATATTGGAAAGTCTACCAAACCATCTGCTGAATGAAGCATGACATTATCGAATTGCTGTTCATTATTAAGGAGTACTATTCTGTCATTAACTTTAAATGATGATGACATCTCATCATACTTATCTTTAGATTTGATAATATAATAGCTAACATACTTATTGCTATTGGCATCAGTTATTAGCTTATCTATATTGATTTGCTGCGAATGGATAAATGGCTGGAAATTAGCTTTTACTCTTGATATGAGTTCTGGATATATTTCATGCAGCTGCAAAAACTGGTCATTTGAACATTTTACATCCTTAACATCATTAATAAGAATACTTTCCCCATTATTAATTTTACTTACATTACCGATGAGTATTCTATCGCCAGCTACGAATATCGCATTATCATTTGTTTTGAGTTGGCTATAGACATTTGGCCACATGTTTACTGTGTGGGCGTCCCATATAATAGTTTTATTGACTGAATCGTATTGTTCCAATCTACTTATACGTGCTATTAATGTACTAGCCATATCAAATCACAATCCTTATAAATATAGGTTGTTATTCAGTTCAATTAGTTAATTACTTCCATCTTCCTTGTTGGCAACTGACCGGTAAACATTTTAAATTTCCTCCAGAATTTGATCAATTTATCCAATAAACGGATCATATTACTATATTAATCCCTTCAATTTTAAATGGCCATGTTACCAATATTTCTTTAAATATTTCCTTACTCCTAAGTTTTTTCAAAAGACAGCCTTTTCAATTTCCAAGATACGTACAACCTTTGGCCCTGTTGGTAATCGCACTTCCACCTCGTCACCGACCTCTGAACCTGTCAAAGCCTTGGCTAGGGGTGCGTTTACATTTATGATCCCCATGCTTGGCTGGTTTTGGCCGGTGACAATTTGGACCGTTTTAACCTCTTCCTCTGCGCCGACGAAGCAATAACTGACTGTGTCGTTCACGCATACACAGAGAACTGTGGTTACATCCGGCTCAGGTACAACCTCAGGCGGAGGCTCTGGTTCGTGCTGAGAATAGTCTAACAGCGGATTCTCCCCAGTAAGTCCCAATGTCTGTTGCACTCCTCTGGCACCCCGGCGACGTATGATTACATTTGTTCGTCTCTGTTCTGCGACATCTTTGGAAATGTGATCCTCTTTTGATTCCGTGTTTTCATTTTCAGCTTCGTCGCCGACTCCTTTATCGCCATCAGTTTCATCGGCCCTCGTCTCATCGACAGGCTCTTCTGTCATGCCGTAAACTTCGCGATACTCCACATGACCTGACAGCCCCTCGATGGTGTTACCGATTGGTTCAATTCCCATTTCCTCCAAAGTTTCAAAAAGGTCTGCAAGCACACGCTCCGGATTGCGGTAAAAGTTGGCCCCCCAGCAGCGCCAGAAGGTCCAGCCCGCACGCTCCAGGACCCGCTGCCGGTTCAGGTCTTCAAAATAGCGATCAGGTCCATGGTAGCGGGCACCGTCACACTCTATGGCCAGTCGACGGTTATCGCTCCCCTCGACTACCAGGTCCAAACGGAAGCCTCCGGCCGGCACTTGCGGTGTGACTCGATACCCACGCGCCACAAGCGCGTCATAGACACGCTCCTCGAAATCTGAATCGCACAACTCGCGAAGTGAATTCACCTGGTGGCTATCCTGTATGATGGGATTGTGAAAGTGGTCAAGCAATAGACCGCGCAAATCGCCCGGGTTACGGATGTCTTCGCGGCGAAAACTTCGGAACAGGTACATTCGGTCCCGGGCACGCGAAGCGGCGACATTGAAGCGCTGTTGGCTGGCACGGTCGGTCCGCGCATGTAGCTGCCGTGCATCATCTACCATGGAGAGAAAAATAATATCCTTTTCGTTCCCTTGGAAACTGCTCGGGTCGCCGCAAACGATGTCATGCTCACGAATCTTTTCCTCACCTATTTTTTCGAACAGCAGTTCGGCGATAAGCCTTGCTTGTGTTCCCTGGCCGAGCAGAGAGATTACGCCGATACTTCGTCCTGAAAATGCAGGATTGTCAGTCAACGACTTGATTTCACGCACGATGGCATGCGCCTCGGGCGGATTCGTTTTATTCGACTCATGGCGAAAGCCGTCCTTAACGTACACATCGACCAGCGGCGGGTCAATGCGTTCGCTGGCTTTTGGGACGCGCAAGGGTACAAGACACTTATACCAATGCCGGTCGGAGAACGTAATGATCGGTTCCGTACAACGGAAGTGCTCGCGCAGACATATGTTGTCCGCTGCGAAGGCGACCTGGGCCAGATCGTAAATGGACGATTCCGGGGTCATCTGCTTGCCGAGGTCGAAACCGTTTAGATACTGGTGAGCCAGATTGGTTAACTGTGATTCCGTCTTGCCGATGATAGTAGGGCTGACCTGCTTGTCGTCCCCGACAACCAGAATCCTCTTGCCGCGTAAAAGGGCAGGAAGAGCCCATATGTCGCTTTGTGATGCCTCGTCTATGATTACAAGATCAAACTTCCCTATTTCGGCCGGCAGAGTTTCGGATATCCTCCAGTGCGGCATGATCCAGCATGGGACGGCGCCGACTGCTTTTTTCATAGCCTCGCTCGCCTCTCGTCGGTAACGCGGTGTGCGAACCTTGCCTGTGCCGGCCCCGATCCTGGTTACTGCAATCGCATACTGACGCAAGGCGCGTCGGTGTTCTTCAGATATTTTGGTCATTCGGAACCAAGTAAGATTTTCTACAAGTTTTTCCTGGGTTTTTGCGAGACGTTTTTCCGTCTTGCGAAACTCCGCAGCCAACTCCTGCAGACAATGCTGACCGTCAATACTCTCCAGATAGTTCATGAAACGGTGCCACTCGACTCCTTCACGCCAGCTTGCGGGCAGGAGTGGGTCATGTTGATCACTGGCACATTCGACCAATAGCGCCCACGCCCATGCTGCTGCACCAGATGCCTCGATCTTGGCGTTAATCTCCCTCAATCCTGCAAACATCGGTTGTAAGCCATGAAACTGGATGAGTTCTTCCCGCTGGCGTTGCCATTCCTCCAGAAGCTCTGCCTCATCCATGGAATGATCACCTAGACGGCAGGTCACCTCGTGGTGCATCTTTTTACACAAATCATTACCATGATTAACAAGAAGATTCTTCAGTTTGTCGAGCTGTTGCAGGGCCGCGGCGAGCCGCCCTTGGTCAAGATGATTCTCCAAGGCCCTGATGAACTTAGTTATGGCTTCAGACCCGTTAAGACGGTTGATATTGCCGTCCGGACCTGGGAAAACGGTCTTAAGATGCTTGCCGATAAAGGGGAGTCCTGATTTACCAAACTCAAACACACGCAGGGCTTGACGTGCGCCAGCAGCCATAATCTTGACTTTTTCATTGCCCTCATCCGCAATTTCATGTCCACCCAGTTCCTTCATGAAGGCGTTCCAGCGGTTGGAAAGGAGACTAACTGAATGACCATGATCCAGATGACGTTTCACACGGGACCAGGCATCCTGCCCCGTTGGCGGTGATCCGAGTAGACGGACTTCTTTGAGGAGCTTTTTCTGCTGCCATTTGGTCAGTCCTGCCAAGGCGCCAAACGCCGGTTGTCCTTTGGCCAGATGTGAGACGGCTTCGACAAATTCAGGGTCATTTTCCGCGCCGGCCGGGATCACAACGGGATGGCCAAGGAGCGCGTTTCGCTCATGCTCCAAGGCAATAACTTCATTGAATAAGGCTTCAAGTTGGAGAACAAGACCTGTTTCGCCAGTATCATCCCGTTGGCTCTTGACCTTTTGCCACACATTATCAAGCCAGCGGGTTCCATCCTGTACTCTGAACGCAGCCACATCGCGGGCCTGCAGCAAGGCCTCATGAAGCTTTGAGGCATGGAGTAATCCTTCCGGAGAATAGTCCTTGCGCGGCTGCGGCAAACCATCAACTTCCGCCGCCTCGGAAAGAGCGCGTTTTTGAGTTAGGGCCTTATGCAAATCGGCGTATTCTTCAACTGTCGGCAACTGTTCAAGGTCCGGCAGAGACCAGTCGTGGCAGGGAAGCCGCTTACCGATCTTCCGCCGCAGTTCGCGAAGCCGCGCAATATCGCTTTCGCTGATACCGAAATCATCGGTTGACCAAATAACCGGGCCGGGTAGCCATGCGTGAGCTTCTTGTTCACGAACCAGTATTCGAGCCAGGTCGTCCGGCATCAGAGTACGTCCGTTATAGACTACTTCCTTGAGTTGCTTGCATGCCCACTCGCGCACCTCATTTTCGATGCGGGCAACAGCCGCGCAAAGCACATCTACCTGCTTTCGACCAGTCTCGATATCCTTTCGCAACTCTTCAACATCGATTCGCTGGGTACGTTGCAGGATATTGTCGACGGCCAACTCCATCTCTTGAAGTGCCTTGTGGTCGCTGGCCAGCAAGCTTACGGTCAAGGGCTTAATGCCATCCGGGAGCTTATCCTTTAGAACCCGCAGGGCCTGTTCACCTTTCGAGGTTACGAGAACGCTCCGGCCCTTGGCCAGGTTGTGGCAAATGATATTGGCAATTGTGTGCGTTTTGCCGGTACCTGGTGGCCCTTGAGCAACGACACCCGGCGCCTGCTCCAGTCGCTCCACGATCTGTACTTGCTCGCGATTGTATGGCTTGGGGAAGAATAGGTCTTCAGGGTTGCGTCCTGCGACAGGCTCCGGGCTCGGCGACGAAATGCCACGAAAAGGTATCTTCGAAAACGTGGGTGGTTCTTTTGATGGGTCTTTAAAAAGCGTATAAGGTCCTGGCGGCAATTCCTCAAGTTGACGGGCTGCGTCCTTCAGGTGTTGCAAGTCCTGCAGAAGAAAATGAGCGCTCTTAGGCCGCACATACAGCACCCATGTATCAGTGATCACAAGGCGGTCTGAAGGCGCCGGAGGCTTGCTGGATGGAGGTTCCCGCACGGCTTTCTCCCAATATGAGCCGGTCGAATCGAGAATACCTACACATGATCGTAAAGCACCGCCAAACGATTCACTATTAAAGGGGGATAATGAGCACTCTATCCCTGCAAGGAAATCAATGACGCCACGCCGTGCCGCGGCTACTCCTTCATTTTCAAGGGCCGAAAAAGGCGATAGTTCTACCAGAATTTCTGTGTCACGAGGCTGCACGAGCAAACTCATGTTCTGATCGTCAATGTCTATCTCGACTGGTTGTAACAGGACAGGGTACTCTAGTTGCTTTCCCTGTGTTCGCCACAGTCCGATTCCGACACCCCATACCAGTTCGATTGGGTCGGCGGCGCTATCGACCTCCATAGACCGTTTTATTCCGAATAGTGTGGCGTAGACTTGAATCGTTTCGCGTCGGGGTCTTTCCGTTAATGCCCATTTCTTGAATGGACCATTGAGATAATCACGATAGGCTTTCCGAACCACTTCTGCAGAGTGGTCGTTGAAATCTTCTATTTCATCATTATCCACCATTTCCAGCAAGGCAGTTTCGTCTAATGATGGCTCTTTACGTGGATCATTTATGTTCTTGACCAACGCGGCAAGCGTCTTGTTCTCAGGCAGCGGAGGGTCAACTGGTTGCAACCGTTTGACCTCAAGCCAAATCTGGTTGGCCGGATCGACATCAAATCGGATCCCTGGCAGACCTTCCATCTCGTGTTCATAGAAGGCTGTACGCTTATGGTCTGATACCCGAAAAGGGATCGGGCGACCAACCTTCTCAACCTCTTCGATGTAGTCAAGAACGTTGAGCAGACGTTGACGGATGACTGAGTTGAGAATGCATGTCTCGTCTCGTTCAAGATTTGCTGCATTTCTGTCGCTGTCTTTGCCATCCATAAAAGCACCTTCTCAAAAACACCGCAAATACATATTGGAAGGGCAGAAAACCGGGATTTTTTTCGATACTGATTCTCTGCCAACTCCCGCACAAACTCAAAAGCCGCCCGTCAGCACCAGACTGACAAGGGCTGCTTGCGTATCATCGAATCTTACCCATGGGCTCAGATTCCATCTGATATTCCTCCATAACATCTTAATATTACGCACTTTCAATACACCTTAATCCGGACAAAGTCAAGTGAAGACAGGAGACAGAGTGCAGGGAGCAGCGACAAGCTGCCAGGTAGCCTGGGGAGTGATTACAGGGAGAAATCACTTTATTAGCTGTGAACCCCTTCTTCTTTCACTCCCCCCTTGACAAGTTATGGTTGTCATATGCTAACTTCAGGTTATGGCTATCATCGTCCAGACAAACAAATCTCCTGCAAAGGTCAGGGTCGCCTTAATAATTGAGGGGGGCAAGATCAGGCCGCGCTGGTTCCAGGAGGTTGATAATCCGGCCCGAGACCGGATCCACATCAAGCAGATAAGCTACGTCTGGACACATATGGAAGGTACTGCCAAGATTATAAACTTTTCTGTCTGGGATGGGGCAAACAGTTACCACTTGTCGTTAAATACGAAAGATTTTACCTGGAACATGGGGATAGTCGAGGCGACGCCTTTCCCTCCCCCCTCTACTACCTCTACCTGGCGTTTCCGGAAGGACGAGGATTGATGGCTTTTATAAGGTCGGGAGAAAAGACGTGCATAGCGGCTTAGCGTACATAACATTCCGTTTCGTGTCTTGTCCCCCTAACGCTTATAAAACCGGCTTTCATAATCCCATCTGACCGGCTTTTTCCAATCTGCCCATACCTTGGCATCATTCAGCTATCTGCACTGTTAAAGCAATTGGTGGCAAGTAATCCACCAAGCATCATCATAGACACACAATTCATTAGCTTCATTCCGTTATCCTTTCAACAGCCTGGGTTTTGACCTGCCAGGTCTTTCGGGCAGGTCGTAAGTGTTGAACATCTCGCTAATTTTTTGAAAAGGGCAAAGTCGTCCGACATTTCGGAAAGTTTGTGCATCCCCAGAATTGCTGTCCTTGGTTTGCTCCACTTTTTGCTGTCCTCAAGGCCATCTCGCTGGAGCATTTCGGGCAGGTTTGAACATTACTCATATTCTTATTATCTGGAAGAGCAAGCTCTGCTTCTTTTACAATCGGTTGTGTTTGTACGCCTGCCAACTCTGCCAATCGGACATTCAATTCTTTTGGATTATAAGCATTCTTGACACTGATACGCTCCAACGGAAGATTCGCAACTTTAAAGACTGTCTCTACGAAATGGTCTCGTTCTTGTCTAGTTGCTAGATTATGGCTCTTGTCGTCAAGTTCAATTCCTAACAATGGACGTGCAGTTTTCTTGTCGCAGATGAGGAAGTCTATATGTTTTCGATTGATCCTGTTTGTATACGATTGCCGTTCTCCGAAATTTTTACAGGTTGCGTAAAACAGGTCTCCTAAATTCACCTTGGGACAAACGTCAGCCCATTCTGAAACACATCCGCGTAGAGTCAGATAAAAACTCTGTTCTGCAGGTGAAAGGAAGTCATCTCTAGTTTTGTAAGGAAATTCAGTAAGTTCCTTTTTCCCTTTTCCAAGCAATAAATCTTCTATCCATTGGATGACATCTTCGATTGACTCGTCTGCTAGGCCAAGTGCCTTTAGTAACTTCCGAATTACGATATATTTTGTGCCTTCCGCCATGAAATATCCTTTATTTTTTGTTTACACGGAGGCTGAAAATACATCCCGCCTCTGAAGATCATCTTATACCACTATAATTCAGTAAGTTAAAGATATTTCACCGCACATGCCCTCCCGTCCAGGCCAAGCAATGAAGCACGAAAACTTATATGGACATCCCGCTTAGAAGTATGCTATTTAAATTAACATTTTATGATTCGGGGCGGGTTTGCTCCGGTCATGTTGTAATCTTGTGCGGAGCCTCTTTTATCCGGATTGCGGGTACTGCAATGAAGTCCGTGAACAATGTCAGGGAGATCAGAGAGGGACGGATGATGAGCAAGACGGAGCTGGCGCGTCTTGCCGGGGTCTCCGCCGCCACCATCGACCGGATCGAGCGGGGCGAAGCCTGCCGCATGGAAACGATGAGAAAGATCATCCTGGCGTTGGGATTCACCCTGGCGGACAAGGAGAAGGTTTTCCCCGAATGAGCTCCAGCATAAAGGCAATTTAGAACTGTATTGAGAGGGCCTGTAAATGACGAAGGCAGATATAGTCGACATCGTATCAAATAAACTGGGATGCACAAAAGATGACGCCTATGACCTGGTAGAACTAACCCTGGAAACCCTGAAGGATGCCATCGCCAGGGAAGGTCTTGTGAAGATAAGCGGGTTCGGGAACTTTGTCGTAAAACAGAAGGCCGCCCGGAAGGGACGGAACCCGCAGACCGGAGTTATTCCCCCCAGATAGGAATACATAGTTAAATGGTTTTGCCCCGTATTTTCATCCAACACCCCTCATGCAGGGGTATTTTTTTACCTTGACCGGGGTTAATCTTTACCCTATTAATGC
>Ga0181533_1001729_pt1 | contig 27353 bp, 26 predicted proteins | sample PEATcosm2014_Bin_45_FD_119772 | JGI IMG/M metagenome (GOLD analysis project Ga0181533, IMG submission 119772) | Peatland microbial communities from MTU Mesocosm Facility, Houghton, MI, USA - PEATcosm2014_Bin11_60_metaG | ecosystem: Environmental > Terrestrial > Soil > Wetlands > Peat | place...
AACGGAAGATGGTATCACACATGAGAAAACTTCAAAAACTTCCAGGGCGGGTTAAAAAATACTTTGAGCATCCGAGAATCAGGTATGCAGCATAGTTTATATATTAAATTGCCGGGTTAATAAATTCGGAACATTGGACGAAAATTGAGTGGGTCACTGTTCGACGCCGATTAGTGTCCAAAGTGATTCAAAATCGCATGCCAGTTGACAATGAGTAGATTGAATCGTGAAGCCCGGCTTAATATGGGGGATCAAACACTAAAGGAAATAGTTCTTGTCTTTAGCGGGCATAACGTAATATCATTAATAAGTTTTTTGGCGTGACGGAACTGTGGGTAATGGGAGAACTTCAGTCTTCTCTATGAGTCGAAGACATCCTAAACACGTAAGTAATGGGTTGTCGGCGGAGGAATCGTTGCATTTATGGGCAAGACGGGATTAACGCTTTCAATATTGGCTTCCAAGCGCAGTGCTAAAAGTAAAGACACGACCTCCATTTCGACCCCGTGGCGGGGGAGCGGCCAACCTGTCAACATCAAAGGCCCGTCTTCCAGCTGTTCAGATGTCGTCTCACCTCAAAAATTTCGCAACGGTGAGATTCACAATTGGTATCGGATAAAATTGGGTTATTCCGACCATCTCGTTGCAGGACTTCTTGAAGAATTCAAAATTCAGCCTGACCAAACAGTTATAGACCCGTTCTGCGGAACAGGAACCACGCTGGTTGAATGCATGAAGCGCGGAATTGACTCCATTGGAATGGATGCGAATCCATCCAGCTTGTTTTCAGCCAAAGTCAAAACAAATTGGCGGATCAAGAGCAGTCGATTGCTTGCATTACTTGAAGAAATCAGAGATCGGCAACGGAAGTATTTGCGGCGTAAAGCTGCGTTTCGGGAAGACCTAACCTATCAATATATCGAAAAAACGGGGATGCTGGACCGAGGCTGGATCAGCCCGGAACCGCTTCGCAAGGCAATCGCCATAAAATCTAACATTGCAGATCTCAGAACCACGGCCGAGTATCGAGATGCGTTGATGCTGGCATTAATTGCGGAAGTAATCGATGAAGCATCGAATGTGAAATTCGGACCGGAGCTTTATTGTGGACCAGCAAAGACTGATGCAGCCGTCTTTGCTGGTTTCTCCCGGCTTGTTGAAAGCATGGCACGTGATCTCAACATTGTCGCATCAACGGTATACGGTACGGCCAAGGTGGTTCAAGGTGACGCCAGAAAATGTGATCAATTTCTGATAAACGGCGCTCCACGGAAGTATGCGGCTGTTATTTGTTCCCCCCCTTATCCAGCAGAGCATGACTATACGCGTAATGCGAGATTAGAGCTTGCATTTTTAGAGGAAGTTACTGATAAGACGACTCTTCGATTGATTAAAAAGCAAATGATTCGTTCACACACGAAAGGATTATACAAGGGAGACAACGATCATAAAGAAATCGCCGGGAATGTTGCAATTCGCAGTATCGTGAATAGATTGAAACGAAGGATTAAAACAAAAACACATGGTTTTGCCAGGCTCTATCCGATCATTGTTCAGGAATATTTCGGCGGTATGAAGCGCCATTTCAGCAGCATTAGTAAGTTGCTTGTTCCGGGAGCTCAATGCGCTTATGTCGTAGGTGATCAATCTTCTTATTTGCGAGTCCATATTCCTACTGCGGAAATTCTTTCAACGATAGCGGAAGATGTTGGGTTTAAAACTGTCGGTATTCAACATTGGCGCAGCCGATGGTCAACAACAACGTCGTCAGAGATACACGAGAATATTCTTTTACTCAAAAAAGTGTAGGTTTCCATTATGCCCCAAATCAAAGTTCATGAAAAAGCACTTGCTCACTTAAGCAGAGGGCTGTATCGAAGCCCTGCCAGCGCCCTACGCGAACTGGTGAGCAATGCCTGGGACGCTAATGCTCAGATGATTCGCATAGATACCAATTATCCCAATTTTCTTCAATTGTCTGTTCAAGATAATGGCGATGGATTTACAAAAAGTGATTTTGAAAGCTTGATGGATGGCGGTATCGGGAATAGTGCAAAAAGGCCGACCCACGAGCCGCTCATATTCAACCGACCTATTATAGGCCGGCTCGGTATCGGCATGCTGGGCATCGCACAGATATGTGGGAGCTTTACCATAACCTCCAAACCCAAAAAAGGTGGCGATGGATTTCGAGCTCACATCCGTCTATATGATTTGTTGAAGGATAAACTCGATAGAAAGGATAAAGAGGTTTATGTTTCGGATGACGAAGATGTTAGTCCCCGTGAAATTGATGTGGGTGAATATACATTTGAGGGATTCGATGCTGAAAAAGCGAAGTATGGCACACTCATTATATCTGATGATATACATCCAACGTTTGTGCGCTCTTTTCGAAAATCTCTAGAATATGAGACATTTAAGCAACCACCTTTGGAGTGGACAAAAGCTTTACGGATTCTGAACAACGTCCATTCTTTGCAAGAATTAGGTGATTATTGGCGATTATTGTGGGAACTATCGGCAGCATGTCCAGTGCCCTACATAAGCGATCTTGCGTTGCCTAAGCATCTAATAATCGAGGAGCAAGAAAGGCTCGCAAGCTATAATTTTAAAGTTGTAGTCGATGGCATTCAGTTATATAAACCTGTTAATCTGCGAAATAATCCAGAAGGATATACGATTAAAAAGATTGAACCGACAACACTCAAAATATACGGAAAGGATGTAAGCTTTCATGGTTACATTCTTGTCCAAGAAGGACTACAGATTAAACCGGATGAGCTTCGCGGTATCATGATTCGCATCAAGAATATCGGTATCGGTTACTATGATTATTCGCTATTGGACTATAGAATAAATGAGGGACCGAGAAGTAGATGGGTCACAGGCGAGATTTTCGTCGATGAAGGCCTCGAAGATGCCTTAAATATTGACAGGGATAGTTTCAATAGATTTCATCCCGAGTTTCGAGCCATACAGGAACACGTTCACCAGATATTGCAGAAAGATATTTTTCCCCGTGTTTACAAACAAATCGATGTTAGGTCCAAGAAAAGGGCAAAGGAAAAGCAGGAGAAGCGTCAGGAATACTTGAAAGCAACCATTGCGGAATCAGTAAAAAAACAGGTGAAAATCAAGGGGGAGGGGAAAATCTCCAAGGCTGAACAATCCCAACAGGTAGAAGTAGTTCAAAAAAGCAATGTTGTTGAATTGCATCTCCCCAATGCGGAAGATTTAAAAACTAAGAAGTCAGCACAACAACTCGCTTCTGCAATTCTTGCAATCTTTGAAATCGCAAATGAAGGAAATACAAATGAGAAAAGACGCGAGGTTTTCAAGAAACTGTTGTTGGATTTGCTCACAAAGTGGTAAGTGAAATGGCAGACGGCGCATTCAAATATGAGGATTGTCTTTTGAAGCACCATGTTCGCACGCATGCGTGGCTTCCGTTATGCAAACGTCGGTTGAAGACAATTCGTCACACTTCTACGGGAAAAAAACAGAGACGGTTGAGATATTTCACATTTTGTGCTGTGGGAGCGATCGACGTTTTAATGTTAGACGTTGCAAAAGTCATATGCCGCTCAGAGTCGCGTGGATTTGACAACGTCGTCTTTTTTGATAAGAGTCCCGAGTTTGTCCTTGAAACTCAAAAAAGCATTCCAGGTGCAATAGGGTTCCCCGGTAATTTTGTTAATGTTGTTTTATTGGAAGACTTAGATGAGGATGATGTTGTTGATGCAACGTCCTATCTATCATCACCGACCGACGCTGCTGATGAATATCTTGTTCGTGAGCGACAACGTATGCTTGCAAAGAGGCACTCCTTTATTCAAAGATTTCCCTTCGATGTGATCAACCTGGACTTAGAGCAGTTTCTTTTTCAGCCCAAGCACGATCTGCCAGGAAAAATAATAAATGCGTTCAGAAAAGTATTCCAGTGGCAACAAAGGCCCTTAATAAATGGTGATAAACTGAGTGGTTTTAGCTTAATGTTTACAACTCAGATTGGCCCTCCAGATATTACTGATGAATATCTGAATATGTTGCACAGTAACCTGCAGACAAATATTGATGCCGATGCCAGCTTAAAAGATTGCCTAACGAAGTACATTGGACACGCTGATCTTAATAAGCTGAGATCAGAACATTTTGAAATCTTCTTCAAGTTGGGCATGCCGAAAATATTTGCCTCCACACTTATGGAGGCAGATTGGTATGTTGACTCAGAAAAAGGGATTAGCATATTCGAGTTTGAGCGACCATCTGACTGTGGCCCATATAAGATTTTACATTTGGTGATGGATGTAAAAAGAAAAGAACCACCTAAAGAAAAAAGGCCGCCGTTAACACACTCGGCTGTAGCGCAAAAGGCATATAGAGATGTCGTTCGTAAGATATTTTGTGAAGATATAGCCGTCGTATCCGACGGCAATATTGATAAAGCAAGTTTGCAACAGAATCTCGAATTGATTAAATCTCGCAGAAAGAAATATTATCCCGAAGCTTACGCTGAGAATTAGTCGCGCTCCACGGGGTGTGTTTTTACTTTTGCATTTTATGCCCACGCTCGACTGGCTATAAGACGCCGGCTTTGTAATAGTCTAAAGGGAGTTGCTGAAATGATAAACTTGTTACCAATTCCTTTTATCCGGGTTCTCGCGCATTACTTCGCTGGTGGCTTTATGCTCGCTCAACCCTCGTAGAAAAACCGGCTGTCTCTTGAGCTTCAGCGAGCCATGCGTTCAGAACAAATAACCCAAAGGGAAGGAAATTTCAGCTTGATCGAAAAGACTGATGCGATTGAATTACTAGAAAAGAATCTGCAACGAACTGAAATGTTGATCGAGGCGATGGAGAAGATTAAAGCCTACAATGGGCTTTATCAGATGAGCAATGCAGACGCATGTGAGCACAATAAAATAGTTACGATAGTTCAGAATCAACAATTGATGTATATTCAGCAATCATGTGGAGAGCATGCTATCATTTCACTGGCCACAGCATTCGAAATCTATTACAAAGAACTAGTCCAACAATTATTCGCTGACTATCCAGGCTATTTTGTTTCGAGAAACACCAAGTATTCTGATAAACTAAACAAGTTAATTCAAGATCATGAACTGGCAACATATGAACAAATTGAGTTTGAGTTAAAGTTAAGAAACCGCTTTGACTATTACATACTCTTCAAGGCTTATTCACTCCCTTTTCTCACTTTAGCTGAGAAAAGGGTCGTGGAATACATATACCAGCAACGCAACCTCTATGTCCATAATGCCGGGAGATTATATAGTAAATCCAGGAAAAACATGATACTAACTCGATCTCCTTTTTACAGACAGACAATAAGTCAGGAAGCGAAGAGATTACGAACTCGATTGCGGAAACTTCTTCACACTTCGTATGATCGAATCAAGGTTGGTTTAAATCGCGGGGTATAAAGTAAGATGGGATGACGCATTAAAAGGCATTTTTTTGAGTCAAACGATAGGTAATCACGTATGCACTTTACAAAGTGGTATTTCAGGAACAGGCCCACTCTTGGCTAACAGCCACAGGGAAAGAGGCGGAAATATGAGGAAAGATTGCTCATAGAGATAAAAGAATCATACCGGAAGAGCAAAGGTAATTATGGGAGCCCAAGGATTGCCGATGATCTCCGTGATAAGGGATTGCGTTGTGGCAAGAACCGTGTCGCCAGGATTATGAAAGTTAATGGCATCAAGGCTAAGACAACAAAGAAGTTCAAAGCTACAACGAATTCCAAGCACAATCTGCCGGTGGCGGAGAACCTGTTGAATCAGAACTTCACGGCAGCAGTTCCAAATACGGTCTGGGTATCAGACATCAGTGCGCCATGATGGCATGGCGATTATTTATAAACATGCCTGCTGGTTTTTGATCGGCAACTGCAATGTTGCCCCGTCCGGTGGAGGAGATCGGACGGAAGGGGATCGCAAAGCTCTGCCGGGTTCCGACGGCGGGGTGTCATGAGCAGAGCGATCTTAACTGTACCGGGTGCAAACCATCAATTGCAGGCCGGGCTACCACAGAGTCTATGGTAAGACAACGAATCGTGCGACAGAAGCCTCTGTACTTAGAGACACAACCTCTCAAAGGCTGGATGGAGCGGAGAGGACTGCGGACTGAACCGGTTGGACTTTATGTTTCCTTCTGGTAGATGCGGATCAAAACGCATCTGGAGACAGATTACTCCTCTTCATCTGACTTCCGGTGCCGCCAGGGGTAGAGCATGGTACCTACTGACTCAAGATTGAAAACCGGAACATGGGAACCGCAAACATTCGTCTGTAGCGAAAACAGGCTATCCGAGGAGACCGGGGAAGGATGTTTTGCGGGGCGGAGTTCTCGTAGTAGTCGGAGGATGAGAAAGTCATTCACATGGCGAAGGAGGACAGGTGAGCGATAGAGTTTCAAAGCCGGAGGAACAATCCGTGGACTCGGATTATCAGGCCGACAAGGTCTGGCTACTCATCGTGCAGAGGAAACTATATCAGTGGAGTCTGGAAAATCCCGAAGGTCAATACCGCGATCTGTGGAATTGGGTAACTGATTTGCGCAATCTGCGGTATGCGTGGCGAACTGTTGCCACAAACAAAGGCAAGCGAACGCCGGGCATCGACGGGAAGACGGTAAGGAGTATCCAGCAAGGATTGGGAGAAGCGAAGTTTCTTGAAAGAATTAGGCACGAACTGCGCTGTTGCAGTTACACGCCGAGCCCCTCAAGACGCAAGCTGATTCCAAAACCGATTGACAGATGGGAGGAAATAGAGAACTGTCCGTAATGGCCAGGAAAGGTACGCAATCGTTCGCAACGGGGTACGCAAAGCTCCGGGGAAGCTCTGTGGTGAGCCGGAATGGTTGTCCTCAAACGCCGGAATACGCATACACTTATGCGAAACAATTACCGAACGCTTTGAGCAGCTTGATCGGACCTTTAACCCTTATCCTCCTGAAAATGATCTCCCTGAGCATTGTGCTGTCCTTGTGCAATGCCCTTAACCAGGCCTTGCTGTCCGCCGTTATGCACACATCAGCCGCGCCTTCATGACCTTTCTTTACTGATATAGTTTTGTCCGTAATAATGACGGTAGCCGATTCGCTTTCTTCTCCTGTAAAAGTGAAATGATACGTAACGTCCAGCCCTTCCGACTTATGGCGTTGAAAAGCTAATGGCATAGAGACAAGAAAGGAATTGATCGAAGGCGGCCTGACGCCATTTTTCACGCGCTTTATTTTCTTGTAGGGAAACCTGCGGAGCACATGGCTTTCGGCATCCGAGCCCGCAAGGACATAGACCGTCTCTTTCTTTTCCTGCAGCGGTTTTACCACGTCCGTTATATATTTGTTCCTGTCGGTGAGAAACTCGTGCATAACATCCTCTCCGGCAGGACATACCGCCATACAATAGACCGATTTGTAACACGGCCCGTTCGCCAGACTCTGCCACATGGATACGGTCTCGGCATCACTCACCCTGCTTCTATAATCAAAAGAGTTTTTACTGTTTGCGATATTTTCGACCCAATCGGTAAAGCCTCCGATCAGTTCCCGGTAAGTGTGTGTCATGCAGTTTATAGGGTTATAATTACCGTCCGGCTCGATTGCGCCAGTGGGACACGCTGCTGAACAGAGCTTGCATCCAAGGCAAGGATTGTAATCCAGCGGTGTGTCGTATTCGTCCATATCTGCTTCGATCAGCACAGTATTGAGCAACACAAAACTGCCGAAGACCGGATGTATTACGTTACGATGCAGCCCCATACGCCCGAGCCCAGCCGCCGCCGCGACCGGCTTGTGGGAAACAACAAAAATCTTTCCGGGCCATTGGTCCATTTCCATTGGGAACGCCACAGCCTGAGCTACGGCCCTAACCCCCATGCGCTCCAAATATGCCGTCAGTTTATGAGACACGTCTTGGAGTTTTTCACCTGCCCTATGCAGTTCAAGACTTGCGATAGAGCGGGCCGGGCTTCTAAGGTTTTCCCGGTTGATTCGTCCTACGAGGCTTATCAATGTTTTCGTCCACGGAAACATTTTCAGAATATCGTCTCTCTGGTTGTCAATTTCCGGTCTGCCGATCTCAACAAAACCTGCGTCGTCAGCGCCGAATTCAAGACACTTTAGTCGGATGTCCCCGTGTCTGAGCTTGGACACGACATTGCGGCCTTTACTTCCTTCCTGTTTTTCATAAAAGCGTTTTACTGCCGGGTGCTCATTCAGATTTTGCATAAACCCTCCCTTCGTTGTATATGCAACTAATTGTACAAAAAAATGCCTATTTCTGTATCGCTTTTGGTTCGGATATGCGACTCGTAAGCATATGGATAGCCTTTACTCCATCTTCGCCAAGAAATTCGGCTACCTCTTTTTGCGCTTTCTCCCATTTGCCATAAATGTCAGTCAACAGTTTTTTCCCTTTCGGCGTAACCGTAAGAACCTGGGAAAGACCTCCCTCTCCCTTTCCGACTTCTATCCAGCCCTGCTTCCTCATGCGTTCAATATTGCGGCTTACCGTTGATTTCTCCATATGGAACGTCAGGCAAATATCGCCGGGCGTGGGTTTTTCGACCAGAGAAAGCATTATCAGGATGCCTGCCTGGTTCACTTTGATCCCGTGGGGCCTCATGGCCCTGTCATATATCCCGGTGATCACGCGGTTGAGCTTGCGCACACGACCAGCAAGGCATTCCCGCCCTATGGTTTCGATGAGTTTTAATGTCTGTTTTTCGTCCATGTCTTTCATAATGGTTGTATATACAACCATTATGCTTGTGAAAAGCATATTTGTCAACCACCTGTATGGAGCCGCTGTTAAAGAAGTTCCGATTACAAGTGGTACTATTCGCCGTTCAATTTTTTGAAATGTGTTTGCAGTGTTCTGACCGCTTCTTTTGAGACCGGCATGGGTGAATGTTTCTTCCGGCATCTGACGCAGAGGCAAATCAAATCCCGATCACCGGTAAATGTGAGCGTTCCTACCGGGGCATGCCAGATGCGTAAAGTTATGTCCCGAACTTATCAGGAATGAAATTATACAACTCGCACAGGAGTTCTGTGAGCAATTAAGCTCGCTAACAACACCTTCTGGTCACCGTGGGCATCTCACCAGGAATGTTTGATTGCGGAAATAATTGTTACAACTTGGTTCTCGGGCATACTTATAATTGGGAGCGCTAAAGACCCCTTGTTTCATCGGTATTGTTGAAAAAACATTTACTTTAATCTCCCTGCTGCGTTAACATATAAGGCTGTATTTTTGCATACTTTATTTAGGGAAGGTCAAAGAATGCTCCAAGTCGCGAATATCGAAAAATCCTACGGCAAGCAGGTGCTGTTTGACGGCGTCGGCTTCACCGTAAACCCGCGCGAACGCGTGGGCCTTGTGGGCCGGAACGGCCACGGCAAATCCACGCTCTTCCGCTTGATCCTCGGAGAAGCGCACCCGGACTCCGGCACGATCACCGTGTCTTCGGGATACACCATCGGACATCTGTCCCAGCATATCCATTTTACCGAGGACACGGTGCTTCAGGAGGCTTGCCTCGCCCTCCCGAGAAACGAGGACCACATCGACGAAACATACAAGGCCGAGGCCATTCTCCATGGACTGGGATTTACCAACGACGACTTCGACCGCTCGCCGTCGTCGTTGTCCGGCGGGTACCAGGTGCGGTTGAACCTTGCCAAGGTGCTTGTATCGGAACCGAATCTGCTGCTACTGGACGAGCCCACGAACTACCTCGACATCCTCTCGGTCCGCTGGCTCACTCAATTTTTGCGCGCCTGGCGGAACGAGCTGATCATCATAACGCATGACCGCGAATTCATGGACAGCGTCACGACACATACCATGATCATCCACCGCTGCAAGATGCGAAAGGTCCTGGGCAACACGCAGAAGTTATACGACCAGATCCTCCTGGAAGAAGAGATCCACGAAAAGACGCGCCAGAACGACGACAAGAAACGCAAAGAGGTGGAGCAGTTCATTAATCGCTTCCGGGCCCAGGCAACCAAGGCCAGCTCGGTCCAGTCCCGGATCAAAGCGCTTGCGAGACACGAACGGCTCGACAAGCTTGGCGAGATCAAATCGCTTGACTTCAAGTTCCGGTCCGCCCCGTTTGAAGCCAAATGGCTGATGACAGTGGAAGACCTGTCCTTTTCATTTTCTGAAGACGGGCCGAAGCTTATTGACGGCCTGAGCTTTGCAGTGGGTAAAAAGGACCGTATTGCCGTCATCGGAAAGAACGGCAAGGGGAAGACCACGCTTCTGAACCTGCTTGCAAGAGAGATGTCCCCGTCAAGCGGAGACATAAGACCCCACCCGAATACGAAGATCGCTTACTTCGGCCAGACCAATATCAGCCGCCTGATGAACGACAAGACCGCGCTCCAGGAAATCATGGACGCGCATCCGAACAACTCCCAGGGCGAGTCCCGCGCCATCTGCGGTCTCATGATGTTCGACGGCGACAACGCGCTCAAGAAGGTGAGCGTGCTCTCGGGAGGGGAAAAGAGCCGCGTGCTGCTGGGCAAGCTCCTGATCTCTCCTGCCAACATGCTGATCCTCGACGAGCCCACTAACCACCTGGACATGGAGTCCATTGACTCGCTGATCGAGGCGATTGAAGCTTTCGACGGCGCTGTCATCATCGTGACGCACAGTGAGATGATCCTGGAGGCCGTCGCGACCAAGCTGATCGTGTACGACAATGACGAGGTGAACGTCTTCGAAGGTTCCTACTTCGACTTCCTCGAACGCATCGGGTGGCAGGACGAGGGCGGGGTCCGAGTAAAGAAAGCGAAAAGTAAACTGAACAGCGCCGACAAGAACGGAAACAGAAAAGCCGAGAAAAAATTGCGAAGCGCCTTCGCTTGAACCAGTTGGGCTACAATCAGTTCATGGATTTGATTTCAATGTTCCTGACAAGGACATTCGGGTTTTCAGAGTCACTGTGCTGCTTTGATACTTTGCAGTTTAAGGATTACTCTGAATATGTTGCTCCCCGATTTGACCCTGAGAATAAGGCGAAGAGGCGCAATGAAGTGTTTCCTCATGATTGTCATAAAGCATTTGAGATGAGACAAAGACTATCAAAGGGATGAGGATTTAGACTTACCACCGTCTCTTTTTTTTACCAGTCGCCCGATGCGCCGCCACCGCCGAAACCGCCTCCTCCTCCGCCTCCAAAGCCTCCGGAATCGCCGCCGCCGAAACCACCGCCGCCGGACCATCCACCTCTGCCCGAAGAGAAAAATAGAAGCAGAAATAATGCAGGATGTCTAACAAAAAGTATCACTGCTGCAATGAGAAAAAAGAGAAACACCAGTTTATGAAGCATGCCGACCTTATGCATCTTATTCCCGTAGTTTCTGTCAGGGACCGGGGTTCCGGTCAGAGCGACCCCTTCGGCAGCGGCAACAGTATTGATTACGGCAAAAGCAGTGTCAGAGACACCCTTCCCGTAATCGCCTTTTTTGAAATTGGGGACAAGATATGCCCTGCCGATCGATCCCACCAGGCTGTCGGGCAGCACACGTTCAAGGCCGTATCCTATCTCGAAACGGTATTTTTTTTCCTTCAGGGAAATAATAAGCAGCACACCGTTGTCTTTACCCTTCTGCCCAAGCTTCCATTTTTCAGCGGTCTTTAAGGAAAGGTCTTCTATACTCTCACCATTAAGATCCGGGATGGTCAGCACAACCATCTGCGCGGTTGTTTTTTCTTCGAGTTCCCGAAGTGAGCTATTCAGCCGGGCTTTTGTTGCATCGTCAATAATCCCGGCAAGGTCCACCACATACTGAGACGGAACAGCAGGGATTTCAGGGACCGCCGCAAAGGAGGGCAGCGGGGCCGCAGCAATTGCCAGCGCTGTCCAGATAATGATAAAAAATAGGGGAACTCCAGCCTTAAAGCCTGATCGCATCAATAAAAGCCTCCACATTTTCGAGTACCGCATGATAACGCTCGAAAATATGGTGGAGTTCTTCCTTTGAAGGTTTGATAAGCCCGGCCCTAAGCTCCAGTAGCCGCTCAAAAATTCCGGCATCTATCGAGACCAACTCCTGAAATACTCTGATTGCATCATGCCTTTTGACCGGCGGCTCTTTATCAAACATAAAAAGCACCCCCCTGATGAGCGGCATGCAGCCTACAACAGAATGCGAAAGAATTTCTGCAAGGCCCCGCTTGTCGCCGAGAGAGGTCAAATAGCTCTGCCGTAATCCGATAAGCCTGACTTTTGCTTCACGCTCACATTGGAGTTTCAGAAAGTCCTTGCTTATTATCAAATCCTTAAATATGTCCTCTCCGGCAACAGTCTTGTGGATGAGCTGAAAATCATGGAACTCTATCGGAAAAACATTGATGGAATCCCGGATATACTCCGGAGTCATGATCAGGGGGGCTGCAATCCCCCTCGTCCTGTATTTTTTCCCGAGAGAAGCGATGAACTGGATAAAACCAAAATCAATCTTATGAACAATAATAACGGAATGGATGACCGAGCCTTTCTCCCTGAAATCAGGTGTGACCGCGCTACCCACTATATGCAGAGAATGGACTGCTTCAGGATATCCGAGCTGCACGTCACTGAAAAAAGGAACACTCCGCTCAGCAACAACAGGATTAAGTCCGCCGGTATCCAGAGTTTGCATAGATCATTATATCACACCTTTCAAATAGTCGGTAGCACAAGATGTGCGTCATGGTTGTGGGGCACGCTTCCGGCAGAATCTTCTCTGAGGTATAATAGAACAATGCAAACCATGGTCGGGTGGACAGGGTACATAAAAATATTCACCGCTCTGCTGGCAATAGTAAATCCTCTTGGCGCGGTCCCGGTGTTTGTTAGCCTAACCGGTACCATGAGCGAATGGGAACGTAAACGCACCGTACGGACCACAAGCATAGCCGTTGCTGTGGTATTGATCACGGCCACCCTGATCGGTGAGTCACTGCTCAACTTTTTCGGTATCAGCATTCCCTCCTTTAAGGTGGGCGGTGGAATCCTTTTGATGTTGATGGCGATCGCGATGATGCAGGCCAGACAACCCCAGACCAGGCAGACCCCTGAAGAAGCTGAAGAAGCTGAGGACAAGCAGAGCATCGCTGTAGTGCCGATTGCAATCCCACTGCTGGCAGGGCCGGGTGCAATATCTACTGTAATTATTTATGCGAATGCCTCGTATCATCCTGCGCATATCGCTTCGATCATCTTCATCGTCTTGTTAGTGGCGACGGTGACGTGGGCTGCACTGCATGTCGCAAACCCCATCAGCAAGATGCTGGGCAAAACAGGGATCAATATCGCAACGCGCCTGATGGGCCTGCTGCTGACCGCAGTCGCCGTAGAATTCATTGCCAACGGGCTGGTCCAACTGCTTCCAGGCTTAGCAAAATAGGCGGAGCCGGCAGTGAAAGGTCAGGGCTGTTATTTTAAGACCGCGCCGCTTCCTTTCTCCTGATTACTGCTATGAACACTATAAACAATACAGCGGAAACCGCTGCCGTAGCTGCCCCGAAATAAAACGTGGCAGACGGGGAGATATTGTCCCAAAGCCAGCCTCCGATGAGGCTTGCGGGCAGCATGGCAAGACCTACAACAGTATTGTAAAATCCGAAGGCAGTCGCCTTGAAATGCTGGGGAATGATTGTAGCAAGAAAGGCCCTCTGTATGCCGTCAGTGAGACCCATAAAAAGACCGTAGAAAGCGAAAAGAAACCAGATCATTTTTGTGTCCGAGGCGACCGCGAACCCATAATACAGGAATGCAAACAGGATAAATCCCAGAAGGATGGTCCGTTTCTTGCCGAACCGATCAGCTGCCATGCCAGCAGGAAGGGACGAAAGTGAATAGACGAGGTTGAACAACAGATAGACGACAGGTATCAGCCCCGTTGAAACGCCCACCTGCTGTGCCCTCAGTACCAAAAACATGTCACTCGAATTACCTACGGCAAACAAGGCTGCAATAATGACAAATGACTTGAACTTCCAGTCAAAGTGTCTGAGTGTCAGTTTCGGCCTATGCGCGTGAACGGCAACGGACTTCTTTTTTTCCGTGATGAAAAATATTATCAGCAGCACGGCAATGACGCCTGGTATCATCGAGAGCCAGAAGACCTTTCTATAATCGTTTGAAAAAATCCCCAGGAGAAAAAAGGCCAACGCAGGTCCTAGCACGGCTCCCATAGTATCCATCGCGCGCTGAAATCCGAATGTTTTTCCGAGAGACGATTTGTCTGCAGACTCTGCAATGATGGCGTCGCGGGGAGCGGTGCGGACCCCCTTGCCGAATCTGTCCATAAATCTGGAGCCCAGTACATGATGCCAACCTGTAGCAAGCGCAACAATCGGCCTGCTTAATGTTGATATCCCATATCCGGCAGCCATAGGCCACTTACGATTTCCTGTCCTATCGGAGAACCAGCCGGAAAAAACCTTAAGCAGACTTGCAGTCGATTCTGCAATCCCTTCTATAAGACCTATGACCGACTTGTTGACCCCGAGGACGTTAGCGAGAAAAAGAGGAACAAGAGGATAGATCATCTCGGAGCTTATGTCCATGAAGAAGCTGACAAGTCCGGTAACAAAGACATTCTTCCCGAAGCCAAAAAAACTTCTGCCCTTCCCTCCATCACTTCTTGAAAGTCGTTTGCTTTCCTTCACAGAAGACCTACCTTTCTCATTCTGTTGCAAATATTTTTCTGAGACAAGGCCCGCGGGCAGCGAGGCGCTTCATTTGGCAAAAACGTCATTTTGTGGTAATTATATAGATATGAGAGTGGAAAAGCTAGCGATCGAAGTGGTGATCTTGGCGGTCATAGTAATGATGGCGCTCCGAGGTTGTCCCAAAGTTCGGAGAGGCTCCGGCGTAAGGGCCTCTCTGCCAATGAACACAAGCAGCTTGTGCAATACCACTAAGGAGGTCCATTCATGGATGATATCAAACGTATCCTTGTCGTAGGCAGACTGACAAAATGACAAACCCATAAACCTGATGCAGGCCCCGGTCAATTCTCCCACATGATTTTATCAGGGATTATTTGTATAATAAAAACGGGAAGCAGCAGCGAGTAGTAAATAAGTAAGAATACGAATCGAGTCGTTTTTTAAGCACTTGCCTGCTGACTACTTGCTGCTTACTGCTGTTTATTGAAACATCGTGCAAAAAGGACAGGAAAGGAGCTGGCAATGAACCATGAACGCACCATCAATCAACTGAGGGGATTTCATTTTGCTGTCGGAACAATTGTAAACCAGGAAAACGATCCTCTTTGCGGCAATTGCGTAGCTTTTTCAAGGACCGCACAAGCCATTATCGACGGCTTTATAGAATTTGAAAGCGCCCACGCATCGGAAAAAAGAAAATTTCCTGAGGAGTTTTCATTCCTTTTTGAAGATGTATGCGACAAGCTTGCGCTTATCGAGCAGCCCTCCGGGCCGGTCAGGCAAAAAAAGGCAGGGAATTGCAAGCTCCCTTCCGGTTTGTGCTACTGCAAATCAGCGCTGGCGCTTCTGCAAAACCTTAAAGATGCCAACCGTGAAACGTGAGTCGTGAATCGTTGAAAACCGTGAAACGTGAGACGTCAAAGAATAAAAGAGATAATAGACTTTCGGTCTTTTCACGTCTCACGTCTCACGGTTTTTTAATGCATCCCTGCAGGCGCGTCGGTCTTCCCTCGCCTCATGAGCAGCACCAGCGGAATGACACAAAGAAGAATCGTACTGACCATACGGAAAGCATCGTTGAAAGACAGCATGGAGGCCTGCCTGAGCAACTCCCTGTAAATCAAACCCTGCCCGGCCTGCTGCGATAGAGGCACTACCCCCTTATACTGTAATATCCGAGATGAATGGTCAAGCGCAAACTGGTAGTTCCTATCAAATGGCGTAAGGTGTTCAACAAGCCTTAACTGGTGGAATTGTTCACGCCGGGCAAGCATGGTTGTTACAAAAGCGACTCCAAAACTTCCCCCGAGGTTTCTTAAAAGGTTGTATATCCCGGTCGCATTTCCCATAGCTTCCTTTTTGACGGTTGAGAGTGTGAGTGTGGTAAGCGGTATGAAGAGCAGCCCCATGCCGACACCGAGGACTATCCTAGGCCAGATGAGCGTAGTGAAATCGGCATACAGGTTAAATTGCGACATAAGGAATGTCGAGTAGGCGCAGATGGCCAAGCCGAGAGCCAAAAGTCCTTTCGGGTTTACCCTGGTCACCAATCTTCCGGCCAAAGGCATGGCTATCAACGTAGCAAGACCACCGGGTCCCAACACCATTCCTGCAAGGGTTGACGTATATCCCATTAGTGTTTGCAAATAAACAGGCAGCAGGACAATACTTGCAAAAAGACTGAAGAAGGCAAAAAACATAACCGCATTTCCAGTGCTGAAAGAGATATTCTTTAAGGCCCTGAGATCAACAACAGGGTGTTCTGCAAAAAACTCCACAATAACGAACAATAAAAGAGCAGTTCCTGCAAGGATACTCAACCAGAAGATAAAGTCTGATGAGAACCAGTTCTCCCGCTGCCCTTTGTCGAGGACTATCTGAAGACTGCCGAGTCCAATGACAAGAAGCATAAGCCCCCAGTAATCTATACTCATTGCCGTCCGCTTCATATAGGGCGGATCTGTAATAAAAAACATGGTCATAAGGACCGATACGATGCCGATCGGGATATTGATATAAAAAATCCAGTGCCAGGACCAGTTGTCGGTAATCCATCCGCCGAGCAGCGGCCCGACAATCGGGCCGAACATGATGCCGACTCCGAATACCGCCATGGCCATGCCATGCTGCTTTGGGGGAAAAGACTCAAGAAGGATGGACTGGGAAATGGGCTGCAGCGCCCCGCCGCCGATGCCCTGAAAAATTCTGAAAACAATAAGACTCCCGAGACTCCACGCCGAACCGCAGAAAAATGAACTTATAGTAAATAGAGCAATAGAAAAGATAAGATACCGCTTCCTGCCGAAGACCTTGCTCAACCAGCCGGTAATGGGGATGATGATAGCGTTGGATACAAGGTAGGACGTAATTGTCCAGGTCGACTCGTCGAGACCCGCGGAAAGACTCCCCCTTATATGGTCGAGAGACACATTGACGACAGAGGTATCCACGATCTCTATGAGAGTCGGGAGCATTACGGTCAAGGCTATGATCCATTTGGTCCATTTGTTCATAGTATTACCTGGCATCGCCAGAAGATTAGAAGATTAGAAGATTGGAGGGTTAGAGGGTTAGTTTCCAATCTTCCAACCCTCCAATCTTCCAACCCTCCGGTCATCGTATTACCTGAAGACCGGAAGATTAGATGATTGGGTGATTAGAGGTTTAGCCTAAAATCCAACCCTCTAACCCTCCAACCTTCCGGTCATCGTATTACTTGACTAATACCGTCGGCTCGACCGACATCCCGAGGCGCAGGACATGCCCCGCATCGGTATCTTTGTCAAGCACTATCTTGACCGGCACTCTCTGCACGACTTTCACATACTGCCCGGTCGCGTTCTCAGGGGGGAAAAGCGAGAATACGACCCCGGTCCCCGCCATGATGCTTTCCACAGTTCCCCGGAACACTCTGTCAGGATAGGTATCGACCTTTATGTTCACTTTCTGCGATGGCTTTATCTTCTTCAATTCTGTTTCCTTATAGTTTGCAATCACCCATATATCGTTAAGCTCGGTAACTGCCATCAGCGGCTGGCCTGCCTGGACCTGGTTGCCGAGCTCAACCGACTTTTTGGTAACGAAGCCGTCTGCCGGAGAATAAATCTTGGTATATCCGTAATTCAGTTCAGCCGTGTCAAGCTGTGCAGCCTTTTGCCTGACAGTGGATTGTTGCGACGCGCCGCTTGATTCAATCTGCCGCACCACGGCCTTTTGTGTCTCAACCATCAATTCCGCCTGCCGGAGCTGCTCCCGCGCCGCCTTGACCCTTGCCCTCGATACATCATATGCGGTCTCAGTCTTCTCATACCGTTCTTTTGAAAACGCCTCCGAAGCGAAGAGGGCTTCGGCCCTTTTTTCGTCCCGCTCAGCCTGACCGAGGTCAGCTTCCTGCAGTTCCAGGTTCGCCCGGGCGGCCTCGACACCCGCCCTCACTTCGGCAAGCTGCTGTTTTGCCGCCTCGACTTTAGCCGTTATCTCAGCAATTTTTGCCTTTTCCGCGCCAAGGCTTGACGATGTTTCATTTACCCTGGCTTCATAATCCATAGGATCTATTTCAACCAGCAGGTCTCCCTTTTTGACCAGTTGGTTATCATCAACAAACAAGGCCTTTACCGTTCCGGGTATCTTTGATGCGATAGTATGTATGTGGCCGTCTATGAATGCGTCGTCGGTCGTTATATGGGTCGCTTTATAGCCCAGATAGAAATAAAGCACTATGGCGCCAAACACACCGAGAACAGCAAAGACAGCCAATGCGATCTTTTTCTTATGATTGCCAAGTTTGTTGTTTCCAGCATTATTCTCTTCCATATTCTGCCTCCGAAATAAATCCAGGTAATAGGTTATAGGTCATAGGTCAGCGCAAGAAAGACAAGAACCGGGTAAACGCGGAACCTGAGAAATGGGGAACCTAAAAAGCAGAGAAACGGGGAATCGGGGAATCGGAGAATAACACAAATAATGTTTTCTTTTTTGCCCCTGCTCTCCGACTCTCCGATTCCCCGTTTCATTCCTTTTCATCTCTCCCCCATCGCCTTCAGAAGGCTTGCATGTGCGTTATTATAATTGGTCAGAGCCTGGATATATGCCAACTTTGAATTACTGTATACTATCTGGGCATCCGTCACTTCGACAGGATTTCCTACTCCGGCTGCATAGCGCCCGTTGACAATGTCAAGGTTTTCCGTGGCCTGCTTGACAGCAAGATCGGCAGTAGCGATGCTGTCTTCCGCCTGCCTCAGGTTCAGGTATGACTGCTGCACATCGAGAACAACGCTCTGCCTGAGCGTCTCCTCATTGGCCCGGGCCACATTCAAGTTCGACACCGACTCCCCGACCTGGTGTTTTGTCAGGAAACCATTAAATATCGGAAACGACAGGGCGACACCCACGTTCCACTCGTTATCGAGCGGGAACTTTGTTCCCTCCCAGTTATAGGCTGCGCTGCCGGTCAATGCGGGATAATAGCCTGTTTTTGCAAGCCGGACGCTTTCTTCAGCCGCGCTCCTCCGTAAGGCGAGCGATTTGATGTCAGGTCTGTTCGCCATCGCCCTGGAAAGCGCGTCCTCGAGAGTTATCTCGTATTTATTGAAGGCGAGCGAATCCTCAACGTTATATTCCGGAGCATCGGGAACGCCCATCGCATTATTCAGGTTCACCCGGGCTATCTTGAGTGCATTGTCCGCCGTAATGAAATTCAATTTCGCATTGCTCAAATTCACTTCGGCTGTTATTACGTCATATCTGGGTTTTGTTCCTACCTCATAAAAACCCCGGGACTGATCAAGATGCTGCTTGTACTGACCTACCGATTCATCGGCAACCGCCCTGTTTCTGGCAGCCTGGATCACCGCGTAGTAGGCCTGCCTCACGTTCAAGACTATCTGCTCTTTACTGGTCTCCAGATCGGCGCCGGCCGAATCAAGATTGATCTTTTGGATTTTTACCTGTGAAGAGGTCTTTCCAAAATCATATATGTTCTGTGAGAGCGTAAGACTGCTCGTGTACTGGTTGAAGGCCCCCGTGCCGAATAATATGCCGTTGACCTCTGTCACGATGCCCGGGGACGAGTACTTGCTGTAGCCGCCCGAGGCCCCTATCTGCGGGTAATAATTTGAAAGTGCTTCGCCTACCCTGCTTCGGTTCGCCTCAACTGTAAAAAAAGCGGCAACAATGGAAGGCTGTTTGAGAAGTGCGATCTGAATACAGCGGTCGAGATTGAGCACTTCACCTGGCTTGATGATTTCTTCACCCTGAGCACCGAGGGATTTACCCGGAAACGGAACTGTTGCCAGTACTGCCGCGATACAAACGATAATAATGAATTGCAGCTTTCTCATTCTTCCATCTTCCTCTCATTCCTGTATTCGGATGCCAGATCAATGCCTATTGCATACATAAAGGCCCCCTGTGCCCGCCTGAGTTCATACTCCGCACGGTAATAATTCGTTTCAGCTGTTGTAAGCAGCGTTATGGCGTCAAGCACGTCCGTCGATGTGCCAACCCCTTCACGGTAACGCTCTTTGTTGATTTTAAGATTCTCCTCGCCCTGGTTTATAGCATCCCTGGTCACGTTGATACGTTCACCGGCGTTTTTCATATCAAGCCAGCTTTTTTCAACATCGAGCTTTATATCGTCAACAAGCTTCTGCCGCTGCTCTAAAAGCTGCTCCCTTTGGTAATCTGCTTTCGCGACCTCAGCTTTTGTACTGCCTCCGTTAAAAATATTGAGATTCAGACCCAGCATGAACGTCCAGTTGTCGTCGTGGAGCAGATAGCGGTTTTCCGTGTAATTGTACCCTCCCTCGGCGAAGATTTTAGGGAAGTATTCGGACTTCCTGGCAGCCTTTTCCAGTTCGTTGATCTTTAATTCCCGGTCGATGGTTTTCAGTTCAAGGCGTTGTTTTTCAGCAATTCCCCATGCCTTATCAATGTCAGCCTCGCAGCGGGGTCCAACGGCTGCATCTGCTACCCTCACAGGATTGCTCAAAGGCAAAGACAAAATATTATTGATCCTGGAGGCATTGACCGCCCTCAGGTTTGTTGTAGTCAAAAGGCGCTGCTGAGCATCTGAAAGACGCACCTCTGCCTGCAGGAGATCGTTCCTGGTAATGACTCCCTCTTTGTACAGGCTCTGGGCCATTGTCTGATGCGATATCAGCCGCTCAACCTCCTTTTCCCCGACCAGTTCCATCTTTTCCGTCTCAAGGAGGTCGAAGTAGGCGATAATGAAATCGAGGGCCACAATATTCTTAACTCTGTCAATATTCAATGTCGCAGCATCAAGTGCAGCAGAGGCAGCCTCATAGTGCGAAGAACGACCTCCAAAATCATACAACACCTCCTGCACGTCAAAACCGTACGAGAAGGAACTCCGGTTCTCCTCCTGTACGGCCAAAGGCCCGAAGATAGCTACCGGAGGGTGCGAAAGAAAGGTCTGGCCGGCTGAGGCATTGATGCTCGGCAGATACCGTGAAAACGCGATAGAAACATCTGCCGACGAAACATCCCTGCCCCGCGAGGCTATCTTTATGAGCCGGCTATTTTCCGTAGCAAGTTTGAGACCCTGACTGAGTGTCATTATCGCCGGACGCTCTTCTCCTCCGGAAAGGGCCTCCTCCCCGCAAATCGTTTCTGCCCCGCAAGAGTTTTCGGCATAGCATAGGGCGGGCAGCAGCGTTGCGCAGAGGTAAAAAAACAGTAAAAATCCGCCGGACGCTTTGCTTCTTCTCTTAGGTCCGGCGAAGTATGACCTAAATCTGAGCGCATGAACGCACAAGTTATTAATTCGCAGGCCCTGACTCATTTCACCGTTCCCCGCGCAAAGATATCCACATACGCCGAGATCGTAGTGTCGAGTCCGACAGACCTGTATCTCTTGCGCATCAAAAATTCCTCTGCATTAAAATAGGAAAAGAACATGCCGAAAAAAAGCCTGGCGGCATACTCGGTGTCAAATTCCCTCAGCACACCTTTTTTCTGCATCTCTGAAAAGTATAATGCGAGCACTTTGTGTACTTCATCGCTGAACGAATGGTGGATCTTATGTATTTTTTCAGGATAACGCTGCATCTCGGCCTGAATAATCTTGATGATATCCTTACGGCGCATGAGCGCCTCGAAGAATCTCTTTGCGATAACAGTCAAAGCACTCTCATAGGGCATTTCCATAATTTCAGGTAAAAGCCCCCTCAGCTCGGGCAGAAAGGAATAGGTTTTTAAGGTTTCTTCAAAAAGTTTTTCTTTCGAAGAGAAATACCTGAAAAGCGTGACCTCGGCAATGCCTGCGTCTCCGGCAATCTTGCGCGTAGTGGCGCCGAGATAACCCTCTCTCGAAAAGAGCCTTAGTGCGCTTTCTAGTATTTTGTCCCTGGTCGGTTGCAGCTCTATTGTCTGGTGCATACTCTGATCTTACTTAACATCCCAAAAATTCTATGTCGTTAGGGTGTCCACACGGGTTCCTGAACATTATGATGTAAGCGCTTACTTACAGCGGTAACTTTATAACAGAAGAGTGGAGAATGTCAAATTATAGCTGCCTATCGGGCCTTGCGTCGGATTTAAGGGTTTGCAATTTTGTCATTGTCTCGAAAATACCCCCTCCCCCCACCCAGCGCCATGGCCGCAAAGATCCAGATAGTTAGATATCGGTCAGGAAAAGAAAGTTTTTTATTTTCCATGTTTCCAGGAATCAACAGCAGTTGCTCTTCTTGTCACCGCCACTGCAATCGCATGATGGCTCGCCGCCGGTTATCATACTGTTAATAAGCGCTGCCGCACAGCCTACTCCTTTATTTACAGCCACTGCACTAAACGCGCAATTGCTTGCGCAGGCCCCGCATTCCATACAGCTGTCACGGTCCTGGATTACGGCTTTCTTATTGTTCAGGGTAAAGACTTCATGAGGACAGACCTCCATGCACATCCCGCACCCCGTGCATTTTTCCGGAAAGATTTCAATGGTTGCTGCGTTCAAGAGGTACTTCATATGACCCCCCACATGGTAAATTTATACATTACCAACAGAATCAATGAGACTGCACAAGAAACAAGATAGGTTGGGATAGCAATGCGAAGTTCCCGTTTAACTCCCGACATGCCTGTAAAAGTAGTTGATCCCGTGAACTGCAGGGCAATGTAGGAACTTGCCTGCGGGAAAAACAGGTAGGTGACAATAAGAAGAAAAATATTTTGTTGATTGAGTAGTGGAACAAATTTTGTTGAAAGGAAAACAGAAAGCAACCCGGTTATCCATCCTTTGACTGCAAAAGACCTGAAAGGGACGTAGGGCAGAAGCGCTGGGGTCAACAGCGCACCGGAAAATACAGACACGAGTCCCAAGAACAGAAAGGGCAAGCCTCCGGTGAATGCGTCCTTAAACATGATGCCGGAGGGCGAAAGGCCAAAGAGAACCAGAACAAGTGCTGCATATAATGGAAATTTCTTCATTGCAGGATTGATCTCCATTGGAGTAAGGACCAGTCTGTCGGACAGGGAGAATTTGACCCTCCGCATTTCCCTCGTTGCTTTATATCCCTCGTTGATATACGCGGGTACATCTTTTGCTCGTACCGGTCCGTAAAGGACCTTGAAACCCGCAGTCTGTTTTACTCTAAAGGCACTGACACCCGGCGCTCCAAGCTGGGGGACTATAACCTGCCTGTGGGCCACTACCTTGTCCAGTTGTACCGCCGAAATACGTTTTACCAGTTCGGCGGTACCGAATGTGCCCTTTCCTGCGGCACACCAGACATTAATGCCTTTCGTGTCCAGAACAAGGATCCAGGCATCAAGTCCTTCAAGTTCGCTTCTGAGCGTGTCAAAGCTGTATTTATAGTTTGCAGTTACAAGGACATGCGAGTTTTTCCCAGGGTCGCCGACAGCGTATAAACCAGGATTGACCGTATAATCGTTCCTGTACGACGTGGTCCTGCATTTGAAATGCTCCCAGTAATCTGTCGCAGAAAGCACCGATGAGACACGGAGAACAGACCCTATCGGTGTCACAATATTGCCACTGACCCACGCCGGAGTATTTTTCAGCGGCACATTACAGCAAGCCTGCCCCGGTATCTGATTTTCCAATTTGTCCCTGAATTTAAGTTCCAGCATTTTCGGACCCATTTACAATATTTCTTTGAGTATCGGGCCAAGCTGACCTTTCACCATCTCAACCATGTCTTCAACCTTGATCAGCGTTATGCAGCACACCTCTCCATTCTTCTCCCAACTGGTCACTGCCAGTTTGTCGCCCGCCTTGATCTTGGCCTTTTCCCGTAATTCCTTGGGCAGCACCATTTGTCCTCTTTCATCCACGCTAACGATAGACTCGACCTTGCAGCTTGCATTTGTCCTGGTCGAGGATATGCTGCAGTTCGAACTCTCTTTTTTTTTCCTCATGGTGTGCTCCTGATTTGTCATCCCAAACTGATTAATCTGATTATACTGATATAAATTATCGAAGTCAAGACTACCAACCACAGACTACCGACCACTATTATCCTGTTATTGACGCTGTCGCTTTCGTTATAATAGAAGGAAAGCAACAATACGTTATCTTAATTGAGAGGAGACCTTTCCTGAAATGAACGTGCTGTATACCGGCAAATTTCTTTACTCGCCGACTAGTGCCTCGTCATCGACGCCCTCTTTATCGGAAGGAAGCTGCATGGTCGATATCGTCAAATTCGACAATGACGTTTGCGCGGTCATGATGACAGAGGACAGGAATAACCCCGGGCCTTCGATTACCAACATTTGTGACCGTATTGCAACACAGGTGTATCGCAGATATCTTTCATTTACCCCGGCGGAAAGAATAGTTTGGCTTGAGCACAGCCCTGGAGACAGACATCATACTGCTCATATCGATCTTGTTCAATTCATTACTGAAATTCAACAGACCGGGTCAGGTCCGGACATGGGACCGACACACGCCTTTACCCGTCCTCAATGGAAACGCTTTTTTGAAGCCCCCCTTATAGTGCCGCTTGAGTTCATAAGGCTCTATTCATTTATATTGAAAGAGTTATGTTCAGCCGCGCTTGTGTTCATTGTTGAAGACAAGAAAGGTTATTACTGGCGGGTATGGGCGAACGGAGAGGGTTTCTTTGTCATGAGCAGTAATCCATCGGCTGCATTATCCCAAAAATTGCTGGATATTCAAGGTGTTACCGCTTTATTAATTCAACACGATGCTCTCATAGGTCTTCCTGACATAGAAAAAGCCTTTACCGATGCTTTGATGAAAGGCTTTCTGAGCAGCAGGATTTAACTGCAATATTATCGAAGGCCCTGCCGTGGTCCGGTAAAGCCTTATATCGAATTCTTTGCAAGGTCCTTTTTTCCGTTTATCAGCTCTTTTATTTTCCCGACTACCGAGTCAGCATCCGCTTTCACGTCATCTGCCTTTGCCGCAAGTATCCCGACCACAGTCTTCGATATCCCTCCCGCTTTCTCCCCAAACAATCTGAATTGCTCCCCGCCACCCCCTGCTACGGCAATCGAAATAAAAAGAACCCATATCAAAAGCAGCCTTTTGAAGAATGTAGCCATGTCGATTCCTCCTTTACTCATCCCCTTGGCTTAATTCTACATTGAAAAGCAGGCCGCTATTGGTGACGCACATCACAATAAAGTGTTTTTTTTATGAAAAAGAGAGTGTAAACTGCTTCAATTCATAAATACGGTTGCATTCGAGCGCCGCTTCATCCGCTCCAGCTTAGTTGCGCTCCCTCTCCGTACGGAACGGTACGCCTCAGTCGCACGCCTCGCTGACACGGCGCATCGACGCTCTCCGTGCGACACCGTATATATGAACTAAAGCAGTAAGCGGATGTTTTTGCTGTCAAGTATCTCGATTTCCCCATCTTTTGCAAGTTTATTCAAAAGGCGGGTGACCGTCTCCCGTGAAACAGATGCATAATCAGCAATGTCCTGGTGCGTAAGCTTCATGTTAATGATAGTTCCCCTCCCGTCCTTCACCCCGTACTGCACAGCCAACAGCTTAAGCACAGTCCGTATCCTGTCATCCGACCTCGAAAGGCTCATCACCTTAAGCATTATCCATGAATCCCTCAACCTTAAACAGAGGACCGCTATGATTTGCTTGAGCACCTTGTTATTTTTCAAAAGGTACTGCTCGAAGACCTTTCTGGACAAGATCAGAATGTGCGTGTCTTCCATGGCGATAACCGTAGCCGGCGCAGTTTTTCCATCCAGCAGGGCCATCTCGCCGAAACAATCGCCGGATTTATGCACGGCAAGAATATGCTCCTTTCCGTCCTCGCTCATATGGACTGCTTTAACTCCACCCGACAGAATGACATACATGTAATTCTGTGTGTCTTCTTCAACAAAAATAATTTTATTCCTGGCAAAATGCTTGTCAACAAGAAGCTCCCGCAGTTCTTCGACTTCATCATTGGAAAGCCCCGTAAAAAAAGGGATGTTTCTAATGACTGCTTCAACGCGAAACTGTTTTTTTTTCATCACCATTCCCGATGCAAACTAACTATCAATTATTAAATATACTGCCGGGCCAGTTAACAAACTTTGTTAATAGTTGCTCCTCTCAGAGCAGAATACAGCACCTTCCTCAATTATAACCATAAGCCACCGTAAATTCTCAAACAACTGCCCGGCAAACAATTGAAGAGACACAATATTACCAGATAAACGAAGCTGTCGATTTGCTCGCTGAGCCTGGGATAGAGGTTCCGACAGAACAAGAAGTGCAGCGGCATTGACTACACGTGATTTACGTGTTATGATCGATTCAGCATAAACCTGTCTCCAAGTCCGAGGCCAGAGAAATCATCGGGCCATATACGTGCTGGAGTATGAGCGCAATCACTCCCATGTCTATCATCAGGGCGATTGAGATTGAAGAAAAAAATCGTATTTCCTTCCGGGACGCCCTTGTAGTTGTAGCTGCCTATGAGGCTAAGTGCAAAAAGATATTGACTGAGGACCTCGATTCAGGACAGATAATTGAAGGTGTCCTTATAGAAAATCCTTTCAAGCTGTAGAGAAAAAGAGACCTCAGGACGCTGCCGGGCCTGCAAACATTTTAGCAGTTTGAGAAATGTTAAAGACTTCCCAACTGGTGTCTACTCGGAGAATTCAAACGAATGCAGGCTGTGCGGTGCTCGTGGCGAAATCTCAATAAGGCCCGGACAAAAAAGGACTGAGGGAAAATGGAGCGAATGATCAACTGGATAACTGAGCTCAACAGATCGAATCATACAGGATTCGCGCTTCTGACGGTGTTGACCATGCTCGGGTTCGGAGGCTTAATAGCCTGCCTGATCGAACTGATCTTTGCCGCACTCGGCATTAGGTGGGACAGATCCGGGAATCAGCGGTGAGAAAGTAAACTCGTAATAAGAAGACTTGCTTCCGGGAAAGGGAGATCAGGCTCATGGAAATATACCTGCCGATTGCTGGCGTTGCGATAATGGCGTGGAAACTCGTTCTCCTCGGGTTCACCGTAGGCGTCATCGGAGGATTCTTCGGGATAGGTGGTGCATTTATGGTCACTCCGGCACTGAATGTCTTTGGCTTTCCGATGGCATATGCGATAGGGACGGACATGGCGCATGTTGCCGGCAAGTCCATCGTTGCAACGGTGAAACACAAAAAACTC
>Ga0181533_1001737_pt1 | contig 27292 bp, 19 predicted proteins | sample PEATcosm2014_Bin_45_FD_119772 | JGI IMG/M metagenome (GOLD analysis project Ga0181533, IMG submission 119772) | Peatland microbial communities from MTU Mesocosm Facility, Houghton, MI, USA - PEATcosm2014_Bin11_60_metaG | ecosystem: Environmental > Terrestrial > Soil > Wetlands > Peat | place...
AAAAACCAGCGTTACGGTCAAATCTTCCACGGTCATGCAACAGACTGCGCACACGAAGGCGACGCAGCGGGAACAACGGCTGCCTTCCTGTATACTTGTGAACTCCTTGGACCAGTCCTATACTGCTACTCATCCCGGCTGGCAAAGATACGAAAATGATGTACTCGAATTCCGTGTATATCGGGAAGGCTCAGCTATCAAGGCTATCCAGGGGATTGGCCGGCACGGGAAGACGATATCGGGTGAGTTCTTCACTTCATTTCTCAAGGAAACTTCAGGCCTGAATTCATTCAGCCTCCATTCCAGGGAGGAGAGGGAAGGTAGCCTAGTGGAGAAGGGGTCGGTCGGAAGCATCGCGGAAGTGATCGTGTACAGGAATAATCTGAATGGGCAGATAATCGCGTTCGTACTGGCCTATTTATAACCTAATCGCTTTCAATTGTGGCCCCACATCAAGAAATATTTAGGAACACTTCCCACGTGTTTCAACAAATGGAAAGTGTCCCTTAAATATATCATGGCCAATTCAAAAGGCTTGAAGATAAAGGTTTCCGTATGGAAACTACTTAATTTCCACATTGATCTGCTTCGGCTTAGTTTCCTCTCTCTTGGGGAGTATGATGGTCAGTACCCCTTTATCGCAATTAGCCTTGACATTTTCCCGGTCGATGGTCAACGGGAGCGCGAAACTCCGCTGGAATGAGCCGTAATACCTTTCGATGCGGTGATAGTTCTCCTTTTTTACCGTCTGGTCCTGTTTCCGTTCACCGCGCAGAATAAGTGTATTATCTTCGATTTTTACCTCAATATCCTTCTGGTCAACATCGGGAAGCTCAGCCTTGATGATTACCGAATTCTCGTCCTCATAAATATCCACCGGAGGCTGCCATGCCCCCTCCCGGATATCTTCCCCGCTCTCCCGGTTCCAGGCGAGGTCGATAAGCCGGTTCATCTGCTCCTGAATGGTGCGCAGGTCGCGGAACGGATTGTATCTTACTATTGCCATGTCGTTTCCTCCTTTTCTCCCAAGTTGCAATCAATAGATGACGTTGTTTGCCGCCTGGTCCTCATTTTGTTAGCAACTTGTGATTAATGACTTTGTTGATAATAAAATAATTACGTTTCCCCCAAAGTCAAGGGGGGATGAAACTCCTTGATTATTGTTTCATCCCCCCTTGCCCATTGTCGATATTTATTTGTTTTCGGCTTATTGCCGGGATTTATCTCCTTTTATACCTTCTTTCCTTTTGGGACACTGTGCTTGAGTTTTTTTGAGCCATCATAGAGAGTTTGCTTGGTTATTGAGCGCTTTTCCTTCAAGTCCTTTTTTACGTAATCGGTTTCAATCAACACTTCAGCTTCTTCGGCAATCTGTTCAATAGCCTCATTTCCCCTTTTTGTCATATGGACTCCTCTTTTGGATAATGTATTTTCATCCGATTACTCCTGTCCGGTGTCCACCTCCTTCCTCTATTGATAACATAATACCAGATTGCCCACCGGATGCAAATCCATCCTTGAAAAGTTATCCGTAATCATGAAGTAACATTAAATCAGGCTAATAACAATACATAACACTATTCCCCTTGAACAGCGGCTGCTAATCGGCTAGAATGCCATTATTCATCCCCTTTACGGAGCCTGAATAAATAACCATTTACAAACGATATCGGAAATTCTTGTCTATGATATTATATTACATTAGATATTTTGAATTTATTCTTTCGGGAGGGTTATGATGCTCGTATACAAGGTGGTTGAAGTGAATACTGTCTCCGAGGATATTCTGGAAGAGATCCTCAATGAGTGGACTGCCAAGGGATGGCATTTCGAGGGGATGCAATTCGCCATGCGTGAGTCGAGCAAACGACCGTCCATGGCCTTTGTCACCTTTACCAGGGAAAAGGAAAAGCAATAGTGACGGACAGGCCGGTATTATATCTGATCGACGGCTCATCCTACATCTATCGGGCCTATTTCGCAATCCGACATCTTTCATCACCCCGGGGATTTCCCACCAACGCCCTCTACGGCTTTACCCAGATGCTCCTCAAGGTGCTCAAGGAGAAGAAACCCGACCATGTTGCCGTGGTCTTCGACGCCGGCAGGCAGACCTTCCGTAACGAGATATACCCCGACTATAAAGCCAATCGCGCCTCAATGCCCGACGATCTGGTGCCGCAGATCGGTCCGATCAAGGAGATGGTTCGCGCCTTCAATATCCCCACGCTTCAAATGGAAGGGTACGAAGCGGACGATATCATCGGCACCATCGCCCGCGACTGTGAGGGAAAGGGGCTTGACGTAATGGTGGTGACCGGCGACAAGGACCTTATGCAGATCGTCACTGACCGTGTCCGCCTCCTCGACACCATGAAAGAAAAGGAAAGCGGCGGCAAAGAAGTGGAGGAGCGCTTCGGAGTCGGACCCGACCGGGTGATTGACATACTTGGTCTGGCCGGCGACAGTTCCGACAATATTCCCGGTGTCCCCGGCATCGGCGAGAAGACCGCCATCAGGCTGATCCAGGAGTATGGCTCACTGGACTCATTGCTGGAACGGGCGGGCGAAATCACGGGTAAAATAGGCGAGAAAATCAGGGAATTCGCCGACCGGGCCCGTCTCTCCCGGCAGCTTGCCACAATTGATTGCCAGGTACCCCTTTCCTACAGTTTCACCGACTTTGTCATATCCCCACCCGATAACCGGCGCCTGGCCGATCTGTTCAAGGAGTACGGCTTCACCACGCTTATGAAGGATTTGACGAGCACGGCAACCCTGAGTATCGAGGAGTACCGTGCGATCCTCGGCGAAGCAGATTTCCATGAGCTTCTGCGGCGGCTTGGCGACACCCCGTCTTTCGCCGTGGACCTGGAGACCACCAGCCTTAACCCGCTGGAGGCGGATATCGTCGGCATTTCCGTGAGCCTCCGCGATCACGAGGCATACTACATCCCGGTCGGTCACTCCTACCCCGATGCTCCCCGGCAGCTCCCGCGGAAAACGGTCCTGAATGAACTGGCGCCTCTTCTCACCGACACTGAGCGACGCAAGATCGGCCAGAACATCAAGTATGACTACCAGGTGCTGCGCAGGGCCGGGATCGAAATGGAGGGGCTCTGGTGCGACACCATGATCGCCTCCTACCTCGTAAATCCGCTCCGTTCCAGCCAGGGGCTCGATTCCCTCGCCGCCGAGTTCCTCGACCACCGGATGATCTCCTACGAGGAGATGACAGGCAAGGGGAAGGAGCAGATCAATTTTGCCCAGGTTCAGGTGGAAAAGGCGGCCGTCTACTCCTGTGAGGATGCGGACGCCACCTGGCTTCTGCACCGGCTCTTTCTTCCCCGCCTGGCTGAAATGGGGATGGAGCGGCTCTTCTTCGATCTGGAGATGCCGCTGGTCAAGATCCTCGCGGAGATGGAGCTCACCGGGGTGAAGCTCGACATGCCGCTCCTGGCAAAGCTCTCCGATGGTTTCGGAATACAACTGACGGAGCTGGAGCGGGAGATATTTCAGGTTTCAGGGTCCGAATTCAACATAAATTCGCCCAAGCAGCTGGGCGACGTGCTCTTCGAGCAATTGAAGCTCCCCGTCGGCAAGAAGACCAAAACGAAGACGGGCTGGTCAACCAATGTGGAGGAACTGGAGCGACTGGCGGAAGAGCACGAGGTTGCCCGCCTTATCCTCAGCTACCGGAGCCTATCCAAGCTGAAATCGACCTACACCGACGCCCTGCCTAAACTTGTGGATAGCGCCACCGGGCGGGTACACACCTCATATAACCAGGCGGTGACCAACACCGGCAGGCTCTCTTCTTCGGAGCCGAACCTCCAGAACATCCCGGTCCGCAGCGAAGAGGGAAGAAGAATAAGGCGCGCCTTCATCGCCCCCGAGGGGAGCCTCCTCCTCTCCGCCGACTATTCCCAGATCGAGCTCCGCGTCCTCGCCCACCTGTCGGAAGACCGGGTCTTCTGCGATGCTTTCGCCCGCGACGAGGACATCCACACCCGCACCGCCAGCGAGGTCTTCGGCCTCTTTCCGGAGATGGTGACACCGGAGATGCGACGCCAGGCAAAGACCATAAACTTCGGCGTGATCTACGGCCAGGGGGCCTTCAGCCTGGCAAAACAGCTCGGCGTGGCGCGCCGGGTGGCCGAGGAGTTCATCTCCAGCTATAAAGATCGGCACAGCGGCGCCATGTCATACCTCGACTCCTGCGTGCGGATTGCGGAGGAAAAGGGTTGCGTCACAACCATCCTCGGCCGCCGTCTCCCGATTCCCGATATCCGCAGCGCCAACGGCAATGTCCGCGCCTTTGCCCAGAGAAACGCCATCAACTATCCGATCCAGGGGTCGGCGGCCGACATCATAAAGCAGGCAATGGTGAACGTCTTTGAAAAAATCAAAAAGGAGGGGCTGAAATCACGCCTCATCATGCAGGTCCATGACGAACTGGTCTTCGAAGCGCCTATGGAGGAAATGGTTGCTTTGGAACAACTGGTGCGGCATGAAATGGAGCACGCCGTTTTGCTCCGGGTACCGCTCAAGGTCGATATCAACCATGGCCGCAACTGGAGCGAGGCGCATTAAGTAGTTGCTGGTAGCTGGTAATCAGCCGTTAGCTGCCGGCGACTAGCGGCAAGCCACCAGCGGCTAGCTTCGGGCCGACGGCAACTTTTCCCACCAGATTCCGATAATCCTGTCCGCAATCTGCTCCGGGTTAAGTTCATCCGTTTCGATTTCGTGGTGGGCGGCGCTCTTGTACTTGGGTATCCTCCGCTCCAGCACTTCCGCCACTTCTTCGGTAAAGGTCTTGCCCGCGGTCAGGGACGGACGCTGGGTGTCCCCATGGATGCGGCTGACAATCGTATCAACATTCGCCTTCAGCCAGAATACCAGGGCGTTTTTTTGCAGGGCCTCAATATTCTCCGGCCGCTCGATGATCCCGCCTCCCGTGTCTATGATGAGATTATCAAGCCCTGACAGTTCCCGGGCCTGCGCCGACTCCAGGTCGCGAAAACCGGGCCACCCCCGTTTTTCGACAATTTCCGGGATCGGCATACCGGCCCTTTCAACTATCGCCGCATCCATGCCAATGTAGCGCATGCCGAGACGCCTGGCAAGAACGGCTCCCACCAAGCTCTTCCCCGTCCCCCGATATCCTATAAGCACAATATTCATATGACACCTGTAAATTTATAAACGGCACAGTAAAAAGCTCCAGATGCAAGGCGCGCAAAAGCTGAGGAATGAGGCGTAGTCAGAACTACGTCGCAGTAACTCAGGTTGCAGCGCAACACCGCAGCTGGACTTTTGACGAAGCCGTCGTTCATGATTTGAGCCGCTCCATCACCACCTGCCGCATAACCTCCACAGGTGCGTCAATACCGGTAAATTGAGCGAATTGCAGGACCGCCTGGTTGATGAACATCTCCACTCCCGAAATAACCTGAAGGCCGCGCGACCTGGCGTCTGCAAGGAGTTTTGTCTCCAGTGGGGTATAGACAACATCGAAAACGATCTGCTCAGGCCGGAAAAGCCCGACTGGAACGAGAGAGACCCCTTCCTTCGGATGCATGCCGATCGGTGTGCAGTTGATGATCACGTCGGCCTGCTCCATGGCCAGGCTAAGGGTACTGTCGTTGAGGGAGGCGGATTCGATACAGGCTCCCGTGCCGGCTTTCAAGTCGGCTGTCAATCCCCGCAGCATACTCTCGTTGATATCGAGAATCGTGAGTTTCTCCAGCCCGGTTTTGAGGGCGAGGGTAAAAGCGATCGCCCTGGCAGCGCCGCCCGCGCCCAGCATAAGGACGTTTTTGGTGTCAAGGTTTACTCCCGCATCGATAAACGCCTTTAAAGCCCCCGGTCCGTCGGTGCCAAGACCGATAAGTCTTCCCTTCTCATTAATTATCGTATTGATGGAACCGATGGCGCGGTCCGCCTCGGCTATCTCATCCATATATTTCATTGCTTCTATCTTATGGGGGATGGTAACACTCATGCCGCGAAAGTTTTCCAGCGCCCGCATCCCAGCCAATGCGTTTTTCAGATCTTCAACCCGGAAAGCCACGTAGACGAAATCGAGGCCCAGTTCATTGAAGGCTGCGTTGTGCAGCGCTGGAGAAAGGGAGTGGGCAACCGGATTGCCGATAACGGCGCAAATTCGGGTGCCTGTTGTAATCGGTCTGTCATGCTTCATGATATCTCCTTGAACATATCTTAGTTTCACTGCAATTGTGAAAAAATGGATGGTTATCAGGCTGTTGCAAATCGTCATGAGGAGGCTTGTATGCACGGCGCAAGCTAGCGGCGTACGCGGAAGTACGTTGAGCTTTTAAGCGAGCGGCAACAAAGCAGACAAGCCCCGCAGTAGTTTTTCAACAGTCTCGATCACAAATAGGCTACTACGAACGCCTCTATTTCCCCGGCCGGCCTTTTTCTGTAAACAACTACTTCGGCCCTTTTGCCGACGACCCCCTTCTCGACAAAACTTGCTCCCCTGGTCTCACTGGATTGAACTCTGAACGGTTCCTTATTTGCAATTTCATTCAGGAAAGAGTCGAAGAACGCGGCAGTAATCGCTTTTTCCCGCCTGGCTATGACCTGGAGCGCCTTCACCTTTTTCCCTTCCCGGAATACCCGATAATCCAGCGCCTCGGTTTCATACCTTTGCCAGCCGGGATGAGTGGCAGAATACCCGGGATCCGGGGATGCCATCAAAACATGTGACGGTATCCGGTTCTCCTGCTCCGGCAACCTCGTCGGCGCAACCTGTTTTACAGCAGGAAGCGATTTTTCCGATTCATTGACAGTGGCGGATTTTGGGCGGATTTCGGAAATATCTTTCGAAGTATTGTAATAAAACCCTATGCCAAGGAGAATGGCAAATACGATGAATAACATCCATGGCTTTTTTCTTTTGGCGGGAGCGCTTCTTTCCAGGAGCACCTTATATACGCCACTTCCATGTGCTTCGCTGATTCTCCGTTTCCTATTGCCCTTGGAGAGAGCTTCATCGATTCTGCTCATATCTCTTCTTCCGTACGTATTTCTATAGTTCAGATTATCCCTTTTATATCACGGATTATAATGAATTTATATTTTTTTCGATGTTTCCCATCGTCTTGCTATGGCTATCATTTGCAAACTTTAATTGTTGAGGGAAACATAAAAAAAGACAGCCTGAAGAGCTGCCTTGGATACTTGCTGAAAATTGGCAATTTTATTTTTTCCGGGGTGTCTTTTTTTTCTCTGTAGGGAGGGATTCCAGCTCTTTTTTCTCCTCTTTCTCATGTGACGCGGAGAATTTCTTCATGCTTTCCCCGAATTCATGCAGCCGCTTGTCCACCAGGAAGTTGATGGTCCCCTCCGGATATCTGCCGTCCTCACCCCGTTCACCGGCAGGGACGCCGGTAAGGATCTCGATTCCCTGATCTATGGTCGCCACGCTCCAGATATGGAATCGGCCGGCACGCACCGCTTCCACCACCTCATCCTTAAGCATCAGGTGCCGCACGTTGGTCTCAGGGATCATTACCCCCTGCTCGCCGGTCAGCCCCTTGGCCTTGCAGACTGCATAGAAACCTTCGATCTTGTAGTTGACCCCGCCGATCGGCTGTACCTTCCCCAGTTGATTGACGCTCCCCGTAACGGCAATCCCCTGTCTGAGCGGCACACTGGAAAGGGCAGACAACAGGGCATAAAGTTCGGTGGAAGAGGCGCTGTCCCCCTCCACCCCTTCGTAGGACTGCTCGAAACAGATGGACGCCGAGAAGGAGAGCGGCTTGTCATGGGCGAATTTGCCTCCCAGATAACCGGTGAGGATCATTACCCCCTTGTCGTGAATCGGGCCGGAGAGCTTCACCTCGCGCTCGATATTGACCATCCCGCCGCGTCCCATATAGACCCGGACAGTCAGCCGCGACGGTCTGCCGAACATGTAGTCGCCGAGCGACATGACCGAAAGGCCGTTGATCTGCCCGGCCACTTCACCGGCGGTATCGACCATGATGGTCCCCTCATTAATCATCTCCTGGATCCGTTCCTCGATCCGGTTGTTGCGGTAGATCTCCTCTTCTATCGCTCGCTTCACGAACTCCCTGGTTACAATACTGCTCTTCTCCTTGCTTGCCCAGTAGCTTGCCTCACGGATCAGGTCGCTGATCTCCATGAACTGTGACGACAGCTTTTCCTGGTCTTCGACCATACGCGCCGAATATTCCAGCAGGCCCGCCACCCCGCTCCGGTCAAATGGGAGCAGTTTTTCGTTCTTGCAGTGGTTGGCAACGAACAGAGCATACTCTTTCATGATCTCCGGCGTACGGTAAACGCGGCTGTCGAAATCGGCCTTGACCTTGAACAGCTTCCGGTAATCGGGCTCCAGATGATAAAGGAGGTAGTATATCCAAGGGTTGCCGATCATTATAATCTTCGCCTGGAGCGGCACGGGCTCCGGCTTGAGCGAAGCCACGGTCATGAAGCGGTACTGCTCCAAGACATCCTCGATCTTGATCTCGCAGTTCTTTATGCAGCGTTTAAGAGAATCCCATGAGAATGGGTTGATCAGCACCTCGCGGGCGTCGACGATAAGGTATCCGCCATTGGCCCGGTGCAAAGCGCCCGGTTTTACCAGGGTGAAGTTGGTGGTAGCTACTCCACCCATCTGCATGACATGCTCGATGCGGCCAAACAGGTTATTGTAGGTAGGGTTCGGCTCGAAAACAACCGGCGCTCCTACGATATCCTTGTTGTCAACCAAGACATTCACAGCATATCGCTCGAAAGAGGGTTCCTGCCGCGGCATCTTGAGACCCGGCACGGGAGAAGGCTGTTGAGTTCCCTGATCCTTGAAATCCTCAAGGTTGATAAGTATATCCTCCTGAACCGCATCCAGGTACTCAATCACCCTCGGGAACTCACCGTACTTTTCCTTCAGAGGTTCGATATGATGCCCAACGGCAGCCAAACCCAGGTTGCGGTCCAACTTCGACAAAGTATCCTTAGTCGACTTCTCGTTATCCCGCACTATCCGTAGAACATCATTGAGTTTTTCCGTCAGTTCCTTCCCGGCTTCGTCCAGTTTATGCTTTTCTTCATCCCCCAGGGCATCATATTCTTCCTGGGTGAAGTTGCGACCCTCCTTCTGCGGGACCATTACCAGACCGGAAACGTTCCGCTGCAAAGCAAACCCCTTTTCTTCAGCCTCTTTCTCCAATTTGGAGAACAAAGATGCGCTTAATGCCTGGTACTCCTCGACAAGGGCGCTCTTGTTTGTTTCGTACTCCTTGCTGTCAAGAGCCTTGGGGATAATGCTGCGTACCGCATCCAGAAGCTCTTTCATATCGATGGCGAGTTCGCCCCCCTTCCCGGCAGGTAGCGTCAGGCTTATAGGTTTATCAGGAAGCTTGAAGTTGTTGACATAACACCAGTCGCGGGGGGGAGGTTCCGTTCTTGCACGTTTTTTCAGCAAATTCTTGATGGTCGAGCTGCGCCCGGTCCCCGGCTCCCCAGCCAGAAAGAGGTTGAACCCGCTCATCTGCATGCCGAGACCGAAATCAATCGACTTCAGGGCCCGTTCCTGCCCTATCGCCTCCTCCAAGTCCGGCAAGTCCTCGGTGGTTTTAAAGTCGAACTGTTCAGAATCGCAGACCCATCTCAGCTTTTCCAGCGGCACTCTGTAATCGTCGGTTGACATTTCTTCCTCCTTCCATACGCATATCAGAGAATTATTACCAGATGATTGGCAAGAGATATCATCTCCATCTGCCTTAAGATATTCATCTATCTCTATGTATTAATAATACCACCAGAATCAACCGGCAACAAGTCATTAAGCAACTTTTCGAAACTAAGCGTAACCCATTTCTTTAACTCATCAACCGACACAGTGCCAACACATTCCAGGAGCAATGAGGTGACTGGACAGGCAACGAGTCCGCATGGGTTAATGCGTGAGAATTGAGATAAATCGGTTGTCACGTTCAGGGCAAAACCATGCATCGTGACCCAGCGGCGTACGCCAACCCCGATGGAAGCCAGTTTCGCCGATGCCGGTGGAGAAGCGGTCCAGACACCGGTCATCCCGGAGACCCTCTGCGCTGCAACTCCCAAATCAGCGGCGATTCTGATAATAAGCTCCTCCAGGAAACGAAGATAGCGGTGCAGGTCTTTGCCGCGCCTGGCCAGGTTAATAATGGGATAAACGACAAGTTGACCAGGCCCGTGGTATGTTACATCTCCACCGCGGTTTATGCGAACAGCAGTAATTGAAGGATCGAGGATGTTCTCCGTCTGCCCGCCGCTGCCGATGGTAAAGACCGGTGGATGCTCCATGAGGAGAAGCGTTTCATCCTCCGTCCCCGTGGCCACCCCGGCGACCAGCCATTCCTGGAGTGTGTATGCTTCATGAAAGTCGATCAGGCCAAGGTTCTTGATAATCACATGCAACGCCTTTCACCAAAAAAGAGACAGAAATCACTCTATTTACAACAGCATCGACACCGGGTTTTCCAGCACCCTCTTCAACTCCTGGAGAAACTGCGCCGCATACGCACCGTCGATTAGCCGATGGTCGGCGGAGATGGTGACGCGCATGACACGGCCCGCTTTAATCGAGCCGTTTTTCACTACCGCCTCGTCCCTGATCCCCCCCACTGCCAGTATCGCCCCTTGGGGGGGCTGGATCACCGCCATGAACTCCTCAATCCCGAACATTCCGAGGTTGGAGATGGTAAAGGTCCCGCCGCTCAACTCCGTTTCGCCGATTTTCCCATTCTTCGCCCGGCCGACCAGTTCCCTGCTCCGGGCGGCAATCTCTTTCAGCGAGAGCTCCCGGCACCCCTTGATTACCGGCACCACCAGCCCCTCTTCCAGGCTGACCGCAATACCGATATTAATCTCTCCGTTTACCCTGATCCGGTCGCCGGCAAAGGAGTTGTTCACCTGCGGAAATTTCACCAGGGCCATGGTAGCGGCCTTGATAATCAGATCATTTATGGAGAGCGCTGTCCCCGACTCTTTTAATTCCCGTCTGACCTCCTCCGCTTCGCTCATATTTATGGAAACAGTAACAGTGAAATGGGGAATCTCCTGCCACGCCCGGCTGACAGTCCTGGCAATGGCGGCGCGCATCCGCGACAGGGCAAGGACTTCACCTTCAGCAACAGGTTTTGGTGGTTCCAGTTTTAGTTCTCTTTCCTCAATTGTCGGTTTTTTTCCATTCTCTATCTTCACTTCTGCTTGTTTAGGGAATGAACCATCCAGGTCTTTCTGAAGAATCCGTCCGTCCGGTCCGCTTCCCTTGACCCGCTTCAGGTCGATCCCCTTTTCACGCGCCAGCCTGCGGACCATGGGGGATGCCTTCTCCTCTTCGGTCGCTGTTACTGCGGATGTCTGTTCGGCAGGTTTCACCGATTCCTGAATTTCCTCGGTCTCAGCGGCTTCCTTACCTTTTAGAACCTGCTCAGCAGGAGTAGGTTGCTGCTTTTCAGTTTCGGCAGAGGGAAGAGTGGTTTTTTGGACCGGCGGCGGAGCTTCCCCAGAGTCGCCGACAATGGCGATGACAGTTCCAACAACGGCCATATCCCCCGGTTTTACCCGCGTCTCCAGAAGGATGCCGGAGGAGAAAGACTCCAGCTCCATATTCGCCTTGTCTGTTTCCACCTCGGCAAGGATATCCCCCCGCTCCACCTTTTCCCCGACACTCTTCTTCCAGGAGATGAGCCTCCCTTCGGTCATGGTGTCGGAAAGCTTGGGCATGGTTATTTCAGTAGCCATCGGTTGATTCCTCTTTCAGTATTTCTGCGCGGTCACTTCTTTCACCGCTATTACGATATCTTCCACCTGGGGTATGCAGAGCTTCTCCAGTTTTCGCGAGTAGGGCATCGGCACATCCAGTCCGGAAACCCGCCGAACCGGCGCCAGCAGCGATTCGAAACACCCTTCGTAGATACGCGAGGTTATTTCCGCGCCGAGGCCACAGGTCCGCCAGCACTCCTCGACAACCACGGCTCTGCCGGTCTTCTTCACCGATCCCACGAAAGCAGCCGTGTCGAGTGGGGCAAGGGTGCGCAGATCCACCACCTCGCAGAAAATGCCTTCCTTTTCCAGCTCTTCGGCCGCGGCAAGCGCCAGTATCGTCATCCGCGAATAGGCTACAATAGTAATGTCCTTACCCTCTTTCTTTACCTCGGCGCTGCCGAAGGGGAGAAGAAAATCCGGAGCATCGGGCACCTCCCCCTTGCTGTTGTAGAGGAGTTCATGCTCCAGGAACATCACCGGATTGTTGTCGCGGATGGCGCTCTTCAAGAGCCCCTTGGCGTCCGCCGGGGTGGCCGGCACAACCAAGTGCATTCCCGGCGCATGCATGAAATAGGTTTCCAGGCTCTGTGAATGCTGGGCCGCCAACTGGCTCCCACCGCCGCCGGGGGCACGGATCACCATGGGGAGGTTGACCTGGCCGCCGAACATGTAGCGGATCTTGGTCATATGGTTGATGATCTGGTCCATGGCAAGCAGGGCAAAGTTCACTGTCATCAATTCGGCGATGGGGCGGAGTCCTCCCATGGCCGCACCGATGGCAACCCCGATGATAGTGTTTTCCGAGATGGGGGTATCCTTCACCCTCTCCTCGCCGAACTCGGTCAGAAGCCCACGCGTCACCTTGAAGGAACCTTCGTAGAGAGCCACATCCTCGCCCCAAATCACCACCGACGGGTCGCGCCGCATCTCTTCCCTCAGCGCCAGGTTGATGGCGTCGCGATAAGTCATTATTGCCATGGACAGACCTCCTGCTCTCCGACAAAGATATCGGCCGTAACCTCGCTGTCGTCGGGCCAAGGGGATTGCTCGGCAAATTCCACCGCCTCTTTGACGATCACCCGCGCCTTTGCCTTCAGGCATTCCAGCTGGTCTTCGTCAGCCACCTCTTCTTCAATGAGCCGTTTTGTAAAAGTCAGGATCGGGTCGCGGGCCTTCCAGAGTTCCACCTCCGCCACCGCCCGGTACTTTCCCGGGTCGGCCATGGAGTGACCCCGGAAGCGATAGGTGATCGCCTCGATCAGGTAGGGGCGGCTATTTTCCCGCACCCACTCGGCGGCATGTTTGACAGCCTGGTAGACGGCAATGACGTCCATCCCGTCCACCTTCTCCGAGGGGATGTCATAACCGCAGGTCCGTTTGTGAATGCTGGCGAGGGCGGAGGAGCGGTGCACCTCGGTGCCGATCCCGTAGAAGTTGTTCTCGCAGACGAAGAGGACCGGCAGTTCCCAGACACGCGCCCAGTTGAGTCCCTCATGGAAGTTTCCCTGGTTGACCGCCCCGTCGCCGAAAAAGCAGGCGGCGATCCGGTTCTCGTTGCGGAACTTGGCGGCAAAGGCAAGCCCGCAGGCTATGGGGAACTGGCCGCCGACGATGGCGTACCCCCCCATGAAGGAGAGCGCCGGGTCGAATAGGTGCATGGAGCCCCCCTTCCCCTTGCAGATACCGGTCCCCTTGCCGAACAGCTCGGCCATCACCCGCCGCGGCTCCGCGCCCCGGACAATGGCCTGGGCATGCTCGCGGTAGGCGGAGAGTATGTAGTCATCCCGGTGCAGGGCATGGGTGGCGCCGACCGCCACCGCCTCCTGGCCGCTATAGAGGTGAAGAAAACCGGTGATGTGCCCCTTGGTATACTGCTCGGCGCACGAATCCTCGAACTCACGGCAAAGAACCATCTGTTCGTAAAGTTGCAACAGATCACGATCGGGCATAACCGCCCGGAGTTTTGCTTCCAATTTATTGTCCCCCGTAGGGGCAAACCTTGCGTTTGCCCATTATGTTTGACCATTACGGGCGATCACGAGGATCGCCCCTACACAACACCCTTCTTCACGTAGTTCAACGTCCCTCCGGCCAGAATCTCCCGGCGCTCCCTCTCCGACACCTCCAGCAGGGTCACGATCTCCCTCCCCGCCACAATGGCTGGAATCTCCTTCGCACCGGATGCAACCAGATTCCGCAGCTCCTTAAAGATCACCCTGTCACCCTGATTGACCGACCCATAGTCGGCCGGGTTTTTGAAGGTGAGTGGCAGGATGCCGAAGTTTATCAGGTTCGCCTTGTGGATGCGGGCGAAACTCTTGGCGATCTTGGCGCGGATACCCAGATAGCGCGGTGCTATTGCCGCATGCTCGCGGGACGACCCCTGGCCGTAGTTCTCGCCGCCGATTACCACACCGTTCCCCTTCTCTTTAGCCCTGTTCGGGAAATCGGGATCGATCTGCTCGAAGACGAACTGACTGATGGCCGGGATATTGCTCCGGTAGGGGAGCACCTTGTTCCCCGCCGGCATGATCGCATCTGTGGAGATATTGTCCCCCACTTTTATTATCACCTCAAGCGCCAGTTCTACCGGCAACTCGTCGAAATCGGGGAACGGAACGATGTTCGGGCCGGTGACGATCTCCACCCTGGCCGCCTCCTCAGGCGGCAGGGGGAAGATGATGCTGGAGTCGTCCACCACATACCGTTCAGGATTCTCTGCCTTCGGCCACTCGATCAGCTTGCCCAGGTCGCGGGGATCGGTGACAACACCGAAAAGTCCTGCCGCTGCGGCGGTCTCCGGCGAGCAGAGGTAGACCTTGTCCCCTTTGGTACCGCTGCGGCCAGGGAAGTTGCGAGGGAAGGTGCGGAGCGAAACCTGGTTGGTGCCGGGGGCCTGTCCCATGCCGATGCAACCGAGGCAACCGGGCTGATGGACCTGCGCGCCCGCCAGCAAGAGCATCATAAAGCCCCCCTGGGCGCCCACGTTTTCCAGCACTTGGCGGCTTCCGGGATTGACGTTAAAGGAGAGGTGGGGGGCGATGCGCCGGCCATCCAGGATGCGGCAGACGGTCATCAGATCGCGGAAGGCAGAGTTGGCGGAACTTCCCACCAGCACCTGATCCACCTTCAGACCGGCGATCTCCGCCACCCGCACCACGTTATCGGGGGACGAGGGACAGGCAATAAGCGGCTCCACAGTGGAGAGGTCGATTTCATCGTATTCGTCATAGCCGCAGCCGGGGTCCGCAGCAAGAGGGATCCATGATACGCCGCGCAGCTGGGCCTCCAAGAACTCCCTGGTACGGTCGTCCGAGGGGAAAATGCTGGTAGTGGCCCCCAGCTCCGCCCCCATGTTGCCGATTATGGCCCGGTCGGTTGCCGAGAGGGTTTCGACACCGGGACCGTAGTATTCGATGATTTTTCCTACCCCACCCTTCACCGTGTGACGGCGAAGCATCTCCAGGATCACGTCCTTGGCGGAGACCCAGGGTTGCAGCCGGCCGGTAAGCTTCACCCCCCAGATTCGCGGGCTGAGTAAACGGAAGGGGTGACCCGCCATGGCCAGGGCAACGTCCAGTCCGCCGGCGCCAATCGCCAGCATAGCCAGCCCCGCGGCCGACGGCGTATGGGAGTCGGCCCCGAGCATGGTGCGCCCCGGCGCTCCGAACCGCTCCAGGTGGACCTGGTGGGAGACGCCGTTGCCCGGCTTCGAGAGATAGATGCCGAAACGTTCCGCCGCGGAGATGAGGAACACGTGGTCGTCGGCGTTCCGGTTGTCGGTCTGGAGCAGGTTATGGTCGATATACTGGGCCGCCAGATCAACCTTTACCCGGTCAACCCCCATTGCCATGAACTCCAGCATCGCCATCGTGCCGGTGGCGTCCTGGAGAAGGGTATGGTCGATTCTTATGGAGATCTCCCGGCCGGGGATTAACTCCCCTTCGACCAGGTGGGCCTCCAGTATCTTCGTCGCAAGGTTATTGCCCATATGATTCTCCTTTACCAAATTCGGCACAGCAAAAGGCTCAAGATGCTAGGCGCGCGAGGAACAGAGCGCGAGGCGGGAGGTACGTTGAGCGTCCCGCGACGCAACGCAACAACGCAGATGGACCTTTGGCGAAGCCGTTCATGCATGTATCGCCCTTTTCTCCACATCCAGCGCCGCTTCCTTCATCGCCTCTGAAAGGGTTGGATGGGCGTGGAAGGTCATGGCAATATCCTCGGCGCTCCCGCCGTAGGTCATTACCGTCACCGCCTCGGCGATCATGTCCGAAGCGCGGGGGCCGATGATGTGGATTCCGAGCACCCTCCCCGTTTCCTTATGGCACAGGACCTTAACGAACCCTTCGGTCTCGTCCATGCACCTGGCCCGGCCGTTCCCCGTGAAGTTGAAGCGCCCCGCCGCATACGGGATACTCTTCGCTTTCAGCTCCTCCTCGGTTTTTCCCACCCCCGCCGCTTCCGGCCATGTGTAGCATACGCCGGGGAGATAGTCGTACTCCACCACCGAGGCCTGACCAGCTAACCTTTCCACGCATACCGCCCCTTCCTCCATCGCCCGGTGGGCGAGCATCGGACCGGGGATAAGGTCACCAATGGCATGGATACCGGGGACGGAGGTCTCGTAATTTTCATTCACATCTACCCGGCCCTGCGGGTCGAGCCGCACCCCCGCCTCATCGAGGCCGAGACCCGCGGTCAGGGGCCTGCGCCCCACCGCTACGAGGACCTTGTCGCAGGCTAGCTCCTCGCTCTCCTCCATGGCCGCGACCCGTACCACCGCCTTGCCATCAGCCGTGGATGCGCCGGTCACCCGCGACTCCATCATGAATTTGATCCCCTGTTTCTTCAGGGCGCGCATCAGCGCGTCGGCCACCTGGCCGTCGGTATTGGGGAGCATCTTGGGGAGGGTCTCCACCACCGTCACCCGCGCCCCCAGCCTCCGCCAGACCGAGCCGAGCTCCAGGCCAATATATCCGGCCCCCACTACGAGCAGGTGCTCTGGAACCTCCTTGAACGACAATGCCTCCCGGGCGCTCACCACGGTTTCCCCGTCGAAGGGGAGGGAGGGGAGTTCCACCGCAGCGCCCCCGGTGGCTAGGAGGACCTTAGCTGCCGACAGCATCTGGCTATCCTCGTTCCCCGTTCCTCGCACCTCGATCCTGTGATTATCCCCCCTCTTCCCCGCCAGCCAGGCAGCACCGTTGAAGAGTGTAATACTGTTCTTCTTTAAGAGAAAGGCAACCCCGTCGGTGAGCTTCTTCACCACGTCGTCCTTGCGCGCCATCATCCGGGCAAGGTCAAGCCGTGGCGGTTCGATGACAATGCCGTGGTTTACAAACTTGTCCCGGGACAGGGCAAACAGCTCGGAAGAGTCGAGGAGCGCCTTGCTCGGGATGCACCCCTCGTTGAGACAGACTCCGCCCAAGGCTGCGCGCTTCTCCACGACGGCGACCCGCATCCCCAGCTGGGCGGCGCGGATCGCCGCCACATAACCGCCGGGGCCGGCGCCGATAATTATCAAATCGTAAATTTCATCAGACATTCGGTGAATCCTCCTGAAATCATTGAATCGCCATACTTATCACATCTTCATTTAAGCGCCTTTCGGGTTGAAACCCGAGGAACGCGATTTTTTCGCAAGGTCAAGGCTGTCGAGGGATTGCGCGGACTCAAATCAATCCGCCGCAAACTTTCGCATTAGCGAAAGTTGACAGCGAAGGCTGCCCGAAGGGCGAGGCCTCTGGCCGAGTCACAAGGAATCCCAAAGACTTACGCAGAGATTGCGAAAAAGGCGCGTTCCTACCCCTCTAGCAGCATCTCTTCCGGCTCCTCGATATACTCCTTCACCTTTTTTAGGAACTGCACCGCCTCCCGGCCATCGATGATCCGGTGATCGTAGGAGAGTGCCAGGTACATCATCGGCCTGATCACCACTTTCCCTTTGCGCGCCACCGGCCTCTCCTGCACCGCGTGCATCCCCAGCACACCGCTCTGCGGGGGATTGAGGATAGGAGTGGAGAGAAGAGAGCCGAATACACCGCCGTTGGTAACGGTAAAGGTCCCCCCTTCCAGATCACTTATGGCCAGTTTGTTGGACCTGATCCGCTCCACGAAATCCTCGATGGATTTTTCGATCTCGAAAAAATGAAGACGGTCGGCATTTCTTAATACCGGCACGACGAGCCCCTTCTCACCGGAGACGGCAATGCCGATGTCGTAGAAATGCTGGTAGACGATATCGTCACCATCGATGCGGGCATTGACCGCAGGGAACTCCCTTAGCGCCTCGACACATGCTCTTACGAAAAAGGGCATGAACCCGAGCTTTACCCCATGTCTAGCCAAGAAATCAACACCATGCTTCTTGCGCAGCTCCATCAACCGCCCCATGTCCGCCTCGCTGAATGTGGTGAGCATAGCGGTCTGCTGACGGGCTGCCAGTAGCCGTTCGGCAATCCGCCTGCGGATTGGGGTCATCGGCTGGCGGGTTATCCGCCCTTCATCACCGGCTCGGGGTGGTACAGCACCTGCCCGATAAGCTACCGGCTCTTCCGAGCGGACCCCCGGCGAAAACAACGATTCCTGCTTTTCCTCAACCTTTTCCTCTACCTTTACCTGTTTTTCCCGGGCCGCCCTGCGCTCCGTCGGTGAGATGTGGGGAGAACTTCTTTCCAAAGGAGTGCCAGTAGAGGGAACCATCGCAACTTTCGGCGTTCCCTGCTCGTCAATCTTGCCGATAACGTCCCCGATCTTTACCGTCGTACCTTCCGTTACCCTGACGGAGAGTACACCTGCCACCTCCGCGTTCAACTCCATTGTGATCTTGTCGGTCTCGATCTCACAGAGAGGCTCATCCTTTATGACTCGTTCGCCGTCCTTTCTGTGCCACTTGGCAACGAGAGCTTCGACCACCGATTCACCGACTTCAGGAATTCTTATTTCCATGCATTTCTCCAAAAATGGAAGTTAGTCAAAGGCTTCTTTCAAAATCTTCTCCTGTTCCTCCTTATGCAGGCGATGAGAGCCGACAGCCGGTGATGCGGCAGCCTCTCTTCCCACATAACGAGGCTCATTTCCGAGGATCTCACACAGATGCCAACGTATGAAGCTCCACCCCCCCATGTTGGCCGGCTCCTCCTGCACCCAGGAAAAATGAACGTCGTTGCCGTAACGTCCGAGCGCCTCTTTTAAGAGGTCTGTGCGGAGCGGGTAAAGCTGCTCGACCCTTACCAGTTCCAGATCCTCCCGTTCATCCCTGATCTTGCGCTCCAGGAGTTCCACATATATTTTACCGGAGCAGATCAGAACCGCTCGTATTTTCCCCGGGTCCCCATTCCCCGGCAGGATTTCCCGGAAACAGCCGCCGGTGAAGTCTTCCATCCGTGATACGCACAGTGGGTGACGCAAAAGGCTCTTCGGGGTAAGCACAATAAGCGGTTTTCTGAACTGCCGCTTAACCTGCCTGCGCAGCAGGTGAAAAAACTGGGCCGGTGTGGAAGGGTAAGTCACCTGTATGTTGTTTTCAGCGCAGAGTTGAAGAAAACGTTCGGGCCGCGCGCTTGAATGGTCCGGCCCCTGCCCTTCGCAGCCGTGCGGGAGAAGCATGGTAAGCCCATTTGCCCTGGCCCACTTGGTTTCTCCACTCACAACAAACTGGTCTATGACCACCTGTGCGCCATTGACAAAGTCGCCATACTGCGCCTCCCAGATAACTAGAGCAAGTGGCGATTCAAGGGCATAACCGTATTCGAAGCCCAGTACGGCATTTTCCGACAGCATGCTGTCGTAGACGTGGAACTTTGCACCCTGAACAGCAACTTCGGATAGTGGAGTAAAACTCTTCCCATTCATCATGTCGAACAGGACGCTGTGCCGCTGGCTGAAAGTACCGCGACGTACGTCCTGCCCGGAAAGCCGGATGGGAGTTCCCTCCCGTAAGAGAGAGGCTAAGGCCAACGCTTCTGCGGTCCCCCAGTCAATCCCTTCTCCATTCGCCACTGCTTCCCGACGCCGCTTCAGAAAGGAAACAACGCGAGGATGGGGAGTAAAACCGGTCGGCACCGTTGTCAGGATGCCGGCCAGATCCGTAAGTGTTGTCGCCCCTACCCCGGTTTCCATCTCGGGAGGGACCCCTTCCTGACGGAAACCGTTCCACACTCCCTTGAATCCGAAGTCCACAACCGCTGCTTCCCTGCTGAGCGCCTGCTCCAGAAGTAATGGATAGTCACTCGCCGGCTTTTCGATTAGTATTTCCGACAGCCCCGTTTCCATAAGCTTCCGGGCGTATATTTCATGGGCCTGCGGCCTTTCCTTGATTTTCTCATACATGAGAGGCTGAGTAAAATAGGGTTCATCACCCTCATTATGCCCATGCCGGCGGTAGCAGATCACTTCCACAACCACATCACGGGCAAATTTCTGCCGGTATTCAATGGCCAGGCGGGTGGCGTGGATCACTGCTTCGGGGTCTTCAGCGTGGACATGAAAGATGGGGGCCATGACTGTTTTGGCCACATCCGTGGCATAACTTGAGGAGCGGGCATCGGCCGGAAGTGTGGTAAAGCCTATCTGATTGTTGAGGACGATGTGCAGGGTGCCGCCGGTCCGGTATCCTGCGAGTTGGGAGAGATTAAATGTCTCGGCCACCACACCCTGACCGGCAAATGCTGCGTCTCCATGGATAAGCACCGGCAAAACTCTTCGAGCAGCGCCTTCGCCGTAACGATCCTGCCGCGCCCGGCACTTTCCTTCCACCACAGGATCGATCGCCTCCAAATGGCTTGGATTCACAGCCATGGTCAGATGGAACATCGAATCTCCGGGAAGCGTCATATCCATCGAAACCCCTCTGTGGTATTTGACGTCCCCCTCTCCCACGACCCCAAGTTCGATATTGTCTTTAAATTCGGCAAAGATGCTTTCCAGGGGTTTGTGGAAAACATTGGCCAGCACGTTCAATCTTCCCCGGTGGGGCATCCCGAGGACCAGATCGGTCACCCCCAGACACGCCGCAAGGGTAACTACAGTATCAAGCTGAGGGATAAGCACCTCCCCACCCTCCAGGGAAAAACGAGTCTGCCCCATGAACTTCTTGTTGAGAAACCCCTCGAACAGTGCCGCTTCACGAAGTTTCCCCAGAATGGCAAGCCTTTCCTCAACGGAGAAACCGGGTTGATTACGCACCGGCTCCATGCGTTCGATCAGCCATTGTTGCTCCCCCGGCTCCTGGATATACATGAACTCGACGCCGATTGAACGGCAGTATGTCTCGCGCATGACCTCAACGATTTGCCGCAGGGTCAAGGCATGAAGGTCCGCACTTATCATTCCATTATTGGCTGTATTGTAAAGGTAACGAGACCATGTGGTTCCTTTGACGTAAAAGATCCGGTCGAGATCGGACGGTTCAAGGCCGAAAGCAGAGAGCGTCAGGAGCGGATGGTCAATCTTGCATGGGGAAAGAGGGTCGGTACAGGCCAAAAGATGCCCTATATCGCGGTAGCGATAGATGAGGGAGAGGACAGCCGACTGCTTGAAAGCCATCCCAGGTTCTAGTCGTTCCTGTCCGGGAAATTCAGCGCCTGTCAGTTCAAAGCCTTCGAAAAAAGCATTCCACTCCACTCCCAGCTTCTCCGGCGCCTCTCGCCAGAGCTGATACTGGGCCTCGATCCACTGCGGAGTGATATTTCCTGTAAAGCTCATGCATGGTCCTCGCCTGGAAGAGCGGGATAAAAGATGGATTAACCGGAAGGAATAATAAAAAGCATACCAGAGAAGCGGGACGTTTCAACACGTTGTAGATAATTATCGCTGCAGAGTACAAAATGAGAAGGGAATATGCACAGTCAGCAGCTAGACACTTGCCGCTAGCAGCTAGCGGCCGACTTTATCAATAAACCCAGTTGAGATTGATGCCTAGAATATCCGAATCGGACTTCGGCTGAAACACTCCTTCTGCAACATGGGATTGAGAAAACCTGAACCCTTCATAATAAAGTGTCGGCCGGAATCTCTTGTACGTCAGGCCGATTTCGCCGAATGCCGACCATTCGCTCCCCGGCTTGATTGACACCGTGCCCCCCCCGGACAAGTCAGCCCTGTTTTCGTTGTAGAATGGGTATTTACCGCCCCCTTCCGCAAAGAGGGTGAAACCTTTTGTGAAACTCCAGGCAGCCCGGGCCCCGAGTCTGCTGTAAAAGCTCATCCAATACTCTGTAGCCCCTTCTACAGGGAAAAGGTTGCCGTTGTCGGCGCGACTGGCGGTGGTCTCCTGCAGCGCCCTCAGCCACCAACGGTAGCCGAGACCCGCAAACGGCTCTATGGAAACAGAACCGATTGGGGCGCGCCACCCAAGGTCGCTCTCCACTTTTGTCCCGAAATATATAACATCTGTCTTGGTAGGGCGTTCATTGAATGCGGGATTTGAATTTGGCTGGGTATGGCCGTTATAGTGCACATCACCGCCGAATAGCTCCCCCTTGAGCTTAAGCATCAGTTTCTTGTCGTACAAGTCGAGTCGCGCGCCCCCGCCGGCGCCGACCAGCAGCCCCTCCTCCTTGAGGATTCTGGGACCGTCGGGTTTGAACTCCTCCCAGGTAAAATACTGGAATGAAGGAAAGAGAATAGACCACTCCTCCACCAGGCCCGATTGGTCGGCAAAAGCAGGAGAGGCAGTGAAGAGCATGAGGATAATAAAGACTTTTACCGTTTTCATGATAACGCTCCCGTTACTCGCCTGTTTGTGTAACATCGGCCGGCAATTCATCAGCAGTCACTTTCTTTTTTCGCGGCGCTGGCTTTCTTCGTGGCTTCTTCGCAGGCTCTCCCGTGACTGCTTCCGAAGGCATGGTTTCCGGAACTGTAATTTCCGGAGTTGTTACTTCAGGGAAAACTGTTTCCGGGACCGTCACCTCGCGCTCTTCCCCGGCCTCAGCAGCGACCACTCCTTCCGCTGCCCCACTCTTGCCGCGTCGTCGCCTGCGCCGCCTCTTTTTCTTGTGTTCGACCAGCCCGGCATCGGTTGCGGCTTTAACTGCATCGCCTTCTTCCACCACCCCAATAGGCCCGACCTCTTCTCTTACCCCTTCCGGAAATGTTTCTACTAAAGGAAGCTCTTGCTCCATTGTCACTGATTCTATTGCCGGCAGCGGTTCTCCTTCCACCTTTGCCTTTTTCTTTTTGCGCCTCTTTTTCTTTTTTATTTCCACGTTTTCACCCTGGGCAAGGGGAGCTTCATGCTTCTCTTCATCTGTTTGAATCTGTTCCGTCATTTCAGTTGCCGCTTCCCTTATTTCTTCATGCGGCATTTCCGGGTGAAGAGGCTTCTCCCTTCTTACCAGGTCCAAATCCAGCTGGTTCATAAGGAATGACGGTTTTCCCTTGACGGTGATCTCTATGTCGTAGTCGGTCTCAATCCTGGCCAGTTCATGTTTCTTTCGGTTCAGCAGATAATAGGCGACATCCAGCGGCAGTGCTCCGCGTACCTCGGTCACGGTCCCCTTGGCAGCAGCCGCGTACACTTTGCGCAGAAAGGAGATGGCCATGTTTTCCACCGATTTCACCTTGCCGCGCCCTTCGCAATGGGGGCAGGCAAGAACACTCCCCTGCTCGAGGGTCTGCTTGATCCGCTGTCGCGACATCTCGAGCATACCGAACTGAGAGATCTTACCCACCGTGACCCGCGCTTTGTCGGCCTTCAGGGCAGGCTTGAGGGTTTTTTCCACTTCGCTCATATGCTTCTTGTCGCGCATGTCGATGAGGTCGAGAACGATGAGCCCACCGAGGTCGCGCAGCCTGAGCTGCCGTGCCGCCTCTTCGACAGCCTCCATGTTAGTTTTGAAGGCAGTCTCTTCTACCCCCCGCTCGCCGGTGGATTTCCCGGAATTGACATCGATCGATACCAGCGCCTCGGTTGGCTCAATGACAAGGGACCCCCCTGATTTCAATGTCACCTTTTTTTCATAAATCTGGTCGATCTGCTCCTCCAACTGGTACCTGGAAAAAATGGGGCGCTTTTCCTGATGAAGTTTTACCAGGTTCTCGAACTTGGGCATGGTGCGTTTGAAAAAATCCTTTGCCTGTTTGTAGACCTCGGGGTTGTCAACGATCACCTCGTCGATCTCGGCGGTAAAATAGTCCCGGATGGTGCGGATCACCAGGTCCGACTCCTGGTAGATGAGAGCGGGGGCCTTGGCCTTGGCGGCCTTGGCGAGGATTTCCCGGTGGAGCTTGATGAGGGACTGGAGATCCTTGTTGAGCTCCGTCTTCTTCTTCCCGAGCGCCTCGGTGCGAAAGATGTAACCGATACCATCGGGGATATTGAGTTCAGTCGCCAACTCCTTGAGTTTCTTCCGATCGGTCTCGCTCTCCACCTTGCGGGAGATGCCGGCTGAGTCGCTCCCCGGCATGGCAACCATATAGCGCCCCGGCAGCGACAAGTAGGTGGTCAACGCCGCCCCCTTCATTTCCCTCTCACCCTTTTCCACCTGAACGATAAGCTCCTGGCCGCGCCGCAGCACCTCCTGAATGCGTGGCCTGCGTTTTCGCTGCTCTTCCGGGATATCGTCACGCCATTGCCAGAAATCGGGATGGATCTCTCCCAACTGGAGGAATCCGAGCTTCTTCTGCCCGATCTCCACGAAAGCGGCCTGCAGTCCGGGTTCAACCCGGACTACCAGACCTTTGTAAACATTACCGCGGGTCTGTTCGCTACCCGCGATCTCGATATCAAGTTCGACGAGGTGGCCGTCCTTTACGATGGCAACACGCGCTTCTTCCGGATGCACGGCATTGATCAGCATCTTTTTTGACATTATCAATCCTTTGCGGGGACAAGCGGAGCAATTTCGTGCGCTATGCAGAAATGCTTAGTCACTGTCCACATCGACCTGTGACAATGATTACTGCACTCCTGAGATATCGCGAATACACCCTCCGATCCGTCAACCCTGTTGATTTTTCAGCTCTGTCCCGGGTGCGTCCCAGGCGGTGAAACTATATGTATAAATGAAATCCCATATTAGGGATCCATTCATAAACATGAGTCATTTTTAATATATCACGGGAAGTTCGGCAAGCAATGCGCAAACGCGTTGAAAAACGAGGCGCGCTAAAGAGTACCCGTTGTTCTTTTGAGCAAGCAGCGACACCATTTATCGGCTCATCAACCGTTTTGTACGAGGGCCGCCCAAAACATTATAAGTATAGCAGATGTTTAGCTGAGTTCTAAGAAAAAACTGTGGACATATATGATTTTCTGAAAACTCTTGCGCAGAAGATGTTTGCTGCTGAAGTTTAAATTTTCATTATTTTCCCTTCTCAGCTTCTGATAGATAATAAATAGTTGACAATTACGAGATAAAATATCGATACTTAAATTTTTAGCATCCTGCAGCCGGCAAGCAATAGCCCGGAGTTCTCTATGAAAGATGAGCGGAAAACAAAAAGACAATTACTCAACGAATTGTCTTTATTGAAAAAACGCTTAGAGGAAATGGAAGCATTGCATAATGCAAAGCGGAATCAGTCCGAGGAATCAGTCTGTAGTAATCGGGTTGAGGAAAGGCTTCATGAAAGTGAGGCGCGATTCCGAGAACTGGCCGAACTTTTTCCTCAATCACTTTTTGAAATCGATTCGAAAGGCAAACTTACTTACGGCAAGGATATTGAAATCCAACTTCGCCAAGCTCAAAAACTGGAAGCAGTGGGCACACTGGCAGGGGGTATTGCCCACGATTTCAACAACATTCTCACCGCCATCATTGCCAGTGCAACCCTCATGCAAAAGCATATAGATGAGAATAACCCGCTGCGACGTCACCTGGACCGGATATTTACAGCTGCCGAACGTGCTACTACTCTCACACAGAGCATTCTTGCCTACAGCAGAAAACAGGAAAGTTATCCCGCTCCTGTAAAGCTGAATTTAATACTACAAAATATTCATGGACTACTGACCAGACTGATTCCGGAAAATATTGATTTTAAAAACTGTCTGGCGCAAGAAGATTTGACCATCATGGCGGATGCCGGGCAGATAGAGCAGGTAGTGATGAATCTTGTTTCCAATGCCGTAGATGCGATGAAGGACGGAGGGGATCTGGTCATTAAGACCGAATTCGCTATTGCAGGGGAATTTGATGACACGAATGGGTATGGAAAGCCCGGCAATTACGCCATTCTCGCAATTGCGGATACCGGCAAAGGCATTGATGAAAAGACCATGGAAAGGGTATTTGAGCCGTTTTTTACCACAAAAGAAGTAGGCCAGGGAAGCGGGCTGGGGCTGGCGATGGTTTATGGAATCGTCAAGCAGCACAATGGTTTTATTCGCGTCAATAGTGAGCCTGATCACGGCACTACTTTTAAAATTTATCTTCCCTTACTGGATACAAACGCAAAAGAATGGTTAAATGTAGATATACATCCGCAAAAGGGGGGCAAGGAAACCATACTTCTTATCGAAGATGACAAGGATGTCAGGAATTTATTAAAAGAGATGCTGGGAAGTTTTGGATATGATGTAATTGAAGCGGTAGACGGCATCGATGGTGTGGAAAAATTCAGGGATCATCAGAATGAAATTCATCTTTTGCTTACCGATATCATGATGCCCAGGAAAAACGGTAAAGAGGCGTATAATGATATTAAAAAAATAAAAAAAGACATTAAAGTTATTTTTATCAGTGGTTATTCCGCAGCAGCAACCAGAGAACTTCTGGACGAGGGACTGATTTTTCTGGCAAAGCCCGTATCGCCAAGGGAATTGCTGGCAAAAATAAGAGAGGCGTTGGAAAAATGAAGCCCGCAAAGATTATTTATGTCGATGACGATATTGCCCTGCTTGAAAGCGTTTGCGAGCTTCTCACCGATGATGGTTTTACGGTCTATCAATTCAGCAATGGTTATGACGCATTTGAAAAACTTCTGGAAGAGCCGGTAGATGTGGTGTTGACCGATATCAAAATGCCGAAGATAACCGGCATTGAATTGCTTGAAAAGATCCGTGCCGTTGACTTGGAAACACCGGTTATACTAACGACCGGTTTTGCCGATCTCAATATGGCGATTGATGCGGTAAAAAAGGGGGCGTTCGAATTCATCATCAAGCCGTTTGACATACCCTATCTCATTCATGCCATCAACAAAGCCGTCCAGCACAAACAGGCGCAGCAACTTGAAAAAGACTACAAGACCGAACTGGAAAATATGGTCGTGCAAAGGACTCAGGAGCTTACCCGTACCCTGGAGATAGTCAAAAATATGAGCAGGGTGGTTATTGAGCGCCTGACCGCCGCTGCCGAGTCGCGCGACCATGAAACCGGAAGGCATATCTCCAGGATCGGGAAATATTCAAGCATGATTGCCCGTTCGCTTGGCATGACGGAACTTTTTGTGGAGACGCTGACCACCGCTAGTGCGATGCATGACGTCGGGAAAATCGGGATCCCCGATGCCATCCTGTTAAAACGGGGTCCTCTTACAC
>Ga0181533_1001740_pt1 | contig 27260 bp, 22 predicted proteins | sample PEATcosm2014_Bin_45_FD_119772 | JGI IMG/M metagenome (GOLD analysis project Ga0181533, IMG submission 119772) | Peatland microbial communities from MTU Mesocosm Facility, Houghton, MI, USA - PEATcosm2014_Bin11_60_metaG | ecosystem: Environmental > Terrestrial > Soil > Wetlands > Peat | place...
GACGGTGGTGTGGACCGACCGGTTGACGGCGTGCGAGGTCTATCGCGCGAAGGCCTACCGCGTCGACCCGGTGCCGAATTCGCCCGGGCAGTATTTCGCTTACATCGCCTATGACATGGATCTGTTCGAAGAAGGCTCTATCGCGAATCTGACCGCCTCGATCATCGGCAATGTCTTCGGATTCAAGGCGATCAAGGCGCTCCGCCTGGAAGATATGCGGATTCCCGTAGCCTATCTCAAGACCTTCCAGGGGCCGGCCACCGGGATCGTTGTCGAGCGCGAACGGCTCGACAAATTTGGCCGTCCTCTGCTTGGCGCGACCATAAAACCCAAGCTGGGACTCTCGGGAAAGAACTACGGCCGAGTCGTCTTCGAAGCGCTAAAGGGCGGTCTTGATTTCACCAAAGACGATGAAAACATCAACTCCCAGCCTTTCATGCGCTGGCGCGAACGCTTCCTGTTCGGGATGGAAGCCGTGAACCGCGCCTCGGCCGCGACCGGGGAGGTCAAAGGGCATTATTTCAACGTGACGGCCGGCACCATGGAGGATATGTATGAGCGCGCCGAGTTCGCCAAAGAATTGGGGTCCGTCATCGTCATGATCGACCTGGTTGTCGGCTATACCGCCATCCAGTCGATGGCCAAGTGGGCGCGCAAAAACGACATGATCCTGCACCTGCATCGCGCGGGCAACTCCGCTTATGCGCGCCAAAAGAATCACGGGATAAATTTCAGGGTGATCTGTAAATGGATGCGCATGGCGGGCGTGGATCATCTGCATGCCGGAACCGTGGTGGGGAAACTGGAGGGCGATCCGTTGATGGTCCGGGGATTCTACGATACACTGCGGGAACCTCGTACACCGGCGCGCCTCGAGAACGGTCTGTTCTTCGAGCAGGATTGGGCCTCGCTGCGAATGGTGATGCCCGTGGCCTCCGGCGGAATTCATGCAGGCCAGATGCACCAGTTGCTCCACTATCTGGGCGAGGACGTGATTCTGCAATTCGGCGGTGGCACCATTGGTCACCCGGCGGGAATTCAGGCTGGAGCGACAGCCAATCGTGTCGCCGTCGAGGCGATTATTCAGGCACGGAACGAAGGGCGCGACTGCTTCAAGGAAGGCCCGGAGATTCTCGAGAAGGCCGCCAGGTGGTGCTCCCCGCTGCGTGGCGCTCTCGAGACGTGGAAGGATGTGACGTTCAACTACGAGTCTACCGATACCGCGGACTTTGTTCCGGTGGCGACCCCGACTTATTGAGCGGAAGGACGTTATGAAAATTACGCAAGGCACTTTCTCTTTTTTACCCGACTTGACGGATCAACAGATCGCCAGTCAGATCGAGTATTGCATCAAGAATGGCTGGTCGATCGGCATCGAGTACACCGACGATCCGCATCCGCGGAACTCGTATTGGGACATGTGGGCCCTTCCCATGTTCGAACTGCGTGACCCGGCGGCGATCCTGGCCGAAATCAATGCTTGCCGGAAGGCCTTTCCCAACCGCTACATCAAGGTCAATGCAAACAATCCCGTGAGAGGACGGGAGACGGTGGCGCTCTCCTTCATCGTAAACCGGCCGCAGCGGGAGCCCGGCTTCCGGCTTGACCGCCAGGAAGTGAGCGGCCGCGCCATCCGGTACACGATCCACTCGTACGCGGCGGACAAGCCCGAAGGCGAACGCTACGACGGCGAGCGGGCGGAGTCCGGAAACGGTAGAGGATAAGGACAACTCTCGATGGAATGCTTATCTGAAACTCCAGCGGCGCAGGATGAAGTAGTGGATATCGGTGCCGCCTTGCGCGAATCCAGTATCCAGGATGTTCTGGGAGAACTGGATCGTGAATTGATCGGCCTCCTGCCTGTGAAACTGAGAATCCGCCAGATTGCCTCGCTGCTTCTGGTGGAGCGGCTTCGAAAACAAATGGAACTCTGCGCCGATCCTCCGTCCTTGCACATGTGTTTCACCGGCCGCCCAGGCACCGGAAAAACCACCGTCGCAATGCGCATGGCGAAGATGCTCCATCGTCTCGGGTATGTGCGCCGGGGGCATCTTGTGGTAGCCACCCGCGACGATCTGGTGGGACAGTACGTGGGCCACACGGCGCCCAAAACCAAAGACATCCTGCAAAAGGCAGTGGGCGGGGTGTTGTTTATCGATGAGGCGTACTACCTGTATCGCGCCGAGAACGAGCGCGACTACGGCCAGGAGGCGATCGAGATCCTGCTCCAGTTTATGGAGAATCGCCGCGACGATCTGGTGGTAATTCTCGCCGGATACAAGGAACGTATGGACAGCTTTTTTCAGTCCAATCCCGGCATGCATTCGCGCATTGCGCATCACATCGATTTTCCCGACTATTCGCTCGATGAATTAATCGAGATCGCCGAACTGATGGCCCGCCAGCAGATGTACGGATTCGACGAAGAGTCGAGAGCGGCTTTCCGGGAGTACCTGCAGTTGCGCATCGGGCAGCCACACTTTGCCAACGCCCGCAGTGTGCGCAACGCGATTGACCGGATCAAGCTGCGCCAGGCTGTTCGCCTTGTCGAACAGGGAGGGCGCATTGTCAAACAGGAGTTGGCGCGCATCGACGCACTCGATATCCGGCAGAGCAGAGTATTTCAGGGAGGGCTGGATAGCGCCGAAGCGCCTTCGCCGGCCAAAGCCCTGCAAGTGTCAGGGTGAGAGATAGAGGAGTACGATGAGTCCTAACATGACAGGCCGAAGACCGGTCCTACTTGGCATCATGGGCGACAGCGCTGCGGGAAAGACGACCCTTACCCAGGGGTTGATCAACCTGCTCGGTCCGGACCGCGTCACCCATATGTGCACGGACGACTATCACAAATACGACAGGGCGGAACGCGCGGCGCAGAATATCACCGCGCTCAATCCGGATTGCAATTATCTCGATATCCTGGAACTGCAACTGGAGCGCCTGCATTACGGCCAGCCCATCCTGAAACCGGTGTACGAACACGCCACCGGCAAGCTCATCCGGCCGGAGTATGTAAGTCCCCGGGAGTTCGTCATTGTGGAAGGGCTGCTCGGATTTCATTCGGCTGTGATGCGCCAGTTCTACGATGTGAAGGTGTATCTGCAACCGCCCGAGGATCTGCGCCGGGTGTGGAAGATCAGACGGGATACGGCCAAGCGCGGCTACACGGTGGACCAGGTGTTGGCCGAGTTGGAAAAACGGGAAACCGATTCGCGCGACTTCATTAGCCCGCAGCGCGAACATGCCGATATCGTCGTGCAGTTCTACCCTCCGCGCGGCGTCTCCGCCGAGGGCGCCAATGGCCATCTCAACGTGCGGCTCATTCTGCGGCCGACCATTCCGCATCCCGACATGACTTACCTGTGCGAGAACCAGAGCCAGGACACCGGCATCCGTCTCTTGTTGGGCCGCGACACCGGCCGTCCCGTGGACATTCTTGAGATCGACGGCAGCGTCACGCCTCAGCAGACAGCCTATCTGGAGGAGACCATCTGGCGCCATCTGCCCGGCGTCGACCCGATTGGCGCCGATCAGTTCGGAGTGTATCAGGATCGCGGCATGAAGCGGCAGAGCGACCCGCTGGCGCTCACGCAACTGCTGTTGACTTATCATCTGTTGCGTGAGTGCGGCGAGAATACGCAGCGGCTGTTTGCGCCACCGGTGGCGGCTCTCAGCCGGGTAAGCCGAGCCGGAGAGCCATCGGCCTCCATCGTGAGCGGGCCTCCCGCGCCGGCTCCTGAAACTGTCGGCCAACTGCGATAATAATCGGAAGGACGACGCCAGACATGCAGACACAAACGCTGGAAGATCTGTGCATCAATACCATCCGCATCCTCTCGGCGGACGCGGTCCAAAACGCCAATTCCGGACATCCGGGCTTGCCCATGGGTGCGGCGGCCATGGCCTATACGCTGTGGACTCGATTTCTGAAGCACAATCCCAAGGATCCGCTTTGGTTCGACCGCGATCGCTTTGTGCTCTCGGCCGGTCATGGATCCATGCTGCTATATAGTCTGCTGCACTTAACGGGTTATGACCTGCCGCTGGAACAACTGAAGCGCTTCCGGCAGTGGGGCAGCCAGACGCCGGGACACCCTGAGCGTGGGCATACCGCCGGGGTCGAAGTGGCGACGGGCCCGCTCGGTCAGGGTTTCGGGAACGCGGTGGGGATGGCGATTGCGGAAGCCTGGCTCGCGGCGCGTTACAACCGGCCGGGGCACAAGATCGTCGATCACTATACGTATGCGATCTGCGGTGACGGAGACCTTATGGAGGGGGTCACGCAGGAAGCCGCATCGCTGGCCGGGCATCTGCGCCTCGGCAAACTCATTTGTCTGTACGATCGGAATCATATTTCTCTCTCGGGCGCGACGGGTATGACTTTTACCGAGGACGTTGCGCGCCGGTTCGACGCTTATGACTGGCACACCAGAACTGTGACGGACGGCAACGACACCGGGGACATTGCAAAGGCTATCCAGGAGGCGCAGCAACAGGAGCGGCGGCCGTCGCTGATTCTCGTGCACACGCATATAGGGTATGGCAGCCCAAAGAAGCAGGACAACTTTTCAGCGCACGGAAGCCCGCTCGGCGAAGAAGAGCTGCAGGCGACGAAAAAAGCGCTGGGCTGGCCGGCCATGGACAAGTTTTTTCTCCCCAAAGAGGCTGTGGATCGCTTCCGCGAGGCAATCAGCCAGGGCGCCAGGGCACAACAGGAGTGGCAGAAGAGCTTCGAAGCCTACAAGAATGGTTTCCCGCGGGAGGGAGCGGAGTTCGATCTGCTCTTGAGTGGAAAGCTGCCCGAAAACTGGGCGGCCGGTTCACCGAATTGGAATCCCTCGGATAAACCCATGTCCACGCGCGTGGCAGGTGGGCAGGCCTTGAACGCCCTGGCGAAGAACATCCCGAATCTCATTGGCGGGTCGGCGGACTTGAACCCATCGACGGAGACGGCGCTCAAAGGCTTGGGGGATTTCCAGCCTCCTGAAGCCGGCGGAGCTGGCACCTTGGGTGCAGTCGGTGGCGAGTGGAGCTACGCCGGCCGCAATCTGGCATTCGGCGTTCGCGAGCATGCCATGGGAGCCGCGGTAAATGGTATGGCCGCGCACGGTGGCGTGCTGCCATTCAGCGCGACGTTCCTGGTGTTTTCCGATTACATGAAGCCGGCGATTCGCCTGGCGGCCCTGAGTGGGCTGAAATCGTTGTTTGTATTCACACACGATAGTGTCGGTGTTGGCGAAGACGGACCGACGCACGAACCTGTCGAGCAGCTTGCCGGCTTGCGCTCGATTCCCGGATTGATTGTGATTCGCCCCGCCGATGGCAACGAAACCACAGAGGCATGGGCATTTGCCGTGCAACACGGTGGCCCGACGCTGTTCGCCCTCACCCGTCAGAACGTTCCCCATCTCGATCGCGGCAAGGCGAAGAACCCCAGCGTGGCAAAAGGCGCGTACATACTGTCCGAGGCAGACGGCGGCACTCCTGAAGTGATCCTGATTGGTACAGGCTCCGAAGTGGCGCTCTGCGTGGAGGCCCAGGAGAAGTTGAAGGGTTATGGTGTGAGCGCGCGGGTCGTCAGCATGCCAAGCTGGGAGTTATTCGCCGGGCAGGAGGAGGCGTACCGCGACAGTGTCCTGCCTAAGGCCATCGGGAGGCGAGTGACCGTCGAGGCCGCTTCCACTTTCGGCTGGCATCGCTGGGCTGGCGATGAGGGAACCATGATCGGCATCGATCGCTTTGGTGCATCCGCTCCCGGGCCGGAACTCATGAAGCAGTTCGGATTTACGGCCGGGCATGTCACCTCGGCAGCTTTGCGCTTACTCGGCAGGAACGTGGAAGCGGACAAGGAATGCTGAGTGGCGCACGCTTCAGCGTGCAGGGGCGAACTTCAGTTCGCCCTGCGGGACGTTAGTCCCGCTAGATCGGTGACTTGCGCAGTGGTTCTCTGGAGAGCGCGAACGACCCTGCGGGCCGTCACCAATGTCGGAGAACTTGACGCCGTTACGTGGCGCACGCTTTAGCGTGCAGGGGCGGACTTCAGTTCGCCCTGCGGGACGTTAGTCCCGCTAGATCAGTGACGTGACTTGCGCGGTGGTTCTCTGGAAAGCGTGCTGTGGCGAGCTTCAGCTCGCCATCCTCGGATGGCCGCCGAGGGCCTGCCTCTTCGAATCGATTGCCGCTGAAGAGTACTTGACAATGCAAAGTGGACGCCGTATGGGCAGATCTCGCCTCGCCGGGGAAACCAGGCGCCCGGAGCACTTCTTCTTCGGTGGGACAGCAGTCGCGCGCCAAGGACTCCCGGGCAGCGGATTGGAATGCTTGGCGCTCGGCCCGGTCCGCCGGCGCGGACGCATAGAAACTCGCGGATTCCCGGTCGAGCGCCGCCCGCCGCTCCAGATCCAGCGCCAAGCGCAAGAGCCGGTTCACCCCCTCACTCTGGGATAGAGTTCCCCGCGTGCGCTTGACTTCCGCTAGGATTTCGCGGTCCAGCGAAAAACTCTGCGTCGCTCTTGCCGCTGTTCGCATGTCTATTAGCATTCCTATCAGGAAACGTTATAGCAGAACGTCTGGCGTAGCCCGAAATCAAACAAGTACCTGTCCCCTTAAAAACTTGGCCAGTTTATTTCGAGCTATGCATCAACTGCTCGATATTGACTAACTCCGTCGGATAGTCGCCCGTGTAACAAGCGTAACAATACTCGTGCTTCTCGCTATCTCCCACCGCCGCCCGCAGCGAAGCCAGCGATAGATAGCCGAGCGTATCCGCCTCCACAAAGCGCCGGATGCCTTCCACATTGTTATTCGCGGCGATGAGTTCGCGTTTGGTGGGCGTATCCACGCCGTAGAAGCAGGGCGAAATCGTGGGCGGGCAGGAGATGCGCACATGCACCTCGCGCGCGCCCGCCTGCCGCATCATGCGCACGATCTTGCGGCTGGTGGTGCCGCGCACGATGGAGTCGTCCACCAGCACCACGCGCTTGCCTTCCAGCAGGTAGCGCACGGGGTTGAGCTTCAGCTTCACGCCGAAATCGCGAATCGCCTGGGAAGGCTCGATGAACGTGCGGCCCACGTAGTGATTGCGGATCAGACCATGGCGGAACGGCAGCCCGGACTCCGCGGAATATCCCAACGCCGCGGCCACGCCGGAGTCCGGCACCGGCACCACCACGTCCGCATCGGCGGGGTGCTCGCGCGCCAGCAAGCGGCCCAGCATCTCCCGCGATTCCTGCACGGGTCGGCCGAATACAATAGAATCCGGACGCGAGAAATAGACGTGCTCGAATGCGCACTGCGCCAGGGGACGCTCCGGCGCGTAACGCTCGCGAGTGACTCCCTCCGGACCCACGATGATCATTTCGCCCGGCTCCACGTCGTGCAGATAAACGGCGCCGATGAGATCGAATGCGCAGGTCTCCGATGCGAAAACGTAGCCGATGTGTCCGTTCAATTCCATCTGGCCCACGGCCAGCGGCCGGAAGCCGTGCGGATCGCGCGCCACGATGACGCGGTCCTCGGCCAGGAACACCAGCGAGAAGGCGCCCTCGATCTGCAGTAAGGCGTCGCGCAAGGCCCCCGCCAGCGTGCGTTCCGACGAGTGCGCCACCAGGTGCAGGATCACTTCGGTGTCGCTGTTGGCCTGGAAAATCGAGCCGCGCCGCTCCAGCTCCGTGCGCAATTCGATGGCATTGGTGATGTTGCCGTTGTGCGCCACCGCGACGCGGCCTTTGTTGCAGGCCACCGAAAAAGGCTGCGCGTTCAGCAGCGCCGTGTCGCCGGCGGTGGAGTAGCGTGTGTGGCCGATGGCCATCTTGCCGGGCAGTTCGTCCAGCACCCGCGTGGTGAAGATGTCCGCCACATGGCCCATCGACTTTCGGCAGTGGATCTGTGCGCCATCGCTGGTGCAGATGCCCGCGCTTTCCTGGCCGCGATGCTGCAGCGCGTAGAGACCCAGGTAGGCCATCTTGGCGGCCTCAGGATGGCCGTAAATGGCGACTACACCGCACTCGTCGTGGAATTTATCAAACATTGTTCAAGACCGTTATGACCACAGTTGCTTCTCGATCGACTCTTCGTAGACAGCTTTGAGGCTGTCGATCGTAACGGAAACCAGCGCCTCGCCGCGATTGCCGATAGCCAGCCCGCCGTTCACAGTAATGCCCACGCGCGGCGCCGCCACTCCATGCCGCGCGGCGATTTCCAATACCGCATCCGCGTTCGCCGTCGAGATCAGAATGCGTGACGGGCCTTCGTGGAACAACAGGAACTCGGAACTCAGGTCCGACTCGAAATGCAAAGCCGCGCCCACGCCTCCCTGGCAGCACTCCGCGGCGGCCACCGCCAGGCCGCCATCGCTCACGTCATGCGCCGATTCCGCCAGGCCCGCCGCAACGATCTCGCGCATGGCGTCGTGCACGCGCTTCTCGCAGTCCATGTCGAGGGCCGGGGGCAGGCCCCAAAGCTCGTGCAGGATCGCCTTCGCGTATTGCGTGCCGCCGAATCGCACCTCGTCGCATTCGCCAATGCCTCCCAAAAGAACGATCGGCCGGCCGGGAGTTTTGAAGTCGCGCGTCACGGGCGCGGCGGTCTTCATGAGTCCCACGATGCCCATGACCGGCGTCGGCCAGATGCCTTCGCCCAGCGTTTCGTTATACAGGCTGACGTTGCCGCCCGTGATGGGGGTCTCGAAAAACCGGCAGGCTTCCGACATGCCCTCGATGGCATCCACAAGCTGGCCCATGATTTCGGGCCGCTCGGGATTTCCGAAGTTCAGGCAATTCGTGGCGGCCACCGGCTGCGCGCCCACGGTGGACAGGTTGCGGCAGCATTCGGCCACCGCCAGCATGGCGCCTTCGCGCGGCGAGAGGTAGCAATAGCGGCTGTTGCCATCCAGCGACATGGCCACTGACACGCCGTTTTCCTTGATGCGTAAGATCGCCGCATCCGCCCCCGGCCCGGCGATGGTGTTGGTGCGGACCATGTAGTCGTACTGCTCCCAGATGTAGCGCTTGGAGCAGATGTCCGATGACGCCAGCAGTGCCAACAACGCATCCTGCGCGTTCAAAATCGCCCCCTCGCCCCCTCGCCCCCTCGCCCGCCCGGCTCCCGCGTGCGCCACGTGCGGCCGATCATAAAGCGGCGCTTCATCCGCCAACTCGCGGTTCGGAATCTCCGCCACCACCCGGCCATGCTGCCTGACGCGCAGCAACCCATCTCCAGTGACCGTGCCAATCGCGACGGCATCCAGGCCCCACTTGCGGAAAACCTGGAAGACCTCGTCTTCCCTGCCCTTCTCGGCCACCAGCAGCATGCGCTCCTGCGATTCCGAGAGCATGATTTCGTACGGTGTCATGCCGGTTTCACGCTGTGGCACCAGGTCCAATTCGATTTCGATGCCGGTGCCGCCGCGGCTGCCCATCTCGCAGGTCGAGCACGTGAGGCCCGCCGCACCCATGTCCTGTATGGCGACAATCGCGCCCGTCTGCATGGCTTCCAGGCAAGCCTCCAGCAGCAGCTTTTCCAAAAACGGATCGCCCACTTGCACGTTGGGCCGCTTCTGTTTGGATTCCTCCGTGAACTCGGCCGACGCCATGGACGCGCCGTGGATGCCATCGCGGCCGGTCTTGGCGCCCACGTAAATCACCGGGTTGCCGACGCCCGCGGCGCTCGCGTAAAAGATGTCTTCCTTCTTCGCGACGCCCAGCGCAAAGACATTCACCAGGGGATTCCCGTTGTAGCAGGGCTCGAAAAGGCACTCGCCGCCCACCGTGGGCACGCCGAAGCAATTACCGTAATGCGCGATGCCCGCCACCACGCCCTGCAGGATGCGGCGGTTGCGCGGGCCGGCCTGCGGATCGTCCAGCGGGCCGAAGCGCAGCGAGTCGAGCACCGCGATGGGCCGTGCGCCCATGGTGAAAATATCGCGCAGGATGCCGCCCACTCCGGTGGCCGCGCCCTGAAACGGCTCGATGAAGCTGGGGTGGTTGTGCGACTCGATCTTGAAGGCGATCACGTAGCCGCCGCCCACATCGACGATGCCCGCGTTCTCGCCGGGACCCTGCACCACCAGCTTGCCGCGCGTGGGCAGCTTCTTCAGGTGCAGGCGGGAGCTCTTGTACGAGCAGTGCTCGCTCCACATCACGCTGAAGACGCCCAACTCCGTATAATTCGGCTCGCGGCCCAGAATCTCCACGATCTTGCGGTATTCCGATTCGGTGAGCTGGTGCTGGGCGATGAGATCGGGAGTGATGGCGACGGTGCTCATAGCTGGAGCGCCGCCGCAGCCTCGAGCGACGCCGCAGCCATCGCCACGGCTGTCACCATAGACCGGAAAATCACCAGGCCGTCGCTCGATCCCATCAGCGGCTCGGTAGCTCGCTCGGGATGCGGCATCAAGCCCAGCACGTTGCGGCGGGCATTCAGGATCCCGGCAATGTCGCGCATGGAGCCGTTCGGGTTGTCCACATAGCGGAAGGCAACGCGGTCCTCGGATTCCAGTTCGTCGAGCGTGCGCTCGTCGGCCACGTAGCAGCCTTCGCCGTGGGCAATCGGCATGCGCAGGATCTGGCCCGGCTCCGCGGCGGCCGTGAATGGCGAGTCCAGCGTTTCGGTGCGCAACCGCACTTCACGGCAGATGAATTTCAAGTTGCGGTTGCGCATGAGCGCGCCGGGAAGCAGCCCGGCTTCGACCAGGATCTGGAAGCCGTTGCAGATGCCCAGCACCAGGCCGCCATCCGCCGCGAACTTGCGCACGCCCGCCATCACCGGCGAGAATTTGGCGATAGCGCCGCACCGCAGATAGTCGCCGTAGGCGAAGCCGCCCGGCAGAATGACCGCGTCGATGTCGCCGAGAGTTGCCGAATCGTGCCAGATGAATTCAGCGCGATGGCCCAGGTTCTGGTTCACCGCATACCAGGCATCGTGATCGCAATTACTGCCGGGAAAGACAATAACGCCAAATCTCATGAGCTTTGAAATGCCGGGGAGGTTACGTACCATCTTAGCAGAGGCGCGAGCCGGCCTGCATGCCCATAGGGTGCTTAACCGTCTTGGGGAAACCGCTCCCTGACGGTCGCGGCTCGGTAACAGTCGCGTTGATTTCGCAAGGTTTACTGAGCCGCGACCGTCAGGGAGCGGTTTCTGTCAATCAGAAATCCCCAAATCGGTTAAGCACCTATGCCCATATTCGGCCTTCCGTGGCGCACGCTTGAGCGGGGGTGCCCTTTGGGCCCTGTCGGCTTCAGCCGGCAGTCCCTTGGGATTCACTAACCCATAACGGCAAAGGGACCGCCCTACTTGATCGCCACCGTGATGCCCGGCTGGCTATAATCGACGCCGCCAAACGACACAACCAGTGAGGCTGGCCCCGAAGGCAGTCCATCGGGAACGAACGCGTTGATTTGCAGCGCGCCCGCCACCAGGCCGGGCGCAGCGCCGGCGTATTGGATATTCGCCGTCACTCCACCGATCGTCGCCCCCGCGGACAGTAGAGGGGCGGGCAACGGCAAGGTCACCGGCTCAATCAGCCCGTCCACGCCGCCCGGCGAAGTCTGGCCCTGTCCCGTAGCGAAGATCTGGATGACCGAGCCTCCGCTCACCGGGTTGCTGGCGGAAACCAGGTGATAGTTCTCGTCCAGAATGGCGCCTTCGCCCAGACCGGTGGCGTTGTCGCTGAACACACCTGGAGCGCTCGAAACCACCGGCAATGTCAGCGCGTTGGATCGGGCGCTGCCAAACGTCGCCTCTATCGAGACATTGGATGCGCCGGTCAGTTCATAGGGGGCGATGACGTTGATTTGCCCGGAGCTGGCGTACAGTATCGGTGCGGGGTATCCGTTGAACGTTACTTTTACATTGGCGAGGGTGGTCTCGATGTATCCCGCGCTATCGATGGTGGCCAACACACCTGTGGCCGGCCCGAGCGAAAAACCGAATATCGTTACGATCTCGCCCGGCGAAATGCCGCCCGTCAGGTAACTGGCCGCATTAACCACCCCGCCGATGACGGGGAGCGGAGCGTTCACGATAACAGTGACGGCAATACTCAGTTGCAGATTTCCGCCGCCGCCACTCAGAGTGATCGAGCCGGTGTACGAGCCGGCTCCCAGATTGGCGGGGTTCACCGAAACCGAAAGGGTGGCCGGCGTGGTACCGGAGGTGGGTGTCACCGAGAGCCATCCACTGCTCGCAGCGACAGCCGTGAATGTGACTGCCTGACCCGCGGAAGTGACCGACACAGTCTGCGCGGCCGGAGCAAGATTTGGGACAGTGTACGCGAACGTCAAAGTATTCGGCGTGGCGACCAGGGTGGCCACAGCGACTACTGTCAGCGTGACGGCGACGGTTTGCGATGCGCGGCCCGTGGGAGTTACCGTAATGGTCCCGTTATACGTGCCGAGAGCCAGGCCCGCCGGATTGACGGAAACAGTTAAGGTGGTGTTCCCAGTTCCCGACGCCGGAGTCACCGCCAGCCACGTGCCGCCGCCGCTAGTGGAGGCGCTGTCCGTGAAACTCAGCGAGCCGGTGATTTGCACGCTCTGCGCAGCCGGCAGCGCGCCATTCTGGGCATATGTAAATGCAAGTGTAGATGGGCTGATACTGATCGTGCCGATGGCGCTGGACACCGTGAACGTGACCGGAATCTGCGTTACTACGCCGCCGCCAGCGGTCAGCGTAACGGTGCCGTGATAGGTGCCCTGGACTAAACTGGTGGCGTCGGCAGTGATCGTGAGCGGTGTGTTGGTGGGGTTGGCATTGCCGCTCGTAGGCGAGACGGAAAGCCAATTTCCCCCGCTGACAGTGCTGGCGCTGGCGGTGAAGGAAGTGGGGGAGGACGCCGTGATCTCGACTGTCGTATTTTGCGGCCCACTACCCGCGGTCCCGCTGAAACTAAGCGAACTTGGGTTGGCAACCACCGCTGGCGCGCTTGAAACCGTCAACAAAACCGGCGCCACGACCGGAACGCCGTCCGCCGCCGCCGGAACCAGGATGATCTCAGCCAGGTAGGTGCCGGTTGGCAGGGTTTGCGGAGTGACGGTAAAGATGACGCTGGCGGGAGTCTCCAGGCTGGAGGCAGCCGAACCGATCTGCAACCAAGCCGGTACACCGGGCGCCACAGTAAACGACTGTTGTGGCAGGCTGCTGACATTCACATTGAGGGCTACCGGCGAAAGAGGCCCGCTGCCGCCTAGGTAACTAAGAACGAACGCGCCGGGATCTGTGGTGAGCACCGGGCTAGCGGACACAAAGAACGTAACCTGGATGTCTTCTATGTGCGTGTCCAGATTGATCTCCACATCGCCGGAGTACGTGCCAGGCGCCAGTCCCGCGGGATTGGCGCTAACGGTCAGTTGGGCGGGAGCCGGCCCGCCCGCCGAAGAGACGGAAAGCCATGCTCCGTTGACCGTGACCGTAAACGAGGCGGCTGCGCCAAAACCGTTCACCACCACCATCTGCTCCGCGGGAGCCGGTCCCCCCACCTGCGCCACAAACGTCAAAGAAGTCGGATTGGCGACACTCGAGATGCCACTGACCACCAGTGTGACTGTGACCGTCTGTATGCCGCCAGCCGCGTCGAACACTGTGATGGTGCCCTGGTATGTCCCTGCAGCCAAGCTCGCCGCGCTCACCGTCACATTCAGACTGGCGGGCAGCGATCCGGATATCTGCGCCGTCACTCCATTCACCAGGAGCCAGTTTCCGACACTGTGGGCTTGGGCGGTGTACGTGTCGTTCGAAAGCGGGCTGGAGAGCTGCAGCACCTGCGGCGGAGGCGTGGTTCCTGCCACCGTATAGGCGAATGCCAGAGAAGCGGGGCTGACGGCCAGGGTAACGGGGCCGACTTGGAGTATTACGGGAATTGTCAGAGCACCGCCTTGTAAGGGCGTGATCGTGATGTTGCCCAGATGTGTGCCACCCGGCAGGTTGAGAGGATTCACCGTAACGGTGAGATTTGAAGGAGTATAGCTCGGGCTGGCAGTCGCGCTCAACCAGCTTGAGTCCGAGGTTACCGAAAAACTGACGGAGATGCCGCCGCTGGCTGAGAGTTGGACGGGTTGTTGGTAGGCCGAGCTGGGCGCGTTGAACATCAGCGAGGCGGGTATAGCGGCGATGGATGGTGCGGCGCCGCCGACCACGAACGTTAGCGGGATGCTCAGGTTGGCGAAACCGGCCGCGGTCGCGGTGATGCTTGCCGTATATGTGCCCGGCTGGCTGAGCAACGCAGTGAGCGTGGTGACGTCGTATTCCACCGAAACCGTGTTGCCCACCACTGGGCTAAGGATAAAGAGCGTTGCGGCAATGCCGGTGGGGGGCACCAGCGTAAAGGTGACAGTCGGCGAACTGCCAACGCTGGCCGTCACGGTGACTTCCACCGGCAGGGGCTGCGATTCCCCTGCGCTGTATTGAAAACTGACCGCGCTGGGCGACGCCAACAGCGTGGGTGCCGTGCTGGCTGCTGCGGCGGACGCAGCCGCGACCAGACAAAAACCGAGCTTCAGAGCTAGAGATCCGCGGATCTTCATATAAATCCTTCGCACCTAAGATGATACACCAACGCGGCAGTTAGTTATACCGCGTCCCACCACGGGGGTGCTTAGCCGTTTTGGGAAGCCGTCCCTTGGCCGTCGCGGCCCGCTAACATTCGCATGATTTCGCAAGGATTACTGAGCCGGGCCCAGAGGGCACCCCGTCAGGGAGCGGTTCTGTCAGTCAGTATCCCCAATGCGGTTGCCAGCCCGCGGCATGTGCGGTCCGCACCTATTGCAATCCCACAGGAATCCTGATACATTCCTATGGGAACCCAACATGGATGGCAAAACCGAAGTCTGGCAGGGCACGCTGGCCTTGATGGTCCTGAAAACGCTGGAGGCCCTGGGCCCCCAGCACGGCTATGGCATCGCCCGCCGCATCGAACAGACCAGCGACGATCTGCTCTCCATCAATCATGGGACGCTCTACCCGGTACTGCTCAAGCTGGAGCAGGAAGGCTCGATCTCCGCGGAGTGGGGCGTGTCCGGCAACAACCGCAAAGCGAAGTTTTACCGCCTGACCAAGGCGGGACGCAGGCTGCTGGCGTCGGAAACACGCCAGTGGCGGCAGACCACCGAAATCATCGGCCGCTTCTTTGCGCTGCGCGGAGAAACCTCATGAGAACCGTGCGCCGCGCCTGGAAGCGTCTTAGCGGCACCTTCGCGAGCGCCCGCCGCGAACGCGAACTCGCCGCCGAGCTGCAAGCCCACCTGGAGATGCAAACCGACGACAACCTCGCCCGCGGCTTGTCTCCGGAAGAAGCCCGCCGCCAGGCCCTGGTCAAGTTCGGCGGATTGGAAAGCGCCAAGGAGAGCTATCGGGATCAGCGCGGCCTGCCGCAATTGGAAACCCTGGTGCAGGACGCGCGATACGCTTTTCGTGCCATGCGCAAAAGCCCCGGATTCGCCGCCACCGCAGTGTTCTCGTTAGCGCTCGGCATCGCCGCTACCACCGCCATCTTCAGCATTGTAAACAGCACTCTGCTGCAGCCGCTGCCGTACGGCGATGCTGGCCGCCTGGTCACTATATCGCTGGACGGGGCCATCACCGCACCGCTATTTGAAACCTTCCGGCACGAAGCGCGCTCCCTGGAGCAGGCCGCCTTGTTCGTGAATGTCTCGCTCAACTTGGCCGGCAGTGGCGAACCCGAGCGCGTCCCGGCGGCGCGCGTCTCGGCCACGCTCTTCAACTTGTTGGGAGCCAAGCCCCGGCTCGGGCGCACATTTACGGCCGAGGAAGACCAGCAGGGCCGCGATGCCGTGGTGGTCATCGGCGACGGCCTGTGGAAGCGCCGTTTCGGTGGCGACCCGCGCGTGCTCGGCCGCAAGGTGCTGGTCAACGGCGCGCCACGGACAATTATCGGGATCATGCCGCCTGGGTTTCAGTTCCCGGATGGCCCGGAACTGCCCTCTTTCGTCGGCCCATTTCCGCCGGCCGAGATGTGGCGTCCCATGGCGCTTGTGGATTGGGAGCGCCCCTGCACGGGCTGTTTCAACTTCGGCATGATCGCTCGTTTGCGCCCCGGCGTCTCGCCGGAGCAGGCACGCGCGGAGCTCGTGGCGATTCTGCAACGTGTCGTTCCCGAGACGCGCAATGGCGCCACGGGGCCGGACCTGACCGTCCGCACGCTGCGCGACGCCATCTCGAGCCAGACCCGCACGCCGGTTTTCATCCTCTTCGGGGCGGTGGCCGTCGCGCTGCTCATTGCCTGCGTGAACGTGGCGAACCTGCTAGTCGCCCGCGGACTGCGGCGGCGCGGAGAACTCGCCATGCGCATATCGCTGGGCGCCGCGCGCACCCGTATCGTGCGCCAGCTTCTGACCGAATCGCTGGTGCTGGCCGTGTGTTCCGCTGCGCTAGCCATCCCGCTAGCGGCGGTTGGGATTCGGGCTTTGATTGCCATCGCGCCCGCGGGAGTGCCCGGGATCGCGGCCGCCACGCTGGATGCGCGCGTCCTCGCCTTTTCGTTCGGCCTGGCGCTGGCAACCGCGCTGATCTTCGGAACCGCGCCTGCGATCGCAGCGACCCACGGCGACCCAGTCGACGCGCTGAAATCCGGAGGCCGTGGCGCGGCTGGCTCGCGTTCCAGCTTGCGCCCCGCGCTGATCGTGGCGGAGTTTGCGCTCTCCCTGGTTCTGGTAGTAGCTGCCGGCCTGCTGGCGAAGAGCTTCGTCACGGTGGCGCGCACCCCGCTTGGATTCCATGCCGAGAACATCCTGACGATGCGGCTTTCCCTGCCGGATACGAAGTATGACAAGCATAGCCGCGCCGCGTTCATCGACCAGCTCACCGCTAAATGCGCGGCGCTGCCGGGCGTCACCTCCGAGGCGGCGGTGAGCACCCTGCCGCTTACGGGCGAGAGCGAAGGCTGGGGGATGGTCGCCGAAGACAATCCCAACCCGAAGGACTACACCATGCTCAGGGTGCGCGCCATCACGCCCGCGTATTTCCGTACGCTCGGCATCCGGCTCAGATCCGGCCGCGAGTTCACCGCCGACGACCGCGGCGCCGCTCCTGTGGCCATCGTGAGCGCCACCGCCGCGAAGCGCCTGTGGCCCGGAGTCGACAATCCGATCGGCCGCAGGTTCAAGATGAATCGCCCCATGACCCTCGTCGCCATTGTCGACGACACACGCGCCTCGGGCCTGGATGCCGAAGTGCTGCCCTACCTATATATTCCATTCTGGCAGTTCGCGCCGGAAGAGTTTGCCCTGGTGGTACGATCGGCGGCGGACCCGGCAGCCCTCGCGGCAGCCGTGAAGTCCGAAATCTGGCGCCTGGATAGGGACCAACCCATCACGCACGTCGCCGTCCTGCGCCAACTCGTGGCGGATTCCATCGCGCCGCGCCGTTTTCAAGCCGTCCTGATGGCGCTGTTCGCGGGCTTCGCGCTGCTGCTCGCCGCCGTCGGGATCTATGGCGTGGTGTCGTACTCGGTGGCGCAGCGCACCAACGAAATCGGGATTCGCATGGCCCTGGGGGCGTCGCGCGGGGACATTGTTGCCGGTGTCCTCTACCGCGCGGGCGCTCTGGCGCTGGCGGGCGCGGCGTTGGGCTTAGCCGCCGCATACGAGATCGCGCCGCTGCTGCGCACGCTGCTGTACGGAGTCAACGCCGTCGAACCGTCGGTGTTCGTAGCCTCGGCGGTGTTGCTGGTCGCCGTGTCAGTCGTAGCAGGCCTCATCCCAGCGCTCCGCGCGGCGCGGGTCGATCCGATGGTCTGCCTGAGGTACGAGTAGCTTTCAGCAAACAGCTTGCAGCGATCAGCTTTCAGCGATCAGCGTTTTTGGGCAGCTTGACAGTCGTTGTCGGATATGACAACATGGGTCATCGGTGTTACGCGGTAGCGATGGCGGAGACCCGGAAAACCAGTAGTGGGTCAGTTTGCTTGGAGGGCGGGCAATCATGCCCGCAGCCGCCTTTCAGGCGGCTTGCAGCATTGCCAGCCATTCCAGCGTGCAGGCAAACTGACCCACTACCGGAAAACCCGTCCCGTTTCGTGGATCAAGGCGGCCCGGAAGGACTTCGAGGGCTTCCCCGAAGGGGCGCGCGCGATCTGCCTAGCCGCGCTTACGATCGCGGCCGAGGGCGCCAAGGCCGATATCGCCAAGCCTATGCAGGGCCTGGGTTCCGGCGTCTTGGAGATCGCGTTGCCGTTTAAGAGCGATGCGTTCCGCGTGGTTTACGCGGTCCAACTCGCCGAAGAAATCTGGGTCGTCCATGCGTTCCAGAAGAAATCGACGAAGGGCGTCAAGACGCCCAAGCACGAGATTGATCTGATAAGAGACCGCCTGAAGAGATTGAAGGAGATGTTGCGATGAAAGAAAAACTGGAAGCCGTGCGCGGGAGCGGCAACGTGTTCCGCGACCTCGGGCACAAGAACGCGGACGCGGAGCAATTCAAAGCGATTCTCGCCGCGGAGATCATCAAGGCGGTCGACCGGGAACGCCTGACCGTGCGCGGTGCCCACCGCCGCACAGGCATCGCGGCGGCCGACTTTTCCCGCATCCGCAACGCGGACCTCGGCAGGTTCACAGTCGACCGCCTTATGTTGATCCTCAACCGGCTCGGATCGCGAGTTGAAGTGAAAATCCGCGTGCGGCCCGTTGCATTGCAAGAGGCGCACGCGTAACAGTGCGCCACCTGTCGGAGGCTCCGTGGAACCAACGTCTGACGACGCAAAGGAAGTCTACGCTCGCTTTGGCCTTGCGTATTACCTTGCTGAGGCCCTCCATCGCGGCCTGTCGGTTCATCCGGGGAAAACTCCCGGCGAAGTGCTCTACAAATTGCGCCGGCAATCCCTACCCGGCGGAAGCATGATCGAAACTTAACGTAATATGAACCACGGCCGGAAGAAAGCCGGAGCGGCGACACTCAAAAAATCCCCGCCGGCCAGTCCGACGGCTACTTCAATATCTGAAATAGATTGCTATAATCGTCCGTCCACATCCGCATCTTTTGCGGCAGCGGCACCGCTACCGCCGCCGTGCGCATCAGCGGTCCATCGAAGAAGCTCGCACTGGCTGTCACCAGCACCCAGGTGGACCCGAACACTTCATGCAGTTCATCCTCGGTGTCGATCAGCCGTGCGTCCTTCTGCAGCGACTGGGCGGCCAGTTTGACCACCGGGGCCAGATTTAGATGCTTGTTCGACACGTGCACCGCCAGCACGCCGTCCGGCTTCAAGTGCCGAAAGTACAAAACAAACGCCTCCCGCGTGAGCAGATGCACCGGGATGGCATCGCTCGAAAACGCGTCCACCGCCAGCACGTCGAAGTTCTGGGGCGGTTCCCGCTCCAGCGAGAGCCGCGCATCCCCCATCGCCACGTCCAGCCGGGCCTTGCAGATCTTGAGAAAAGTGAACTCCGTATTGGCCAGCCGCAAGACCAGCGGATTGATTTCGTAGAACCGGAAGTAGTCGCCCGCGCGGCCGTAAGCGGCCAGCGTCCCGGTTCCCAGTCCGATCACACCCACGCGCACCGGACCGCTTTCCTGATCCTGCCGTATGGCGCGGCCCACACCGGAGTTCACACCGTAGTAAGTGGTGGGCCTGCCCTGGAACTCCGGATTCAGGTATTGCTCGCCGTGCGTGATGGTGCCGTGCATCAGCCTGCGGACCGGCTCGCCGCTGTCGTCGTCGGCAGTCGCATCCATCACTTTCAAGCCGCCATAGAAGTTCCGCACCATCAGCCGCGCATCTTTGCCGCGCTCGTGGATGACGAATCCCAGATAGCCCGTCACAGCCAAAGTCAGAAGCGCGGCAGCCACTGGCGCGGGCTGCTTCCAGGAGCCTCCCAGGCCGCTTTCCGGATCGGCGCGCCAGACCGCCAGCACCACGAACGCGCATGCCGCCAGACCCACCGGCAGCTCGTAGAATCCGGAGAACACGTGCGGAGCGATCAGCGCGACGAAGACTCCCCCCAGCGCGCCGCCCAGTGCGATCATGACGTAGAATGACGTCAGCCGGCTGGGGTGCGGCTTCAAGCGAGCCAATTCTCCGTGGCAGACCATGCAGCAGATAAAAAGGCCTGCGGCGAAGAATGGGATCATCACCTTGACCGGGTTGTTCTGGAACTCCGGCGAAAGCGCATAGGCCATGCCGCCCACCGCCACCGCAAATAGGCCCAGAAACGCCGTGCGTGGGTACCACGACGCCCTTTCAAAACAGAGTATGAAGCTGAGTAAATAGATGCTCAGCGGCAGTATCCAAAGAAAAGGAATCGCCGCCACGTTCTGTGTCAGGTGATTGGTGATGGCCAATAACAGGACAGACGCGCAGGCCGGCAGCGCAATCCAGAAGAAGGTTCTGCGCGCGGGTTCCTCGTTGTCCGGCGCAGCATGAGGCTGCTCCGCCGCGGTTTCGCGTCCCAGCCACGCGCTGGCGGCGCACAGCAGGACGAAGACCCCGTATGCCCACGACCAACCCTGCGCCTGATGGCGCGTTCCCAGCCATGGCTCGAACAGCACCGGGTAACTGATCAGCGCGAACATCGAGCCGGCATTCGATAGCGCGTAAAGCCGGTAGGGCATCGCGCCCCGATGCCGGCGTGCGTACCATGCCTGTAACAGCGGACCGGTGGTCGAAAGCAGAAAATACGGCAGCCCCACAGTAACCGCCAGCAGCACCAGGATGCGCAGCGTAGGGTCCTCGCCGCCGGTGGGTTTCCAGAAAGCCGCCGGCCATATCGGCAACATGCCCACGCTGGCCGCCAATAGCAGGCTATGCGCCAGCATCTGCGCGCGCAGCCGTAACTTCCGGTACAACCAGTGCGAGTACAAATACCCCAGCAATAGAACAGACTGAAAGAACAGCAGGCAGGTAGTCCACACGGCTGCCGATCCGCCGAACCATGGCAAGATAATGCGGGCAATTACCGGTTGTACCTGGAACAGCAGGAAGGCGCTCACCAGGATAGTCAGGGCGTAAAGGAGCATGGGGTGGTAGGACAGGCCTCCTGGCCTGTCACTGGCCTGTCACTTATAAGCGGCGATGCCGGTCACCCTTTCTCCAATCACCAGCGTGTGGATATGGTCGGTACCCTCATAAGTCTTGACAGTCTCCAGATTACATAAGTGCCGCATGATGGGATACTCGTCGGTGATTCCGTTGGCGCCCAGCAGGTCCCGGCTGAGCCGCGCGCACTCGAGCGCCATCGCCACGTTGTTCCGCTTCAGCATGGAGACGTGGGCAGGCTCCAGCTTCGCTTGATCCTTCAACCGGCCGGCCTGCACGGCCAGCAATTGCGCCTTGGTGATCTCGGTGATCATCCAGGCCAGTTTCTCCTGCACAAGCTGATGCGACGCGATGGGCCTCTCGTCGAATTGTTTGCGCAGGATCGTGTACTGCCGCGCCGTCTCGTAGCAATCCATGGCCGCGCCCAGCACGCCCCAGCCGATCCCATAGCGCGCTTGCGAAAGGCAACCGAGCGGACCCTTCAGGCCCCTGGCCCCCGGCAGCATCGCCGACGCCGGAACGCGGCAATCCGCCAGCGACAGGCTCGACGTCACCGACGCGCGCATCGACCATTTGCCGTGAATATCCGACGAAGTGAATCCGGGTGTGCCCTTCTCCACCAGGAATCCGCGGATGCCTTCCTCGGCGCGAGCCCACACGATGGCCACATCGGCCAGCGTGCCGCTGGTGATCCAGGTCTTCTCGCCGTTCAGAATCCAATCGCCGCCATCGCGCCGCGCGGTAGTGCGCATGCCGGCGGGGTTCGAGCCGAAGTCCGGCTCGGTGAGTCCGAAGCAGCCCACCGCCTGGCCGCTTTGCAGGCCCGGCAGCCATTGCTGCTTCTGTTCGCCGGAACCGTAGGTGAAGATCGGGTACATCACCAGCGCGCCCTGCACGCTGACGAAACTGCGCACGCCGGAATCGCCGCGCTCCAGCTCCTGCATGATCAGCCCGTACTCTACGTTGCTCATGCCGGCGCAGCCATAACCCTCCAGGTTGGCGCCGAAGAAGCCCAGGCGGCCCATTTCCGGAACCAGATCGCCGGGGAAACGCGCATCGCGATAGCAGTCGCGAATGGCCGGCAGCACGCGATCGTCCACGAATTGACGCGCCGTCTGCCGCACCAGCAGCTCTTCTTCATTGAACAGAGAATCGATATGAAAGTAATCCACCTCACGAAAAGCCATATAATCAAGCCTATCAGACACCCATCAAGCCATGTTTTCGTCGCGATTTCACTGGGACCCCTCTCCCAACCGCCTCACGCGCCTGCTCCAAGAGAAGCGCCGCGCGGGCGCGACCGGCATCGATCCAATCCTGGATTTGACCGAATCGAATCCCACCCACGCGGGCCTTACGTATCCCGAGGAGATCGTGCAGGCGCTGGCCGACCCGCGCGCTTTGCGCTACGATCCGCAGCCGGGCGGATCGCTGGCCGCGCGCGAAGCCGTGTGCCGCTATTATGCAGAAGCGGGCCATGCGGTCGAGCCGGACCGCGTGCTGCTCACTGCCAGCACCAGCGAAGCCTATGCGTACCTGTTTAAGCTGCTGGCCGATCCGGGCGACGAGGTGCTGGTGCCGCGGCCATCGTATCCGCTGTTCGAGTTTCTCGCCACCATGGAATCGCTGCGCGTGGTTTCGTATCCGCTGGTTTACCACGGCGGATGGTCGATCGCCTGGTCAATCGATGACCACGCGCTGGCGGCGGCGGTCACCCCGCGCACGCGGGCGATCGTCGTGGTGAACCCGAATAATCCGACGGGATCGTTCCTCAAGCGCGACGAATTGCTTTTCCTGCAGTCGCTCGGACTCCCTCTCATCTCAGATGAAGTCTTCGCCGACTACGCTTTCACCGAAGACACAGCGCGCCTGCGTACTCTGGCCACCACCAACGAAACGCTGACGTTCTCTATGAGCGGCCTATCCAAGATCGCCGGACTGCCGCAAATGAAGCTGGGCTGGATCGTGATCTCGGGCCCCCCAGCGGCGCGCGCCGAAGCCAAAGACAAGCTGGAGTGGATCGCCGACACCTATCTTTCCGTAGGCACTCCCGTGCAGCAGGCCGCTCCGCGCCTGCTGGACCTAGGCAAAGGCATCCAGTCGCAGATCGCCGCCCGCGTGCGTGCCAATCTGGCGTGGCTCGCATCCGCGATCGCCCCCGACTCGCCCTGCCGCACGCTGGCGGTGGAAGGCGGCTGGTACGTTACCTTGCAGGTGCCGCGCATCCGCCGCGACGAAGAATGGGCGCTCGAACTGCTGGAGAAGGACAACGTCCTGGTGCAGCCCGGCTTCTTCTATGATTTCGAATCCGAAGCCTTCCTGGTGCTCAGCCTGCTGACTGAGCCGGGGACCTTCCAGGAGGGCTGCCGCCGGCTATTGGAACGCGTGGACATCGGATAGCCGGCAATCCCGTTCACCAAATGGTCTCAACCGGGTAGCGGGCAATCTGCGGGTCGGCGGTAATGATAGGTACCCTCTCCGAGAGGGCCTGTGCCACCAGTATTCGGTCGAAAGGGTCTTTGTGATAGGCGGGAAGTGTGTAGAGCCGCACTGCATGTTCCATCTTCACAGAAAGGCTGTCCATGGCGTGCAACGCGAGCCTCCCAGCGATGAAAGCCTCCGGCTCTTCCGGTATGCGCAACTTGCCGGACTGGATCTTGATGATCAACTCCCAAACGCTTGCGGAACTGAATAGCAGCGTGTTCGATCCGTCAGCCAGAATCTCGCGAACGCGCGCAGACAGCCGCGAGCTCTCGTAGAGCCACCACAGTCCAGGAGCACTCTCATTCGCCGTAGAACTCTTTCTCAAATTCGGGCAATGGATCGTCAAAGTCTGGCGCCACCCAAATCTTGCCTTTGTCCAGATCGGGGATTCGCTGCCGAGGCACACCCTTCTCGACCGGCGCGAGACGGGCCACCGGCTTTCCCTCGCTGGCGATAACCACCTCTTCGCCGGCGGTCACCCGAGCCAGCAACTCGGCAAAATTCGAGGCCGCCTCCTCAACGCTGACTGTTGCCTGCATATATTCACCCCTCTTCAAGGTAGACCACGCGACGGCGCCAGTCAAAAGCCTTCCCCCTTTCCTCGGCAAGTGCATCCGGCGACGTGCAAGAATGATACGGAGGATGCCGTGTCGACAACCAAACTGCTCCTATCCGGCGAGCTGGCACAACAGTCGGAAGACGCCGCGCGCGCCCAGGAAAAGGATCTCGCCGGACCGCTGGAAGAGGCCGTAAAGCAGTGTCGGGAAGACCGCTCATGGGTGACACTCATGAGATACGGGCGGGGACGGGCGAAGGCACTCGGGATAAAACACGGAAGAAGAAATCGACCGGCTCATCGCTGACTCGCGAAGCGAACAGCGCGCCCGGATCGTGCTGGATATTGAAGCACTGCGTTCGGTTGCGGTCATCGGATTGCATTTGACCGTCCGCCTCAAACGCCCTACACTGAAATGGGGAAACCCATTGGTATCACCAATGACTATCACGGTAAAAAGTAGAACACCGCTTGTGGTGCCACCTGCTGTGCGCAGGCAGGCGGGTCTTAAGAGCGGCGACAGGCTCGAATTCAAAGTGTCGGGTCGGGTGATCACAATTCTACCCAAGCCGCTGGCCGCAGATGACGAATACACGGCAGCCGAACGCCGGGCCATCGATCATGGCATCGCCCAGAGCGAGAAGCAATACGCCGCTGGCAAATCGTACGGACCATTCGAGACGGCGGATGAGGCAATAGCCTCACTCAATGCCAACTTGCATCGGAGGTCTGCAGCCGCAAAGAAGCTTAAATCGGTCAGTCGATGAAGATCGACTTTACCGACCGGGTGCTCGACGCCCTGGAAGATGCACCTCCCGCTGTGCGCAACTCCTTTCGAAAACAGCTTCGATTTCTTGCCGTCAATCTTCACCATCCATCTCTTCGCGCAAAAAAGTACGACGAAACCCGTGACCTGTGGCGGGCGCGCGTGAACGGCGACTGGCGTTTCTATTTTAAGATCGTCGGCGACACCTACCGGCTGGAAGAAATAAGGAGGCATCCAAAATAACAAGCAGCCCGCAAAAACAGCCCCTAACCTATAGTGCCCAAAGGACATAGCAGAAATTGGTTTCGGATGTCCAGTTTTGTCGTTCCGTCATCATCCGGCCATCCGAGACCCACCACGCCGGGCGCCTCAAATCCCGGTAGTGGGCTACTTTGGTTTTCCACAGGCTTGACGCAAAGCGCCCAAACGTGCCAAGCTGAAGGCGTATGCGAAAGCCGTCAGGCAGAGAACCAGAGGACGAAGTCCAGGCCGGTTTCATGGCCGTACACAGATTATTGGGCGATCTCCCACCTGTCGAACCCGAACCAGAGATTGTACAGCCCGCAAGGTCCCTTAGATCCCAAATCCTATCGGAGCTTGGGCGTGAGGGGGGCAAGATCGGGGGCAAGCGCCGCGCTGAAAGCATGACGCCAGAACAACGCCGTCGGAGCGCCCGCAAGGCTGCTAGGGCGCGATGGGCCAAGCTCAAGGCGTCCTGATCGCCACCTAACTTTTTTGCAGAATCTTTCTCAAAAGTCTTGACAATGCGTGAGCCGTCTGGCATACTATAAGTATGAACAGGCTCACTTCCGAACAACGCGCCAAGGTCATTAGCTGCCTGATTGAAGGCAACTCCGTCCGTTCTACTGTCCGCATAACCGGCACGTCCAAAAAAGCCGTCATGCGGCTGGTCTTCGAGGTTGGCTCTTTCTGTGCTGACTACCAGAACCGAGTCTTCCAGAACCTCAAATGCGAACGGATGCAGGTTGATGAGTGCTGGTCGTTTTGCTATGCCAAGCAAAAGAACGTCACGCCAGAGATCGCCGCTAAGAACCCCGGCGCGGGCGATGCGTGGCTGTGGGCCGCGATTGACGCCGATACCAAGTTGGTACCGTGCTGGCTTATCGGCAAGCGAGATCCCGAAAGCGCCCGAGACTTTATCGAGGACCTTGCGAGCCGTCTCTCGAATCGCATTCAACTTACGAGCGATGGACTGAAGATGTACGTTAAGGCAGTGGACAAGGCGTTCGCGGGCGATATCGACTATGCCCAACTGGTGAAGATTTACGGCCTGCCAGAAGAACCTGAGAAGCGGTATAGCCCAGCGGTTTGCATCGGGTGCGAGAGTCACGCAATCATCGGCCAGCCCGACCCGAAGCATATCAACACCAGCTATATCGAGAGACACAACCTTTCGGTGCGGATGACAGCACGCCGATTTACAAGATTGACTAATGCCTTTTCTAAGAAGATTGAGAACCATATCGCGTCTGTTGCCTTGACTTACTTCGCCTACAACTTCATCAAGATTCATCGCACCCTCCGCACGACGCCTGCGATGGCCGCTGGTGTTACAGATCGTCTCTGGGAAGTGAGTGATCTTGTAATGGCCTGGGAAGATAGTGAAATAAAAGCAGCCTAACGGAGTGATCGCCTGTCCGCCCTTAATAGATACGCGAGCCTAATAGCAACAAACATAACCAACACTATAAATGTCACTGCAAAAGCTCTGCGCTCATCTCTCCTCTGTCGAAGCATGTACGCGATGTCGTTTTTGACATTCTGGTTATGGGAGGCGTACAAGTCTTCAAGTTTTTTGCCGTTTTGGAAATGGTCGGCTGTCGGGTACAGCATCGTTACGATTATAGGTGTGACGCTGGAATTGGCAGCCATCGAACATGAAAACAATGAACACCTACGGCGCGTGCTCAGTAGAATATCTGTAGCAGTTGTTGTATTGGGTTTATCCGGGGAGGTAGTGTGCGGTATACAATACGAGGGTTTATCCGACCAGATTATTTCAGAACTGAACACTGAACTGTCCCTGGCCTCAAGCCGCACTAGCTTAGCAATCAATAAAGCAGCGGACGCCACAACACAGGCTGGTGATGCCAAGTCATCCGCCGAATACGCCGCGAACGCAGCGGCCTCAGCCGAGTCTTCGGCAAATGCCGCAAAGCGCGAAGCAGACACGGTAATAAAGGACGTTGCCTCTGCTGAAGAACACTTAGCGCGCGTCCAGGCGTTCTTAACACCCCGTTCACTTACCCAAAAGGAAATGGACGAACTTCGGGACTCATTAAAGGCTATTGCCGCTACTGCCCCAGACACTCCAATAGTCGTTATATCCTGAATCCGGCGCATTCGACGACCTGAGAAGTGCGCTGAAGGCCCGGCTCAAGGGGCTGCCGCGTGGGTTGTGATAGTCTGAGCCTTACCTCACTTTTGGTTAGGTAAGGCTCGAAATGCGC
>Ga0181533_1001743_pt1 | contig 27216 bp, 50 predicted proteins | sample PEATcosm2014_Bin_45_FD_119772 | JGI IMG/M metagenome (GOLD analysis project Ga0181533, IMG submission 119772) | Peatland microbial communities from MTU Mesocosm Facility, Houghton, MI, USA - PEATcosm2014_Bin11_60_metaG | ecosystem: Environmental > Terrestrial > Soil > Wetlands > Peat | place...
ACTTAATGCCTGACGACAGAGCCTGAGACTGGCAACGCATCCCAGGGTGTCATAACCTAACCAACGAACAGCCTGGTCAACTGAGCTCTTTCAAGCTCCGGCCTTCAGGCCGGGGTGGTTGACATCAACATATTTAGTTTCCACCGATGCTCCCTACTGAAACCAACTGGTGACTCCTGAAGTTGAAGCCGATCACAGGCAATGAGTTTGGAGACCAAGGAGCAACCGGCGTGTCAAAGGTAACGGTAAAATCAGGGCCGGGCATGGGTTTCCTGGGGTGGGATCTCCAAAACTGAGTTTCTGTCTGTATTTCGGCTTCTGTCTTGCTGTGCTTGTGTGAAATAGAGCCGGTCTGTCCATTTAGCGCCTGATAGCAAGCGTCCACGAACAGATGCCTTTCACCCTCAGGAATATCAACTTTAACTCTGTCATCCACCTTCATTTATAGCCCTCCCATCGGGATTTTTCCGAGACAGCATAGTTTCTTGCATCTTTGACCGTTAGAATTTTCGCAGAGCTAAAGCATCTGCCGCCTATAGCTTGAGGTAATTCAAAATCCAGCATGTAGTGAAACCTTTCGCAAATGGGTTACGTCCACTGCCTCTCGAAGGCCATCAGGGAGAGAAACAAAATTCGACTGTCTCTCTCCGGGATGCTCCATCTGCTTGAACCTGCGTTCCACTTCCTCCCTCAACTCCTCACTCCTGATGTCGGCGATTTGCTGCACCGGGGCCGCGTAGATCTTCTTCACCAAGAGATGTTTCGTTGAGAAATAAAGCCCTCCGGCAATCACCACAAAGAACACCGGGACCACTGCGACGATATCAGTCTTGCCTCGGTTAAGTACAAGAGCTAACGCTATCAGCATCCCCGCAATCCCCAGCGCGATCCCGTAAAGATTCACATAGTACTGCTCCAAAAGCAAGTTGTTACGGAACCGCAGGCTTTTGAAGTTCTCCGTATCTCTTCCAGCGAAGTGCCAGAACAGATTAATGGAGTCCTGCATCTCGTCCGTCACAAGCTCCACGTGCGCAGGCTCGACACCGGAAAGCAACGCCTTCTTGCGGAGAGAGTCCCTCATAATAATGTTGGTCTTGGGAACTACCTTGAAAAACACATCATCTAGTACGATATGCATCATGGTATCCCGAAATAAATTAGTTACCACCATTGACAGTGCGCTCAGAAGGCTGATGATCGAGGCGCCGATTTTTTGGGTAATCTCAAGCTCGTCCCAGTCTCTAAATCCTGCAGTGAGGATAACGTGGGAAATGGCATCAGCCCATATAATGTAGAGGATGAGGCAGAGGTACAAAAATACATAATTCCTGACTCTCCTGCCGACCCATACGAGCTTGGGGGCAGGAACGTCTTCTTCAGTTAACATGGCAGTACTCCTTTGAGCCGGCTAATATATGACCAGCCCCTTCTTGTTTGCCGTTTTTACCTGTTTGATCGTCAGGGAAAAGATATACCCATCCATATCTACCGCCGCCCTGCCGGACTGCTCTGTCAGGCTGGCCAGTTTGAGTGCGCCGCTGGGCATCCTGACCGTAACCTTCGGCTTCCCTTGTGTCGGAATAAACATAAGACACCTCCTTTTTTGTAATAGCTGTTTAAAACAACAAAGTCCGATATTGGAGCACACCCAATATCGGACTTATCCTATAAACCTAAAGCCTTAAGTCTCCAGCTTGCTGCCCCTGCCACTAGAACAAAGAGCGTTGATCCTGCCTCCCGCTGCGAATGAGGACCTCAAACTGCTCTGATGAAAGGTCAAAAGGACTCACGTACCACAACCCCTCCCGATAGTCAGTGTAGGCTACTTTCCTGACCTGGTAGTACAGCTTAACGTTGCTGGGGCACTTGCTCCGGTATTCATGATAATAAATCTTGTCCCTCCAAGGCTCCAGCCGCCAGAGTTGGTCATCAGGCACCTGGATGTTCCCTTTGACAATCTGCCTGTCGGAGAATTCAATATAGGGTCCCCGGTCGCCGATCACCACTCTTTCATACCCCTCCGCAATGACAAGCCCCGAACAGGTAAAAAACGTAATGCCGTCGGAGCCCTCTACCGGGATATTCAGCCTCTCGATATACTGCTCAGCCCGGGGAGACAACTTCTCATGAGTTTGCATGTCCACCTCCCTCACCTCATACACTGTTTTTGAGTTCTGCATCGCCATGTTTAATCCCTTACTAAAATAATACCGACTGTTTTGATAGTTTTCGGGGACACTCAAATTTACTTATGATTTTGTGGGCGAACTACAGAAAGGCAAATAACAAAAGAGCTGCTTCTGTAACATCCCCTTGCTGGAGAAGTATTATCCCTTACAGTTTTTCAGTCGTGACTATCAGGGTCAGGAATTGGCTGAGAACGAGGGATTTGTTTCGCGGTGGCCATAAGGCTAAAAGCTTCTTCCAGCCATAAGATCTTGTCTTCGGCAGAGGTGTCCTTGAATCGCAATAGGTTCTCTCGGGACACTCGGTATGATGAACCCGGTTTCTTATGAGGCTGCATTCATCCCCCCTATTTCATCAAGGGCCTCAAGGTCTGCCATGTCCTCAGGGCGCCCGGAAATAAGCTTCAGCTGTTTCAGGTGGGGGAATGAGACAACTTTGACATTGATCCCAAATATATCGAACGTAACAGCGTCCCGCTCGAGGTCGGCAAATGGGATAATGTCCTCGATAAATACGTCCACCTGCTGGATAGTTTTTTGGGGATGGTAGAAGGTGAAAGCAACCATTCCTTTCTCTTTTTTCCAGGAAGCGCGGCATGCTGGCGAAACAAATTCTTGCACGCCGACAGGGGCCCGGGGCGTAAAGCCCAGTTCGTCCATTACCTCGACGAATTTCTTTAAATTGTCCGGGTCAAGCGAAATTGCTAAATCCAGATCTGCCGTCAAACGAACAACCCCGTGCAGCACTACAGCGACGCCTCCTACGACAACATACCTAATTTTGTGGGCGCTGAGGGCATCGAAAATGCTCTTGTAGAACATGCTCATACTGGACATTATATCACCTCCCTTATCCTTTTAATATGATCTGCCAGCAGATTGCAATTGGTGGTTACGACAACCGACTTTTTGAGTGACGTAATCGTACCCTCCATTCTCATGTGGGATATGGCACCCGGAACAATCCTTCACGCCAGCCGTCGTGACAAAGTCCCCTCCGCAGTCGGACCGATGATACAGAGGACACCAGCAAAACAGACAGGAAGCCCAATCACGTAAGTCGTGGCAGGGGAAGAAGCTGCAGTCATCATGAACAAAATGCTTGAAGTTTAACTCCACTTGCCCTCCCTTACGCGGTCACCAGGGACTTCCTGGTCTCGTGCAACTTCCGCAGGACATGCTTGTTTGGCCGGATAAACGGATTGTCCAAATGGAACTTCTCCGCGTCCACCCCGAAATGTTTCCGGGCAGCTTTGGCGACGGCGCCTGAAAGTGACGATCCGTCGTTGCAACTAACAAGCATCTTATCGATACAGGTGAAGTTCTCCAGTCCGAGCAGGAAATCCAGTATCTTGGTCGCGTGCGCGTCAGAGAACGCAACCTGTTTGCTGTTCCCAGGCATCGCGCCAGGGAGGCTGTGGTCGAACCGTACAGACAGTATCCTGTGGGTCGTGCGATCAAAAATGGGTTGCTCGTCAGGCTCTAAAATGCAGATGACAGCAACGTCACTTCTGTTAATGATCGCCTCTTTGTTATCGTTTACAACTGAATGCGGCAAAGTTTTTATCAACTTCATTCTTGCTCCTCCTTCTTAGTTGATGATGGCCATGATCCGCTTGTTATCAGGTCTGCTCTTTTCAAAAAGCATGTTGATCTTCAACACGTAATCAAACGACCCGTCTTCCCTGAGAATCCGGTGATGGCCATGCTCTTTGTCGACTTTACCAGTCGCGGTGAAATCCGTGACCACGGTTCTCGCCGGATCGGACTTCTTCTCTATCCTGTTCAGCCAAAGGTTAACAACGAGTATCACAAAAAGCGTCAAAAAAACATAAGTTGTGTACATGGATTTCTCCTGGATGTTTTTATGAAGGTGAACGTGGGGCTTGACCGAAGGCCAAGCGTAGGAATCCGGTTGGTCGTCTCAGATAACTATGCGTTGCCCGCTTTCTCTACTCTCTTGATAATCCTTTTCTCTTCCCTATGGAGAAAAGAATCATATCCGAAGCTCCTTTTGCGCGGACAGCTATCTGCTATCCTCTTATTGATATCGAACTTCAGCACAAGCGAGCCCGGAAGAAGGTTGCTCCCGCACACTTCTTTGCCATCATAATCGAGTACGCAGCAATCGCTGCAATTTGCCACTGACACCTCTGAAGCCTGTGCTACCTCTGTGTCTATTACTGTATTCATTTCTACCCTCCGAAACTTTTAAATTATCCCCAAGCACAGATCGCCGATGGCTATGTGCAATGGTGGCAACAAAAAAGGCGCTGAGGCCCGTAAACATCGAGCAACAACGCCTTTTGCTGAGAACTTCTGTTCTTAGATGCTTATGCCAATATACCCTTTAACTGCTCCGCCGGGACAACTTCTCCTGCCGCCCAGTCCGATAGAGGGTTACTCTCTGGCACGCATATGTCTCTTATCATCTGCTGTAGCTTTTCCTTGACTGCCTCAGCATCCAGAGTGATCAGGTCCTTCAGTTCGCTCACAAGAATATACGGATACCCGTCATCCGTCTCCTGATAGGATTCCTCTATTCCCGGACGCCCGCATGCTGACGGTGGACGGAAATAGTGTCTTTCCGCAGCAACTCCATCGCTCTGTGCGGAATTGCGATCAAACGGCACCATAGCTTCAGTGAGTACCCCCTCAAGAGATGGGAATTCTCCGCTGCTGGCTTGGAGATCTACGAACTCCAGAATGCCATTCGGGTTTGCTTCAATCTCTTCCTGAAGGTCCTCCGCCGTCTTGCCAAATTCGTCGGCAACAGCATTAAATACTTCCCCTTTGATAAACCTTGCCGGGATTTCTATCTGCCCGTAAAAATAATATCCCACTTTGACCTCCACTTGAAATATTAAGGACCGCTCAAAAAACAGTCCTCCTACACATACGTGCAACAGTTACCCCTCATACCTCTGTTCGAGATTACCGAAGGTATCGGCATTAAGAAAACTCTTGAACCAACCCTTAGCCTGTCTGAAAGGGAATCCCTTGTCTACAACCCGCAGCAGGTCCTCCGCGATCGGAAGAATGATATCCGCTCCTGCACCCATAGGGACAAGCGGGACCGTAACCAGGCGAGCAGTGACTGTTACCTTTTTGACCTTGGCACGAGCGAATATCTTCTCAGCCATAGGCAGTTCGGAAAGGTCGCTGGCAACATCCTCGGCTGTACGCTGGGGGAGGATATGTGCCTTGTGGTATTTCTTGAGCACTTGAAATATCCCATCCCAAAGCTTCGGGGTCGTTCCAGTCGTGTGAAAATCAAACTTGCCGAGGCCCCGGCGCTCCAGCATGTCTGCAGCGCTCAACCCAGTGCACTTGCCATAAACGGATTTCAGGGCCTCCGCCATGGAGCGATCGTAAGTTCTTATCAACCAGCTGCCGCCCCACAACTCAGGAGCGACCTCTGCCGGCCATCCCCCTTTAGCCGCTGCCTTGATGTAATCTTCCCAGGCGGAATCCGCGGGCCAAACGCTGTAGAACCCGGCGAACCCTCTGGGTTCATGACTAATCTGTAGGGACGGCGCCCAGTATTCCGCATATTCGTCGGGGCTTTTGAAAGAGAAAAAACGGGCGGATGAGTTACAACAGTACTTAAGGGAATCAAAAAACGCTCTCAGCTTTAAATACTCTGCGGCCATTGGATGGCCAAGGGACACCATCAGGGCATAGTCCGTACGTTCACCCTGATTAAATGCGCAATACATTTGATTCCTTGCTTTAAGATACTCCGTACTTTCCTTTGATATCATGACAAGCCCCCTTATTAAGCGTTACCAGCTTTCTGGACCCTTTTGATAATCCTTTTCTCTTCCCTGTGGAGGAAGGAATCGTAGCCTATGCTCTTTTTGCGCGGGCAGCAATCCGCGACTTTTGTGTTAACGTCAAACTTCAAGGCAAGCGAGCCCGGCAGGAGATTGCTACCACAGACCTCTGCACCATCATAATCGAGTATGCAGCAGTCTCCACAATTACCAACTGAAACCTGTGCGACCTGTATATTTTGTGTATTATTCATTCTTCCCTCCGAAATTTTAGATTATCCCCGCGCACAAATCGCCAATGGCTATGTACAACGGGGGAAAAATAGAAAAGGCGCTGGCGCCCATAAAATACATGAGCGGCAACGCCTTTTTGATGAGAACTTTCCTTCTTGACTGCTACACGTAAAAGCGGCTTACGTCAATACCAAACTCATCTCCTCCCCCTGCCCTAAGGGTTCAAAAACTTGAGGAGACCTTCAATGACAGCAGGGTCGTTTTTGCAAAAGCCGAAGACATCACGAGGGCCCCGCAGATAGAGATCAGCGTTGAACCTTTTGGCCAATGCCCAGATCGGCGAGGGACAGCACGTGCCGGACAGGAGCAACAGCGAACCGCCCGTCTCCTCTAATACTGAGGTAAACGGACTAAACGCGTTTTTTGCTGACCGTAAAAGCATGTATGCCGCTTCGTATACTACCACGAGGCCTGCGCCAGTAGCCCAGGGTTCCTTCTTTTTGCTGGCATCTGCAAGCCGATACTGGGAAGTCACAATAATGGCTTGCTCCGGAACACCGTGTTTTGAATTAGTACAGAGACCAACTATCGACTCGCCAAATCTTTTGGTCAAATTATGGGAGACAGACATGGCCATCTGTGGCGGCACTACCACAATGGTTGACTTCCCTTTGTCCAAAAGGGGCTGAATAGCATGCCACACGAACGCAAACTGCCCTGTGCCGATCAGGGCTTCCACAACCGCATTGCTTTTCGGATCGTAGTGATCGATGAAATAAGACAATAGTGGATTATGGTACGGGAAAGCGAGAGGGCTCTCTGCGCTCCCAGTGCTAACGTATCCTTCCGAGACTAAATGAAACCTCACCCCCTTCACTGGGCCTTGCAAACCAGTTGCAACAGGGTTATCCTTGGAATCCGTCATGTATTTTCCTCCAGTTCCTTTTTATGGTTTATTATAAAATAAGCAAGATCAGCGTAGCCATTCGCTCTTGCCGCGCTACTCAAGCTCTATCGCCATGAAGCGATTCCCTAGTCCGGCACGATGCGCAGATGCCGGGGCTGCAACGCCTGTCGCTATGAAACACACGTTATCGCTGACCCGCTCTCCGTTAAGCATGCGGGTGGACATCATTGTGTAGTATTGGGACTGGACTTTCTCTGATGCTTGACCAAGATCGTGTACCAGACACACAGCGAGGGTGCCAGCGTTAATGATTTGCCAGGTATTACTTGAAACAAAACAACCGAGGTCTTCAGAAAAAATACCTTCGTGGTACAACGGGTCTTCCATATATGGCCTCTCATGTATAAGCTGGGCGCCTACACTCTTCGCTGCCTGCAGTATGAGCGCACTCACACCCCTGCCTGGTGCAGCCTCAATCAATACGGGTGATTTCGCAGGTATGGCTTTCTTCAGGAACTCCAGTAATTCGTCTCGCGTCATGGTCCCCTTCTTGCCCGCGTCGCTCTCTTGGCTTATCGCCAGCATCGAGGGAGCAGTATTATCAGCGGCGGCCATTCCATCAGAGGTTACTTTTGAGAATCCCTCTATGTTCTTTATCAAATCTTGAGAAAACCTCTCCTTCATCTCCTCGGGTACCAAATAGACAACCTGAGAAGGTTCTTTGCGTCCCGCTGTTTTGTTCGCGATAAGCCTCAGAAGATAATGTGCTTCCACAATTCCAATCGTCTCGGCATCGGACACAATAGTAAGCGCTGGGTTTACGCGAACACCAGAGGCAAGCGCCTGAGGAGTAATAATAAAGTTAGTCTGTCCGGATGAAAACTCACTAAGAATTCTTTCTACCTCGCAAGGTTCCATTGAGAGGGTGACCGCCGGAACTCCAAGTTCTGCCCCCAAAGACTTGCCAGCACGGATAGACGGCTCCACAATGAGGACCTCCTTGCCGGCTTCGGTCATAATGCCCTTGATTAGTTCAGCCTTATTGCTCTCTTTTGGTACGCCTACTACAAGTAATTTAGATGTCATACGTCCTCCTCTAAGTGCTATATTTTTCGGGTATCCAGAATCTGGGGTTGTCATCATGGATTCTGTTTTTGCCCTCCCATGAATAGGGAATTAATTGCCGCAGTAAGGCTCTCATAATCAATCTTTTCCTCATCCCCTCGTGCCACGATTGTCTTATGAGCTTTAATTTCTTTGGCAAGCCACGCAGGGGTTACCCTTTCTGTGAAAGTTGCAGCCTCTCCCATATAAAACCCCTCCACATCATCTTCCCCACCGTCAAAAACCCATCCATGGCAGATCGATTTATACCTGTCTTTCTGATTACTTTCGGCAGCTTCCCCAGCATAATGGCAATTAAATGAATCTTCAAACTGCTCCCAGGTATTCCAGGCTTGATCGCCGTCAAGGTTTATAAACCTGTCAACGCAAGTGTCCCAGAATGCAAACCTGTTGCTAGTCCCCTGCCCTCGTATATCAACAAAACGTATCATGCTCTCCTCCTATTGTTTTCAATCACAGATCCTGAATAGCCTTTCCCCTTGTTTGCAAGTCGAGTTGCCGTCTAAGCCGCGCCCTTCATGGTCCCTTTTCTCCGATATTTGCGCAGGCCTCTTACGAACGTGGCCAGTGATGGCGGCTTTGGCTTCGGCTCATCCTCGTACGGGTCGTCCCAGTGACGGTGGATATATATATCATTATAGCGCCTGGGTTCATCCATAAGCATCAGTCCATTTCTCGTAATCATGCTTCTCATTATAAGTTCCTCCAGTATATGGTTTTGGTTCATGGGCAGGTATCACGTCACAAGGAATGATGTCCCCTTGCCCAATACTTCATCGGTGGCTAAACAAAGCGACTATTTATCGCTGTCCGCTTTTACAGCTCATCAGTCCGTTTTGCCGTCAACTGTTGAAACCTCTCAAAGTCGGCCGGGTCTTCCGTCAGCTTAACCGTTATATCTTTACTGCCCAATTCTTCTTCTGCTATACGGTTCGCACTTATTTCGTCGCCTGCGGTGAACAAATAATGAACCTGCGGGTGAGCATTTAAGTTGCTTTTAAATAATGACATAAGTGCCTCCTTTGTCTTTTCACAGTTTACCAACGTATAGTTGGTTGATGGTCGTTTAGTTCACAGTGACTGAGGACAGCGCCATGCTCTCTATGCTGTCACTGGCAAGGGCCACTCTCTTGACCGGATACCCCTCTCCGGCAAGAAACTTCGCCAAAGGCGTCAGCGTATCTTCCCCGTACTGTTTAAAACGCCTGATAACGGTGCGAATTGACGACTCTGAGCCATCGACCTGATAGATGCCGTCCTCCAGAACTACCAGGGGCTTGTTGCATGAAGCTCCCTTGTTCCCTGTAACTGCCTCGATCTCGGCGCAACTGACCTTGGCCGGGCCTTCCGTTGCGAACTTTACCTCTCCATAAGGTGTAGCTATTCTCTGATACATATAAGTGTCCTCCTATTTTTTGGGATACATATACTGCAATCGAAACGATTGCTTTGTTACAGGCTTGATCGGCTTTCTATTTGCCAACCTTCGATACCGTAAGCCGTCCGTCGCTCTTGCGGTTCACTTTGCCTGTAACCTCATCGCCTTCTTCATCTGCTGCCTCGTAACCACAACTTGAGCTTCGTTCCCAATATTCGGGATCATCGGCGTACTCTCCGCCATCAACGTCGTCGTACCTCTGGTTAACTAACGAATCTAGTTCCGCATCCGTCATATCGGCCGGAACTTCCAGGACCTCCTCGTATTCCATTCGCGTCAACGCCGCCAGTTTAATGCGAACCTTTTTTGTCTCGGTATTTTCCATGATTCTCCTTATCGACCGCTTCTTGCGGTTCAGGTTTTTGTTGGTATGTTTAGGCTATCGGACAACTCTGGAGGACAGGCATTTTTAATCGGGTATCCAGATTGCGTGATAACAACCGTAGATTCCAGATACCCAATTGATTGCCCGCATTTGAATTATCGTTGCTGTCGACTTTGCTGAATATGCTCAGAACGAATCTAAAATCCTCATCACCTCGTCGGAGGAATCGGCATACCCAATAACTTTATATGCGATTGTGCCATCCCCTAGCCTTACATTATTCCCACCAAAGGTATTGAACGCGTAAAGCCTGTTCCCTTTCTTTAAGCCTTCAAGAACAACGAATTTGGACTGTTCCTGAAGGTGCTTCTGTGCTTCCCTGATTATGGCAAGCACATCATCCTGGGGTGGGATGTTACTATGCCCCTTTTGTTGCATTACTTGGAAAAGCATCAGCCTTCCTTCCGCTATATCCAGCGCGTGTTTCATTTTTTTGGTATCGATCATTGTTGTCTCCTTTTTTTTGAAAATATCAATCATGCAATCGTTTTTTGTATCCAAGATACATGGGGTATTCAAGGACTAAAACGCGCAGCTGTTATGAAACAATATTACCACCCCAGCGCTTCGGGGCTCGTCTGAGGGTGTATCGCAAAAGACGTAACCTTTTCACCGATAAAACTGTTACCAACAAATATCCGGGACACCTTTTTAGTGACGCCGTCATCCGTGCGCCATGAGCTCTCCCTGCGTACGAGGTGCGGGGCCAGTGCTATGACACCGAATGGATCCCCAATATCGGACACCATGGTCAGCATCCTGCGAACCGTTGATCCGCGTTCGGTCTTGGACTCGGTGTCGCGGGGGATGGCTATCACGAATTCCGGTTTCCCCGCCTGCGTCACCGACCTTCTATCTATAGACCGCGGGGTTTGGGAGCCGTTAATGTATGCTCCCGCCTCTTTCCGGTAGATATGGTCTACCATCCCGGTAAGGCACGCCCTCAGGATCTTTGCCTTATTCCCTGAGGAGATGACCTTCCGAAGCTCACCGGGGATAGCTTTGCGGAGTTTGCTCCGTATCTCCATCGCCCGGTAGTAAGCGCGAGGGTTGATGCCGGCTTGCAGCATCTCCTCCGGGCTCTTTTTATACCCGGCCTTCCATATATCGAGTTCGGCGAAGAGGTCCGAACTTGTCTCTTTGGTTAGATTTCTCCAGTTGTTTGAGTTGTCGCGCAGCGAACCCGCTTCCATGAGGGCGGCGAGCGTTATAACTTCATCGGCAACTTCCAAGGCAATAGCCTCCACGATCATCCGGGCGTATCTCGCCGAAATCGGCAGCATCGACATCTGCTCTCCAATCTCCGTAATCTCCCCATCCTGGTTCATGGCGTTAAGAGTATAAAGCGTCTCTCGCGCATTGGCCAGGGCCGTCCGGTCCGGCTGGTGGAAAAAATCCAGACTGCCCGCGTTGACTCCGGCCGATGCGAGTCGCAGGACCACCTGCTCTAGACTCAGCCTCTCTATCTCTGCCGTCGAGAATTCCGGGCGTGACGACAAAGAAGCGCCGCAGAGGAAATACATTCCGGGCTGAACGCGTCCGGCCCTGCCCTTGCGCTGGATACAATCCGCGCGGCTGCAGTCGCGAACATACAATCCGTCGACGCCATCGACATGCTGGCTGACCTTCTCCAGACCCGAGTCAACGACAGCGTTAATCCCTGGAATTGTTATAGAAGTTTGGGCTATGTTTGTGGCCAAGACCACTTTCGGCACCGAATAGTCTGCGAAGCACCGGCGCTGATCCTCCGCAGTGAGTTCACTGTGCAGAGGAAGAATGACAGCATCCAGGTCTGAGAGGCGAATGCCCATCTCCGCTATCTCTTTCTTGCCGGGCAGGAAAACAAGAACGTTTTTCTGTTTGTCGACAAGACTCCGGATATGCCGGACCATGCTGAGCGCAGTGTCCTCGCGCATCACGACGGGGTGCGTCCGCCCGGGGACATCGATGACCGGCACGTTGTCCCCGAAATAGGCGGCGAGCTTCTCGGACTCAAGGGTGGCCGACATAAGAACGACCTTCATCGGGGATCCTTCTGCTAATAGCTTTTTAACCCATGCCACAAGCACCTCGATGGACAGGGTCCACTCATGAACCTCGTCGATGACGAGTATCGCCCTCTGCTTTTTACCGGTCAGCTCACGCACCAGCTCCAAGCCATCAGTACAGAATAATAGTCTGGTGTTGGGGCTGTCGCACCTCTCGAAGCCTGTGCGGAACCCGACAGTCTCACCAAGCTGACACCCATACTGCTGGGCAACCCACTCAGCCAGCATAGCGGCCGCAAGGCGCCGGGGTTGGGTCACTACTATATTCCCCGGAGCGTTTGACTCCAACAGATGTTCCAGCAGATATTGAGGAACCATTGTGGATTTTCCGGCCCCAGGGTCAGCCGTGATGATAGTAACAGGGTTGTCGTTGACTGTAGATATAACCATCTCTTTGAAATTTTCGATAGGTAACATAATTACAATATCTCCTTTGGTTTTGTACACCGGGCCTGCCTACCTAAACGCTCCTATAGCGCATGACAGGAAGGTTCAGGAAGGTTGGCCCGGTGGTAGGTTTAGATCGAATAGAAGAACTAAAAAGCCCCTGCGCTTATCGCTTTCAGGGCGACATTGCGCAGAGGCTCGATGTTAAACAGCAACGGTGCGATCACCACGTAGGAGCTACCGAATAGCTCTGCTCCCAATTGGCGTGCAGCAAACCTCTTTTAGCCAGCAGCCTCTGGGAAAACTCGTAGAGGAACATCCGGTCACTGAGCTCATAGGATCCACTTTTGACGACGACAGTGGTAAGGTCTCTCCTCCGGACATCAGCCGGCTTAATGTCGACAATCACGACCCCGCCCTGCGGCTGGTCCGTGTTGACAACAGCAAAATAAAACATGCAATCGTCATGGTCCTTACACTGCTTCTGCTCTCGCAGGCGCCGAGCGCCGTGCCCGTGCAGGATATCTGTGACAATCCCTTCCGCCTCATGATAGCTGCAGGGATACCACGCCGGAGTCCCGGTGTAATCAACATCCTGCCTCTGAGCCAGGTTGAGCGGGTCGCACGCAGGAAGACATAAAAGCATAAGCAAGAAAACAACTCGCCAGATTTTAATCATCCGTCCCTCCATAAAATGGGATAGAAACAGCAAAGCGGGCCGGGATGCCAGGCATCCACGGTCCGCTCTTTGATTGGTTAAACTTCGATTGGATCAGGGTGAAATCAGTCGGCGATTACAGCTTTCCTCTCTCTCCGCTTGATACCGTGTGAGAAAATCCTGCTGTAGAACTGGGCTTCCAACCGCACCTCGGCATCGTAGATACGCACTCCGAGCCCTATTGTGTAGAGATCCCCGATCCAGAGGGTGAACCCGTCAGGTCCGACGTGCCATGAGCCGGCATAGGTTTTAAAGCCGGTGCGCGAATCGCTCGTGGGTACGCGGAACAACGGGAAGAATACGCTGAAGATGATCACGAGCGCATACAAGGGGAGCAGGATATTGAAGATCTCCCTGATGGTGTGCGCACTGCCCACAGCCAAAGTCACTCCGGTAAGGAATAGATTCACTTCGTCGTACATGTTTCCTCCTGGGATCTTGGTAAAATAAGACAGGCATTCACGGCAAACGCCTGCTCTATAACCCCTCTATGAGGCAAGGGATTATCTGACAGAGACTTCCTGAGCCTCCGCAGATGTTGTCAGGTCGAGGTCGCACTTCGTCACAAGCCCGACAAATGATATAACAACAATTGCAGCGACAACGACCGCCGCGCAAGTTGCCTTCACTGCTGCCCATCCTTCCACCTTCACCCTGTCGCTTTCCGTCTCTACATAAATTCTCATGCTCATTTTTTTTGTCCCCCTTAAATATGTTTTCAATATGTTTTTATTTGTTTTCTGCATATTTTTGTATGCAATATCCATTACAATATGCATCCCTATACCGCATGCCTGATAGCTGGCACGCCTGCCATTCCTTTATGTATCCAATGCCGCGCATCCACGATAGTAGATATACAAATAGACTCGATTCGAGTATCGTCGTATCTCCCGCGTAGAGCTAGGCAAATGCCCTTCGTTAAGCCCGCCAAGATTGGAGATCACTCTGTGCGTAAGCGTCGTGCATCGTGCCAAATTCACGCAGGTCTCCTGATTCAGTGTCAAATTGACATAGTTCCTCCTGCGAGATGGCGCTTAAGGTGACTAAGGGGTATGGTGGCGACAGGTGGATAGCGGATATAAAAACGGATATTACTCTGGGGGGATAAGCTGGGTAGGTAATTGAGGTGGATGGATGGGAGTTGTTTAGAGAGATGGCGCGATCTTAAGGCAGGCCACAAGGACCTGCGGTTCAGGACTTACGCCCTTAAGAGTCCTCAGATATCTCGCGCAACAACTCAAACAGCGGCGGAAGGCAGTAAACAGGTCGGCAACGGGGGATTGGCTTGCCCCCCTTCCGGGGGCTCCCGGGGTTTCAGGGGTTTTCAGGGGGTTTCTCAATATGGTGGTGGGGTGCGCGTTGAAGTTGATAAAAGAGTCTGCCATACCGGTTGAAATCGAAGCTGCTACTTCCGCTATCCTGTTTTCTCCACATGATACTTCCTGAGTCGGCGCCCATAAATAAGAGCGCATCGGTGCTAATTCAAAACCCTTGTTAGTAACTGCGTGTGTCTGAGTTGACTGAGTTTTCATTTCTGTACTCGCTTTTACTCTCATTCACTAAATGCCGACAAAGCCGGCATCTACTTTTTACTTACTACACGCGGGCCGGTTTCCCATTGCGCCGCGTAGAGGATGATTCTTATGCGTTGCCCGCTTTCTCTACTCTCTTGATGATTCTTTTCTCTTCCCTGTGAAGGAAGGAATCATATCCGAAGCTCCTTTTGCGCGGGCAGGAATCCGCGACTCTGGAGTTCACATCGAACTTCAAGACAAGGAGTCCTGGCAGAAGATTGCTACCACAGACCTCTGCACCATCATAATCGAGTATGCAACAATCTCCGCAATTCTTGACTGAAACCTGTGCTACCTCTGTGTTTATTACTGTATTCATTTCTACCCTCCGAAACTTTTAAATTATCCCCAAGCACAGATCGCCGATGGCTATGTGCAATGGTGGCCGTGCGAAAGACACTTGATGCTACGGTGAAGCTGTTACTGCTCAAACTCTGTCGCCAGTTTATCTCGTCGCCCTGTAATTGGTCAGACAGTGTCTGACCAATTGATTGCCTCTCAGGAGCGGTTTGAAAGGCTCCGGAATCGGCTGATATCTATGCGACCTGAGCCTCAAAGAACCTCTTAGCCTCTCCTTTCAAAAGTTTCGAACGGAGACAGCGAATGTGTCCGCCCCGGTGTGCGCACACAAGGCACATACCGTCATTCCTCTTCGTGTCCGCCATCCTGCAGGCAGACAACAAACTGGTTTTTGCGCTCTGAATCCCTATCCTTAGCGTTACAATGAAATTTTCTAACATATACTTGCCTCCTTATAAGTTATTAATATTGGGTTTAGCTTGATTCCGAGTCTTCCATGAGGTATAATTTTGATATCTTTTATAACTACAGGGAGGACTCATGACAAAAACTGAGCTCGTGGAAAAGATCTCGAAGGATGCTGACATACCAAAAGTCACGGCAGGGAAAGCCCTTGCGTCAGTACTTGACGGCATCCAGAAGACTGTGAAAAAAGGCAACAGCGTCACGCTCGTCGGCTTTGGCACCTTTTCACTGGTAAAGCGTAAGGCGAGGAAAGGACGCAACCCTCGGACTGGCGACACAATCAAAATCGCTGCCTCAAAGACGGTTCACTTTAAAGCTGGTAAGGCACTGAAAGAATCTCTTTAGCAGCAAAAGACCTGTTATTGGATTTGATCCCCGATAACAGGTCTTGCCTTCATGACCTCCTCCTGTCCTGGATTCAACCCCGCCGTCAAGCACCGTTTCCTTTGTTCTGATTCAAACTGCGACAGCAATCCTGATATTAAGTTTCTATCAGAATCACTGCCACTTCCCAGATGTTTCCGGTAGTAGCTGATCTGAGTATCGATAAAGTTATCAGAGCCATCTTTGATTCCTGTCGTCAACAGTCTCGCAGCATATGTTTTGGAAACTGCCTCATCGACGTTCGCCGAGAACAACGCAACCTCGCGACTTATCACATCGCCGCCGGCTCCCTTGTCGATCGTAGCCCAAGTTGTTGAGAGCGCGTTCCTGCCCTCACTTTGGTAGTCTCCCTTCAAGACGATGCAATCAGGCGTGTCTCTATAGTCTCTAAGGTAAACGAACGCCTCTCTCAGCCCAACTGCAGTCGCGTAATTCTTTCGTCCATAATCGTCGAATGGCGGCTTTTCGACCGTCCAGCCGAGTTTGATCAACTGGGCGACTATTGCATTGCTCAACTCTGTCATATTTTGCGGTCTCCTTTTATAGGTTTCCATCACTGACTACAGGCCCTGGGCCTGCAGGTACTTCTCCGGCGCGAAGAAGAATTCGCGCTTGAAACCTACCGCCGACATGTTGGCCGCCACGAGCACTCTGTCCTCCAGTGGGCCGAAGAAATCCGCCTCAAACATCACCCGTGCTGCCTCCTCAATTGCGTCTTGGTACTTTCTTCTTAAAAACATAACGCCTCCTTTATTTTGGAAATTATTTATAATGGAACCTTCTGTGTCTTAGAGTTGAGTATGTGGTTAAAATGTGAGTGATGGCCTGTTTGCCAGGACGCCGTGGATGTCCAGAATGAAGGATTTGGTATAAACCCGTACTTCTTTGTTCTTCCTGGGAGTGATGTCTGAAACCTCTATCCTCCCTTTTGTGCGGCAAACCTTCATAGTAAGTCCAGTCACCGTTTTGACGAACCTTACATCGCCCTCACCGAGAACAACAAACTGTGCGCCCTCAGAAACGGACAGGTGGTCCGTCAGGTTGTCGTGGGCAATGAACACCCGCTCGACGATTTCCTTGCCCTCAAGGCATTGAACCGAGGCATACCCGGTCTTGAGCGGGCAGCTTTCGTGTTCTTTGTTCGGACTCACCAGCAATGTTTCAGAAAGCCCGCACTCATCCACGTTGAAGCACTCGCACTTACTGCACTTTCCAACTTTTGTCAATAATGTAATCATGATGTCTACCCTCCTGAAATACAAAACCGCCGCACCCTTTTTCGCTCACTGGCTACTTGGGTACAGCGGTATGATTTGCGAAACGCTTTAAGCTTTAAGCAGATGCCCTGTTGTCGAATATCGTTTTGCCGTCCAGGTGGTCAAACTCATGTTGGATGGCCACGGCGAGGTCCCCCTCGAATACTACCTTCCCGTTGAGATCGTCTCTCACGGCAATCTTTGAGAACCTCTTGACCATTTTCTTCTTCTTAGGGAAGGACAAACATCCTTCGGTCGACGGAATGGTCCGGCCCAGGTACTGTAGCTGCGGGTTAACAAACGGCACGAAACCGTTTTGATCGCGCACAATAAAGATGCGTGCAGCCTCGCCCAACTGTATCGCCGCCAGTCCGGCGCAGACTCCACGGTTGGCGGTTGCCGTATCCAGTAAGTCGGCGAGGATCTGCTTTATTTTGGTCTCGTCCCCAACGGGAGCCGACACATTGGACAATACTTCAGGATCGGTGACTATTTGCTTAACTGGCATGCTGGTCACCTTCCTGGTTGACATATCTCTTCGACCAGTCGTCTGGCTCGTGCTCCCCGGTGTGATCTGTGTACCTGCCGCAACAAACACAGACAGTGGCTTCGTAACCGAGACATCCGTCGTACTCATAAAAGAGCGCCGGCGTTATATTGCCGCAGACGCAAATTGCTGATACTATCATTAGGTCCTCCTTATATTTGGGCCATTCGCAAAGTGGTTGGGATGCCCTTTTGGGGATAGCCTCCGGTTTTTTAAGTTACTGCTTGGTGTGCTCTCTAGCCATTCTCCATTCGGTCCCAGCTTCGGAGATCAGCTTTTCGGACGCTTCAATCTCCTGCCATGCGCCGGCATCGAGACTGGTATATTTCACCTTGCACAGTGCCGTCACAACTTTTAATGTCCCTAAAAGCTCCGGCGCTGCAGTAATAAGACTGGCGTTCGCACGGCATTCGGCGTTATGCTCCAGATCCATACCCTCCAGTCTGCATATGAAACGATTAGCCGCTCCTATGAGTCTGACGACACCAGCGACACTTCCTTTTACCAATTTCCAGGGTCTGGGCGTGTGTTTCGTCATTCTTTATCTCCTTTTAAGAAGCTGTTTATGTTCACGCAAAACTCCCCCTTTGTGGCGCCAATGGTACACACAAAAGGGGAGTTATAGTTAAAGCTGCAGGTTTGCCGTAAACGACAAAACCCTATGCTTCCTCTACACAAAATATTCTTAACTTCGAATGCGTCTGGCCCTTCTCGTTGGGCATTGGTTGGGGCGATTTAACGCTGGCACTGGTTGGGATAGACCCTATCCTTTTCGCATATTCGAACTTCTTGTCCATCTCTTTGTTTGACATGGTAATCTCCTTTAATTAAAGTTATTATTAAACAAAGCCCTCCCAGGACATAAACTTTTCTGCTTGACATTTACTTATTTGTTTTGACCTTTAGGGAGTGATAGTTGAGGCGGGATGCGGCTGCCTAAGCTGCACGTTCCAGCATATCAAAGTCGATGAGGAAGTCCGGCATTTCATAATGCCAGTAGTCCTCGAACTGCTTCTCAACGCCGCGGACCAGGAGTGCAATACAAAGCTCTTTATTTACCCTCCTTACACTCCGTAAGCGTTCAAGCCGGCGAGACCTTTTAAGCTTGAACCTTAGCCGGGCTTTCCCGATCTCCGCCTTCTGCCTGGCGATCCTCTCCGAGCGGGTGAGATGTATGGGATTCTTCATCCCGATCTTCCCGACCGGAACTGTCGATAAAGTATTCCGGTCCGAGTTCTCGTCCAAACCGAAGTCGGCGTCATCAAAATAGGAGACTGAGCATTCGTAATGCCCGAAGTACCTGGGGTACCTCTCCTCTATTTCCGCCATTGCCTCGGCGATGCGCAGATTGTCGTCCTCTATCAGCGGAGGGGACGCGAACTCCATTTCGTAGTCGTTAAAACCGTACACGTCACTTTCGTCGCATCCGATAGCGAGGAGGAATTCATAATCCTCGCCCTCGCCCTCTTCCCCGTCGGCGCCCAGGAAGGACACGAAATACGCCTCGATCTGGTCTTCCCTGTCAAGTAGGGAGAATGGATCTGCGAATTCGTCCTTGTTGACGTCAACGAACTTCTGCATCTTATCATTCCTGTTGAGGAACCTCTGGTACTCGTAATATTCGGCGAAGGCATTCTCGGCTTCCCCTGAAAACGAGAGAGTCTTTAAAGTTACCGGGGTGAACCCGGTGCAATGCTCCGAAAATCTTGGCATGATAGCCTCCTTTTGTGGAAACTTTTATAATCGTCCAGCCGAAGACTGGATAAGTTTGTGTTATTAGGCGCTGCTATTTTCGTTTCTTGTAAGGCAAGACGAGATAAACGCCCAGATTTTTCCGATTGGCGACTGAGTCCGATGGAAGAACCGGTAGCCGGGCGAGGCCATAGCGTAATTGATGCGAGTCCTTGATATCGGCATAGTTACCCCCTCAATATGTATTGTTAGATTTGGAAAACCGGCATGGCAGCCGGTGAGCAGAATTCAGCCCTTGCATCCTGGATAGAGAAAGCCCCGTCTATCCAATCTCCGAGAACCTCTCCTTTGAGATAAACCCTGGAGGCGCGTTCTTTAGCGGCCGTTCCAAGAAATCTCTTCAGCCCGCCCAATGTCCTGGCAGTGCCGATGCTGATGTCGTTTGCGAATACGTTAACGTTAAATCCTATTTCAATAGCTTTCATGATATAAACCTCCTGTTATTTGAGCCGTAAAACGGCTTATTTTGTTGATAAATTTAATCTTTAAAGTTTGACAAACGTCTTCTGAAAACCTATAAATAGATATAGGAATCCAGGAGGCGCAATGGCAGAAAAAGATCGATCGAACAAGAATCATCCCGCTGACAGGCTTAGCGGGGAGCTGAAAGACACCGTCACATCTGCCTTTCGTCAGGCAATACAGGAAGACACAGGCAGGCCCTTGACGGATGACGAAGAGATGAGGCTCTCTGAGGGGATAGTCGTAGTAGATGCTGACATCCCTCAGGAGGAGTACGAGTTTAATTTGGTTGCAGAACTCTTAGGCAAAGGCATGTGTCCGGAAGACGCGCAGGTTCAGGCAAAGAAGGAAACTGCGCAGGTTTACGAAGATTAACCCTCTTTCTTGGTCTTCCTTATTGCCTCACGGAAAGCTAGCATGGTTAAAGTTTGACAAATGCCCTCTAAAAACCTATAAATAAACATATGGCTTATAAAGAGGACATAAGAAAACGCGTAAAGCAGCAAAACCCGTTGGCCCTTGAGATTCTGGATATGGTCGATCGAAAAGTTCGGGAGTTGGGCGGGTCCACGTCGGCCAATGTAACGCTCACGGGCGACATGACCCATGAAGAGCGGTTAATGGCCGTAATCGAGGGATGTCTTAAAGATGGCCTCTCAATGGAAGAGTCAGAGAAAAAGGCGGTGGAAGTACTTGCCCGCCTTGATTCCCTGTAACTTAGTACATCTTCTTTCCGAGGTGCTTGTCCAGCATCTTGAAGATTTCCTGTATATGCTGCCGCCTTTCTACCGGGCTGATCACATCGGACTTATCCAGGGTTACCTGTAAAGCATTTTTGATGTGCCGCTGCGGAGCGATCTCTCCTATTGTCACCTTTAAAACGTCTTCATCTACCAGCCTAACTGTAAACAGCATCCCGAGCCTCTCCCGCCCGGTCCTCTGGTCTACGTTTGCGGTAAGCTCCTCAAACAACGCCTTTAATGCTTCCTTTTCCTTATCGTTATCCGCTAGAAACCTAATTGAATTCCCTATTCTGTCCTTATACATAGCTACCCTCCTTGTTAAACTCCGTACCGCAACCTATCCAGGAGCAAGCGCGTGAGCATTTGTATTTAGAAATACGAAAGCCTTTCGATGAAAAGTCCGGAGACCGTTCACCGAAAGGCTTGTTTGCAGTGAAAAGAGACGCCTCGCCGGCTATCTCTGTGAAGAGTTAGTGGCGGGGCGCTTTAGAGTGCCGCGGGTTCTCAGTAAGATATGCTATCGAGACTCTTCGCCCGAACTCGGTGCCGGTCGACGGTGGCTGTAACAAAGCCTGTAGGGTGTCCTTCAATCAGCAGATCATATGATTCCACAATGTCTTCACCACATGGACGCTTGTAAGTGTTTATCCCTGTCACTATAGCATCTATCTCCATACTGCCACCGACAGTATTAGGGGAAGGTGACAAGTAGGTCACGATGTCCTCGACTTTGGTTTTGTTTGTGTCCAGATACACACTGTCCCCTTTCTGAAGCTGACAGCTCGGCAACCAGAAATTGCCGTACCTTGAGCACCCCATAGCGAGGTTAATATACTCTCCGAATTTACGGTAGATGGCGTCGGCAATCTGCCTCTCAGTAAACTTCAAACTGTCATACTCGAAATAGAGACGGTCCAGTCCGTCTCCCTCATCTTTCACATTCGTAATTTTGATTTCCATAATTATTAGTCCTCCTTGTTTAACTCCGTGCCGCAACCCATCCAGGCGCAAGCGCGTGAGCATTTGTATTTCGAAATACGAAAGCCTTTCGATGAAAAGTCCGGAGACCGTTCACCGAAAGGCTCGTTTGATGCTTAAAAAGAAGCGCCTCGCCGGCTATCTCTGTAAAGAGTTAGTGGCGAGGCGCTTTAGAGTGCTAAGATATTTCTACTGTGGGTTCTCAGTAAGAGAGGCTATCGTGGCTTTTCGCCCGGACTCGGTGCCGATCGACAGCGGCCTGGACAAAACCTACCGGATTGAACTATCGTGTCATAGCCAATCTCACCTTTTACCAGTCTGATTGGCATGGTTTGTTCAATATCCGTTAAGCCACTTGCATTTCCACTATGGACCAATTCTCGTAAGCAGCAGTGTCGGACCAGTCAAACTCGCTTCCCCTATCACCTAAGTCATCAATCATGGCAGTTTCTTTGGGCCGTGAATTTGTTGCCCGCCATGCGTTTTGCAGCATCCTTTTCCCAATCACGTTTAGCCATCCGGAGAATGCCTTTGCTGTCCTGCATTGGCCCCGCCGTATAGCTATCACAGCACTTATTAGGGATTCCTGAACAATACCTTCTGCATCTACCATTGGGGACACAGGATAAAAGGACAGTAGATAGTTTATCCAGCGCAACAAACGCGGACGCTGTTCAACTATAATTTCATTCATAGCTTCACTGTCTCCTTCCATAAATGCGACAATGCCTTTGGCATACGGGTCGCTATCCTCTATTTCTCTACGGAGAGTGGCAAGGTTTTTCTCATAGCACAGAACACTGAACCACTCCAAATTGGATGCCTGGCAGTTCTTAGTGTCACCGTCGAGGGATACAATCTTCTTATCCCCGTATGGATTCGGGACAAAGGCCCGGGCAACTGCGTTGGCAATCCGTATCTGCGTTTTTAAAGCGTTTATAAAACAGACCGAATAAGCACCCTTTTCTATCGGGGACAGAATCCTCTTTGTATCTATAGTCAACGACATGACCCGCCCCATATTACTGATTTTGTACGTTGTTCCTTCCTTTGACACAAGGTCCGCCCATTGTTCGCCAGGCAGGTCAAGGAGCGCGTCACCATCAACTATCCTCCCGTGGTTTTTTAGCTGCTGCCAGTGCCGCGTGCAGAGGCCATCTTTTACGTACTTAGTCACCCTGGCCTCGCATCCGGGAACCCGGCACATGATAACAATTGCCTGTTCCCACTGCAGATTGGATGCTTGGCAGTTGCTCCGGTCCCCATCTAGAAATATAAGCTTGCGACGGCCTCGTGGATTAGGCACGAAAGCCTTGGCGACGGCATATGCTACGGTGATTACTAATTTTTTTTCTGTGCCGCTGCATGAGCACATAAGCTGCCCCTTACTCCAGTAAGGCGTTAATATTCTCTCAACGCCATCCTTGACCGACATTACCCTGCCCATGTTGCTGATCTTATAAACTATAGAATCCGTCCCTGCGATATCCGTCCATTCCTCTTGAGACAACCCAATAGCGTTTTCTCCTTCATTCTTCATACCTTCCTCCTTTAAAAAGTTATTAAAACAATAATGGGCTCGGGTGGAGGGCACAGTAGCCACACTCAGCGAGTTGAACCCTCCTGTGCCCACCTGAGCCCATTATTGATTCTTCGTTCCTGTTAACAGTACACGTCTATATGCACCGGCTTTTCCTTATTACTGACCAGCTTCGCTCCGCTATCACAATAAGGGCAGCGCTTCAACTGTGTGCCGGCGCAGTACAGGCAACCCTGCCGCTTGGTCCTTCTTTGAGCTGAAGGAGCGGGGTCCGCCTGGAAGTCCTGAATTGGGATTGCTATCATAATTGCCTCCTTTTATTGATGGATTTTAAAAAGAAAAAGGCCGCTCTCAATGCCCGAGGACATCGAAAATGGCCTTGCCTGTACAACGACCGTAACCTTTAGATGGTTACACTAACTGACACATGCCGGCGCGAACAACTTCCACCGGCTGTATCAAGATTGCAGAGAGGACAGATTCCGCCAGCTCTTTTGTGATGCATGGCGCCGTCACATTCACATCTATAAAACCATCATTACACAGATTTATAAATACGTCCTCCTTCTGCATCCCCGCGGTAATCGTAACGCCTGGATGTTCGCCCGAGACATCGTAGAAATCCTCCCATTCACAAGGGTGAGGGAAGTTGCCTGAAGTCCTGTACTTGAGCATAATAGCCCTCCTTTATCCTCCGAAATGAGTTTTCAGTATTGCCGCAAAAGCGATGATCGCCCACGCTATATTGACCGTCCCTGGCTGATAAGCCCTCTTATGGAAAGAAATTAGCGCAACGCCAAAGCCGCCGCTTACATTAAGCAATTGGCAGGCGATGTCGGTAGGTTTTAGAATGGAGAAGCTTGTCAGGGCATAAGCGGCAACTATCGCAAATGCCGCGTACCATCCGAACATCTCGATAAGTAGCGACCGCGCAACTGAGGGACGTTGTCCCTCCGCCTGTATTGGGTCCAACATAGTTCTTCCTCCTTTTTATAGGATGATAGACAGCACCAGTGACAGTGCTGGTACTCCAACCACTCCCTGCAGGACCTCTCCAATGAGCGATTTGGCGATAACCTTTGCAGATGTAACAACAGCGGACCGGACATCAGGCTGGGCTACTTCCGCCTTAGTCGGTTCAAAATACCCTCTTCGTTCAAGCAGAGCGAGAATATCGTCCAGAGCGATCGCTTTTGGATTGTAGTTGACGAGTACGCTGCCGGTGGTCGGATTGATGTCGACCGTGGCAATGCCGAAGACGGTGCTGAGGGTTTTCCTCAGTTCTTTGGCGGTGGCGCTGTTTTTCTTAACTGCAGGACTCTTGATTCTGAGCCTGCCAGGCGTACTATGGATGTAACTCATAAAGCGGCCTCCTTCGGCGAGGGTATCGCCTTTATTTTTTCTTCGTTCAGAGGGTGTCCGATCTTTCTGAATAATTCAAATATAGGGGAGAGGGACTCACCTGTCTGGATGGCATTGCGGCACAGGTCATCCGCGATGCCGGAGAGGACTTTTTGTGTATCATCTCCCCACAGTTTGAGGGAGAAATCGATCTTCCACTGGGGCAGTCCCAGCGTTTTTAATAATTCTTGCAGCATGGTGTTACCTCCTTATTGGCTCAATTGTTATTAAATAAAAAGGGCCACTTCGACTGTCTTTCAACAGATGAAGCAACCCTTATGGTGACTGTATGTACTGGAAAGTAATTTGTCGGGTGATTCTGCAGCGTTTAGGCGTACTGGTTGATAAAGGTCTCAGACACGCCGCACAAGCGGAGCGCCCAATTCTTTACTGCCCCCCTGAAATCTGTTTTCAGTTCGGCAGGGGGTGCATCAACGATGCAGCCTGTTTCCCACTCCAGCCCCAGGTATTCGTCCAGGGCCCTGACCGGGCGAAGTATAGCCATATGGGCCTTATGCTCAACCTCGCTCAGCTTATCGGAGAAGTCCAGCAACTTGTCTGGGGCCATCCGGAATTTGACGACTTTTGGCATATTGACTGCGTTTAAAACAGCCGTTGCCAGCGGTTCCATCGCTGACTGTATCTCATCTATCAACCTGAGGACTTTCGAATCCTCAGCATACTTGCTCTTGATTTGTTCTAACTTTGACATAACTGCCTCCTTTGCCCGTATCGCACGCGATGTGGGATCAAGGATCCCGGCTCGCTGACGCGGATATTTTTTGAACAAAAAAAGCCCCTTGCCGGAGATATCCTGCATGTCCGATAATCTGGACGTAGAGGGTGATCTCTGGTAAGAGGCTTTAAGAGTGGTTAACAAAAGGGGCAGGTGGCGAAACTCAACCAACCTGCCTCATTTGTTTGTGCTGCCCAGACCGATGTTTTGATCTGAAGTGGAGGCTTCGTTGTTGTTGCCTGTAATCAGGGCACAGGCAGACCCCTATCAATTAATAAGGCAAAGGAACCGTCAGTTGCTGCTGGGCTCCGAAGGACTTAACTCCTGAGCAATCTCGGTCAGTTCGGCTATCGCCTTGCGAATTTGAGCAGCCAAGTCCTGGGGCTCGGACTTAATCGCCTGTTTAATTTCCCCGGCGATTTCTTTTACTCGTAACCGGTAGACAGCTACCAAGTCTTGGGGCTTGACGTTCTCTGTAGAGGCCTTCTTTTTTTTCTCTTTTTTTGGTTTGCTGGTTATTATCTCCCGGGCCTTTTTGATTATCTCGGAGTCGGACAGCTCCAGCACCTGATTCTGCTCGCTTTGCGGGAGCTCGGCGATAGCGGCTGCGGATGAGATCGAGACTTTCTCATGCATGGCAGCCTGCTTCAGCTCATTGGATCCTTTTTCCTGGATGGTCTCGATTTTGTCGAGAGTCCTGCCAGAGACTCCAGCGATTTTCGCCACTTCCTCGCGGGTTTCAATTGCCGAGGTGTTTCCGGAGGTTTCAACGCTTCCATGGTCTCCTTCGGTTCCGGTAATATTACCTGAACCGAAGACAGGATTATTTTCAGCGTCCCGCCCGGCAAGCTGGGTACTCTGCTTGTTCGCCCTGGCTTTGGTGGCGATGCTATCCTTAAGCAGTAGGGCGAGGACACCCCGATTATAGTCGTTCAGGTTGCGCCGCCCCAACTGGTTCAGGATAATCCATTCCTTAACCTCTTCCCGGTCCGCAAACTCCCTTTCGGTTACTCCAAACGGGATGTCATGCTTTTGGCATATCTCATACCTGTTGTAGCCATCGACTATTATCTCGCCCCAGATAATAATCGCCTCCCTGCACCCTTCTGACAGGACGCTGGCTTCCAGCTTAGAAAACTCATCCTCCGTCATCATAGGAATGAAATCTCTAAACTCCTTGTCGATAACTAACTTGTTGCCATTTGCAATCAGTAACGTCATAGACCCTCCTTTTACCTTTATATATAAATAATACTTCGGGGGTTGGGAAGTGAGCCGGGATTTGCTAATTTTCTTTTGTCGCTTGACAAAGGCGGCCCAGAACCCTATAAATAAACAAAGCTTGGGGAGGGATTATGAAGAAAGGCGAATCAGTAAGGCTCCCGGTGGTTGCGGAGAAGCATTGTGAGGAGTGCAACCGCCTGCTGGACATATCTGATATGTTCAGCTCCATCCAGGAACCTCAAAAAGAGGATGAACTGGGTATTCCGGAGGTTAAGGTTAAGTGCCCAGGCTGTGGGCACCTAAACAATTGGGATCTCCGGTTTGAGACTTAAAGTGCAGTGATGTCTAAATAGGCCTGCCCTTTCTCTCCGTCTTTGACTTCCCAGGTTACCGAGAAACGGTAGGAACCGAGTATCTTGCCGGTTAATCCTAGAGCCTTTACCGCTTTTTCAAGATCGGCTCCCTCCAACTTCATATGTCCCTCTTTTATACCTTCTCCCTGCATTTTTCCCAATAATGTAGATGCTGTTCTCATGATAACTACCCTCCTTGTGATATTTGATCTCCGGCGCTCCGCTAATCCGCAGCTGCGGGTATAGTGCGGTAGGGCCGGCGAAACTAGAAAAAGCCTATTGCCTGAGTTATCC
>Ga0181533_1001744_pt1 | contig 27184 bp, 31 predicted proteins | sample PEATcosm2014_Bin_45_FD_119772 | JGI IMG/M metagenome (GOLD analysis project Ga0181533, IMG submission 119772) | Peatland microbial communities from MTU Mesocosm Facility, Houghton, MI, USA - PEATcosm2014_Bin11_60_metaG | ecosystem: Environmental > Terrestrial > Soil > Wetlands > Peat | place...
GGCCCAGAAAACGGAAGTGGTCACACTTCGTCTTTCGTCTAGGGAAGCAAGACGAGTAAGCGCGGTTCAGGCGTTGACGCACCTGGATAAGGCCACGCTCTTGAGGGATTTCATCGAGGATGGGATGAGGAGGAGAGTCTTGGAGTCCTACAGAGAGGGCCACATTACAGCTCAGAGGGCAGCTGATGTTCTTGATGTTTCCTTACGGGAATTCCTCAGCATTCTGGAGAAGAATGGGTTAACTGTCAATTGGGATAGCGATCTGATTCGCGACTATATGACTAAGCACTATGGTGAATGATCCGTGCCCGCGGTCTCGGACTCGGGCCCATTAATCCATCTGGCGCAGACGAATCAAATTAGGCTCCTCAAACGCATTTTCGGATCAATATTGATCACCCCTGCTGTCAAGCGTGAAGTGGTGGACGAAGGAATTCGAGGATCGTATCCTGACGCCAAGCTTGCGGCAGAGGCACTTGAAGAGGGCTACATTATTGTCCGCAGAATCGACAGTCGAGTTTCAAACCGAGCATCGAGACTTGCAAGGCGAGAGAATATTTCCGAGGTCGACTCACAGACACTCCTGCTCGCCAAAGCCTTGCGAAAACCACTACTAACAGACGAAAAGATTCTTTCGACGCTGGCGAAGATGTACGGTCTTGATGTCTGGAACACTTGGTCGGTCCTTTTGGAAGCCTTGCGAACAGCGGGTATTGAGAAACACGAAATTCAACAGGCCATTAGCGAACTCGGCGACAGAAGACACAAGCTCTCCCCCACTTATGCGAGGCAGGTTCTTGATGCAGCAGATAGGATTACTGCATCGAGGGCTTCTAACCGAAGCAACTGAGGTAACGAAACTTATACCCGAAGAGAACCGGAAGCTAAAATGTCCAAGATGCGTGGTCACGGTGGGCCATGACGTGAATGCCGCTAGAAAATTCTGGCGAGAGGCGGGAGGTTCGCGGCCGTCGCGGCAAGCGAGGCGATGGTACAGAAACCCTCAGCAGGCAACCTGAAAGTCGATGAAAACGATTTAACAAGTTGAAGCCGAATGAGCCAAACGGTCAACAGAACCAACCTTTCGCTTTGTACGCGAGGGGAAGAGTCATTAGCTCACGCTGGCCAAGCAACCATAACCCAACATCGGCCCAGCCAGAACCTCACCCTCAACGCTGGCACTTACCTTCCAAGCCCGCGCGCCATAGAAAACTATGCCCCCCAGGGGTCACAGGTAGAAAAAGAAACACTCTAGAACTCTTCAACAACCGATCCTAGACCGCATCTTTGCAGAGTTCACTTCTTCTCTGCCTTACCCCGTTTCCTCAAAGCCACGAACGCTACGACTGCGATGATTACGATTACTATAGCTAGGGCTGCTAGGGTTGTGGGGTCGAGTCCGCTGCTCGTCGGCTGCATCGTCGCAACCGACGTCTGCATCACCGTCTGAACCATCTGCTGGGTTACGGTCGAGTAAACGACCATCGTGACTAGTATGGGTGCGGATGCAGAGATGTTAGCGTTCACCTGAGCAACAACGGTTGAGGTTGACAGGTTGTTCACAACTAAATCATACACGCCGTTGGCGGGGATTGTAACGGTGAAATTGTAGGATTTCGAGCCCAGATGGCTTGCGACTGGGCTTGCGGGGGTGCAGATCCCTCCGGCGACAACCTGGTGGCTCCAAGCCTGAAACGCCGCCGCTGACATCAGATAAACACCAACGTTACTGTTCGCTGAAACGGATCCACTCAAAACCTGATTCGCGGTGCCGTTGAAAGCTTGAACGAAGTACACGCCACACACCCCATGCGTACCAGGTATCGTGACCGACCCGGCGAAAATTGGCATCACCTGCCCCTGATTCGTGGTCAAGGTCTGCGTGCCAACCGCAACAGTGCTAACCTGGCTACCGGTAGCGAGAGTTGTGACGGTCGTGGTTGAATACTGCTGGCTCTGCACGATCTGAGCCGCCGAAAGGAAAGCAACAACCAAGATGAGGGCGGTGAGGAGATGCTTCCCGTGAATCATAGTGACCGTGAAAAACAGTAAGGTTTCCCCTTTTATGATTACCGATAAAGCTAGAAGCGTGAGCTCTTCGAAAATTTCTAGGCCGAGATGAAACAGAACCGAGTGTTTTGGTTACGTTAACGTACCGAGAATGCGGAGCGTTATTGCTTTGCTACGCATTTGAGTAGGTTAATCGTCTCTCCTGGGGAGAACTCGACCGTAGACTTCGTGAAAACCGGCTCCTTCGCACCTATGCGATTTACGAAACCGTAATTCGTTAAGAATCGGAGCACATCCGCCACAGAGCTTCGTGGTTGCTCGGTAAGGTTGGCTAGGTCGTGGATTGAGTAGTACTTGCCCTGCGTCATAGTCGCCCACACGCCGTCAGCCCAGGATGCTTGCATGCCCAATCGAGCACACCTACTACAGAGAACCGGGTAAACGTCATGCGACTAACCACAGGAAGCTTCGGTGACAGAAGCTACAGCGGCAATCTTCTGCCCATAATCTAGCTCGGCTAACCCCGATCAGAACCGACCAAATCTTCCAAAGCAGATCCCCACTGATCCCCCCTTCGGATTCTTCCTGCCCAAACCACACCCCCCCATCAATCAGCGACGACCTACCCGCTTGAGAATCCAATATTTCAGCAATCAAGCGTAGCGGTTCATTCTTCCTCCGCATCCAAGCCAAGCGGATCCGCCCCTACAGAACCGCCTAGAAACGTGGGAGACCACCTAATCCGTGTAACTCGACCGGCGAAGGAGCGGTGACACCCAGTGGTCATCTAGGGGTGTTGCATTGGGGGTGAGAGTCCTCCCTAGGGGGCGGATTTTGTAGAAATGTAACCGTCCTGAGCATAGAACAGTCACAGTGAGGCCTTCTAGACGATTTTCCTATTTCGTCTAGATGAGACATGGGGCACATTGGGCACATTAGGTACATTCTCCCCCTAATGCTACTGGCCCTCATAACCCTCACCCCGGTCCACGCCTCAACCGAACCCTCAATCCCGATCCAAGGGCGTTACTCGGTTCTCACGATCAAAATCTACATCCCGACCACTCCGAAATGGGTGCATGACGTCGTTCTGAACGCGACCCTTGCATGGAACAAGGCTCAGCTCTGGAACCTCCAAAACAATCCCACCGCCACAGTGTACCAGTTCGTGGAGACGGATGACGGCACCGCAACCTCAACGGTCAGTTTCTCAATGCCAGCAGCCTACGCTTCAATCGCAGTGGGTTGGACGAACTACAAGTTTGCACCTGGTTCACGAACTTCGATCGTCTCAACCCAAACATACCTCACCCCAACAGTCTTCAACGATGCACAGGGAAGCAACGCGACCGCGAGGAGCTATGCGTTTTGGCTCGCGCTGCATGAGCTAGGTAGAATTCTTGGTTTGGGTAGCATACTCGATGGAAAGGACATCATGGAACCCAGGTACACCTCTGCTAGGGTTACCCAGGTACCGAACCTCTCAACCCTCGACATATACGCACTACACGTATTAGCCCAAGGAAGCGCCCCCAACTTCGTAACACTACCCAACGGCGTCCAAGACCAATTCACCCCCGTCACGGTCTTCCTCGAATCGTCTCCGTCTAGCTGATACAGACCGCGTAAGCAAGGAAGAAGCTCGATCCTTGACTTTCGACTTTGTTCTTGTCACCTAACAAGTATGCAGACCGTATGGCTCATATCCAACCAATGAGATGCCTGTTCCGTCGCCTATGTCAGATCGGGTTACGGTTGAGCGAAAGGAGTTCGAGGGGTTCCTCGCTGAAAACCAGAAACTCCTCGACCGCTCCCAAGCACTCATGAATAAAATTGACCAATTAGAGAACGAGAATAGACAGTTACGGGATGAGCTTCAGGCTACAAAAACAAGGCTTGGTTCCCTCGAGTCAAACATGGCCAATAATACACGCCAAGCCGATGATTCCCTCAGAAAAGCCCGGGAAACAATGTCCCGGCTAGCTAAGGAAGCGGAGAAGCGAATCACAAAGTAACACGTTTCACCCTCAACACCTCAACCAGAACTGTGTCTACATGAATTGGCCCGACAATCCCCTGCGCATAGTTGTATCCACAAACCTCAGCCCCCGGACGCAAGTCCCTCAAGCGCGCGTGGTTAGGCGCAGACAACCATAACCAACCCTCTCAACACTCCCTCACACCTCACGCCCACAACGATCACAAAACCTATCCACAGAACCCAACTCCCGCCCACAAGAACACACCATCTTCCCAAAATCAGCACCACAACACTGGCAGAACCTAGCAGCCCGCACTAACCTGAAACCACAACGACTACAAACCGCGTAACCCTGCGGCTTACCCAGCATCCCCGGTCGAGCGTCCCTCCCCATCGAACTACCCCTCCGAGGTTCAAGCTTGGCCTTCAACCGGCTAAGAAAACCACCCTTAACCTCCCCACCCACTCCCGGGCTCTTCGGCACCTGCCGGAAGGCTTCAGCACCCCCCTCCTTCTTCTCAGGCGTCTTTAACGCGCCAAGCCTACTCTCATCCGTATCCAGCTTATTCAGCAGAAGTTTATACTTCCTCTCCAACTCAGAGAGGTCCTCAAGAAACGCCTCCCATTCACTCTTGTCGACTTGGATAAAAGAGTCCAAAAGCTTCTACTCTCAAACGTCTCAGTCTACTCTTAGAAAAGTGTGACGCCACAGACGACTATCTGAAAACAAAGGCAACCGATGCACGGCTCAAGCTGGCAGAATCAGTTTCGAACCCACCTACGCCGAGCGCCTTCGCAAGCCTAGATCAAGCGCTGAAACTAGGTTGTAAATTAGAACCGTGAACAATTCTAGGTTGTCGATTTTTGTTTCGCCGGTTTGCTTCGCCAGACCTCGTCGAAGAGCCTCTCAGAAAGCTCTACGAGAAGTTTATTCGTGGTCCACACCGCAACGTCAGACCCTTGATCCGTTCTTACATCATCCGGCATACAATCGAGAACCACCAATTCCTTTGAGTCCACACAAACGAAACTCGCAAGGGGTTCTTCGGTAGCTCTGAAATGAACGATTTCAGAGAACTCATTCACTAGTGCAGAGTTTTCGGCTGTGACCGGAGACAGGAGCCTTACCGTTGCGCCACGCTTAGCCGCATGCTCAAGTGCATCAGCATGCACTCCGTAAGCTCGAATCAGTCCGGGCGCGCTTGTTGAATAGCAGATAGAGTGCGAGGCGTCCTTCATGAGTTGGTTTAGTTTATTGTAAACGCTCCGTCTGCCATCAATCTTCCAAAACTGATCAGACTGCGTAGGAGTATCGCGCTTCACATACTTGCTAGATTCGTAGGTCATCGCAAGCGACTGTACTACCTGCTCGGAATCCTTAACGTCATGGTCGAGCCTAGTGACGATAGGCATGAGGACTTCTAGCGGAGAACTGGGGGCATAGATTTCTGGCTTCCCAGGAGTTATGCTCACTAATCCCTTTCGCTGAAGTTCCTTTATCGCACCATAAGTCTTTGTGCGTGGCACTTGACCAAAAAAACTTAGTTGACCAGCTTTGATTGGCCCGTTCCTCAGGAGCGCTAGGTAGAGTCGTGACTCGTATTCAGTCAAACCTAGTCTACGGAGAGCGGTAATCTCACTTTCTTCAGCTCCCAAAGCAAATCAACAAGTGCGTTGGATAACCACGGATGGAAACCAGATCGTCCTTCCGACATATATTGGCGCTACGGTCGAGGCCGCAATGAAAATGTCCAAAACAACATCATCTCTTGGCAGGTTGCAAACGCGTAATCATGTACAGCTATCCGTGTACAAAAGTCACCCCAAGAACTGGCCATTCTTGACTATGCATCGTGGAGGCGCGAAGACAAACTAATGGTGCGGAGCCTTGAGAAACCACGAAGTGATCGTACGCCTCAACCTAGTCGACGCATACGCTGAGGACTTAACGAACCTTCAGGTGACGTATCCATAGGTGTCTAGCCTAACTTGCTCCCTAGGTCCAGGGGTGCCTATTGGCAGATCGACTACTTCCTTCTCCTATTGGTGTCACTCAGCCTCGTAGACCGCGGTGACACAGCGGTCTTCAGCCTGGATTCAATGATTATGTGTTGAGGTACGGGATCGTGAGTGCAACCGAACTGGAGTATGGTTCCGAATCGGAGTATGAAACCGAGTGCGAGTGTTCGTGCGACGCGTGTGTGAACGGTAAACATATGGATTGCCAGCTAGGTCAATGCTGGCCTTACTGACACACCGAAAAGTCACACCATAACCTACTTATTCAATCTCAACTCTGCGCGATCTAAAGAAAATCCGTGGGTATGAATCCGCGGCCACGCCATTGGGTTATTGAAAAAAAGTGGACCTGACTCGGGGTCAGGTCTCGCGTTGAGGATAGGTGTCTGGTGCAATCTCTAGTGTTTTGCTTTGGTGAAGCGTTGGTCAACATCTGACCAATTTACTACGTCCCACCACTTATCGACGTAAGCACCCCGGTCATTCTTGTACTGGAGATAGTACGCGTGCTCCCAGACGTCAATACCGAGGAGGATTGGGAGTTGGGCGAGGTGCATGAAGTTTTGTTTTTCGATTTGGGTCAGGACGAGTTGGTCGGTGGTGTTGTCGTAGAGTAGTAGGGCCCAGCCTGAGCCTTCAACGGCTTTGGCTGCGTCGCCGAATTGTTGTTTGAATTTGTCGAAGCCTCCGAAGTCGACTTTGATCTTATCTCCAACGGCGCCGCCTGGTGTTCCGCCTCCTTTGCCTGGGGGGGCCATGTTGGGCCAGAAGATGCTGTGGAGGATGTGGCCTCCAAAGTGGAAGCTGTAATCCCTGAGCACGGCTTTGATGTCGATCTGGGCTTCGCCCTTGCGTGCTTTATCGAGTTTGTCGAGTGCTGCATTTGCGCCGTTAACGTACGCGGCGTGGTGTTTGTCGTGGTGGAGCGTCATTATTTCTTGCGAAATGACTGGTTCGAGTGCGTTGTACTTGTAGGGTAATTCCGGAAGAACATATTTGTTTGGCATAAGCCCACACTTTGCGTCATGAAACATAAACCTTTCACCCAACAAAAGTAGGGGGATCCCTTACCCTGATTGGGTAGTCGATTCTCGTAGGGCAAAATGTTTGGTGTCTAGACTAGTTGCTTTACTTCCTCGGTAACCGCTTGGCCAAGGTGCCCGTAAACGGCTACCTTCAGAACCTTCAACCCGAGCAGGGCGCACTTGATTCGAGTCGGGCCGGGGTCGATGCCGAGAAGTGCGAGAACATCGGGTTTACCTAAGGTTTTGAGTTCGTCGAGTGTTTTTCCTTTGACTGCTTCGGTAAGCATTGAAGCCGATGCTTGGCTGATCGCACAGCCTTTTCCCTTGAAGCGTATGTCATCAACTTTGCCATCTCTGATCTTGAGTTGCATTTCGATTATGTCGCCGCAGAGTGGGTTCGAGTCTTTCGCCCGCACGTCGGGGTCGGGTAGATCGCCGAAGTTACGCGGGTTCCTGTAATAATCAAGGATAATGTCCTTGTAGATATCAGAACTCATCGTGCAAATATCTTCCTAGCTTTCTCAAGAGCGTTAACGAACACGTCAACCTCTTCCTTGGTGTTGTAGATATAGAAACTTGCCCTTGAAGTTGCAGGTAACTCAAGGAATTCCATTAGGGGCTGCGCGCAGTGGTGGCCAGACCTGATCGCTATCCCTTCCTCATCTAGGATTGAAGCTAGGTCATGGGGGTGAATGTCACCTAGGTTGAATGAGATCACACCAACCCTGTGGGCCACATCCATAGGCCCGTATATCACTACGCCATCGACCTGCTTCATTTGTTCAAGCGCATAACTTGTGATCTCTTTCTCGTAGTCATGCACATTTCGCATTCCGATTTCGCGCAGGTAGTCAACTGCCGCTCCCAGGCCGATAGTTCCTGAAATGTCCGGAGTCCCTGCTTCAAACTTGTAAGGGAGGTCCTTCCAAGAGGCACCGGTTGTATGGACTTCCCGAATCATCTCCCCACCACCAAGAAATGGCGGCATGTTCTGAAGTTGCTCACTCTTTCCGTAAAGAACACCGATCCCCGTGGGACCCAGCATCTTGTGTCCCGAAAACGCCGCGAAGTCACAGTCGATCTCTCTTACATCAACTGTCATGTGGGGTACTGATTGGGCTGCGTCAATCAAGAACAGCGCACCATAACGGTGGGCTACGCGCCCAATCTCTTTAACCGGGTTTATTGTCCCAAGCACGTTTGACGCATGCGTCACGCAGACGATCTTCGTCTTCTCGTCAATCAGCTCATGAACCTCATCCTGACGCAGTTCTCCCCTCTCGTTGATCTTGACAAACTCAACCTTCGCACCCTTCTCCTCGGCCAATATCTGCCATGGAACGATGTTGCTATGGTGTTCCATGATAGTAAGAACAATCTTGTCCCCCTTCCCAATGTTTGCTCGGCCCCAGGAATAGGCTACGAGGTTTATCGCTTCCGTTCCATTTCGGGTGAATATGATTTCCTCGGCTCGCTTGGCGTTGACAAAGTTCGTAACTTTCTCCCTTGCCTCCTCGTAAGCAAGCGTTGCCTCTTCTGCGAGTTTATGGATTCCCCGGTGAATGTTCGCATTATACTCTCGATAATACCTGTCAATAGCGTCGATCACAACATTCGGTTTCTGCGAAGTGGCTGCGTTGTCAAAATAGACCAAAGGTTTGTCGTTAACTTGGCGTTTGAGTATTGGGAAATCTTCTCGGATCCTTGCGACATTTATCGTTGTGAGTTTTTCGACCAACGCCCATACCTGCGAACCATAGTTGCGGAGAAGAGATTATCGGCTTCGAAGTGATATAAGCTCTCCAACCATGTTAGATGGTTTAAACTTGAACGTATACGCTTGTCCCTTCAACCTTCAACCCGTACGTCTTCAGGGGCACGGTAGCGGGTGGGTTTTGCACCTCTCCCGTTATCACGTCAAATCGCGAGAGATGGAGAGGACACGTTACTACAGAACCGATTAGGAAACCAGTAGAGAGGTCCGCAGTCTCATGAGTACACACCCTGTCAGTAGCGTATAATTCTCCATCCACATTAACGATCATAACCTTCTTGTCACCCAGGTTCACCGCATGCATTGACCCCGGCGGCACGTCAGAAACCTCACAAGCCTTAACATAATCACCCAAGCTAGACAACCTCACCTTGTCCGAGTCGCCGGCATCGAATATCCGGAAAGTTACGGGATTGTTGAAGGACCGGTATCTTCTCTCTCGCGTTCGTGATCAGGTTGTTATCGATTTCACACCGTCCACTTCGGTCTCCGTATCCTAAATCAAGCACTTTGACTCCGAACGGGTCGACCACGATGCTCCTGCCAACAAAATTTTCATTCGCGTTTCCTACACCGATCACGTAGCTAGTGTTCTCGGCGGCGCGAGCCATCAGAAGCGTTTGCCATTGTTCCTCCTTCAGCGGACCGCGAAACCAAGCGGCCGGAACGACGATTGCAACCGCGCCGGACATAGCCTCTTTCTTCACCAGTTCAGGAAAACGAATGTCGTAGCACGTCACCACGCCGAACGTCATCCCGCCGACATCAAAGAGAACTAATTCTGATCCGGGACGGAAAACTTTTGACTCCTTGTATCCAAGAGCGTCGAACAAGTGTATTTTCCGATAGCCGCCCCTGACCTTGCCACGATCAATGATAACCGCCGTATTGAATATCGATGAACCGTCTTTCTCGAAGATTGGCAACACCACAACGGTATGTTCTTCCTTACTTTTCGCTGCCACGCTCTCGACGAATTCCCCCTCCAAGGGTTCTGCGATCTCCTGCAGGAAGTCGCGGGATAGGGTGTTTTTCGGATAACCCATACTATATTCTGGGAAGATTACTAGATCGCGATCTCTCCCTATCAGATCAAGAGAGCGAATTATGTGTCGGAGGTTCTCCGTTTTCGAGTCCGTAACTTCCAGTTGTATGAGTCCGACTCTAACGTTTCGTGTCGTCACATGCAATCCCAGCAAGGTTTAGTCGAGGAATCCCGATAAATCTTTAATCCATTCAAGTTGTCATGTGCGCTTACTCGTCTCTCTCGCGTCCTTCAGCGGATTGTTTGCTTATACGGTATTTTAAGCAATAGAGGGCACATGAGTCAGACTAGCGAAATCGCAACTTTAGGCGGGGGATGCTTTTGGTGTACGGAAGCTGTATTCACAGAGTTGAAAGGGGTCGAGAAGGTTGAGCCCGGTTACGCGGGAGGGACCGTGCCTAACCCGACGTATGAACAAGTCTGTTCGGATAGGACAGGTCATGCTGAAGTCGTTCAGGTGACCTTCAACCCAATGGTAATCTCCTACGGGGAGCTCCTAAAGATTTTCTTCACAGTCCACGACCCAACGACCCTGAACAGGCAAGGAGCGGACTCAGGGACACAATACCGCTCAGTAATCTTCTACCACAACGACGAGCAGAAGTCAATAGCGCAACAAGTCGTAGGTGAAGTGACCGCAGCAAAGCTTTGGAAGGCGCCGATAGTGACGCAAATTGAACCGTTCAAGGCCTTTTACAAAGCGGAGGCCTATCACCTGGACTACTTCAAGAACAATCCACGCCAGCCTTACTGCCAAATGGTTATCGCGCCGAAGATTAGGAAATTCCGGGAACACTACGTGGAGAAACTCAAGACCCAAGGTTAGTCTTAGTTTCCCTCCCCAATTTTCGACGTTCAGTAGACATGGGCGTCACGCTGTGGTGAGCAGGAACTCGCAGGCTCTGTCCCCTTTCGCTTACACCTTATCTCTTCCACGTCAATTCACTTTTCGAAGAAGGCAGACCACCATCTTTCCCAAAGTTGATCGCATCAGTTTCTTGCGCCGTGTGGCTCGTAGATGAGGGCTGGTCAATCGGGAACGAGACGGTCGGCCAGTGCCCCTAATCGTTCACCGTTCTCTCTCGATGATCGTCGCCACTCCCTGTCCGCCGCCGGCACAGGCATTGGCCAAACCGTAACGGTCGTCCTTCGCGTCTAGGATTCTAGCTAAGGTGCCTACCAAGCGAATTCCAGTCGCTCCCAAGGGATGACCGATCGCTGTTCCACCTCCCATAATGTTGACTCGATCTGGATCAATGCCCAATTCCTTGATGCAGTATAGAGTCACGATGCAGAAGGCCTCGTTGATCTCCCAGTAATCTATGTCTTTGGCGCCCAACCCAACTTTCTCCAAAGCTTTGCGACTGGCGGGAACGGGGCCCATTCCCATGATAGTCGGATCTACTCCTGCAAAACCGATGGAGCGTATCGTGGCCATGGGTTTGATGTCTTTCTTGTTGGCGATCTCTTTGGACATCAAGATCATGGAACTTGCTCCAGCGTTCAGTGGAGATGAATTCCCCGCTGTTATGACCCCGTCGGGTTTGAAGGCTGGTTTGAGGTTTTTCATCGCTTCGAGCGTGGCGTCTTCTCGAACAGCCTGATCGCGATCTACAAGAATCATGCTTCCGTCCGCTTGCCTGACCTCAATAGGGAGAATCTCCTCCTTGAAGAAACCCTCCTTCTGAGCCTTTGCTGCCCGCTGATGAGCACGAACTCCCCAGCGATCCATATCCTCCCTAGTAAAACCGCTCTTGGCGAAGAGCTTCTCGGCGGTAAGTCCCATGTTCATAGTCGTCGTCATATCCCAGTGCTTGTAAGCCTCGTCTGCGAAAAGACGACTGTTAGGAGCGATTACTCCCTTTTCCTGAAGGAATCCGTCCCTAGCAAGATCATAAGGTACCCGCGTCATATGTTCCATACCTCCGATCATCACGATGTCCGCAAATCCGGCTGCGATTTCTAGGAATCCTACATGGATTCCAGCCATAGCGGAGCCACATTGCTGGTCCACGAATTTCGCAGGGATCTGTTCTGGAAGATTGGCTAGGAAGATGGGGAACCGGCCTCCAAAACTCCATTGCTCGCTGACGCCCAATGCAGATCCAACTATGAAATCATCAATCTCCTCAGCCCTAATCCCTGTCCTCTTGATGATTTCAGGAAGGAGCTTGGCCAATAGTTCGTCTGATCTCAGTCCGTGGAACCAGTCCCGGCTAGGATCATTTGGCCTAGACCTGGATTGACCAGTTCTCAAATACCCGGCGATCACTACCTCTCTCATGTTTATCGTTCTTGATGATGCTCATCATTCTGAAAAGGCCACCGACACGAGATTTCAGCAGGTGGTTGAGAGTTAAGATATCTCTAATTCCCCGAGATATTTGGTGTGAATGTGGAAGCTCGTCTCCACTCACGTCAGAATGCGCCACTGATCGCATTTGTTCACGCCAACGCCTAACCGGTTCCAGGTCCCGCCAATTACACGTTTAAGGCGGAACGAATCGTGCATCAAACCTAGTCTGAGCCTGAGTAACCGACAAGAGATCAACCCAGGATATTTGTAGCGAAATTACAAATATCCGCCCGAACTATGACAGCACTATCGGTATTTGTAGTGTCCTTCGAATATGTCTCGGGTTTTGTGGCCTTCTTCGTAGTATTCGTCGTCGAACGCGGGGACCGTCAATGAGGAAGCGAAATCGTAGATTCCAGACCACTTTAAGTCGACGATCCGTCGAATCCGTTTGGCAATTTCCGGTACAGGGATCCGTTCGACTATTGGTTCGAAAAATCCAACTATAATGAGTTTCTTCGATTCATCTTCCGATAGGCCTCTGGACATGAGATAGAAGATTTCTTCTTCATTGATCTGCGAAACTGAAGCCGAATGCGTTGCTTTCACGTCATTGGTGTCAATTTCAAGCCCTGGTATGGCGTCGACTAGGGCGTCCTTCCCGAGTATCATGGCGTGTTCCGCAAGGTAGGCCCGAGAGTTTTTGGCGTTCTTGTCGATTCTGATCATGCCTTTGAAGATGGCCCGAGACTTATCCTTGACCACTCCTTTTGAGATGGCGTGGCCGCTAGTGTTTGGTCCACTGTGGGTTATGTTCGAGACCGTATCGAAGCGCTGCGTGCCAGTTCCAAACACGACCTCAACATTTTCGGAAGATGCGCCTGATTCCTTCATTACGCTCTCAATTCGAGAACGTGTGAACGCCCCGCCCAATAGTCCAGATGCCCAAACCATCTTGGTATCTCGTTTCCCGATCGATTTCTTGTTTGAGAACACGTTTACACTTTGGCCGAGGTTATTGATGCTACCGTACGTAATCTCAGCGCCATCGTGCAAGTACACTTCCGAGAGGTTACTGTAGGTTGATTTTTTCGATTGGGAGGTGAGACGGGTCGAGTACAGTTCTTCAAGAATCGTGAACTTGCTCCGGTTTTCGGCCATTACGAGGTTCTGGGCGAAAACTCCGCTCCCTTCGGAGTCGAGTATGGTGACGAATCTGAATGGGACGGTTACCTCAATGCCTTTCGGGACGTGCAAGTAGAATCCGGATGTGAAGAGGGCATTATTCAACGCCGCGAACTTGTCTTCTTCTGGAAGTATTGCTTTCTCTAAGAAGTAACGGTGGAAAATTTCCGGCTCATTGCGGATCGCGGTTCCTACGTCTGTGAAAACGACGCCTTCCTTCTGGAGGGCTTCAGGTATGTCAGCTGGGAATGTTTTCGATTCGATCTGGAATATGGTTAGGGCTCTGTCTGATTTCAGTTTGTCCATTACTACTTCGATTTGTGATTTCGAAGGCTCCGTAGGAGTTAGAGTCGTAGACTCAAAGTCGACTCCCGCCAAGTCCACGTACTTGGTGTATAGGTTGGAGGTTTCTGCTGGTAGTTTTCGGAAGTGGTTGAGTGACTTGAGGCGGAAGTCCCGCAGCCATTCCGGTTCCTGCCTCGATTCCACTAGCGTGCGGATGTACTGGTCGGTTGCTTGTGTTAGTGTTAATGCTGACATTAGTACCCACTGTCTCAGGATACGTGTGCTCGGTACTGAGTAAAGGATGAGATTTTAGTTTAGCCCACTGAGCCAGCCATTTCCATTTGGATGAGCCTGTTCAGTTCGATAGCGTATTCCATTGGTAGTTCCTTTGTGAATGGTTCCATGAATCCCATAACAATCATGCTGAGTGCCTCTTGCTCTGAAAGTCCGCGGGACATCAAGTAGAACAGCTGGTCTTCGCCAATCTTGCCCACTGACGCCTCATGGGTAGTGGTAGCGTCGTCCTCGTTGATCTCGTTGTAGGGGTAAGTGTCGGTCCTTGAATATTCATCGAGCAGTAAGGCATCGCATCGGACGGTTGATCTAACCGCCTTAGCGCCCTTAGCGACGTGAAGGAGACCTCGGTACGTCGTCCTACCACCATCCTTTGAGACTGATTTGGAAGTGATTCGAGAAGTCGTGTGGGGGGCGAGGTGTACCACCTTTCCACCAGCATCTTGGTGTTGGCCTTTGCCTGCAAATGCAACTGAGAGAATCTCGCCCTTCGCGCCTGGGCCGAGCAGGTAGATTGAAGGGTACTTCATCGTGAGTTTGCTGCCGAGGTTACCGTCAACCCATTCAACCGTTGCGTTAGCATATGCGTAGGCTCGCTTTGTGACCAAGTTGTATACGTCATTAGACCAATTCTGGATCGTTGTGTAACGCACCTGCGCGCCGGGTCGGGCAATGATCTCAACAACCGCTGAGTGCAGTGAATCAGTAGAGTAGATTGGGGCTGTGCAACCTTCTATGTAGTGGACGCGGCTGTTTTCATCAGCTATGATGAGTGTTCGCTCAAACTGCCCCATGTTCTGCGTGTTGATTCTGAAATATGCCTGAAGCGGCACATCAACGGTGACACCTGGCGGAACATAGATGAAACTTCCACCACTCCAAACCGCGCTGTTCAACGCAGCGAACTTGTTATCTTCAGGCGGTATGACTGTGCCGAAGTATTTCTTGAAGATCTCAGGGTTCTCTCGCAGTGCAGTGTCAGTGTCCTTGAAAATTATACCCTTCTTTGCAAGGTCGTCTCTGAGGCTGTGGTATACGACTTCTGATTCGTACTGAGCCCCAACGCCGCCCAGAAATTTTCGTTCGGCTTCAGGTATGCCCAGCTTATCGAAAGTGTCCTTGATGTACGCGGGCACGTCGTCCCACGACCGGCTTTTCTTCTCAGTAGAGCTTGCGTAATACAACATTTCGTCGAACTTGAGAGTCGTAAGGTCTCCACCCCACATGGGTAAGGGTCTCTTCACGAAATGATCATAGGCACGCAGCCTGAACTGGAGCATCCAGTCAGGTTCCTTCTTGATTTTAGAAATTCTTTCGACAACCTCTCTGCTCAATCCTGGTGGAAACTTATAGTCGTAGCTTTCGGTGGAGTCTCTGAAGTTGTACTTAGTATAGTCGATGTCGAGAGTTTGTTTAGTTGCCACCGTTAATCACTCAGCCCTTCCATGACATACGTAATAAGGGTTCCCTTCAAACCGTTGCAGCAGCCTCCTGCTCGATCCACGAGTACCCTTTCTCCTCAAGCAACTTCGCCAGTTCGGGCCCTCCAGATCTGAATATTCGGCCGTTCACCATCACATGCACGTACTGAGGCCTGATATAATCAAGAATACGTTGATAATGCGTGATCAGCAGCACACCCATCTGAGGACCGGCCATTCGTGCAACAACCTCCGCAACTTTCCTCACAGCGTCAATATCCAAACCAGAATCAGTCTCATCCATAATCGCTATTGCAGGTTGAAGGATTGCCATTTGAAGAACCTCGGCCCGTTTCTTCTCGCCGCCTGAGAACCCTTCGTTCAAGTAGCGTTTCGTAAATGCAGGGTCCATGTCGACCTCTTTCAATTTCTCCTCAAGTTTCTTCTTGAACGCGAGAGCTGAGATCATTTCTCCGCCGACGCCTTTGGTATCGCCTTTCGTTTCGCCCTTGAGAGATTTGTAGGCTGAACGAAGGAATTGTGCGAGCGGGACGCCGGAAATTTCGAGTGGGTATTGGAACGCTAGGAAAAGGCCTCGCTTCGCCCGGAGGTCGGGTGCCATGCCCACGATGCTTTCACCGTCGACCAAGATGTCGCCGCTGTCGACTTTGTATTTCGGATGGCCCATCAACGTATTTGCTAACGTGCTCTTTCCTGAACCATTAGGGCCCATGATCGCGTGAATCTCACCCTGCACAACCTTCAAGTCAACTCCTTTCAGAATTTGCTTACCTTCGATACTAACGTGAAGATCCTTGATTTCGAGCGTAGTTGGCACGTATTATCATCCCTAACGAATTTGTTCGAGTAGAGGCAAATTGGCGCTATTAAGTATGACGTATGTTATGAACAACTTAGAACCCAACTGGTAACGGGGCCGACTTGCGGTAAGGGCCGCGCTTCCGCTTCCGAGCCTTCGTCCTCTTCTCAATGTTACGCTGAATATGATCAGTGACATCCGACATGGTTGATACAACACCACTTGACCTAAATCGCGAGTCTAATCCTAGACGTTGTTACTAGGTTTTAGGTTGCTTCTCCACAGGTTCGTAAGTCACACCCATGCTCCCTTTATTTCCATGAAACACTGATCGATAGTTGCCGACGTTGGTTGGTACCTTAGAAAGGCGCTCAGGGCTCCAAACGAGAAGTTCACGATCATACTCCGCAAGTTCGTAATCAGGCGAGTAATCCAACGCCCCAGTGGGACAATAATCGGTACAAAAATGGCAAAAACAGCAGCGCGCATACCAGTATTGAGGGAATCGGTTTTCAGGGTTCTGCGGGTGCTTCTTCCCGTCTGCGGCTTGGACGAACGAGATGCATCTTTCCGGGCAGATCCACGCGCAGATTCCGCAGCCTGTGCACTTCTCCAAGTAGAGGATGTGTCGGCCCCTGAACCCTTTGGGCAGTAGTGGTTTTTGGTAGGGATACTTCAGTGTGAAGGTTCGTTTGAAGATGTGCTTGATTCCTTCGTACATAGCTCCAAAGACCATCTGGGGCCCTCCTTACCTGTCTGCCTCTAATGGCCAGTAGTCTAAACTACCGTAAATGATGGGCATGTCTGCGACGTGTACCTTTCGAAGTAGATAGGGGAATGCTATGAGGCTTCGGAATGAGCCGTTCATTATTTTCACACGGCTTGGTTTGTCGCTGTTGTCGCCCTTTACCATGTATGTTAGTTCACCGCGGGAGGATTCAACGCGGCCGATCGCTTCCCCTTCAGGGATAATCAGCGGGGCTTTTCGGGCGATTGGTCCCTTGGGCATTTTCTCGAGTGCTTGGCGGATTATTTTGATACTCTCTTTCATCTCTTCGAAGCGGACCAGAAAGCGTGCGTAGGAGTCGCCTTCTTCGAAGGTCGGGATTTCAAAATCTAAGTCGGCGTAGGCGCCGTATGGTTCTACCTTCCGTACATCGTATTTGACTCCTGAGCCCCGTAGAACCGGCCCTGTAAGGCCGAGTTTTATAGCCTCTTCACGTTTGAGTATGCCTACGCCTTTGGCGCGAGCGATGACGAGTGGATTACTCAAGAATATGCGATCGTATTCGACAAGTCGCTTTTCGAAGTAGCCAAGCAGTTGGAGGAGACGGTGTTGGAATTCGGCAGGAAGGTCGCGTCTCGGTCCTCCGGGTGGGAGGAACGAGTAAGTTAACCGGGCGCCGGTTAACATCTCCGCTAGCTCGATGAAGAGGTCGCGGTCGCCGAAAGCGTACATGAAGATCGTGGTGTGGCCCGAGAATACGCCCGCGTTGATTGCCAGCCAGTATAGGTGGCTCATTATGCGGTTCATTTCCGCGGCTATCGTTGAGATGTACTGTCCTCGCGGCGGAACAACGACGCCCTGCAGTTCCTGGATTGGTAGGACGTAGCCCCAATTGAGGTGGATTGCGTCGATGATGCAAGGCCTCTCTAGGTGTGGGATGTTGCTTACTGCGGTTCGGTATTCGGCGATTTTTTCGCATCCACGGTGGACGTACCCGATATCTGGGTCAACGCTAACTATGTAATCACCATCTACGCGTATGATTATCCGCATGTGACCTGAACCCGGATGTTGAGGTCCAACAGACACATCCAGCGTCGAAGGTTCCTTCGCGGCTGTAATCGTGATTGGCGGTGCTGGTGGTTTCGTTTGGTCGAGGTTTGTTGTCATCGCTGGCCCATCTCTGGGAACTTGATATCCTTTAGCATCGGCGGCGGTCCGTCCCAGTTATCTAACGTCAATAACTTCCTAAGGTCTGGATGTCCTTCGAACTTTACGCCGAACATTTCGAATGTTTCGCGTTCGTGAAAATGAGCGCTCTCCCAAACGGAGACAGCTGAGGCGATTGTTGGGTTGTCGCGAGCTAATTCCGTTTGTAAGACCAGGATTATGTCTTCTATTTCCGGTATTGAGAGGGAGCCTGTGAAGTAAAGGACCTCTATTTTCTTGTGGGTCGGGTCGTCGACTCCAGCCACTCCCTTGACGTGATCGAAGCCGAGTTCGTCTCGCATGAATTGCGCGATGTCGAGAAGCTTATCCTTATCGAAAGTGATTGTTATGCGACGTTTGCCTTCGATTTTCGAACTCTTGATGGCTTCTGGGAAACGTGTTTTCAGTTTGTTCACTAGGTCTTCTTTTCTAGTGGAGCTTTGATTAGCCACTAGGCGAATACCTCTTCTCTACGGATTTTTTCGCGGAGCTTCAACATTGCGCTAAGGAGCGCTTCGGGTCGTGGAGGGCATCCCGGAATGTATACGTCCACTGGGAAGAGTTTGTGGACATCGTTTACTATGCTGTATGAATCATGAAACAGCCCGCCTGAACACGCGCAGTCTCCCATTGCTACCACATAACGCGGTTTCGCCATCTGCTCGTAGACGATCTTCAATCGCTTGGCCATCTTTTTAGTGACGGTACCTTCGACGATGAGAAGATCGCACTGTCTCAGGCTGCCGGCTACTGCTTGCAGTCCGAACCTTTCAGGGTCTAGGCGTGGGCCCATCATAGCGCCAAACTCAGCGCTGCAACAAGCTGTTGTGATATGAACAGGCCACAGAGCGTACATGCGACTCCAGTTGATCAAGTACTTGATTGGGCCAGAGCCAGTTATTGTTCTAACGACTTCGCTTATTTTTCCGATCCATATCCCGGCGAAGTCCTGGAGAGTTTCCTGGCTCAATCTTACCCGCCCGTTAGGTTACGCACACGGGGTGTTAACACTATTGAAAAACTTTGTCAGGTGAGTTGGACATGTCGCATCAATGACAGACATGAGAGCGCGGCTAGGATGCCAGCTCCTTAAGAGCGGACACGACTTCCTCGGTGTGTTTTGTCACATCTACTTTCGGGAATACCTTCGCAACTTTGCCTGTCTTGTCGATGACGAATGTTACGCGGTTTGTGGATGTTCCAGTGTCCTTCAGTACACCATAGGCATTGGCGATTCTCTTGTCTTTGTCGCTGATAAGAGGAAACGATAGTCCATATTTTGACGCGAATTTACTGTGAGACTGGATACTGTCTAAGCTGACTCCGATAATTTCGGCTCCCATGTCTCTTATCGGTTGCAGGTTGTCTCTGAAACTGCATGCTTCTTTCGTGCACCCAGGAGTGTCGTCTTTCGGATAAAAATAGAGTACTAAGTTCTTTTTTCCTAGGAAGTTTTTCAGGCCGAGTTTGCTTCCGTCCGAGGTTGGGCCTTCGAAATTAGGGGCTGTGTCTCCGGCTTTCAGTTTCAATTCCATTATTCAGAGCACGACCTCGTTTAGTAGTTGCATTGATGAGGCTTGATCACTGTTCGCAGACGTGGCAGGAGTTTACGTCCATGGATGGCTCAAGTTTCTTGTGAAGGTCGCACATGTATCTGTTTCTGCGAACATAGTCACATGCTGCCTCGATTTTGCTCATTACCTCAATCTGGGGGACCTTTTGCGAGGAAACAAGTTCTGCGATTTCCCCCGTTGCTTCGTCAATCTCCTTTATTCCGTTGAGCTTGATCGCTGCGCCGCGTTTTTCGTGAAGGTATTTGCTCACGGCTGGCTGCGTTACTCCGAGAAGTTTCGCTGCCTCCTGTTGAGTCATCCCGTGCTCCTCGACGAGGCGCTTTACAACCAACGCCCTAATCGCTGGAATGACGGATTTCGAAGCCAGCTCTTCAGGGAGAATCATAGGCATAGAGAATTTCCACGAGTCCGAGTATGACAGAGGTTATATAAACGTACTATGGCGGCTTTCCGATTTACACTCTTTCCTGCGATTCGCTAGGGAGCAGTATGTCGTGAGGCCCTGCTTCTTGCGCCCCCGAAGGACTGAGCGCAGCTAACTTTGCTTTGCTCCAAAGTTCCTTAATATTTCGTGCGCCGGCATATCCCATAGAGGCGCGGAGCCCTGAAACTAGTTCATCTAGGAGAGTAGCGGCTTCGCCCTTGTAAGGTACCCATCCCTCGACTCCTTCCGGAACGCCTTTGGATGGCATGCTGTAACGGTCCAGCGAGTACCTCTTTGCACGTGCCGTGGGGCTTCCCATGCCTCGATATTGTTTGTAGTATCGACCTCCAATTGTAATCAAGGTTCCCGGAGATTCCTTACACCGGGCAAAGAGGTTTCCAATCATGACGGCAGATGCTCCAGCGATCAGAGCGATCGCCACATCCCCCGGAGTTCGGATGCCTCCATCAGCGATTATCGGTATCTTAGCTGCGTATTTGGCCACTGCGTCTGAGACTTGCGCGGTGGCGAAGAGGGTCGGTGATCCTGCTTTTGTTACCTCTGCGGTCGTACAGATCGACCCTGATCCAATACCAACCCTAAAGCCGCTTACCTGTTCCAATTCGGTGATCGCGTCTTCCGCCGCTTCGAAAGTTCCTATATTTCCGACGACGACCTCGGCGGAAACTTCGGCCATGAGTTTCTTCGTGGCTCTAAAGACGTTTTCATTATGGAAATGTGATACGTCCGTGACTAGGATGTCGGCATATTCGTCAAGCTTCCTCGCCCTGTCCAAGTCGAAGGGCGACACAGCTGCAGCGCATAACAGATGACCGTTCTCGTCGCGGGCTGCGTCAGGGTATTTCCCCCTCAACAGGATGTCCTTGAAAGTTATCAGGCCTGAGAGTTCGCCGGCCTCGTTAACGATTGGGAGCTTCTCGATTTTGTGATCGCGAAGTAGACGCTGGGCTTCGTCCAACGTCGTTCCTTCCTCGGCCTTTATGACCTCCTTAGTCATAACCTGCTTCACAAGTAGGGCCGGTTGCGCAAATCGCACGTCACGACCCGTCACTATGCCAACGAGCTTTGTCCCATCAACCACAGGGAATCCAGATATGTTATGTTGTTCCATGAGGGCTAACGTTTGCCCAACTGTGGCGGTAGGCGCGACCGTTATCACGTCTCGGATTATGAGAGCCTCTGCTCTCTTGACTCGTTTTACCATCTCCACCTGTTCCTCCCCGGAGCAGTTTCTGTGAACAACGCCGAGGCCGCCTTGCCGCGCAACGGCGATGGCCATGTCGCTCTCCGTGACGGTATCCATCGGCGACGATACAAATGGAATGTTGAGCGCGTGCCTCTTTGTTACGCGGGTGCGCACGTCGACTTCGCTAGGCTCAACTTCAGCTCTTCCTGGAAGAATCACAACATCACGAAATGTTAATGCAACTTGTATATCCTTGAACTTCGCTAGAAATGATTGCCTTGGGGTTTTCTGGGCTTTCAAGAGTTTGACCCACTGCCAGTGCAACTATGGTAGTTCGGAATTTAAGCTATAGTTACCGAACGACACTCAAATTTCGATTGTGGCCAAATCTGTTGCGAGCGTCACTTCGTTTCCATATTCCTGAGTAGCCTCGCGAAGGAATTCATCTTCTCGATGATCATTTGGAGGTGGTATGTGAAACAACGCCAACTGTTTCGCTTTCGCTTCTCTTCCACTCCTTCCAGCCATGCGAGCCGTGGAATGCTTAGTTAACTCCGCGATCGGAGCTTGGTCCTCGAGGAATGTTGCTTCATGGATTAGTAGGTCGACGTCCCGCGCCAATTCTATGACTGCACTGGAATAGATTGTGTCGGCGCCGTAGCAGATTGATTTCCCACCTGAATCGAGCCTGAACGCCAAGGTTGGAATGCTGTGGTCTGTTCGGCAGGTGTGGATGCTGCCCGCTGTGTCGCCGAATTGCATCTCGGTAATCGTCAGCGGGAAAGTGAAGAATGTGTCTGGAGTATTCGTACATTCCCGCAGTTTCTGGAAGATCATGGTGAATCCGGGTGGTCCGATGATATGTAGTGGGTTCTTGCGTCCATCTATCTGAATAGCCCATAGGAACGGGATGAGGTCGGATATGTGATCTGCGTGGCAGTGGGAGATGAAGACCGATGACAAACGCTCCGTCTCCATCCGCGATCGGCGTATGTTTCCAAGTGCTCCTGGCCCAAGATCGAAAACAATTGATTCATCCACAAGCATCGAAGGACAAGCTCGCTTTGCACTCACGGCGGATCCCCCTGAACCTAGAAATGTAAGTTTCAACCGGACATCTACCGCCTTCGCTTTGCACGGTTTCGTTGCTTACGTTTGCTCGGCGGCGGATCGATCGGTGCAACAACTTCGTCGCTCATGTCGTTCACCTTAGTTGAGGGATCACCCTGTCCCTAAAGGTTTCTAGGGGCCGGATTTCGGTATCCCCTGTAAAGCCCAAGAAAAAGTTATTGACTCCTAGGTCCTTGAATTTTCTCAGTTCCTGGGCGCAAACATCCGGCGGTCCGAGAATAAACCCCCTGTCGAGTATAGTCTTCCTGAATTCCGACACCGATTGCCCTCTCCTCCTTGCCCCCTTCTCAAGGTAAGCTTCTACTTCGGAATTGGTTTCTCCGATTATAAGGAAACCCTGCCAAGAGATAATTAGTTCGCCCTTCTTCTTGCCAAGTTTTTCGCAGTATCCCAATGCGGATTGTATAACGGCTTCAACCTCCGCCAAAGAACTAGACGTAGCATTCAGTCCGTCAGCATACCGAACCGCGAGAAACGGCAGAGTCTTCCTGCCACTTGTAATACCAACCAAGATCATGGGCCGAGGTCTTTGCATGGGTTTCGGGGAGCTTATGGCGTTTCGAATAGTGAAGAAATTTCCCTTGAAGGTGGCGTTCTCTTCAGTCCACAGTTTCTGAATTATTATCAATGCTTCTTTCAGTTGTTTCATCCTTGTGGCCTGGTCAGGAAAGTCGTAACCATAGGCGCGATATTCTTCCTCGTACCAGCCCGCGCCTATTCCAAGAATTAATCGTCCGTGACTGAGTAGATCAATCGTCGCGGCCATTTTCGCAAGCAAGGAAGGATGCCTGTAATTGACGCAAGTGACCATCGTTCCAAGTTTCAGACGCTTTGTTATAGCAGCTAATGCGGCGAGGGTCGTCCAAGCTTCCAGACACGGTTGGTTCTTGTCACCGAGCGTATAGAAATGGTCATACAACCAAGCCGATTCGTACCCAAGCTCTTCCGCAGCAGTCCATACTTTCACCAAATCTTCGTACGAGTATCCACCCTGTCCCGTCTTCACTCCGAATCGTAAATCAGGCATCTAGAGGTCTTTGTCTGGTAGTCCTAAGCCAATATTAGATTCAGCGTTTCAAGGTAGCCTGGTGCTTTCGGAGCTACGATAAGCACTTATAGCGCAAGCCCAGTTTTGGCCGCTTCAGTCATAATCATTAAGGAAAGTGCAGATCCATGGGAAGTGGTGCCGGTGGGATCCTAGCAGCTAGGAAGGCTAAGAAGGATCGGCGTCGCTTTAGATGGCACTACAGGCCTTTCAAACGTAGAATGCTCGGCCTTGACTATAAGGCGGATCCGTTGCAAGGAGCGCCACAGGGACGTGGCATCGTTCTCGAAAAGGTTGGAGTCGAGTCGCGGCAGCCGAACAGCGCTGTAAGGAAGGCGGTGCGAGTTCAACTGATCAAGAATGGTAAGGTCATAACGGCTTTTGTGCCCGGTGACGGTGCGCTCAACTTTATTGACGAACATGACGAGATTCTGATCGAGGGGATTGGCGGCGCGGAAGGCAAGGCGATGGGGGACATTCCAGGGATTCGTTACAAGGTCTACGCGATCAACTCTGTATCGCTAGACGCTCTGATGAAGGGTAAGAAAGAGAAGCCCAGACGCTAGACTACTATCGTGAAAGATTAGTTCACAGATTTCTCTTCCAATTTTCAACCAACCACCCTAGGTGCAGGGCAAGAAGGAAGGTCACTTTATCCTCAGTATCATTCAGCGAACATGTTCACTCAAAGAGAGCGAGCAGCTTTGGGTCCGCGAGTTCTCCAGTTGTCCCGTTCACTAGGGCTTCGTGTGGCACAAGTCCTTTGTGCAGAGGAATCCTAATCAAGGGCACGTAGATTCGCTTCAGCTCCGTTATCTGCAACTTATTGCTCAGGATCTCCTTGAAGTGTTCGGGCATATGTATAACGCGTTCTCTGAATTTCGTGAGCAGAGCCTCCTTAGTGAGCGCAGATTCGCGAATTTGCACTCGGGCTCCTCGAACTTTCATGTCTCCCTCGTCGAAAATCCTCTTTGACTTCCAAGACGTCAACTCAGCTTCATCGTCTATTGTAATTGGTCGGCCTACTCCGCTAATTACCAGCTCTGCTTCGGATGACATGATCGCGAGTTCAAGGGCGTCGGTGAGTACGAAGTATTTTGATTCGTTTGATAGGAATGAGCTTATCTTTTGGAGACGGTCCAAGATCGCTCCTGGGATCAACCGACTGTGCTTACGCTCCAGCATGAGGTCTCGACTTCGCCCTTCCATCTCAACTGCGACTACATCGTCTTTCAAGTGCACCTTGTATGAGCTGCCGCGGATGTAGTAGCACTCATGAAAGCCTTTTACTTTCCAGATCGGGAGGAACTCGACAGTCGGGGTTCCGACCAAACCGAAGTCCTCTTTCCGTTTCCTGAGTGATAGGCGCTCTCTGAGAGTTCTGTTCGAGGAGACCGCGACATCAATAGCTCGTTTGATCGAGATCGGTTCAATCTTGAACACTTGTTCAACGACTTGGTTGGCGTTCCAACCGTTCCCAGTCTTCAGTCCCTTGATCTCTTTCTTCTCTGGAGGGACTTCTCCCACTTGTTGTAGTCGGCTCGCTAGGTATTGTTCCAGCGCGATCGTCGTGGCATCATCCTCAGGTTTCCCGTGCTCCTTCATGCGATCTAGGTCGTCAGGAGTTGACGATCTTATTTCCCATCGCCCCTCATCACTAGGGCGATCAAGGTTCGAGATCATGTCATCTAGGCTATTGCCCTTTGAGTCTGACATGTATATCTCAAGCTATCAAAGCGAATTGCGCGTCCGCACTTGCTAAGAAGGTGCCACCCTGAGAAATCAGCTTGTCGGAAACCAAGGCATTAACCGTATACACGCCGATAATCGGGTGATTTAACAACGTGAAGCTCAGACCGTCTTCGACGGTTGCACCGCCATCCAAAGTGGATATACGCATCTGAATCTGCACGGGCACACCATTCGGGCTGAGTACCTGAACCCAGACCACACCTGAGAAGGTGGACCCAATATTTTCAATGACAACCCACACCCATATGGTCTGTCCCTGGGTGAAAGTGGATGTAGGATTGCCCGCACTATCGCCTGCATAGACCGCCTTGATTATGACGCTAGGTGTAGTAGATGTCCCCACCACGAATGTGGCGCGTGTAGTTACGGTCGAGTAACTCGATTTGGTCGCTGAAGTAAACACCGTATATGTTCCCGTTGGCGAACCGGGTGGAAGGCTGACTTGGGCTTGGAATATGCCTGCCCCATCCGTTTGAAGGCTGTTCGCAAAGAACAGTTCGGTACCGGTTGGGGCATCGACTTGCACTGATACGGTAACTCCAGCGACTGCGCTTCCGGCCGAATCCCTGACTTGTCCTTGTATGGTGACTGTTGAGTTTTGCTGGTATTGAGCTTGATCCGTTGTAACAGTCATTGTAAGTGCGGTTCCAAATGAAACGTTCATCGTGGTGTTGGCAGTTGTGGTGATGCTAGCCGGAGCCAATACTTGCAAACCGACCTGGCTCGTCAACTCTTTTCCGTTGACTATCGCCACGGCTGTGACTGAGTAACTGCCAGCTGGCGTGTCGGCTGATGTGACTATAGTTAGGCTCGAACGGAAATCAGAGGTGGCTACGCCTACGTTTGGTGTAAAGATCGCGACGCTATCGGGAGGAACATTTCTGGCGACTAAGAAGACATTCGCTGGCGCGTTTCCGACTATGTGCATGTCGAATTTGGCAAATGCGCCTGCACTAATCGTGTCTGAGGACGGTTGAATTTGGATCGTAAAAGAATTCGTGTTGTCCGCTGAGACGTTTGTGATTACGCCGCCTGTTTGGAGAGCTGATAATGCAGTTATAAAAAACAAGAGTAACGCGATATTCGTTCGGGAACGTGCCGTCGTGCTCATTTTCAGGGCTCCATGGATTGAAAGAATAGTTCAGTGAAGAGTATTTAAGTGTTTTTACGTACCACACATCTACAATAAAAGACTGTGTTTGTGTAGCGCTAACAAACACTCATATAGTCTTTCACCACAACTATCTGCGTGTGGTCTTCCCGTGAGTTCCAAGGGCACAGACACTATTCTCGTAGATCTGCTAAGAAAGATGAACAGAAACATGGAACTCATCTTAAGGAAGCTTGACAGGCTGATAGAAATACAGCGCTCGCCGACTGGGCAGATGGTGCGTCTAGGTGCCTCCCTCCCCGAGGACATGCCACTTGATGTCACGACTCTTCTTTCACTTCCCGATCATCTACGTAAATCTGCATTAGCCTTAGCTACACTTCGAGAGGCGACAGCGACCGACTTGTCGAAAGAGACTGGGAGGGTGAGGGCGGTTGAAAGTGATTATTTGAACCAACTCGTTTCGATGGGGTTAGTAAAGAAGAAACGGAAGGGTCGGGACGTATACTTCTATGTGGAAACTTGAGGTGGATTATGTATGAGTAAGACGCTTGCGTTTCATTCCTACAAGGGTGGAACAGGGAAAACGTCTCTGGTCGTCAATTTGGGTGCTATCTACGCCAAGCAGGGCCTCAACGTTTGCATGCTAGACTTTGACTTTCGCGCCCCTAGCCTCAACGTACTCTTCAAGGGGAAACCTGAGTTTTGGTTGAACGATTATCTCGAAGACAAGTGCGGCATTATCGATACTCTCGTCGACCAGTCCGACAGATTCAAACTACCTGGCAGTCTTTGGGTCGGCTTCGCGAATCCGTCTCTCGAGGCGCTCAAGGACATAATGAGTAAAGA
>Ga0181533_1001745_pt1 | contig 27172 bp, 25 predicted proteins | sample PEATcosm2014_Bin_45_FD_119772 | JGI IMG/M metagenome (GOLD analysis project Ga0181533, IMG submission 119772) | Peatland microbial communities from MTU Mesocosm Facility, Houghton, MI, USA - PEATcosm2014_Bin11_60_metaG | ecosystem: Environmental > Terrestrial > Soil > Wetlands > Peat | place...
CGGTGCTCTTGAGATAGTTGAGATGGCCGAAGATAGCCGACGCCTCGCCCCTGGACGCCTCGACGTTCGGATTAGAGACGAACCGGACCCGGCGCTCTCTCGCTTTCTCCCAATCCATCCCGAAGACCGCTCCTAGGTCTACCCGCTTGAACTCGGGGTACTCGTTGGTGACGTCCAGGATGAAAGCGGGTCCGACCCATTCCTTCAGGAACGCCCTAACTGCCGTGGTCTTCCCTGCCCCTGATTCCCCGGTTATGATAACGGGCCTGGTCCCTAGCCTTTCGAAGATCACCCGATATTCGGCGGGGGGATAAGACCTTCCCGCGTCAGCTCAAGCACCGCGTAATTGAAGAGGGCGGTTATCGAGCGAAAGCCTAGCTCTTTTTTGAGAGCGTTGAGCTTGTTTCGTATGTCTTTTGAAAGTGAGATAGTGGTCCGACGTTCGACGCTCAAAGTATTCCCTCCGATATACAAAACACCGTGTTTTAGGTGGCATGGACAAGAGGCTCAGGGAGTACGGGAAGCTCAGCGCGCGCAACCTGAGAGACGAGATCGCAGACGAGAGCAGCCACTTCTGGGGATTCGCCAGGGAAACAGTCGAACCAATAGCGCGCGCGCGCTCACCCGGAGATGTTCACTACCCCGCACGCGAAGTCAACATGTATCATGCCCGTTACGGGTTGGACATGAAATATGCCTGCATCGCATGTGGTGCTTCCAATCAGGCTAGACGTGTAACCTATGAAGACATTGTAGGAGTCGTTGTTCGGAATCATGATTGTGTAGTTTCCGTTGCTGACCTTGGCTGAGTAGGTGTGTCCGTGAGCGTCAGAGAACTGAATGTATTGAGTAGACGTAGCATCGATGTTGTTGGGGTCGGCGGTTCCCTTCAAAGTCACTTTGTTGAAGAACCCACCGAATTGAAGACCAAACCCTAGCAAGACCAGAGCTACAACTATGACCAAGCCTACCACGATAGCGGTTCTCACACTTGGCCTAGATTCTTGACGGTGTTATTTGTAGGTTCAGTTACCCCTCTCTTAGGGGAGTCGCGCGCGCTAAGGCGTTTAGATTGTGCAGTAAGTGTGCTCATGAGGCTTACGCCGCTAACCGATGGCGTTTGGGAGACCCTGAAGCGCGCGCTAGACAACTCATTCAGAGCCTATGGCGAGCGGGGGGAGCTGTCACAAGATGCCAAGGGGTAGATGAGTAGATCAGTTGAATGGAATCAAATCGGCCCGAGTTTGAACCCAATTACGTGCAGCCCTGAAACCCGTTGAACTCGCTTCTCACACGATTACTGGTTCTGTCTTATCGTCAGTTGGAAGAGGTTGCGACGACCTGACCTTCAGGAAGACAATTGAGACCAGGGCCACCACAGCAACCCCCACCGCGATGTAAGGTAGCTCGCTAGCCGTTGAAATTACAATCTGCGGGTTCACTATGCCCCCGAGAATCACAGAAGAGACGATGATTCCGACTGAAATATAGAACAGAGCCTTGTACTCTCTTTCCGGTTTGAAACTTTTCCTCAGTTTCTTCCTGTCAATCTCACCTACGACGAAGTTCATGGAAACGCCCGCCGCGCCCAGGATGAACGGAACATCGAAAGCAAGCCCGAGCGGATGATAAGTCAGGTCGATGAATTGCTGCACGCCAAGAACTGAAAAGAGCAATAGAAGTAGGAGGAGAGCGACGGACCCAAGGAACACTCCTTGGTCAAACAGCCTCCCGGAGAGGGCTGGTCCGTATGTTCTCCGCCACGGAAGTGTCTGCTCCCCCGGTTTGATGTCTTTGGTGGTTTTTTCCGTCAGCACCGGCAGCTCGTCCTGAAGCAAGTAGATCTTTTCCTTCGGGTCAAGCTCCATTCTCTTACCGTCGTAATTGTACACCGCTTTCTTGACGAGCCTCGTGAACGGATACAACCATTCGACACCTCTGTCTCTGGCCGTCGTGAGCGCGTCGAGAAACGTGTGGAGAAAGGCTCCCAGACCGAGGAACGGGTTTACAAGGTAGACCACACCCAAAAACAGGAGATTATGGCACAACGCGCGATGAGGCTGCCTGTTCTTGAAGGACTCCTTGCTCATGAAACCGTATTCTCTATCTAGGTCAGGAATCGCGGAGCCGAGCCCCAGCAGTAGTATGGTCTCTGGCTTGTGGAAGAAGACGGTCCCGACAAGCATCCCGAGCAAGACGTGCGTTGGGAAATTCATGCCCGTTCGCCGTCTGTCAGTCTCTCGGCGACGTCTTATCTGTTTGTCTTGTACCCGCGGGCCTGCCAGCCCGTTCCCTACGCCTGCTAGACTGCGCCCTCACACGCAGCGATTCATCCCGCCGATTTCTGCGACCTGCTCCTTAGGGTTCATCTCCTCTGCCTGACCTGATTCACGTATTCGTTCCACCCGGATTTCGGTCTTCCCTCCTTCGTAAGCAACCCGAAATGGTTCTCTTGAGGGGGAAAGGATTTCCAGTAGCTGTCGGAGAATCTGAACCAGCCGGGGCCGGTTATCGCATCGCAGGTAAACGCCGTTTCGTATGCGGAACGAATGTATTGGCACTGCTTCACCTCGTCATACCCGAAGAGGCGGGGACCAGTCGGATAACCCATCTCGATTACAAAGAATAGGAAGTCCGGTCTCCTTCTTCACCTGCGAAGCGACCGTGCTCAGTTCGGACGCGTCAATCGTACCCGTATGAAGATAATTCGGATAAAAATCCATGCCGAGAACATCGGAATGCTTTGCATAAAGCTTCCAATCTGCATGCTTATCGTCGCGCGCGGAGAAGCTATTTCCCTAGCTGTTCGTCTTGTTGGGAAGGTCGTAACCTTTCGCCTTTCTGAACTTCTTCCTGAATTGATAGTCGAGGTTGGATAGGTTGCTGGGATAAAGCGAGATGAAATTGATGCGATTCTGATGGTATCTAGCCATCTTGTATCGCATCGATTTCTCGTACCTCTTGCTGGTTGGTTTGTCTCTTGCGTCCAGCAACCCCCAATACTCTATCCAGAGGTCGTATAGGGGCAAATAGATGTCTGGCTTGCTGATCTTCTCTTTGAGCGCACGCTCTCTCTCAGACTAATCGATGGTATCTGGGTTTCCGACTCTTTGCTGTACTATCTCGGTCCGACGATCTGCCGAAAGCCAGGACCGACTGCCTAGTCTTTCCTGGCTCTTCTCTGTGCTTTTCCTAGGTTCTCTCTGGCTTTTCCTTGGGCCTGTTCAATCTTGCCCTTGACCTGCTGCGTCTTGTTGTTCGTCAACTTGCCTACTTCTTCACGAACCTTTCCTTTGACCTGTCTGCCCTTTCCCTTTATTTCATTCTCGCTCATAATGAGGAAGCGCGGTTTGGCACTAATAAAGAATACGCGAATATCATATGGCGCGTTCCTAGCTACCCTTGATACCGAGAGTAAAGAGAGGGCCGGGGGAGTTCACGCGACCTCCGATGTGGATGCGGAGAAGGCGGACAGGACCCGGAAACGGTTCGGTACTCTTCCATGAGCCTTGCCGATTCGACCAGCAAATGCGCCGGGGGCCAGTGAGACTTGAACATATCAAAAAGGATGGTAATGGATGACCCGACAAAGACGATTTCCCGGTTTTGCCGCTCACTGCGTTAGAATGTCAAGCGCAGGATGTGGATATGCATACGCAGGTTCAAATGCGCTCAGAGACGAACGAACTTTCCGCACTACCTTGGAGAGCCATTCGAGCTCGCTCTTGGGCTCTGTGAAGGGAAACTCCGGAACATGGATACACGAGGCAGGAGCGGGAAAGACTCCGGTTCCATCGGCACGACAAAAACTCTTTCCTGCTTCAGAGGATTGCTACTAACAAGACCAATCGTGAAGGAACGACAGGTTGATAATATACACGCCCTGTTCATTACTGGCATGAGTGTATCCGATATAGAACGTCAGAAGAGATCTAAAGCAGGACGTAGAGGCGCAGAAGGTCGCCAGAACGCGATGGATGATGCCACTCCAGATGTCCCAGGGATGATAAAGGAGATAGGCAAAGAAGTCGGCAAGCAGAAAGCGAAGGGAAGGGTTGCCAGCAGAGGCAATGGGCCTCGTCAGCACTGAAGAAAGAGAAGTAGGCTCATTCATTCTCCGATTCGTTGAAGCAACATCATGAAAGGGACCGGCGTCGTGTCAGCCAACCTGTCCACTGGCCGGTCCACATTGGGGCCCCGAGCAGAAAGTGGTCTTTCTCCGATAGGATGACCTAGGACTTTTCTGCAAGCTTTTCAAAAGTGCGCTCGTCTCGGCGGTCGCACAGAACCGTGGAAAGAAATACATACGCTTCCGGAAAAGCCAGGGTTGGTTGTGACGTCGCGACTTCCCGAACAATTTCAGCGAGAGTATTTTGATTGGTCTGAGGAAGAGTTCAGAGACAGGTTCGTTGAAAGAGTTTCTGCCGGGCGGCTCAAACAAGACCAAACTTTCGTTGACTTGAAAACAAAGTCGTTTGAGAAAAGACCCCGTGCGGCTTACCGTGACGCCATCGATCTGCCACATTATTTGAGGATGCTCCCCGGACTCGATGCCAACCCCACGCCCGCGGATTACGTTAGATCCATACTCAGCTTCACGAAGGACAACCGAGGTCGCGACCTCTTTCACTGGTGGAGGCTAGCGAGAAAAGGAACGAAAGCTCCGCTCTTCGGATCCGCTGATATAATCAACGCCTGCAATCTAAAGTGCGTGCATTGTTACTGGTGGACCAACAGAGAAGCGACGACTGGGGAGTTGACTCCTGAACAGTGGAGAATCGTAATTCAAAACTCCTTCAAGAAGTTGAAGATCGCGAACGTTTCAGTCGTCGGTGGGGAGCCGATGTTGAGAAAAGACGTCGTCCAAGTCTTCTCAGAGGAAATGAGGAACAGAATGAGCGTAGTTACAAACGGCATGTTCCCATTGATGGCAATCAACGGACTTTACTTCGTGTCAATCGATGGGACCGAAGAGACTCACAATCGCATCCGCGGTCCAAAGACCTACGGGCGGATAAAGGAAAATGTGAAGAATCTTGTCGATGCAGGTGGAAGAGTTAACATTAACTTGACTCTGAACACTCTGAATTACATGACGGCGACGGACGTTATTCGCGAATGGGATGACATCGCGGGGAGGATCAGCATTCAGTTCCATACCCCGTTTGTCGATGACGATCCCCTGTGGCTGCCGTTCGGGGAGGAAAGAAACAAACTCATCGACAGTATCCTTGAATATGCCAGCAAGGAGAATGAGTACTTTGTCGTGAATCCGAAAGAGCAACTCGAACTTTTGCGCGGCAACTGGGGATACAAATGTCCCGGCTGGATGATTCTGCCCCTGGACTATAGAGGGAACATCAAGATACCCTGCTGCATGGGGAGCGCGAACGAGGATGCGCTGCAGCCAAAATGCGACAAGTGTGGGAACGCTCCCTATTCCGGCCTCCTTGCCACGATTTTCCCAGGCGAAAAGGCAATGGCGATGTGATCGCGCGCGCGCCCCCCTTTGGTTATGAATATGAAATCGGCGTCGGAAGGCTCCCTCCCGAATGTCTCGACCCATCGCGCCTGCCACAGCTTAAGATGCTCAACGGAGTCGCGCCCTAGGAAGGTGCTGTAAGGCTTGTGTTTCTTTCTCCCCGTAAAGTCTAGGCGGGGCGGGACTTCATCGCTTCTTACCTGGCCCCAACGCAGCGAGAGAATCCTGTTCACTTCACAGCCGGATTGCCAGATGAGTAGAAGGGGTGTCCGGACCGATAGCGTACACGCCTTCAAGACACGGCGTATGTCTTCAGCCGGAAGAGGCTTGGGCGGGGCCTTCAAACTGCCATTCGATATCTGAAAGTCACCGAAGAGGGGGGAGTCGTTTCTCATGTAGAATTGCTGGACGGCAGAGGCCAGCGTGGTCCTGTATAGGTCGGTCAAGCCCTCCGAGACTAGGTACTCGTTTGTGAATTGATCTAGCCATTCCGTGTGCTTTCGTTTTGTCCGAACGTCCTGCGGACTGCTCCCAAAGACGCACTTCAGGTTATCCGAGATCAGCTCGTCGGGCGTCATTAGGACGCCCCTCTCATGCTTGCGCCAGTTGAGGTACTTGAGAAGGCTGTGTAAGTACACTCTTCTGGTCCTAACGTTCCCATACTTCCTGATGAAGCGCTCGACCGTCTCAAACTGGCCGATCTTTCTCAGGTAGTTCTCGGCTTCACGCTCGGACTTCCTTTCAATCGCGGGCCGACTCTCTTCCGTCTCCATCATCCCCATAAAAGCCGTCTTTTGCGTTGGTTATCCCCGGGCACGGGAGACATTCACCGGGACTGGCGAGCGAACCATAGGGCCCTCCTCGTCCATGACCAGGTCACGTCAGGTGAAACAAAACTTTATGCCAATTCAGCGTGTAGCGTGAGCAGTGCCTGGAATAATAGACGCACACATTCATCTTTCAGAACGAAAAGACGATCGACTCATCCTCTACGCCAACCGAAATGGATTGAGGTATGACCTAGAGGAACTCCTCCGACTGATGAAGCTGAATGGCGTGGGTCTTGGGCTGCTCCTCAGCTCGATAGGGGGGACGGGGGTCCCGCTCCCGAATGAAGGCGTCCTAGAACTCTGCGTGAGGAGCCGTGGAAGACTTCTTCCGGTGATTACCGTCCAACCGTCTCCCGAGAAAGTGCGGAATGCCGTGCAGCTCGCCAGACGCAACGACGGCCTCGTCAAGGCCTTCAAGATCATGCTTGGATATGGGAAGGCACGCGCGGGCGACTCAGTCTTCAACCCTCTGTACGACTACGCCGAATCAGCCGACCTTCCCGTCATGTTCCACACCGGTGACACGGCCGACGTCAGGGGCAGCCTGATGCATGCTCATCCGCTGACCCTGGACGCTCTCGCAAACGAGCGTGACAAACTGAAGATCGTGGCCTGTCACTTTGGCAATCCTTGGATCGACGATGTCGCTGAGCTGATATACAAGCATCCGAACGTCTACGCCGACGTTTCCGGTCTCGTCGTCGGCGGGAGCAAGTACATCGAGCGATACACCGACTGGCTAGCAGAGAGATTGAGCCGAGCGATATACTTTGCAGGTGGAGCCGACAAGGTGATCTTCGGAAGCGATTATCCGGTCACCCATCCTTCTACTGCAATCTCCCTTGTGGAGAAGCTTGAAATCGACACGAGAGACCGGAGGAGGATTCTCTCGACGAACGCGAAGATGGTGTTCCGGCTATGACGGTTCAAGGTGAGAATATGCAGATTGTTGAGGTCGCCATCGAGGACAGGGCGTCATTGCAGCATATGCTTACAGAGAGTTTCGAAGGCTGGTATCTGAGCCACTCCGAGAAGACGCTGATGAAGATAGAGGTGGTCAGGGAGGCGGTCATCGACGAGCATCCGGTGGGTCTGGTCATGCTGAAGACTTTCTACGACTCCATAGGCTATGTCTACTACGTCGCCGTGGCCAAGGATTACAGAAGGAGAAAGGTCGCAACTCGACTTCTGGAACATTCGCTCGAGTACTTTTCAGGGCGCGGTGCGCGAGAGGTGTATGCGAGCATAGAAGAGGAGAATGTGGAATCTGCAGGGCTTTTCCGGTCTCGGGGCTTCGTGAGGACGAGCTACAGAGAGGTGTCCGGCAAGTACGGGTATCTGAGGGCCCTCAACCTCTACAGGAAGATGCTGGTGGTGCCAGGAGAGACACTGCTTTGCCGACCTCTCGCTTGACTGTCCCCGCTCCATGATCCAAGTGTTCTTGTTGGATTGAAACCGGGTGCGCGCTCAGCTCGATCGACTCTTCGAAGAAACGGCGCGTGGTCCCGCTGGCGGGGGAGTCGAATGGGTCGACGTTGACTATCACAGGAAGGTTGTTCACTGCATGGCCGATGAAGAGGCACATCCTTGGAGGGAGGGTCCTGACTATCGCCTTCACGGTGTCCGTGTCGGCCATGGAAGCCTGTGAGATGAGGTTCAGGTCCGAGTCGCTGCTGAAGTTGTAGAGGAAGATGTTGTCGACCTGCCTGTAGATCTTCTGATCGATTGCGTCGGGTTGGTTCGTGACGAAGACAGTGAAGACCCCGAAGTGGCGCATCCTGGTGATGAGGTCCTCCCAGTACGTGTCCCTGAGGTAGAGGTGGGCCTCCTCGGCAAAGAGGAAGACGGGCGGTATCTTCCTGCGCTCCAGGAGCTCCACCATCCTGGAGAGCATTAGCTCGACTACCATCTTCCTATTCAGGGGAGAGACGCCACCCAGGGTCACGATCAGCGCACCCCCTCCAGTACTCATGTCGAAGAAGTCCTGCAGGTCGAACTGCTGGTGGGGTGAATCCGAGAAGAGGCCACAGGAGGCGATGGTGTGGTACCTGGCGAAGAGGGCATCTCGCACGAACTCGTTGCACCGCCACTGAAGGATCGCTGATTCGAGCGACGCTAGGGAGAGCGCGTTGTGACTCTCGAGCTGCTCCCAGATCTTCACGAACTCGCGCAGCGAGGTCCCGGGCATGTCCAGAGAGTGAGAAAGCAGGTTCGTTATGGAGCGGAGGCCGACCGTCGCCAGCGAAAACTTGAGCTCGCGGCCGGGCCTCATCGCCCTGACCTTCTCGTAGACCGGGGTTCTGGTCCCGTCCCCCCGCTGTCCGATCGAGGCGTACTCGTCATTTAGGTCGAATACGACCGAATAGGCACCCTGCTCGAGGAGGCCCCTCAGCAGCATCTTGGCGAGGTGCGACTTGCCGGACTCCTTCCTCCCGGTGATGACCGTGATTCGCCCGTCAAGGGACTCGGCAGCGACCGAGAACTCGGAGTCGGAGTCGACGTGCCCTATCTTGATCCTCCTCGTCCCCAGCGGGGGCAACGTCCCCCACAGCTCGTCGACCATCAGCCTCGCCACCCTTGAATTGGTCCTGGAGGGCATCCAGTCGACCCTGGGGGTCAGCCGTCCGCCCGAGATCGTACCCCTCGCTTTGCAGAGCAGGATTCGCATGTCCCTGATCAGGGTTGAGATGGTCGTTAGGTCCGTCGGGTCGGCCGTCACCCCGGGAGCGGACGCCGAAAGGACCTCCTCCCGAGCTATCTCCTCCTCGATTCCCTCGATGTCGAGGTACCGCTCGTCATAGACCTGGAGGACGAGGCTCCGCTTCTCCTCGACAGCCACAAGATAGTCGCCGACCCGGGCCGGCTCCCTGGGAGAAGCGATTACCAGTATGTCGTCGGACTCCTTCCTGAGTATCCTCAGAGGCTAGGCTCCTCCTTTGAAGCTGCCAAGGGCAATCCTCCTGAGCGAGAAGGTGGGGAGCTGCCTCAGCCTGAAGCGCCTCGTGACGTAGGCCTTCAGGGCCTGGTCCTCTGCCTTCGAGAAGATTGAGAGATGATGCGCGACCTTGAGCGAGTCCGGATAACCTGAGGCGAAGGCGTCGTTCCAGAGGATCCTGCCGAGGGTCTGCTGCACCGGCTCTGGGCTCTTGGCAACGTCCAGCCTGAAGACCAGGCCGTCGGGCGTGAACTTCGCGAGCACCGTCTTGACCGGACCGTCGTCGATGCTGTGGTAGGCCGCGACCTCAGACCTAGAGAGGGCGCTGACGGCGCTCTCGGAGAAAATCAGGTTGCTCGACTTTGAGAACCCCACCAAGCAACTGCCGCTATTGCCTGACTTCGGCAGTGACCCGGCGAACTGGCCCATGGGATGCTTGAGCGAGCCGTCGGCCATCACCACGGCCTCCTCGTCGCTGGCCATCAGAGCGTCGATAACTCGCCGCTCCACGCAGTTCCTGATAACCCTCTCAGCCACGGCGTGGTCCGACAGGAGCATCGCGAATTCGGGCGACGAGAGGTTCGACTCTATGCCGACGAGCCCCGAGCCAGAGGCGTAGACCAGGATGGGGCCGAGCCTGAAGAAGCGCCGGAGGGCGCCCTCGAACGATATCCCTATCGCAGCCCTCGCCGCGTATAAGGCACCTTCCGAGGTCTCCCCGACGAGCACGCACGTCGAGTCGACCGACGCGACCGGTCGCCCTTCTTTGACGGGAATTATGCACCCAGGGACCAGAGTCGCGTCTGCCTCCTCGAAGTACGGATACAGCTCCCTCCCGTACCGACTGAAGACGAAGTTTCTGCCGGAGAGCTCCCGGTCGGCGCTTTCCGCCAGCTCGGCGAAGCCCTGCTTGAACTCCGCTACGAGGGAGTCAAGAAGGTCGGGTTCGAGGCCGTCGGGAAGGACGCTTGTTGCGATGGCCATGTTGCGCAACATGCTATGCAATTCGTGGCTAATTAAATGTTGCGCAATAGCAACATGCGCAACAGCTGCCAACGTGATGACCCGTCCAGGCGTGCCAGTCCCCGACGTTCAGGGTGCCTTCATGCGGCACCAATCGTTCATATATGGGCAACTTGCCCAACAAGGGCAACAAGATACCCCTTGTCGTCACAGCCGAACATGATTACAGTAAAGCTGAAGAGGGGCGCCTGGGAAGTCGAGATTACTTCCCCTGAGGACAGGGTCCAGCAGGCAGTCGAGAGCGTCCTGGCCGGAATGGCATCCAAGGAGCCAGCGCTCGTGGATGCGCAGGATGCGCAGCCGGACCGACGCCGATTCGAGACGTGCAGGGGCTTGATTGTCACCATGTGGCGCGAGGGGTGGTTCTCGACCCCGAAGGCACTATCCGAGGCGCATGAGGAGATGAGCAGGCGAGGTTATCATTACGACCGGACGGCGGTCTCCCATACCCTGGCCGACCTAGTGCGAGAGGGCACGCTCTTCAGGGAGGGGAGCATGAGGAACTACCGATACATCCAGAAGTATCCTGTCGCGGGACAGAATCGCGGCGGCGAGAACCCCCAGGCCAAAGAGGGGGACCGGGCCCTGACCGCTTGAGCCTTTGTATCTGAGGCTGGAAAAGAGAGATCTCCTGGGCTAGACCCCCGACCATCTCCACTACATCGAGTAATCATGGACCGTGGAGACAACTTTTTAACGGGAATGGAGTGGCCCGAGGCAAAGTAAGCGAGAAGAAGAGTGGAATGAAAACTTCGAGAATGATTCTCATAATTCTGGTGGTCGTCATAATCGTGATGATCGCCGTTTACGCACTCACGCCGCTGCTGTTTCCCGCAAGCAGTTCACCGTGGAAGACATCCGCAAACTATCCCATTCAGGTAGCTGACACGGCTGGAGTGTGGGCGCAGCAGTGCGTCAACAGCACGGCGTACGTCTATTGCATCGGGGGGCAGGATTTCGCCTATGGTCCACACAACGCTGTGTACACCTCCTCCGCCATCTCCTCGTCTTCCGGTAACATCACCAGCTGGACACTCGACTCTACCGTGTACCCACAGACCATCTACGGCCAGTCATGCGTAGCCAGCTCAGGCTTCGTATACTGTGTCGGAGGGACTTACGACGATAGCGGTGACGATGTTGCATCGAGTTACTATGCTCCTCTGAACAGCAACGGCGTAGTCGGCACGTGGAGCTCTACGACGGCATTCCCAGTTCCGGTAGACGGTCAGTACTGTGTGGCGTCGTCCGGGTACATCTACTGCGTGGGAGGATACGATGAAGCAAACGGCAAGAACGCCACTTACTATCCAAGTAGTTCCGTTGAGTATGCTCCCCTCTCCTCTTCTGGCATCGGCTCGTGGAGCAATTCGACTGCCTATCCAGCAAATGTCTACTTGCCCAGCTGCTTCGCGGCTAACGGCTACATCTATTGCGTGGGGGGCGTCAGCAACAACAACGCCGTAAGTACAGACTACTACGCTTCCCTTTCATCTTCGGGGGTAGGGGCATGGACCCAGACAACTCCCTATCCGATCGCAGCGAACGGCCAGGCCTGCGCGATCTCGTCGGGCTACATCTACTGCGTAGGAGGAGAGGGGTCGAGTTCGTACTTTAACACTGTCTACTACGCTACCGTATCGTCCGGAGGCATAGGGACGTGGACAAAGGCAGACAACTACCCTCAGAGCACTGCGACGGACTGTGTCATTTCATCGGGTTACATGTACTGCGTGGGCGGTCTCGGCAGCTCGCAACTGTATGACAACGCATACTACATCTCTCTAGAATCCCTCATGGCCGTGACCACAACCACGTCCGGCTGAAATCTTGGTCATAACGGCAGGCCGCGCACGGCATTCCTCCTCCTTCTCCTCGCCCGCGCTGAGGCTAGACCGAGCCTTCTTGCTGTGGCTTCAGTTTCTTTGAGAGCTGCTCGCCCAGCCTGTTGACGCCGACGGTCGCAATCCTGTACTTGCCGCCTCCCTGGGAATCGACTCTTTCCACCTGGGCGGACTTCGTCAACTCGCTGAGCCTGGAGCTTATCGTCTTCGGATAGAGCCCGGTCGCAGCTTCGATCTCACCGACGCTCATGGCGTCAGAGGCGCTCTTGCCGCTCAGGCCTGCAATCCTGGCGGCGACGAGCTGAAGTAGTATCACGTCTCTATCGCTGAGCTTCCTGTCCTGCGTCCAGACTCTGGGCCCCTCGGGGGTGATCCTGACGTAGTCCTTGAACATCTGGATGAGGTCGTTCAAAGAATAGTTGACCGTAATCATTCGCGCGAGGTCCATGTTGGGGACGACCTTGGAGACGAACTCGTGCAGCGAGCGCATGACGACTTCAGGCGACCCGGAGAATTCGACCCTAGCGTCGCCGTAGCTCACCGATATCGAAAGCTCTCGTTCTGAAGACATAGCGCTTCTTGACTCCGCCGCGCACATGATTCGGGACTGGTTAAATTAGGTTCTGGGGTGGAGTGGTCTCGTCGAGGTTTTCCTCGCGCCTGGGCGGGATGCCGGTCGGCAGAGGCATGGTCGAAGCTGTGTAGACGAATTCCCCGTCCTCGGCCTTGAAGCGCCTGATCTTGGCCGCCTTCGCGAGCCTGAGCAGGGCGACAGCGACCGACTGCTTGGGATAGTTCATCCCGTACGACTGCAGGGCCTCCCTTACATCCGAGAGCTTCCGCCTATCCCTCCCCCACGAATCGGCGAAGAACTTCCCGATTACGTCGGCGAGGGAGTCTCCCTTTTCTAGGGCGATCGCTGGAAGTTGGCTGGGACCACGGAACACCGTCGGTTCGTCTGTCTGGGTGGCCGGTCCGGCCTTCACGCCCTCGACTCCATGCACTGCTGCACCTGGCAGCTTGGCAGCCACCTCTGGTATCAGTTCAATCGCTTCGCGGAGGTGCTCGGGGTCGGCCTCGACCTCAGCCTCGGCAGGGCCTAGCTTCACCCTGATCTTTGTCAACAGTACATCCAGTCGCGAATCTGACCCGCCCATTTAAGCCTAAGCGGGCAGGCGGAAATCCTCTTTCACTGTTGTCAGAACGACGTGGGTTATCGCCCTCTCCACGAAGGGCATCGCGAGAAGCCCCTTTGTGAAGCGGCTCAGCTCTTCTCTGTCCCTGAACTTCGCGACTATGATTCCATCTATCTCCCCTGTCACGTCGTAGACCGCGCATACACACGGCAGTCTGGCAATTCCGCGCTCCATCTCGAGCAGTTTCCCCTTCGAGACCAGGATCTCCGTCACCGCCGTGAGCTCGTAGCCCAGCCTCTGCGAATCGACGATGCCTGTATAGCCTCTGATCACCCTCTCCTTCTCGAGCCTCGAGACTCTGGAAGCGACGGTCGTCGGAGAAAGACCGAGCTCGGTCGCCAGCTGCCTGAACGACGCCCTCCCGTCGTGCAGGAGGTGGCGGAGGATCCTCCTGTCCGTGTCGTCGATCGTCATCTGTCCAAAATTCCCCCCTTCAGGCTGGCGGGATGCTGGTCGTTTGTCCATATATTCCTTTGATGACCCCATCTTTGACCAGTTCTTTCAGATGACACTTATATTAGTTACGGACAATGCCGTTGTAATTGACCTATAGAATCACCGACGACGGGAAGTTCGTGAAACGGAGTTTCAGCCCGACAAAGGTTCTCGACATGGTCAAGAAGCAGAGCGTGAAGTTCGTGGACCTGCAGTTCACGGACGTGCTCGGGAGGCTGAAGCACGTGAGCATACCCTCTGAGATGATGCACGAGAGGATGTTCTCCGAAGGTGTGGCGAAGCTCGACGGCTCGTCGGTGAGAGGGTTCGTGGAGATCCAAGAGTCCGACATGCTCCTAGTGCCGGACCCGTCGACCTATGGAGTCATCCCGTGGATCGAAGACAGCGTCAAGACGGCCCGGCTGATCTGTGACATCAGGTCAGGCTACGGAGGAGGGAGGTTCAGCAGAGACCCTAGACACGTCGCCCAGACCGCCGAGGCTAAGATCAGAGAGGCAGGGTTCACAGATTCGCTTTGGGGGCCTGAGATAGAGTTCTTTGTCTTCGACAGCGCAACCTGGCAGGCGAACGACCCGTTCAGCTCAGGCTTCAAGATATTCTCACGCGAATCCGCGAACGAGGCGAGGGGGACCAACTTCCCGATCCGTTTCAAGGACGGCTACTACCCGGCCCAGCCGGTCGACACGATGAGCGACTACAGGGGGACCTGCGTCAACTACCTCCGCGACGGCTTCGGAGTCCTCTGCAACGCGCACCACCACGAGGTCGCGACCGCGGGGCAGTGCGAGATCGACATGTACCGCGACGAGCTCGTGTCGTCGGCCGACAGCGCGATGACGTACAAATTCGTGACGAAGAACGTCGCGAGCAAGATGGGGCTCATCGCGACCACGATGCCGAAGCCGATCTTCGGGGACAACGCGGTGGGGATGCACATACACTCGAGCCTCTGGAAGAACGGGAAGAACGCCTTCTTCGACCCCTCCGACCCGTACGCTGAGATTAGCCAGGCAGCCCGATACTATATCGGAGGAATCATGGAGCACAGTCGGGCCCTGTGCGCGATCGTCGATCCGACGACCAACTCGTACCACAGGCTCGTTCCCGGCTATGAGGCGCCCGTCTACATCGCGTGGAGCAAGATGAACAGGTCGGCTAACGTCAGGATACCGGCCTACGAGAAGGGCGCAGAAGGGACGAAGAGGGTCGAATTCAGGAGCCCTGACCCGTCCTGCAACCCGTATCTCGCGCTGGCAGCTATTGCCGCCGCCGGGCTGGACGGCATAAGGAAGAAGACGGACCCCGGTGAACCCGTGGACGAGGACATCTACAAACTGACTGCCGAAAAGCGGAGGGACCTAAAGGTGGGCGAGCTCCCGGGGAGCCTGAAGGAGGCGGTCGACAGCCTGAAGAGCGACTCCTCGTTCCTGGACGGGATCTTCCCGAGGGACCTGGTCGACGTCATGGTGGAGCTGGAGATGGAGGCGTACAGAGCGGTGTCGGCAAGGCCCCACCCGTACGAATTCTATCTGTACTTCGATTTGTAGAAGTTAACTCAGCGCGCGGCGTCAATGCTCTTATACGATGGATAGGCTCGACGGCATGCGAACTTGCACGAGCTGAGCATTGCGCAGAGCATCGTCGACACGGTCCTTTCCGAAGTAAAGAAGAACGACGCAAAGAGGGTCACGGAGATTTCAGTGGACGTGGGTCAACTGATGCAGCTTGACAGGAACGCTCTGGCGTTCGCACTCAGACTGCTCATGACCGGTCCCGTGTTGAAAGGCGCGCGGGTCCGCGTGCGTGTCAAGAAAGCATCCTTCTCGTGCAAGAAGTGCAACCTGGAGTGGGGGATGGCCGAAGCGCAGAAGCAGCTTGCGGAGGTTCCCGACACTCTCCGAGTAAGGGAGCCCGATAGCAAGGAACTACCGCTTCATTTCCTACCCTTCCTCTACCCCGCCTTCATCCGCTGCCCAAGATGTGGCAGCTCCGACATCTCCTCGAAAGAAGGGGAAGAGATACAACTCCGGAGGGTGGTCATGGAGTGAAAAGGTCCGATGAGAGGAATCTCATCTCCATGGGAGCCGCCAAGGAAAAGCTGGAACGAATCGCGAAGGTGATACTAGTAGGAAGTGGCAAAGGAGGCGTCGGGAAGAGCACTGTGGCCTCGGGGTTGGCCCTGTCCCTGTCCCACGAGGGGCAAAGGACTGCCCTCCTCGATATCGACATCCACGGCGCCAGCGTGCCAGAATACTTGGAAGTTGGTCCACCTGTTAGGAGCAGCAAGAAGGGCCTGGAGCCCAAGATGAAGGACGGCCTGATGGTCATGTCCCTCGGCCTGTTCACAGGGAGCCTTCCCGTGCCCATGAGAGGAGACGGCAAACAAGAGCTGATTACACAGCTGTTTGCCCTCACAAACTGGGGAGAACTGGATTACCTCGTCGTCGACCTTCCTCCGAGCATGGGAGACGAGCTACTCTCAGCATTCTCCTTGTTCTCCGGGAAAGCCACCCTCGCCTTGGTCACGACCCCCTCTCCGGGCGCAGTGAGCGTAGTCTCCCGCCTCAGACGACTGGCAGAAACCGAGAAGGTCCCGGTCCAAGGGATCGTAGTCAACATGGCCTACGTCCTTGCCGGCAGGACGAAGACCTTTCCATTCGGCAGAGCCGACCGCAAGCTCCTGGAGGCGAAGTTCAAGTCCACAATTATCGTGGAGATCCCACTGGAGCCCTTGGTAAGCACCCGAGGACTGGGTGCTGTTCTGAAAGAATCCAACGACTTTTCTCGTGCGTTTCGGAAACTCGCTGAATACATCAGCCGCTAGCTCGCGCAGAGGCGATTCTGCTGCGCGACGAGCAACTCTGCCTTCATAGGGACTGGAGGAGCTAAGTTGTCTGGTGGTCTGGGGTCAGACCTTTCTTATCTGCAGCTTGAGGAGAAGGGGCCGTTCGAAGTGGAACCAACGAGCAGTGGAAGTCAGGAAAGGCGTTGCGCTCTCTGTCGTGGCCGTATCAGGCACGGATGTGCGAAGGTGCGTCAAAACATGGGGAAGGAGTGGTGTCGGCGCTATTCCGGAGCGCGGCGGCAGGCTGCTCATGCTGGTCGTCCTTGTCTACGCGACCCGCTGACCTGGAGCATGGAAGCCAACTCAGACGATCGCGCAGGAGGCACGCACGGGCAAGCCTGCGCTGACTGTTCTCCCCTTCCGAACGGGTGTTCGGGGCGATAGGAATAACTCACCCGGCGTCCATACCTGTATCGACAAGAGGATGAGAACGATAATGAAGAGCCACGAGAGCCTAGTCCCCGGAGGCTCGCATCGGGCAGCTGCCACCCTGATCGCCCTGGTCCTCCTCGTCGGAGGCGGAGGGCTGATCTCCGGGGTTGCCTCGGCGGCCTCGTTCAACAACGTCCAGATCTTCGTGACGACGAGCGCGGTCCGTAACTATTCTTACACCGTGACGGCGTACAACCTGACCGGAAGCCTCGTCGGCACGTACGAAAGTTCCTACCCGGCGGCCGCCTTCGAGCTGCCCACGGGCGACTATCTCTTCATCGTGAGCGCCGTGGACCAGTCCGTCTACGCGTGCGGCCTGTGCGAGGCGGACACATCCACCGGGAAGTCGTCGAACGCGACAGTCATCAGCTCTCCTATCGAGATCTACCAGCCGTCGGCGGAGTACGGCTTCCTGGTGCAGCGCGTCGACTCAGCCCTGACCCTCAACATCGCAACCCAGAACGTGACCCAACTCCCGACGTCTCGAGTGACCATCAAGGTGGCCTACACCAACGGGACTGCAGCGGCGGGCGCTTCGGTCTCAGCTTCGGTGGTCGGGCAATGGTACTACTGGTGGGGCCAGGACAGCCTGGTCTCCATGTCGAACACGACCGCAAGCAACGGCAAAGCGACGCTGGTCATCCCCAGGGCTCCCGCTGTGATAACGGGCTGGAGCTGGGTAAAGCTCGACCTGTCCAATAACGCAACAGAGGGCGTCGAGAAAGTGGGCGGTGAGAGCGTCAACGTGACCATTCCCTGGGTCAACGCGACTGCCCCCTCGGAGTCGACGTACGTAGGGCTGTCGGGTACAACCCTGCTCCTGCCGCCGGCGACGACTGCGAACCTGACTCTCAACTACCAACAGCCAGATTACTGGGTCATACCGATGGGCGTCCAGTCCGCGTCCAGCCCGGTGAGCACAACTGCTAACGGGACCATCGCGAGCGAGCCGACCGGAGTCCCTGCGGAGTCAGCACTCGGCGCTTCTCACGGGTCGGACAGCAGCCAGTACTACGCGCCGACGTCGATTCCGGCGATCGGCAGCCAGGGCGAGTCTTTGCAACCGAATCAACAGTCTTTCCTCGGGCTGAGCACGACAGAGCTGGTCGCCTCAATCGGGGTCGCCGCGGCCGCAGCGCTGTGCGTCTTGGGCCTGTTCATAAGACGCAGGACGCACAGGTTGTCCACCCCGTAGAAGGCGGACACCCCACCTCTTTTCTTCACTTCTGATACGAACTATTCGCTCTTCCTGACGCGGCGATCGAGGCGAGCCTCTCCTTTAGGAGCCTGCTCACCAGCCTCCCGTCGGCCTTCCCCCTGACCTGCGCCATCACTTCTCCCATCAGCGGAGAGAAGGCGCCCTTCCCCTTCGCTTCGATCAGGGCCGTGTTGCTTTCGACGACCGAATCGATGATCTCGGAGAGCCGGCCAGCGTCGATGGAGCCCAGTCCCAGTTTCTCGACCGCTTCTCTCACGCTCTTGGACTCGCCCCTGCCGATCGACCTCAGGACGTCGGGAGCCGCCTCCTTGGCGACCGTCCCCGAGTCTATCGCTCGGAGGACTTCTGCGATGGTTTCCTGGCCGAGAGCCTCCTCAGGGATGCCCTCCCTCGTCAGCCTTACTGGGAGGTCGACAAGCATCGAGGCCACCAAGGAGGGTTCGAGCCTGAGCTGGGACGCGAGCCGTTCGAAGAAGTCAGGGAAATCGGAGTCGAACAGCTTGACGGCGAGGTCTCTGCTCAACGAGTACCTCCTTTCGTATCTGCTGACCTTCTCCTCCCAGCGCTCCGGGACCAACTTCATCAGGGCGCCCAGGCGGTCAGCCCCGATCACCACGTCGGGGACGTCGGTCTCCGGGTACATCCTCTGAGCGCCGGGTCTGGGCCTCATGAACCTCGACTCGCCTTCCTCCGTGGCGGACCGAGTCTCTGCCGGAACACCCTCCGTGGCCTGCTTCAGCCTCTGGATGATAGGCGGAGCAGCCTTCTCCACCTTCGACGCCGGGCCAGCAAGCAGGACCAAGGCCGCGTCCTTCCCTGCCCCGCATTCCCTGCGGAGCGCCTCCTCATCACCTTGCGATATGCCCTGTTTCGCGAACTCATCCGAATGGACTATCCCTCCCAGGCCGTTGACTCTCGCCACCTCCGCGACCTCCTTCCCCAGCCTGATGCCCGGCGACGGCTCCCACCCCATCAGGCCCTGCAGGCCGCCTGCGCTGATGCAGAGGACCTTCCCTCCCTCCCTGAGCTTGGCCTGGATGACCTTGGACTCGGTGCTAAGCAGCACCCGGCTGGCATCGCACACACTACATTCGACAGTCCTTACTCCCCTCTCCTTCAGCCTGGAAGAGACCTCCAGCAGCCCGAGTTGCCTCGCGACCTCGTAGGCGACGACCTTGGGCAGCAGGTTGAGCTTCTGGACACCCTTGACCTCGACGACCCTGCCTCCCTTCACGGACACGTTCAGGTCCTGCCTAATCGTCCCTAGGCCCCTTGCGACCCGGCCCGTCGACCTGAGCGCCCTGCCGAGGTGGAGCGCGACCCTGCCCACAACTTCCGGGCTCCCCTCGATTGGGTCGAGGGCCACCTCGACCAGCGGGACCGCGAGCCTGTCCAGGGCGAACCTCCTCGACTTCTCGTCCTCACCGATGATCCTCGCGGCGTCCTCTTCTATCGTCACCGACTGGACGCCAATCCTGACCCCATCCACTTCGAGGTATCCGCCGAGCCCGATGACCGCGGTCCTCTGGAAGCCGGTCGTGTTCGAGCCGTCTATCACAATCTTGCGCATCACGTGCACCTCGTCGACGACGTTGGAGTGTAGGAGCCCGGCAATCTGGAGGACGATGTCCAGGGCCTCGCCGTTCAGGTTATGCGGGGGCTCCTCGTCGGCCTCCACGAGGCACGAAGATTCCGGGTTCCAGAGGTAGACGTTGGACCTTCCCTTCGTGAACTCGAAGACGGCGGCAGGGTCGAGCTTGCCGGTCTCGCTCTGGGCCGGCCTCAGCCTCCTCTCGAACGAAAGGGGCAGCTCCTCCGACTTTGTTATCGGGCACTCGCAGAAGAGCTTGTGCGCGGACGCCAGCTGCTGGTGGATCTCCAGCCCCACCTTCACGTCGGTTCCCTTCGTGTCCGTCTGCGAGCCGCTCACCCCGCAAACCTGCGCGCTGTCATCTCACCCGCCAGGTTCTCGAGCATCTTCGCCTTCGCGTCCGCTGCAGTGGAGGAGTTGCCGAGCGCCCACATCGCCTTCACGAGGGCGGTCTCGGCCAGCATGTCCTCGAGGGGCACGACCCCGGCCCGCACCAGGTCCCTCCCCGTGTCGTAGACGTTGAGGTCGACCCTCCCGTTGACGCACTGAGACGTCATGAAGACGAGCCCGCCCCCTCTGACGAAGGCCCTGACCGCGGCGATGTCCTTGGAACTCACGTGACCGAGCCCGGTACCTTCGATTATCAACCCGCGGGTTCCCATCCTTCTCACTGCCGAGATCAGGTCGCCAGGCATGGACGGGTAGAACTTCAGGAGGGCCACCCTGCCGTCGAAGCGGATGGCGGGCCTGAACCGGGCCCCGCCGCCCCTCTTCGGAAGGTCGGGCGCGACCTGCTCGATCCCCGAAGGGCGCCAGACCGCCGCGAGAGGGACACCCACGGACAAGAAGGCGTCCCGTCTGCTGGTGTGGTTCTTCCTGACCCTGGTTCCCCTGTGCAGGGCGATCGCGTCGTCGCTCTCGTCCAGGTGCATAGCCAGGTAGACACCTGAAAACGCGGCGTTCGCAGCCACGGAGACCCCTCCAATCAGGTTCTGGGTGGCGTCCGAGGAGGGCCTGTCCGAAGAGCGCTGCGCGCCCACGAGGATGACTGGGACGGGCACGCCCTGCAGTGCGAAGCTGAGGGCTGCCGCCGTGTACCCCATAGTGTCCGTCCCGTGGGTCACGACGACCCCGCTGTAGCCCTCAGCGACCGCCCTCTTGACGCGGGCGGCCAGCTTCGACCAGCGGGCCGGCCCGATGTTCTCGCTGAAGACATTGAAGAGGATCTCGGGCTCGATATCCGCGATGTCCGACAGCTCGGGGATCAGGGCGTGGAGTTCGCCCGCAGAAATCGCAGGACGGACGGCACCCGTCCTGTAGTCGATCCTGCTGGCTATCGTGCCTCCGGTCCCGATGATCAGGACATGCGGGAGGCCGGCCCTGGGCTTCGGGCGCCCCGGAGCTTCGAAGGCCGGCTTCTCCCCCTTCGTCTTGACCGACGCGCTCCTGAGCTTCGAGACGGCGAGACCGATGTTGTATCCGGATTTTAGCTTCAAGACCACGTGACCGTCGTCGGCGTGCTCGTAGCGCGGGACCAGCGTTCCGGTGACCGTGCCCCATTCGGTCTTCGCTTCGAGGACGTCTCCGATCCTGGCCTTCGTTCTGGTGAGGAATTCGAGAGCCCTGCCCCTGTAACCGGCCAGCTCTGGCATGCGGTCAGTCCTGAGCTCCTGCGGTCTTAAACGATTGCCCCTCCGCACAGAAAGGCGCGCAAGGACGGCGTCATCGACAGAATGATGGCCTGAGGCCGAAGGAGCCCGGGGTCAGCCCGGCCTCTTCGCCATGTAGGGCCCCAACCTCTCGTAGCCCAGCTTTCTGTAGTAGTTCCTCGTCCCCACCGCGCTGGTCACCAGGACCCTCTTCGCGTCGAACTCCTCGCTCGATAGCCTCTCAGCCGATTCCATCAGGGACGCGCCGAGCCCCCTGTGCTGCCACGCGCTCTCGCTCCTGCCTCCCACCTCGACCTGGCGCCCGTAGACCCTGAGCTCGCGGACGACCGCCGAACCCGCCATCTCCGGGCGGTGTGCGCGCTCAGATGGGACGCGGAGCCGCACGAAGCCCGCAATCTTGCCGCTCCTCTCATACTCGAAGGAACCGAAGACCTCGAGGCCGCCCGAGGCGGAATACCTCTCCTCACGGTACGCGAGGGCGTCCTCTTCGTCCATCGCGGACGGCTCGCTCAGGGCCACCTCCCTGCACCTGATGCAACCACACCTCCAGCCCTTCTCCTCGGCCCTGGCAAGGACCAGCTCCCTCAGGTTTCCGTTCTTGACCCCTCCCAATATCTCCCCTGCAGGAATCTCCCGCTGGATCCTCATTATCCTGTGCCACCTTGGCACGAACCGCTTCATGTCGCTCAGGAGCTCCACGACTGTCCGGAGGTCGTAGGGCCTGTAGACCCCGGCCTCGAACTGTTTGGCGAGGGCCGTCCCCGGAACGACGAGGGTCGGGTAGAGCTTCATCATGTCAGGACGGAGGTCGTCCCGCCCGAAGAGTGTCCGGAGGTCTTCGAGGTCATCCTCAGGAGTCGCGCCCGGGAGGCCGGGCATCATGTGGGCCGTCACCTTGAGGCCGGTATCCCTCACGACCCTGAAAGCGTCCAGCGTGTCCTCCACGGTGTGCCCCCTGTTGCTCCTGGAGAGGGTCGCGTTTCTGAGGCTTTGGACCCCTATCTCTACCCTCGTTATCCCAAAGCTCAGCATGCGGTCGACGTCCTGCGGCCTGCACCAGTCGGGTTTCGACTCGAGGGTCAGGCCCACGCACCGGCTCTGGGCGGACTCGTTGGCCGCCTGCGCTTCCTCTAGGGTCCCAGACGCGGAGCCGTTGAGGCCGTCGTAGACCCCCTTCACGAATGAGGTCTGATAGTCGGCAGGAAGAGCGATGAACGTGCCGCCTTCGATGACCGTCTCGACCTTGTCGGTCCCGTGGCCGTTTCTCTCGTAGTTGGCGAGGCTCCTGCGGACCTGGAGGAAGGGGTCGAACACTACGCCGAGCGCAGTCCTCATCCCTGGGCTATCGGGAAGGTAGCTCTGAGGCGTTCCTGACCGGGGCCCGCCCGGACAGAAGACACAGGTGCCGTGGGGGCACGAATACGGAGCGGAGAAGGCAGTGACGACCACTATACCTGAAGCGCTCCTCCTCGGGTGGACCCGGAGCATCTCCTCGAAGGCGCCTTTCGCGCCCGGTTCCAGGGCGGCAATCACTTCAGAGTTGGAGACGTACCTGTCCAGAGAGTACTGCTTGGCTGCCCGCTTCTTCAGCTTCTCGAGGGCCATCCTCGACTTGACCCCCCCGTTCCCGACCTGCTCGGCCAGGTAGGCGGCCGCTTCTCGTATCCTCTCTGGCTCTTGGGTGGTCACCGGCGCATCCAGTTCTGGCCTGGCTTGCGCCTGAGGATAAAGCGCTTGTCGTACGTCCGCTTGTTCCTTACCTTCGGAATCTTGCTAGGCTTTGGCTTTCCTTCTAGTTTTGGCGTCTGAGATCTGACCTTTCCGGCCTTAGTGACTGGAGGCAGTCAGCGTTGAGCTGAACTGCTGACTCCCGTGGGTCGGCATTTTCTTGTTTCAATCCTCCTTGGGAAGCCTTGCTCCTCAGAGTAGATTAGTCTTTGGCTTGTGACGCGCGCGCGCGCGCGGTAATCAGGTGCCTGGGCTAGGACCCAGGGGTTATGCACGGGTCGGCGGGATCTGAACCGGCAATCTTGATGGCCGTGGCGACCAACGGGAAAGAAGCATTGTCGCTAGCATGAACATGACGGACGACCAAGCTCAGGCGACTTCAAAGTAACCGAGGGGTTGCTGTTGATACAGTGCCCAGTAGATTCAGCTGACCCTCCCATTCGACTGGCTGCCAATTGAGGCGTCCGATTATTGCCAAACTGGTTACCGGAGATAATATGGACCCTCCTCACTTCAGGAAAGCGTCGGGCGAGACGCCGAGCTGTGGGACGTGTGAATACTTCAGCAGTATCGGATACTGTGGAAAGTATCAGCGGCCGATGTTCCCTTACGAACTGTGCGATAGTTTTCTCTCAATACTCGCAACTGGAAGGAGGCAGGTGGCCAAGCCTTGACCAAGGAGAAGGAATCTGAGGACGAAGGGATGCTCTTAGACTGGTGCCTTAGAAATTCATGCGGCCGGGCCTTGTCAGTTCAGGTAGGTCGCAGCATCACGCCTCGGATCCAAATCCCCGACCTTTGGGTCCAATGCCCCTCGGACTTTCCAGTTCTTGGCCTGTCCCATATGAAAAGCCTGCCCGGGGGGGATTGGGGCATGGGGAACGGTGTTCGCGCACACGCGCGCGAGGGAGTATGGGTTAGATGCGAAGATCGCGAGGGTGCAGGCCACGGTTGGACGAGCGGACAGGGTCGCTGGGAAGACTGGACAAATCAGCCAAGCCAGGCTTGACAAGCTCTAGCGTACGAATTCTGGAGAATATGATCTTCTTGAGTTTCTGGTCTGACTCGGCCTCGACCTCGACCACCAGGTCGTAGACGCCAGAGACCCTAGAACATCAGGGAACCCTGCGGGTTGATGGGGGGCAAGTCCTCTGGGTCGACCTTCAGCTCAACGATCAGCGGCCGGTCCGTCTTCTTTAACAGGAACCTGACCGCGTCAGGGATCTGCGGGTTGGAGGCCACCGACATCGCCTCCAACCCGAAGGCATCTGCCAGCTTGACCATGTCCGGGTTTGAGTGTAGCGTCCCGAAGACCCGCCCCATCTTCTGGATCTTCTGTCTCATCAACAGCACCCTGTAAGAGTTGTCATTGATGACGATCAGTCTGACTCCTATCTTCTCCCTTGCGGCAGTCTCGAGGTCCTGCACGGTCATCATGAACTCGCCGTCGCCCAACACAGCAACGACCTCCCTGTCAGGCAACGCCACTTTGGCGCCCAGCGCCGCTGCGAAGACGAAACCCATCGAACCCATGTTGGTGGCAGCGAGGAAGCTGGCGGGAGACCTCACCCTAAGGAAGCAATAGGCGTAGACAATATGCAGCCCCTGGCCGGCTGCCAGAATTACGTCTCGGGGAAGGCTCTTTTCGAGTTCGTTCAGGAACCTGGCCGGATTAACGAACCCAGGCTTCTCCCTTGAAAGCTGACCCTCGAGCTGAGCCTGCCATGCCCTCCTATTTTTCTGAATCGACTCGCGCCATTCATCTCCCTGCTTGTACTCCGCGACCGTCTTGGCGAGCTCCTTGACGAAAGCGGGTGCGTCGCACATCCAGTGCTGCGAGTAGGCGACAGGCTTCCTGTCCCAGAGTCTGTCAAAGTCGACGGTGAAGATCTCCCCCTTTGGTGTCATGTTGAACCCGTAGGTAGAAACGTCCGAGAGCCCACCCCCAAGGCACAGCACGAAGTCAGCCTCGGCCAAGGCTGTATCCGCCACCATGCTGCCTCCCCCGAAACCGATTCTTCCAAGCGACAGAGGATGATCCTCGGGCAGCGCCCCCCTTCCATTCCCCGTCGTCACGACGGGAATTTCGGCTTTGACGAGCAGTGAGGTCAGCGCCTCCGTTCCTTCTGCCTTGTTCATCCCTCTGCCAACTACCAACAACGGCCTCTTTGATTTCAAAATGGCAGCCTGTGTCAGCCTTACTGCACCCTCAGGAGGCACCCCTGCGACCGTTGGCTTGAGGGGCACGACCGAGTTTCCAGCATCCAGAACCCACACGTCCTCTGGGACCTCGACAAAGACTGGTCCGGCCGGGGGCGAAAGAGCCAGCGAATAGGCCTCGGAAAAGACCCCTGCGGCGTCCCCGCCCTTCTCTATTCTGAAGGCCCGCTTCACGATGCTCTTCGCCATTTCCGATTCTGGGACCTCGAGCCACGAGTCCATCCCGACCAGCCTCCGCTTCACGGCGCCGGCGACCAGCAGCAGGGGAGAGCCGTCCTTGTGCGCGTTCGACAGGCTGACGAGGGAGTTCAGGAAACCGGGACCTCCGTGAACCATCGCAACTCCAGGGTGACCGGTGACTCTGCCTTCGGCGTCCGCCATGCTCACCGCTACCTGTTCGTGCCGGGTGGAAATGTACCTGATTCGGCTGCCGCTCATGGCATCCATCAACTCCAGAATCGACGTGCCGATCAGCCCGTATGCCCTCGCCGTCCCGTACTCCTCCAGGGAGCGGACGAGCATCTCTGAGACTTTCATGGGTTCACGACGTTCACGGGTGGCAGCCCTTGGGCGACGCGCATGACGTTCTCTGCCGTCGCTTGGATTATCCGCATTCTGGCCTCATTCGTGGCGCCGGCGATGTGCGGCGTGAGGATGATGTTCGCACCCTCCTTCGCGCTCGTCAGCAGCGGGTTATCCGCCGCAACCGGCTCTGCGCTAAACACGTCCACACCCGCCCCGCCAATCCAGCCCTGGCTGACCGCCTTTGCGAGAGCTTTCTCGTCGACGAGCTCGCCTCGAGACACATTGATGAATACGGCCCAAGACTTCATCAGGCGGAAGTCCTTCTCTGCGAGCATCCCGCGAGTCTTCGCGGACAGCGGGACGTGGATGCTGACTACGTCGGAGTCTGAGAGCAGCCTCTGCAGCGGGAGGTATGCGACCCCCTGTTTCTCCTCCTCCTCTTCAGGGAGTCTTGCCACATCGTAGTAGGCTACGAGGGCCCCCATCGCCTTGGCCCTGGAAGCCACTTCTCTGCCGATTCTGCCGAGCCCTATGATTCCCCAGGTCTTGCCCTTGAGCTCGGCGGCCACGCTTTGGAGCTCGTCCTGCGCCCAGGTGCCCTGAAGTATCTTCCGGTGGGCGTATTCGACGTGCTTCAGCAACATCAGCGCGAGGGTCAGCGTGTGCTCCGCGACTGACACCGCGTTCGCGCCTCCGATGTTCGATACGGGTATCCCCTTCCTTCTGCAGGCGGCCAGGTCTATGTGCTCATACCCTGTCGAAGGCTGGGCAATCAGTTTCACCTTGTTCATCGATGCGACCATCTCTTCGGTAATCGGCACCTTGAACGTGTAATCCCCGATGATGATGTCGGTGTCCTCAAGCTCCTTCTTGAGACGTCCCATGTCGGGTTCGTTGATCGTCACGAAATCGGCCTCTAGGTGGTTCTTCTCGAGCTGTTCCGCAAAGAGCACCCTGATGAGGCCCTCGGGGAGCGGCGACAGAACGAGAACTTTCATTACGGGATCCAAGTCGGTTCACGGTCGATTTAGCTTTTCGCTGGGTAGGCGGAACTAGTGACTTAACTGGGACTGGGGGAAGGAAACCACGGCAAGGAAATGGGACTTTCTGGGACCATTCGAAAGTCAGTTGAGTAAGGCAAGCAACGAAGTTGACATCTGTGACATCCTCCCACGA
>Ga0181533_1001746_pt1 | contig 27149 bp, 30 predicted proteins | sample PEATcosm2014_Bin_45_FD_119772 | JGI IMG/M metagenome (GOLD analysis project Ga0181533, IMG submission 119772) | Peatland microbial communities from MTU Mesocosm Facility, Houghton, MI, USA - PEATcosm2014_Bin11_60_metaG | ecosystem: Environmental > Terrestrial > Soil > Wetlands > Peat | place...
CTGGCCCTGGCGTATTCACTGGGGGGAGAGAGGAACCGTGGTTATCTGTTGGTCAAGCTCGTCGCGCGTTCGGAGGAAGATCACGATACCCAAGGCACCGCCGCCGTTCAAACTATCGATATTTACGCCGCTGAAGCTGGGCGTTCATGAAATACTGTAGCGGCTGGTATCCTATTCTTCTATACTCCACCAAAACCGCCCGAAGGGGGCGCGGCCTTGAACCGTTAACCTAACGGATGTGTGTGTGTGCGCACCAGCTGACCCTCCAGGTGGACATTGACTTCAGAAGTCGAGAAGGGCTGCTCCAATTCATTGCTAGGGTTTGGCCTTTCCTGTTTCAATTCACCTGGCCCCACTTTGGTCGGCTTCAAGTCGAAGATGTTCGCGTCTCAAGGACCGGCCACTGCTACCATGTCGAAATTGGGGTCCGGAACGAGATTGAGCCCCTCCAATTGATTCTATTGCAGGCCATGTTTGGCAGTGATGTTCGTCGTGAAAACCATAACCTAGAACGTCTTACTTGCACGCAGATGAGGCCATGGGACGTCATGTACAATTGGAAGTTCAAGTACTACTGGAAATTCAGAGGCCACAGAATAAACGAATATCGAACCCTAAGCCGAGAACGTAACCTCGTTGGGCTGTCCAAGCAAATTAGACGACTCATCAAAGGATTCCAGAAAGGTTCTGTGGAGACCGGGAGGTGAAAGATCAAATGTGTGACCTTGATCCAAGAACTGGATATTCCGATTTCAGTTCCTGCTCTATATTCAGATCGGCGCTCGACGAACTCATTAAACACTCAGATGAAATGAATCACGAACCACTAAACCCAAACGATGTACTCGAAGAGGCGATAACCACCCTTCAAAACAAAATCAAAGCAAACACCCTGAAGCCTAAGATAGAGGCGTTGAAACGTCGCCACGCCGAAGAATTGAAGCCTCTCGAAGACGAAAGGAATAGGCTAGAATGGACACTAGAAGAATTGGCAGAAAACACGGAATAAAACAATCATCCTCACCTTTTTCATCTCTAATTTTGATTGGAAAAAGTACGCTTCACTATTCGCGGAGACGCGCCAAGGAACGATTGACTCTACTGGTCCCTTCAACAACCCGAAATAGACTGACAGCAAGTCTTCATTAGATTCTCAATGCATTGAGTTGGTCTCATGTCCATCAGTGTAAGTGAGTCTGCGATTGATCTTGACTCAATCCTAGCGAAGTTGGGCTATAGTGGCTCCCAAATCAACGAGACTATGCAATCGGATGTACTGCTGCTTCCTGATGATGTTGAATCACCCGAGTCGAATTTTACTGACAAATCAGTAGAAGTGAAAAATGCGATCCAACAGAAACTACGAATTGCAATCCTAACAAAACAAAATGCAAAGTCTCACTATCACGCCGAACGCGCAGCTGACATTGTGCTGCCTACCTTGGTCTTCCTAGGCTGGCAGGCATTTGATGTCGGCAAAGGCATTCTGGCAAGTCTGATTTACGATATGTATATTCAGTATCGCTATAGAAGTCGCGTGCCGAGTACTAAGGTGAAATGCATTATAATTGATAAGAAGGAACACATCCGAAAGGAGCTAGAGGCAGAAGGACCTGCCGATGGAGTCGTCAAGGTTCTCCGCGAATTCAAGCACGAGAAATAGATTTGCCTAAAGCATCATCTCTCAACCCAGTCAAGCCTCGAACAATCGCTAGACTCTTGCCAATTCAAACGCGCACTCTTAGTGATGCATTATCCAACGCCGAGAATGGGCATCACAATAAGGCCGCTAGATTGTTCGCGGCCCTAGCAAAAGAAATGGAACCCTATGAGTCGGATGTTTCAATCGATTCGGCATCGATGAGAGCGAACGCATCGATTATGATCGCAGAGATAGACATAGATCGAAACAGAGACGCTTCGGAGAAGCACTTCATTGAAGCAGTAAAGTTTCTTGACAAAGCTCTGGAACAGGATCATTACTGGGCAGACTACCTTCTGTTAAAGGAGAGGATCACAAAGTTTCTGCACACCGAATTTGGATGCAAAATTCTTCGACGAAGTGGAACTTGGGAGATCCATTGCATCGATGTGTCGAACGCTCTTCACATACCAGGGATAAGCCGGAGTGAGAAGTTTGACCTCGAATGTTCGATTTGCGGCAAAGACCCTCTGTTTTGCACCCACATTCCCGGACAAATTTACGATGGACGATTAGCTCTCGGAGTGGTCAAGAACCTAGAGTTTGTCCACCTTGCATTGACAGATTTACCTGAAGAAAGGAATGTTGGAATATATCCTAGACCATTGGCTGACGCCGACATCAAAGAATTCTTCCCTGAGGGTAAAGCGAGAGAAATCCTCTCGAAAGGAGAAATGAGGTGCAAAGATTTGGTCAGGGTAGTTCGTCAGAAGGATCTTGGCGGAGGGAATTTTGTTCCGCCTCGGCGTCATTGACGTCCCTATTCCGTGTGTGTGCGCACCATGAGACCCACACACACTAAAACGGACGGCTGGGTATGCAAGGTCGCCACAAGAAGCGTTAAGCATATTCTTTCAGTGTAAGCAAGTAAGTTCTTCTAGGAGACGCTATGGATCGATCGGGAGAGGTTTAGACGATTGCGGGAAGAATGTACCGGTGGAAAGATGTCGATCCTCAAGAAGTTTGAACTGACAATCCTTCTTATCTGTTTCCTATCAACCCTTTCGGTTATCGCGGTTCACGGTCAGCAACCGACGATCGTTTACGTAAGTCCCACCGGCAGCGACGCCAAAGGTAACGGTTCGTCAACAAATCCCTACGCAACCATTAGCCACGCAGTAGGCGTCGCCCCAGCTGGCGCAATCCTCATGATCGCTCCTGGGACCTATACCGAATCCGTGACAATAGCCAAACCGCTGACTCTGGAATCAGAAAGCTCACAACCGACAAACACGATCATCAATGCTTCCGGTGAGCTCAATGGCGTCGCGGTCATAGGCGCGAATGCGAATGGAACGACGATCGAAGGCCTCACAGTTGAAAACGCCAACGCCGAAGGAATATACGTCCAGGACGCATCGCACGTGACGGTTCAGTACGACTACGCGCTCAACAACGTCCTCAACGCGAGTCAGGTTTGCCCTATCAACGTCCTCCCCACTACTCCGCCGTGTGTCCTGGAGGACAAGGCGATAGAGCTCGTCGGAACTTCACAGTCAACCGTTGTCGGCAACACAGTTGTCGGAACTGTCGGCGATGGGGGAATCGGACTCAGCGATGACGGACCACTCGATCCGGGAATAGTCGAAAACGTGTTCCATCCTGCTACGCCAGGCGAAAACAACCCATCCACCCACAACTTGGTCGCCGACAACACGGTCATCAACAACGTTGGAGGCTGTGGAATTGTGGTTTCTGCCTATGATCCGGGTCAGGAGGTGCTGGACAATGTGATCTTTAACAACATTGTCTCAGGCAACGCCGAAGGAGTTGTCGTGGCGACGCCCATACCAGGGACATCCGCGATCAACAACACCGTGAAGGATAACACGATCGTAAACAGCGCAACCGAAGGCGTCGACATCGATGGCAGCTCACCGAATACAACGGTGGCGGGTAACAGCGTCATAGGAAACGTCTTAAGCGGCAACGGACCGGACTACGACTTTCCCCAGCCAGCTCCGACAGCAATAGCTGTGCTATCACCCACCAACGATCCAGTGACGGGTACTCTCGTCATGGGAAATACTATCCAGAATGAAGTCTACGGGATCGGAGTGTTCAACGCTTCAAAGAGCACGATCATGGGAAACACCGCAAGCTCATCCGTGAAGATCCAGTTGTTCGGCGCAGTCGAGAACCAGACGGCAGTAAGCACGTTGAGCGACCAGATAAGCACAGTACAAGCTTCCCAAAGCGCTCTTCAGAACTCACTCGCCGGCCTTCAGAATCAGACGAGCAACGCCATTTACCTCGGGTATGCGGCGATAGCCATATCAGTAGTGCTGGGCGGAATAGCCATAGCTATTTCGAGAAGGAAGCCCTCACCTCCGACTACACGGTGAAGCGCTTCCGGTTTTCATTGCAGCTCCGCGCTCCGCTTGGCCAGTTGTCGTTTCCGTCAACACAGTAACCCGGCGTTGTAGCCTTCGGTTTTAGTGTGTGTGTGCGCACCAGCTGACCCACACACACGAAAAGTCATATCTCCGTTGCTGCTGCGAGTGAGAAAGTAACATACAGCAACTGTTAGAAGTACAGGATATATGAGCTGGCCAAAGAGCAAGGACTTGGTGCCAAGATCGACTTGAGTTAGCGCATGATCCTGACCTAGCCGCAATCTAACAAAGGTGCTTGAGGATGAGCAAAAAGAAGGCTTTGATGGAAATAGACAAAACGAAACCTGCGCTTCCACTCGCTTCTAGTTACGATGATGAGCTAGCCCTAATCTGGGGGAAGAAGTGGGGTGCACAGAGCGAGATCGGAAAACTCAGAGAAGTACTGGTTCAGAGACCTGGACCTGAGATAGCCCCCAAGAAGAACTTGCGATGGCACGGCATAACCAAGAAGATTTACCCAGAGAAAGCTGGCAAGCAACACGATAATTTTGTCGAGATTCTAAGAAAGGAGAGAATAGTAGTTCATGACATGAAAGCCCCACCAGGCGTTGCAGGTCTATACGCTCAACTGCAAGGAATCTGGGGAACGAGGGACTACGGTTTCGTTGTTAACGGAGGAGCAATAGTAAACCGCACTTCATTACCCTGGGACAGAGGGGCAGAATATTGGTGGGCTAAGAGTGTCATGGAATTGGGATGTCCCATCTTGTATACCGTACATGGTCGGGGTACGATCGAAGGAGGAAATGTGATCTGGCTTGACCCGACTCACGTATGCATAGGCAAAAGCATTAGGACGAATCAAGAGGGCATAGACCAGGTATCGAGTGTACTCAGGTCGGTAGGCATCGAAGATATCGTCACAGTGCCTCTACCGGGCTGGATTGAGAATATTAATTGGCCTGCGGGAGGATTCGCGCACTTAGACTGCGTCTTTGGCTATGTTGACTCGGGGCTCGCCATGGTCTACCCTGCCGGAGTGCCGTTCGACTTCTTGGAATACCTAAGACGACGGCGAATCAACATAATAGAAGTAGAGCCGGTAGAAGCAAAGGACTACGCCTGCAATACCTTTGCCCTTGAACCTGGAAAGGTCATGATGCTTGAAGGATTTGGTAAATCGCAGAAGATGCTAGAAAGAGAGGGCGTAGATGTCATAACAGTCGATATGAGTGAGTTCATAAAAAGCGGGGGAGGTCCGCATTGCGCTACAGCGCCGCTTATTCGAGATGCCGGACCGAAGCTGTAGCTTCAATTAGAAAATTCACAAGGAAAGCGAGTTTACGAGATAGCCTCATATCCGAATTCAATTACTGAAAAACAGGTTGCTAATACGATCGCTAGGTTAGCGCTCAAAGAAAGATTGGTTGAGCATTGTCGATTCGCTCTCTTAATGCAATATGACGCCTTTCTCGGGTTCGATTCGGGCCAGTTGTGGCCTATGATAAAAATAGGAACGGCTCCGAGTTACTATTTTGGAGCCGGGGATGGGATACGTAATAGTAACTCGGTTCCTTTCATGCGCTAGTAATACCGGCACGGATGTTTTACTCATTACGAGAATCTTGTTCATACGCTAATTATTCACAGGTAACGCTTATGAGTCTTGTGCTACCGATTAGCACGGGCGTAGGATGTGATAGGTCATAAGAACCCGACTGTTAACCGAACATGAACGCAAACTCATCCGCAGATATCTAGACGCAGACGGAGACAGAACACCCACAGTTAGGAGCATCGCCCGTTACGCTAGGCAAATGAATCCCGAAGAGGTCTACAGAGATCTCGACCTGATCAAACGGTTCAAGGAATCATACGACAGAAGGCGCAAGTAGCAAATTCAATTTTCGATAATCGCCAATTGGCCGTATAAGAAATTGTGATAAAATTAGAATGCAATTTCACACTTTGCAACGTGGTTTTGCTGAGTAGTAGGTGGTTTGCCCCGAGTTCAAATTCCGCCGCCCGCACCAGCTGACCCACACACACACGAACGAATGCTCGCTTCGCTCGCAGAAGTCGCCTCTTGTTGCAACGTCATGCACATGCTGATCTAAACGAAAAACGCTGCCAGAGCAATGAAACCAGACGCCACGACAAACGCCAAACTGACCCAGTAAGCAGCACTCCACCCCAACCCAGACGATAAATTCCCCATAAGCCGTTTCTTCCTCGCTATCAACCCAACCATTACACCTGGTCCAAGGAGAATAAACACGAACAGAACCATCATATCAATTGCTAGATGGAACAAGTCCGGGAAGAGCATGGGAACAACAAGAGCTGGAAGAGATTCAATTAGATAAATCCAGAAAAACTTCTGCCTACCCCAAACTATACCCCCTAGGGAGGGGGTATTTTCTCTGAATGAGATGATGACGGTTCAAATTGCGACGCCCGCTCCATTGCTTGTTAGCGTATGCCATTTTCGGTTCACTCGAGTAAAATCACCTTATCGTTCTTGTTGTGAGTTTGCACATACATCACTTAGGCACTCCAGAAGGGCCGAAGTAGATGTTAATTACCGCATTACCTTCGTCAACCGATACATGATCCGAATTGAGCGCTAACAAGTCTCCGAAGGGGATCAACAGAAGATCATTCATCAAGGTACTAGCGGCTGCTGGAATTGGCCTTGTGGAAGGTATAGGCTTGGCAGAGTTTGTCATTCCGCCAATGGCTACTCCCAGAACCCTCACCACTACTGTCACTTCGACGCTAACAGCAACCGGATCATTTCCTGGGTCCCAGACTGCGCTGGACGGAGCTGCCATTCCCAAGTACGTGGATCCGGTTCCCACTTTCGTCGGAGCCAGAGTTGACGCGTCCAAAAACAGAGACCTGGTCGTTAACAACCTTGAGTTTCAGCAGAAGATCCTTCCTGAAAACTTCTACAGCGGTCTAGGCGAACCCTACAATCAGGGCACATACGTGTGGGGTTACGCGGTGAATGACGGACAGAAAACTTTCGGTCCACTCTACCCTGCTTTCACCATAGAAGCCAAACGTCACACACCTTCGCAAGTGACATACGTCAACAGTCTAACTAACACGTACCTTCAGCAGCACCTTACTGTGGACCAAACAGTCCACTGGGCGAACCCTCTTGGTCTCGCCATGGACAGTCCAGCGGCCATGAAGAGATACGCTGGACCGATTCCCGTAGTGACACACCTTCACGGCGCCGAAGTCCCCTCGACATCGGACGGAGGACCTGACGCATGGTTCACACCAGCATACGCAATAAAAGGACCTGCTTGGTCCGGTGGAGTGACGCAAAACTACACGTATCCAAACGAGCAGGAAGCCACTACGCTATTCTTCCACGACCATGCCCTAGGCGCTACACGCCTTAACCTCTACGCAGGCTTGCTCGGATTCTACTTCATCAGGGACGAATACGATACAGGAATCCCTAGCACAGGACTCAAATTGCCCGCTGGACCGTATGAGATCGAATTAGCCATCCAAGATAAGATGTTTGACGAAAACGGTCAACTACTTTTTCCGGATGGTACTGGAGCAAATGCAGATGGCTCGATACCAGCAGGGTTCAACGGATCGCCACCAAATCCAGGTACTCATCCTTTCTGGATACCAGAATTCTTTGGAGACGTTGTAGTGGTGAACGGGAAATCATGGCCTTACTTGAATGTCGAGCCGCGGAGATACCGTTTCCGTATTGTAGACGGAGCGAACGCGCGGTTCTTCAACCTCACAATCCCTGGAGTGAGAACTTGGGTGATCGGTACTGACGGGGGGCTTCTGGACAGGCCAGTACCGGTGGATAACATCTTTCTGGCACCGGGAGAACGGGCAGATGTTATTGTTGATTTCAGCTCTGCTGCTGGACAATCGATAATCATGACAAACGATGCTCCTGGCCCATTCCCAAATGGAGGTGGAGATCCTCCTAACTTCAAAGTGACAGTGGGGCAGATCATGAAATTCATCGTGGGCACAACAGTCACTGGAGAAAGTGATACTAGCTTCGATCCCTCAGCTTCCGGGGCCACGCTCCGCGGAGGTAGCCAGCAATCCCCATCCATGGTTAGATTAGCTGATGGCAATGGGGGAATTACTTCAGGAGTGAACATCGACAAATACAGGATGTTGACTTTGAACGAACTTCCGCTTCACACACTTCTGAACAACACCCTTTGGGCAGGCATGAGACCGCCAGCTGGCACGCCAATACCGGGCTTCGTCCAGGTCGGACCCAATTATCTTTCGGAACTTCCAGAGGTAGGCGCTACTGAAAGTTGGGACATCGTGAACCTGACCGGGATGGCGCATCCTATACACTTACACCTGATTCAATTCCAATTGATGAATCGCCAGAATTGCAACCTTGCTGGATACATCAATCTCTACAACTCGTCGTTCCCAGGAGGCAAATACATCGCCGACTATGGTCCACCACTAGACTATAACGAACCAAATGCTGCCGGAGCGTTTGGAGGAAACCCGGACGTAACTCCATTCTTGCAGGACGCACCAGAACCCCCGCAACCGTGGGAAGTTGGCTGGAAGGACACCTTCAAGATGCTCCCCGGGCAAGTCACTCGCATCATAGTTCGCTGGGCACCACAGGACGTGACTGTTAACGCAGCTTCGGCTGGTCACAACAAATACTCCTTCGACCCAACTGTGGGGCCAGGCTACGTTTGGCATTGTCACATAGTTGACCACGAAGACAACGAGATGATGCGCCCCTACAAAGTTCAACCCTAGATAACAACACTACATCAGCTATACTTCATCGTCGTCGTTTTCACTATCGTTTCGACAATCTATAGAGAGTTGAAATGTCAGACTTGGTATGCGACTAATCAGGCTTAGGATTGAGTGACCAGATGGGAGTGCGGGACAGTTCTACATCGGATAGGTTGCGGACGTTTACCCGTTCTTTTGGTCCTGCTTGGGTGGTTATGATTGCTGATGTGGATGCGGCTGCTAAAACCTAGCTCTTAACTTAAGCTAAGTTCCATCAGCTCAGTTCCACGAACGGTTAGTAGTAAGGTACTTGAGGTGCTGCGACACTCAGCCAGCTAGAATCATTATCCGTGAACCCTTGCACGAAGAAGCAATACAGTGTGCGCGCGAAGACTGCTCATTAATACCATCATTGAATTTGTAACGTGAGCTTAAAGCTGGGGGGCAACTCATCCAGCATTCAAGTTCTGATAATTATGGCAAGCCCCAAGCTTTTGGATATGTTGAACCAGGCTATCGCTAGAGAACTCCAGGTTTCAATTCAGTACATGTGGCAACATGTACAATGGAAGGGTGTTAATCATTACACGGTCAGCGAAGGCTTCAAGGAGATAGCGATTGATGAAATGAAGCATGCGGAGAAGATCGCTGAGAGACTCTGGTATTTGGGAGATAAACCTACTACTAAACCTAACCCGATCTTCGTTGGCAACACACTCGAGGAAATGATTGATTTCGATGTCAAAGCAGAGCTGGAGGCAATCAACATGTACAAGGAGATTATGCAACTAGCTGAGAAGGAAGGCGACGTAGCCACAAGGGAGATCTTTGAAGAAATAGAAGAGAAAGAAGAACAACATCACGACTTCTTCACAAGCCTCCTCGAAAAATGACTCGAACACACCTTTTCGTTTATTTCCACAGGAGCCTGTTGGCAAGCCGGTGAAAACTTTTGGATAATAGTCTGAAGGATCACCACGACGCATACGGACAGCTTCTGCTCGACTGCTTCAAAAACGACGCGGCAGAGAAGTTGTAGAGCACGAAGATGGTCTAATCGACCCATCGGAAACGTTAGTGATGAGATCTCTTGATAGGATGAGTCTACTCGTTGTATCTGCTCAGTTCTCTTGCGCGATCCAAGTCCTTGAGATGGTTTAGCTCTTTGGCTCTCTGGAGGACCTTGATGATTCTTTCAACTTCTTTTGTGCTTCTTCCAACATCCAGCGGGTAGGTAGCGCTGAACCTCAAGATTCCATCTGGGTCTATTACGAAAACCCCTCGGTATGTGACTCCTCTAGTTTTGTGCAGTATGTCGTATTCCTCCGCCAACTTCTTGTCAACATCAGCTATGAGTGGATAGTCTATGTTCACTCCAGTCTTGTCCTTCACCTCTGTGATCCATTTTCGATGAGACTCGGTTGAGTCAACGCTCCATCCGATGAATTGAACTCCTAGCTCATCAAACCTAGGTTTGTTCCTTGCGAAACCGGTAATGTCCGCCTCGCATATGGGGGTGAAATCTGCAGGATAGGCGAACAGGACCACCCATCTCCCGCGAAAATCCGAAAGCGAGATCTTTCCTTTGTTTGTGTCTGCCGCGAAGTCTGGTGCTGGCTCGTCAAGTTTTGGCATAGCCTGATCATAACAGAAAGAGCTATTAAAAAACGAGTGACGTGTTCGTCTTGCGAATCTAGTCTGAAGAGGTGAGTATGTTTGGTATCATTCAAGAAGGGCGACGTTTACGTTTGCGACCATCCGGAATGTCATATTGAAGTCGCCGTCACTAAGGGTTGCACGGAGGACGAGTGCCCAAACTGTGGACCCCTAATGTGTTGCGAGAAGCCCATGATCAAGAAGTAAGCAAACAACCAACGCCCTCGAAATCTACAGATTTTCCCACATTTTCATTTCCACTCGTGAACCCTGAAGCAAGCTAAACCCCCCTAACAATTATACCAAACGAATTGTCACACCCATACCTACCAAACGAAGAGTACGCGTTACCCCGCAAAAGGTAACGTCAAGTTCTCGGTTGTTTTCGTTTCTGGTTTCGGCTGTCAAAATTCGGTTGCTGAGGCAACAAGTGTAAGAGCCGAACTAAGATAAGCGACAGGGGGCTGAATGCTTGAGTAAATTAGCAAATTTGGGTACGATCTCAGCCTTTCTAGGCTTACTTCTTCTAATTGCCCTACCAATAGGCAGCTTGGGGCTATACAGTTCTTCGCTGTTCCTTCTCTTAGGCTCCATCCTTGGCCTAGCGTACACACTTCGACCCAAACTAAAACTGAGACTTGAAGATATGGCACTGATTGTGCTTCTAGAATTCCTTGCGTTTGTCGCGAGCTTTCTGAAATACTTCAAGACGATTGTTCAGAGCGAGATATTTTCTCTCATGCTCTTCGTATTCATACCATTCGTGCTAATGCTAAGTATGCTAGCTCTTGATGCATATCGAAATAGAGAGTGATTTTGCCTTTTTAGACCACGGATTAAAATGGGTATTCACGGTTTCCTTTCTGGTTTCTGCATCTATGGTTCCATCGTTGTTTTTTCCCTTGTGGCGACAATAGTGCTTTCTTTCCTAGTCGTGCACTGGTCGAGTATGAGTCTAATGCAAAGAGGATGGGGCCTCATGATTCCAGTGACAGGGTATGGTCTAACGCTATGTTTTCTTCGTCGAATGAATTCCCTCATTTGATTAGTACGGCTATTTCTTCATCCAGTATTGAGGTAAGGCAAACACCCAATAGGTTTTGTTTTCGTATGCTGACTAGAACTTCTTGTAGCGGTTTCGCGGTCATTGCTGTACCCAACTCATCGGTGTAATAGAGTTCTATCGAACCATTATCTTTCCTTTCCATCCAATAGAGGTTATGAGCTATCGAGTTTCTCAAGCGAACATCGGTTTCAGATACCAATTTGGGACCAAAATTCGGGCATTCCTTCCCTAGAACATCAGTGAGTTGCCCAAATGTCATCTTCGACCAGAAGGGCGTGTTGGGAATGACAATGAGCGTTAGGTTCTTCGTGAAAAGGTCCGTGCTTTCTAGAAAGAGAAAGAAAAGCTCGTACATCCAGAAAGTGCTCACATTCGCTTTTGTAAAGCCGATGTTTAGACCAAGGAAAAACTTCTCGCTCTCTTGTGCTTTAGCGGTAAAGACCGTTGTAAGCATGTTCGTCAAGAGAAGATGTTCATTTATTCGACCTGATATGAAAAGCATTTGAGCGAACGATGCTTTGTCAAGGATAATGTCTTTCTTTGTCCGAATAAACCCTTTATTGTCTAACTCCTGAATCAATCCCTTCAGAATTACTTCAGCCTTTGCCCAGTACTTCTTCTCTTCTTCGGTTAGACCAGTGGGTAGCAAGATTATTTCCTCACTGTAACTACTTTCCTTCCTTGAGTGCAAGTTGGCGCAGAATCTTCAAGTCGTTTTCGCAACCGTCTATGATTGCTTTCAACCCCATCTTTCTAATGTGGAACAGTAGAGCCGTGTAGCCTTTCAGCCGTTCACCTTTCAGGTATGCTACTCGTAATCCAGTAAATCAAACCCTTATTAGCACACCGCGTTGAGATCATCCCACTTACATGAATCTACGAATCCTTGTCGTCAGCCTTTTGATTACTGCACTATGCCTCTCATTCCTGTCCATCCCAAATGGGAACAGTCAACAATTAGAAACAACGACGACAATGACCATAGAACATCCCGCTTCAGGCCAGTGTACAGTGCGTTCGCTAGCTTTCTCGGCAGTAAAGGGCGATGAAGTTGCGGGAACTTATGGGTCAGATACGCAGATCAATTTCTATATTCTCACACAAGATCAACTTAATTCGATCCAAAACTGTCGTCTTCCAGAAACCGCTCGACCCCTTTACGTTGAAGAAAACGCAGTGGGCTATGGCAATCGGTATCGCTCTCTCTCTTTCCCAGCCAACGCAACCTATTATTTCGTTTTCATATTTGTCGGTGGCCCTACTAGCCCGGCATCTGGTTATTCAACTGTTGAACTTAGTTTTCCAGCATCTACAATTTTGATCAACGGCATAACAAGTGCGTCAAGTTCAACAAGTGCAACAAGCTCCAGCACGACTGAAACCACCATCGTTCTTCCCACGTCCATGGCATCGAGTTCTTTGGCTTCACAGGCTGGATCGGTAGGTACATCCGGTAACTTCGGTATTGTAGGGGCAATTGGCCTGGTTGTCATCATCGCGATGGTAGCGTCAGTCGTTCTTCTTCGGAGGAGAAAGAGAACATTATTGAAAAATGCGGTTACAGCCATAGTGGAGAAACCTCCCCAAAGCGCAGAGATAGCAGAGCCACCCCCACAATCCCCTTTTAGTAATAGACTTTCGACCGCGTATGGCGATTTGGACAACCTCTTGGTGGGAGGTTTACCAATAGGTTACGCAGTCCTTCTGATCTCCCCGCCCTGCGACGAAAGGGACCTCCTGCTGCGTAAGATCATCGGCTCCGCTCTCTCTGCCGGAATGCCGACCCTTTATTTGTCGAACGATCCCAGCAGAACTCAAGGCTTAGTTAGGACGTATCCGAAAGATTTCTTTGCCCTCAATCCACAGGCCGATAAGGTATTGTCCCCGCCCGCAAACTTGTACAAGATCCCAGGCATTGACAACCTAAGCGACGTCAATATAGCATTTACAAAGATTATGGAGGAGCACGTAAACCACGGGGCGAGCAACAGATTACTCATATTCGATCTTCTCACGGACATACTTCTCCTTCATAAGGGAGTGGCAACCAGAAAATGGTTTTCTGACTTTCTTGGTAGACGCAACGCCGAAGGCTTTACGGTGCTGGCTTTTCTCAACCCCCTCGTAGCTTCCAAGCAGGAGACTCAGACGGTTATCGACTTGTTCGATGGAGTTATCGAAATCTACGAGAAAGAACTTAGAGAGAGATCGAGACGATTTCTGGTAATCAAGAAAATGTACGGGCAAGAATATTCCGAGTCAGAGTTGATGTTGGACAAAGACAAACTCTTCTAGCATCCAATCTCTACTCACACACACAGAACACGGTAACGTGAAGTTGTCGGTTGATAAGAGCCGCTGTGAAAAGTCGGTTGATATTAGAGTATGTCAGAGCAACAAACCTCAATTGTGAAATCGAGATTCACACTCTCTCACCAGCGATTCAAGTTTCGTCACACATTCCGCGCAAACACTAACCACATCTTTGTCGGGTAATTCGACAAAGTACCAGAGCCATTCCACCGTCGTTTGCGTCTGGGCCTTAGGCTGTGGAGGAGGTTGCGCTGGAACTGACTCGCTTTTCTCTACAGTTCCATTCGCACGCTTGATGACAAGAGAAAAACCATCATCGATTGCCACAGCTGACTCATTCATGCTTACCTTAACGAGAGCACGCGGACGAACTGGTTCCTGTTTAACGGTTATGTTTCGTTTATCTTTTAAGAGCTTCATCAAATCGTCACTCTTTATTCTCATCTGTGTGTTCCTCATCTGCTCTAGAAAGTACTTGGCCTCAAGAAGCTTCTGTCTCGTATCTGTCGTGTTCTGCATGAGCCATACCTAACCTCTAATCTGACAGCCACCATATGGACTCATGTTACCTATCTGCGTCCCGATCTGTAACACCTTTAGGTGTTAGGCACACGCTCATCTTGACCTAATTTGTTCAACTAGCCGATTGTATTCTGCCTCTACCTCGCTAAACCAAGAAACTACCTCGGCATCAACCCATAATTCGGTGCGATAAACTCCCGCGTGGGCTCTTACGATTTTAGCTTCAAGTCTTTGCCAACCGTGCATGATGGTGTCATTCTCTTGTTGAAGTCCTTCTTGAGTAGCTTCGCAAGTTTCGGTAGGAGGTAGAGGTACTTGATTTGTCGAACAAGCGTTAGGCCCTCGGCTTGGAGGTCCCACACAAACTGGATGATCTTCTTGCGGTTGTAATCGGAGAGGTCCTTGTCTTTCTTCACGGCCTTGAGGGCGCGAGCGTATCTTGCTTTTGCGCCGTGGACGTCGATTCGTTCTCTCAATCCGATGTAGCACTTCTTTCGGGTTCAATTCCGGCCCGTTCGGGCCTACCATAAAAATAGGAACGGCTCCGAGTTACTATTTTGGAGCCGGGGATGGGATTCGAACCCACCTCAGCGATAGTAGGCTTCTATACTGCGGGTTGCGGCAAGCGTATTCTTCTGCAGCCCGCCGCCTGAACCGTTCGGCATTCAGTGACCCCAGGACGAAATCCAAAGGTCAACCCCGGCACTAGCCCCGGCGAGCGAACCGTTGCGGCTGTAGCTCTAATAAACCTGCACATGCACTTCCTAGGAATCCTAAGGTGGCGCATATGGAGGCGGAGGATCGACCAGATAGTTTGTTCTTCAAGCTCTGTTCTGACCACCTCTCCATTGAAGCAATACCGAGGAGGGCGATTCGGGTTGACATTGCCAACTTGAAAGATCGAGCGATATCGGGACTCGAGCTTATGCTATGGACACCACATTTTGTCGTCCTAAGAAACCTCGAGGGGCAGGAAATAACTCTGAGAAGGGATGGGAGGATGATAATAAGAAAAGCTGAATCGGAGCCGGCTGCAAAGCGTGCAGCGGCCGAAGTTATGAGCGCGGTCTTCGTGGTTTCGAAGAACTAGAGTCGAACGTTGAGGATTCGCGCTTCTTCTAGATCTCTCTTCACCATGGCGTCGACATCTAGAGCTGTTTCAACCTCTTTTAATCGATTCCGTCTCGCCGACGTGCTCGGGTTATCTGTTGGTACTCCGCATGTCGCGACGCCGGGCCGAATTGAAATCTGGTAGGTTCCTATCTTCTTCGCATATTGTTCAATCTTCAGCTTGTTCATTCCAACCAGCGGCCTTAGGACATGGACCTTGTTCAGCACGCTGTCTGCAGTGACGATATTCTGCAGGGTTTGGCTGGCCTTCTGGCCGAGAGCGTCACCGGTCACAATCGCTTGACATCCTTGCCGCAAGGCAATCTCCTCGGCAACTCTGAACATAATTCGCCTTGAGAGTATGCACGCGTATTTCGTCGGGCAGTTTGATAGAATTTCTTTTAGGTCAGGCGAATGAGTCACGACATAAATCCGGGCATCTTCGATTCCAGCTGCATGGCATACGGTTCTTATGGAGTCTAAAGCTATGCTCTCGGCTGCTTGGTCACAAAGCGGATAACTGTCGAAGTAGGCGAAGACTGGTTCCACACCTTTCCGTATAAGCAGCCATGCTGCTACCGGAGAATCTATTCCACCCGAGACGAGGAAGAGTGCTCTTCCAGCGAGTCTGGGTTGAGGCTCCTGGTTGGAGATGCTGGTAACTTCAAGGACCATACCGTAATCAGCCCATAGTGACTATGTCGAAGATTTTGCGTGAGATCTCGAGTGCTTCAGCCTCGTCCTTCACATTCTTGATGAGCATTCTTCCTTTCCTAAATAGGCTTACTTCATGATCCATGTAATCGAAGACAAGAACCATTGGTGTAGTCAAAAGTAGGGCGTGTTTTCGGCCGATTAAAGTTGCAATCTTCGGCAAATCTAGGGACAGCGGTGCTTCTGGGTTTACGTTCGCTGTGTTTGAGCCGCATAGCCAAGCCAATTTTGATGGATATGCAGCCATGCTTGGCGTTTTGATTTGGCAGACATTGCAGTCCGTCCTAACCCTCAATTCAATCGTTCGATATTCAGATTGTGCAAAATCGAATACCATTAGCTTGCCTTTAGATTGTGGTTCAATTTCGGCGAGGACCTTTATCGCTTCCATGGCTTGAATCGCTCCAATTATTCCCGTCGTCGCACCCAACACCCCTCTCGTGTCACATGTTGGTAAGTCGGTGTCAACGAGGTCGGGAAGGAAGCATTCTAAGCATGGAGTTTCAGGCACTTTCAAAGTGGCCACGTTCCCTTCCATTCCAATCGCGCCACCGAAGATCAGCGGAATCTGCTTTTCGGCACAGAACCTGTTTATCGCATACCTGGTCTGCATATTGTCAAGGCCGTCGACAACGCAGTCAGAGCCGGTGAGGGCAGACGAAACGTTCTCTGCGCGAATGTTCTCTGGAATCGGATTGACCTTTACTTCGGGGTTGATTTGTTGGATCCTGCGGGCCGCAGCTTCCACCTTTGGGTATCGGAGGTCCGACATCGAGTAGAGAACCTGTCTGTGAAGATTATTCATTTCCACCGTGTCTTGGTCTACAAGAGTTAGTTTCCCGACGCCCGCGAGGGCTAGGTAAAGGGCAGACACGCTTCCCAGACCGCCCAATCCAATGACCGCTACGTCCGCGGTTCTCAATTTCTCTTGTCCGCGAGAACCAAGCTCAGAGAGGATAACCTGTCTACTATAGAACCCGGCTGCATCAAATGCGGCTGACATAGAGTGTTCGAGGTTAGAATAGATGTGGCAGGCTTTCAGGCTATGGGCCAGGTTATGAGTAGAAAGGAAAACCGAGTTTGGCCATCCGATATCTCAGGTATTGCCACGCCAACTTTGCCTGCACATCGCGGTAGCGCATGGTTCCCTCCAACAAACCGACCATGCACTCCTGCACTCTCTTCTCCGAGAAGAAGAACCGCGCAACACGGTCCATATCATACTGTTCCAGGTAGCTGAAGCAAGCTACCCGGTATGCAACGTCGAAGTCCGCTCCAAATTCCTCATGGCACCTTCTTGCGTAACTCGCAAGAAACTTCCGATCAAACCTGTCGGAGCGAGAGGCCTCTTGGGCAACTTCGACGGCTATCTGTCCGCCCAGGATGGCGAAATATATGCCTTCACCCAGTAATGGCTCTGCAAAGCCCGCAGAGTCACCTGCAAGAAGAGTCCTGTCGGCAGCAAGGGGGACGTGGGCGATGCCACCCAGAGGGATCAAGTGCGCTTTTGGTTTAGGTATGTCTCGTCCTTCCAATTCTGGAATTCCTTTCACGAAGTTGCGGAAGAGTTCTTGCGCATCTCGGAGCTTGCTTAACCTGCACCCGACTCCGACCGTCAAGTGGTCGTCTTTGGGAAATATCCAGCCGTAACCTGCTTGTGATACACCGAAGTAAATATCGAAATATTCCTGGTCCCCAATAAAGTCGAGTACGGCTTTTTGTCCAACTGTAACTTCAGCCTCAATTGCGTAATCAACCTGATGCGGATCCCAACTTTGGTACAAGTGACTGCTCCTTGCAGTTGGGCCTCCCATTCCGTCGGCGCCGATCACCATCCTTGCCCTGAAAGAGCCATTGGGAGTTCCAACCTCGTTGAAGGTAGGATGTGGTTCAACGCTTTGGGCTGGAGTTCGATCTCTAACCTCTGCTCCAGCCTCAGCTGCTTTCTCGTAAAGAAGACTGTCAAACTTCGAACGAGAAGTCATGTAGACAAGGGGGCGTGAGGTTTGAAATTTGAAGCAGCTTTGGCCGACATGAATTCTAATGGACCTAGGTGCGCATTCGATAATATCGTCGGGTAGTTGGAAGTCCAACAACTTCAACACTTTCGGGGTGACACCCCCACCGCAAAGCTTATCCCGGGGCATCTTCTCCTTCTCGAGCAGAAGCGTATTCAGCCCAAGTTGGGCTGCTTTTCGGGCGGCCGCCGACCCCGCGGGACCCGCACCAACAACGATCAGGTCGTACGTCTAGATCTCAACTGCCGAACTGTGTTCGCCAATCAAATTGACAAGCGCAATACAACGAACCTTCAGCAGCGTCCTACTGTTAAGGGAACTTGAGACCAAGAGAACCGTGTGGGCACGCGTCGATGCACTCCATGCACATAATGCATTCCGGATCGTTGAACTTCTCCCAGGGCAAGTCGAGTATGTTGATCTGCATAGGGCATTTGATCTCGCAATGTGGGCACTTGGTGCACTTTACAGGATCCCGTTTGATGCCCGTGAAGCTATACTTCTGAAAAACCGCCATTAACGCTCCAGTTGGGCAAACATATCGGCACCAAAACCTTGGAACCTTCCAGGCCGCCCCGAAGAAACCAATCAGAATCAGTATTCGCAGGGCGAGCAGAGGGGGAGTGGTAAGTAGCTCGCCCCAAACCTCTTGGATGGTCGGCGGTTTGGTTAGGAATGAGGCGAGGTTTTGACTGGCCATTCCGACTAGAGTAGGGATGGTGCCAAACAATGTTCCGTCAGGTGAAATTGCAATGAATGGCCCCGAGGCAAGAACGCCCAACGCCGCCTTGTAGGCGGCACCTCCGCCCAAGGCAAGCGCCAAAGCCAAAGTCCCACTGATCAATAACGTTCCGGCTAGAAGGAGATACTTCAGTCTCGTTGAACTCTTGTGCGTTCTAGGCGAAACAAAGTCCAACTTGCCCTTAAGAGTCGTAATAATATCTTGAATGAATCCAATAGGGCATATCCAACCGCAAAATGCACGACCGACCACTGCTCCGATGAGCAACACGGTCCCAAAAACAATCCATGGGAATTCAGGCTGGGATAACTCCAGCTGAATCAAATCCAGCGAGCTATACACGGTGGAGAAATGCGAATTCACACTAACTAGGATAGGGAGCCCAAACGGAATAGGCTGTACCCGCAGGTTTGGAAAGATCGCGGTCAAAAAGAGAGCATTTACCGCCACCAGGGCGATTAGTTGTACGATCATTCTGGGTAGAGTCCATTTGAATTTGAACCGCCTTAAATCCTCCTCCGGTTTCGCGGCGGGCTGCGTTGCTGGTTGCGTCTCTGCCAATCCCCATCACTCACGAGCTTAGAATCACATATGCGTGAAGTATGTCGGCGAGAGTTTTGAATTCGTTCAGGTAAAGGCCAATCATCACAGCCGTCAACCCGACCAATATCGTGAATGCGGCTGCTGTACGTTTCAAGGAGTCACTTCTCGTACCTTTAACAGGATTTTCGGTAGCGTTGAACCCAGCTCGTAATTATACCTTTCCAACCACCAACACCAAAAAACGAACTCGACAAAGAACGATTATACTGCTAGCATTTTTGTTGGATTCCGTGATTTTGTAGCAACCTTATTTCCGACATGGAGTTTCTACGCTTTCTCAGCCCGATCGGTGACTGACCGGCGCGGTGGTTGTTGGTAGTTCGGAGAGGAGCAATCAACTACTGTTCAAATCTTCGCCCACGATCCTTCGATGATCAATTACACCTTAACGTGATAACGGTTGACAACGGTGACTGGAAAGCAATCTCGCAGCGGCGCTTACCTCACGTAACTACCCTATTTAACCCACCTTACTTCGGGTAACGTCAAGTCCTCGGTTGCTGGACACATTTGCTCATCGTGTCAAAAATCGGTTGCTGGAAGCTATCGACGCGAAGTCTTTTGAGCCGTTAGCGAATATGGGAAGTGAGTCTCATGAGCAGCCTTCGCAGGCATCTGCCCGTCATAGTTCAGTTTCGGTTCAATCCTTCTCCACGAGAGTACACCGATCTGCTGCGACTAATTGTTTTGACATTTCTGGGCGGGGCGGTTGACGCCTTGGTGTTCGGGATTTATCTGCGCTATTACCCGCACAGAATCCATGAATACTTGGTTATGAAACCGACCATAGCTCCAACAGCGATTGGATTTGCAAGAGCAGTTATCGCTTCCCTCACCGTATTATTTTTGCCTCAATTCCTCACTGGTGTTTTTGCATACCGTAACTGGGACAGAAAACTGATTCCGCCAAATTACGTCCAGATTGTCGGCATTCTTCTAGTGCTAGTAGTAGGGCTTTCAACAAGATCGATTGGAATAGGTGGTGAATGGTTTGCAGTGGTAGCTGGGGCTGTTCTAATCGGCTGGCATCTCCCTCTCGGAATATTCCTTTTCGGATGTGCTGGATTTCCTGACGATATATTGAGATGCTCGTTTGTTGCCAACAGCAATCCACAACGAATTGAACGTATCCTGTTAATTGACCGATTCCGAGAGAAACTTCGACTGGATGTGAATATAGATAGAACTGAAAATGGAGTCGCTAGGTTGCGCACACAAAGAGGGCCGTCTTATCAAGTGTTCATAGAACTTGAACCTTGGATGAACGGACAAACCGTCATGAACTTCGCATTCGCCCAAGTGAGGGGATTTGAGTTTATACTAACTCATGGTCTTGAAGAACATCGTGTTTTAGTTACTTCTTACATAGAGAAGATTCTGCAATCGCCACAATACGCGATTGACATGACACCGTTAGAGCCGAATCGAGCCGAAGGTGTAGCTGATTACGCAAGGCATCAACTTCATGGCTGGTTGGATAAATTCAGTGCATACCCGCCTCAAGTGTCGTTCACGGTTTTCGTGACAATTGTTCTATATGTCTTGTCAGTTGGTTTGTTCTTCCTGAATTATCTTGATGAAGGAGTGGCAACTCTTACCATCGCGCTTTACTTTACTATTACTCTACTCTTTCGTAAGTCGGGAGGGGTGGCTTGATTTCTTGTTGAGTTCTGAATCAGAGTAAGCCACTTATTTTCACCCCGAACCTCTATGCCCGCCACTTCCGCAGGTGTTTTTCCTTTCAATGCCATGTGCGGGCGAACGTAGTTGTGGTAAATTTCCATGCCTTTCAATATGGGGCTGTCGGATTTCTCTAGGGTTCGCATCACTCGCTCTCTATCACGGATTTCTCCGTTCATCCGTTCCATTTTGTTATTGTGCACTGTTCCGTCCATGCGTATATCTCGGATGTGCTCTGTTCGATTCTCTAGTTTCTGTGTCCAGTATTCTTCCTTGTAGGCTTCGTGGAATTCGCCGCTCCGTCAGTGACAACGGTTCTTGGTTGCTTTCCTGCGATTTGTCTCGCTAGTTGGAAGAGCGGGCGAACATCAGCCATGAACTTGTTGTCATAACCATATTTCTGCAACAGTTTCTCATTTGTTTTCTTTCCAGCGTTCCTTCAATTCCTTATAGGAGATACCTGTCGGGTCGTTAAGCCATTTGCCTACGGCATGGCAAAAAATTTTCTCGTCGTCGATTAAGTGTTGGTGGGGTTCATTGTACTCGGGGCAGTTTTCTACGTGCTTGTAAACTCTCATTTTGTTTGGCCTCGCAGCAAATTCGAAACATCATTAAGGCTAATGAAAACCCGCTCGACCACAGCACCCACAGCAAAGCACCAAACCTCAGGGTTCACCTTCAACTATAAGAAAGTGACATATCTGACGGAAGAACGATTATTATTACGCCCTAAACCAATCAGATGAGGATTTGTTCGGGGTTGTTTCCAAAAGATAACGCGCTCGCGACAGACCTCTACGAGTTGACAATGGCAGCGGCTTATTTCGAGAACAAAGAATCCGCTGAGGCTACATTCGAACTCTTCGTCAGGAACCTACCGAAGAATCGGTCGTACCTTATATCGGCCGGATTGGAACAAGCTGTAGAATATCTTCAAAACCTACGGTTCGAGAAGGAACATGTAGACTTCCTGCGAAAGCACCCCGCTTTCAAAGGCATAAGCGACGACTTCTTCACATACCTCCTCGAACTTAGATTCAGTGGCGATGTCTGGGCTCTCCCTGAAGGAACGGTATTCTTTGCCAACGAACCAATCCTGAGAGTGACGGCCCCGATAATCGAGGCTCAGATCGTGGAAACTTTCCTCTTATCCACCATCAACTTTCAAACGTTGATTGCGACGAAAGCCTCGAGAGTTGTTCAGAGCGCGAAGGGCCATGAGATTGTAGAATTTGGGGGCAGACGCGCACACGGTCCGGAGGCTGCGCTTCTCGCAGCTAGGGCGAGTTTTATCGGTGGGTGCGTTGGGACATCCAACGTATTGGCAGGATATAGGTTTGGGATACCGATCTATGGCACTATGGCTCATTCATTCGTGATGAATTACGAAACCGAGGAGGAAGCGTTCCAGCGATTTTGTAAGGCCTTTCCTTCTAATCCAGCGCTTCTGCTAGACACCTATGATACTCTCCAGGCCGCGAAAAAGGCAGTTTCCCTGAGACCATCACTTGTAAGGCTTGACAGCGGGGACCGGTACGAGTTGAGCGTAAAGGTTAGGAAAATCTTAGACGATGCTGGACTGAAGCAGACGAAGATATTCGTGAGCGGTGACCTTAACGAATTTATCATAGACGACCTGACCGCAAGGGGTGCACCAATTGACGCTTTCGGTGTTGGGACGGAGCTTGTCACTTCCCGAGACGACCCTGCGCTCCAAGCGATCTATAAGATCGTCGCGATCCGCCGCGGGAAGGAAGTGAGTTTCCGCGTTAAGACGAGCGAAGGGAAACGAACTATACCTGGAGCTAAACAGGTCTATAGGAAGTACTCCGGGAACGGGGAGATCGAGGCGGATATTCTAGCGTTGCAATCCGAAGATGATGACGTAGAGGGTGATCCACTGTTGATTAATGTCTTCAAGAATGGGAAAGTTATCTACAGTGCGCCTAGCATCAGCCAAATCAGGGAAGCAACGCTGAACGGTGTTGCGAGATTGCCTGCAAGGTATAGAGAATTGGCGAATCCGCAGCCGGCACCAGTGCGGTTGAGTTCAAAACTTCAAACATTAAGCGAGGCCCTGTGGAAAAACCCTGAACAATGAGTAGCTGAAGAGAAGCAGGCAGCCGAGTCTTTCGTTGACAGATTCATCAACGACAAATTACTCAGACCATCAAATCAACGTGGGGATTTTGCATGGTTAGCAACTACGAGTTCTATTCCTGAAAACTTTAATTGCACGCGTTTTCGTTAGACGAACAAAATCTTTCGCGCATACGATGAAAGGGTGTATCAATTGAATTCGTATACCAGCAAGACCCGTTCCCAGCCGCGGAAGTTCAAGTATCGGGGTCAAAGCTACTCGAGTGCATGCTTGTCGTGCGAGGATTTTACTAATTGCTGTGGAAGTTCTCTAGAAACCCAGTTCGACGGCGCTACTCCAACGAAGAAGCCTAAGTTATCACGCCGAGATTTTCTGAAAATCATGGGCGGAGTCTCCGCTGTTCTGGCGGCAGCACCATTTGCCGCGGCGGGCCAATTCCTAATTCCTCAAGTTCCCAGCACCTTCCAAGAGGTACTGATCGCCGCAAAGGGCGATGTTCCGGTTAACGGGTCGATAATTTACTGGTTCCCCTTCACAACGGACCCAACATACACGAATATGCTGATTCACCTACCACCAGACCTTGCGAGTCAAGCTGGAAACGAATTCGTGTCTTACAACCGCACTTGCATACACCTACAGTGCCTTGTATCTTACTTAGGTACGGCCGGCCAGTCGGCCGCAAGTAGTTCCAATATCATAGGATGCCCATGCCATGGAAGCATTTATCGGCCAACTGATGGTTGGCCAATCGGAGGGCCGGCAGCCCAGATCGGACGTTACCTACCGAACGTTCAACTCCGATTCGATGGCGACAACATTTACGCACACAACATAGATTTGGATGCAATTGGATATGGCAGCACCACGCCCCCCAGCCAGTAAAGAGAAGAGCCCTGTTCAGCTCGTGATCGACTGGCTGAACCAGCGGCTTGAGAGAACCATTTTCTTGGGGTTGAAGTTCACTCTCCCCAAAAAGTTCGTGAGCCCTCTCGGGTTTCTAGGATTCCTAACCTTTACGACCTTTGCTCTACTCGGAATCTCTGGCGCCCTCCTCATGCTCTACTATAGCCCTACAGTCATCTTCAACACTGCGACTGGAGCCGTAACGTCACCATTTGACAGCGTGCAAGCCATTGATCAAGTAATTCCGTTTGGGTCGGCGTTACGCAATATTCACTACTACGCCTCAAATGCCATGGTGCTTCTTGCTGTTGCGCACATGTTCTATCAGTATTTCTCCGGGAGGTACAAATTACGGTACGAGGTTCTTTGGGTAACTGGAATCATCATCGGCATTCTGACGATAATTGAAGCGTACACTGGGTACGATCTATTGCTGAACGTTCGTGGTATGTTGGCGATTAACATTGGGAGAGCTTTGGCTAGGAGTACGCCGTTTATGGGGCCAACGGCCTTTCGGTTGATGGCCGGGACTGGGCTTGGTGATCTTATACTCCGATTCTATAGTGTCCATGTGTTCATCTTCCCGATGATCATGATACTCGTCATGATGGTTCATTTTCCGCGTTACATGGTCCTTGACATACCAGTCGTGTCTATGGTTTCGGGCGCTATCATGGTTATCGGGGGCCTCTTTCCGGTTGAGTTGGGGACGAAGTTCATTCCAACGGCTGAGGCGGGCATTACGATGCCTGAATGGTACTTGACTGGGATGTATGCGATCATCAGAACCGGGATCGACAAATTCACGGCTGGGGTAGTGATACCTATGATTTTTGTAATCGTATTCCTGATCGTCCCTTTCATAGATACTAGCAGAAAACTTTCGGTGCGCGATCGGCCGTTTTATACTGCTATGGGAGTTGCTGGTTTAGCGCAACTGGCCGTAACGACTGTTTGGGGTTTTAGGGCGAATGATCTTTTCTCCCCACTGAACGGTATACCTCAACTTGAGATTGATCCATTAATCTTCTTCGGGTCGTTGGTGTTCATTGGCGCTGTGGCTTATGCGGTAGTCTTCTTAGGCTTCCGAGCGACTGCACCTCCCCCCGGTGCCCGTCCAACTCACGCCCGTACGCAATTTCCGATATACAAAATGACGTCGAATGAGTGGCGCGCGATTGTTCTCTCCCTACTTGGATTTCAAGTACTGTTCGATATTTATTCATCTCAGGCTTTCTTGGCAGGGCTCAAGAACGTAGTGCTTCTGCAGATTGGTGTGGGGCTGATTGCATTTGGAATATTGGTTCACCTTTACCGAATTGGGGCTGACTCGAAGTAGAGTTCGTTTGCTATGTCTCAACCTAAGGTAATTCAGGGGCCATGGGTGGGAGCAGTCGCTGTTTTGCTCCTTTTACTGATGGGGACGGGTATGTTCTACTACCAATTCTATATTCTGCCTGCTGAGATTGGACCTCCCCATGTTCCACAGAATATTACAATCGACATCGTAGCGGAGCAATGGGCGTTTATGGAGAATGGAACCATCAACATTGAAGACAATCCAATCGTTGTACATGTGGGCGACAACGTTACGTTTCACGTACATGGAATCTGGCAGCAAGACCCGTCCTTCAGCGAACATGGCTTCTTCATTGAAGGCATAATGGATACTCCAGCGACCGTGCAGAAGGGGCATGACCTGGTAATTACAATCGTACCGACTCAGCCTGGCGAATATACGATAATCTGCACAATTTTCTGCGGGGCCGGCCACGCAAACATGCACGGCCTGCTTGATGTGCTTCCGTAGGGGCGTTTTACACTTCCAAGTTACTACTACCCAAACCATTAGAAATTACGTTGAGGTCACGAAGCCCCCCATCGTCTTTCTCCTTGTCTTTACCTCATTTGCAACCATGATCGTCGCTTGGAGTCAGATGCTTCAACCCCTCACTCCAACACTTCTAGTTGCAGGAATAGCGGCCATCACGGCATCCAGCGCTGGATGCGACACACTCACATCCTACGTTGACAGGGATATCGATGCCATAATGCACCGCACTAAGCATCGGCCCATACCCAGCGGACGCATAACCCCGAACAAGGCGTTAGTTTGGGGATTATTCTTGGCTGCGGTCGGCCTTGCCCTTGCTTACTGGATTAACCTCTTATCATTTGTTTGGATTGCTCTTGGTGTGCTTGACAACGTAGTTGTTTACAGCCTTCTGCTGAAACGGCGCAGTTCACTGAACATTATCCTCGGAGGGGTGAGTGGAGGCTTGCCGGTGATGTTCGGTTGGAGCGCAGTAACAAACGGAGTCTCGCTCCTCCCAGTTCTCTTGGCAGCGTTGGTTGTTCTCTGGATTCCAGGGCACATATGGAGCTTGGCAATATTCACGAAAGATGATTACACGCGAGCCAACGTGCCGATGCTGCCGGTTGTAACGAAACTCAAAACTGCGCTACGATGCATCGTGTCCACCGTCGTATTGATGATACCGTTCTCTCTCTGGATTTACTTCGCGGGACACTTCGGCGTCGTCTACCTCGCGGTTGCAATCTTCTTCGGAGCTTGGGTTCTCTACATTAACCTAAAACTGTTCTTCCACCCCAACAATGACATGGCGTACAAAGCATTCAAAGTTTCAAGCCCGTACCTGTTCGCTCTCTTCTTCGCGTTGATCATTGACAGTCTCGTTCGAGCAGCTCTTTAGGCGTCTAGGATACGAACGAGCCCAAACCCTTCGGCGCTCGACAAGTAATGACGTCCTTTATTCCCTGGGTACCGAGGACTCCAAGGAGTAAATGGAAGATGAAGTCGTTGCCCATGAAATGATCTGCCAACCTTCTCAGGTGGGTTGATACCCGCATTTCCTTTCCCATCACCTCCTTCCATTTACTCTC
>Ga0181533_1001747_pt1 | contig 27131 bp, 18 predicted proteins | sample PEATcosm2014_Bin_45_FD_119772 | JGI IMG/M metagenome (GOLD analysis project Ga0181533, IMG submission 119772) | Peatland microbial communities from MTU Mesocosm Facility, Houghton, MI, USA - PEATcosm2014_Bin11_60_metaG | ecosystem: Environmental > Terrestrial > Soil > Wetlands > Peat | place...
AACTGGAAAGCCGGATGCGGGAGAACCGCCCGTCCGGTTTGGGTGGGGGGCGACGGCGAAAGCCGTTCTCTATCCACATTAACAGCCTGGGCCAACGGCCCAGGAGCGGACCCGGCGAGGGCTACCAGGGCTGAAAGCCCGGTCCATCGAGCGCCGGTGCGCCCTCGACCAAACCCGTCACCGGCGATGCCGACGCATGGGGCGCTGGCGGTCCTTGGCTCATTGAGCATTGGGCATCGAGCATTTCCCATTTCCCGGTGAATCCCCGGTGCAAGGTCCAGGATTGGCCCGATTGAAGCGACTCCGCCTGTGGTGATAGGGTTTCGCCAATGAACAGCTACATTCGATCCTGGGATCGCATGGGTGTCGGGGCAACGCCTCAGGCCGGAGTGGCAGGCGCCGCTCTGCCGGAGGCCGAATTGGCGCAGAGAGGGGAGTGGGACCCAAGCCTGGAGGAATTGGCCGTGGAAGAGGAGCCCGTGAACGCCGAAGAGGCCGTTGCCTCGGAGGCGGAGCACTCGGCTGCAGCTCGCGAGCGGGAACGTTCGTTTTATGACGGCGATAGAACCTTGAAGTTGTATCTGCGTGAAATCGGCCAGGTCAGGCTGCTCACCTCGCAGGAGGAGATCGAGCTGGCGGCCCGGATCAAGAAAGGGGACAAATGGGCGCGAGAGCAGATGATCAAGGCCAATTTGCGCCTCGTCGTCAGAATTGCCCGTGATTACCAGGGAATGGACCTGCCGCTGCTGGACCTCATCAGCGAGGGCAATATCGGCCTGATGAAAGCCGTCGAGCGGTTCGATCCTGGCAAAGGCTGCAGGTTGTCCACCTACGCTTGCTGGTGGATTAAGCAATCCATCAAACTCGCCCTGGCCAACCAATCCAAGACCATTCGCCTGCCGGTCCACCTGGTGGAGAAGATCTCCCAAATGCGCCGGGCCGAAAGGCGCTTGCAGGAGCGGTGGGGCCGCGAAGCAACCGATGAAGAACTGGCCGAGGAGCTTGGCACTACGGTATCGCGTGTGGGGCAGATGCGTACGGCAGGTTTGCGCCCCGCTTCGCTCGACGCACCGTTCGAGCACGAAAAGTCCGGCAGTTATGCCGACCTCATCACAGATGAAACGGCTCCGACGCCTTACGGGCAAGTGGAGGATGAGGGGGCTCTCCGGATTTTGGGGCAGACCGTGGAAACCCTTGACTCGCGCCAGCAGATCATCCTGCGCGACCGATTCGGGCTAGGCGGGGAGCCGCCCAAAACACTCGACGAGATTGGGGAAAAGCTCAAGATCACCCGCGAACGCGTGCGTCAGATCGAAAAGCTCGCTTTGAAAAAACTCCGCGCTGCGATGCGGAAAATGGAGTTGACCAAGGCGTAAGCCAGTCCGTCACCCCTTAATCACCATCGCCCCGGCGGCAGGGCGGGAGACGAAGAGGGTAGGTTTTATCCCGGTGCGTTTTTCGTATTCCCGGGAGATGGTGGCGGAGATGCCGGGCAGGGCCTCGGTGCGGACAAGGGCGATGGCGCAGCCGCCGAAACCGCCGCCGGTCATGCGGCATCCGATGAGGCCGCCATCGAGGCCGATGGCTGCGGCGATCTCGACGACGGCGTCCAATTCAGGGCAGCTCACCTCGTAATCATCGCGCAGGGAAAAATGGCTGGCATACATCAACCGGCCGACTGCGGGCCAGTCGGAGGCTCGCACGGCCTGGGCGGCATGAAGAGTGCGTTCGATCTCGCCGATGACATGACGGGCGCGACGCCAGACCGTCGGGTCGAGCTTGCCGCGGGCGTCCTCGAGCTGGCCGGCGGTGGCGTCGCGCAGCGAGGGAACACCCAGGAAACGGGCGGCCTCTTCGCACTGGGCGCGGCGTTTGGCGTATCCGCCCCCGGTCAGTTCGTGCTTCACATTGGTGTTGGTGATGAGCAGGGCGACCGAAGGGTCGGTCATCGGGACCAGCTCGGGCACGCGGGAGCGGCAGTCCAGGAGCAGGAGATGGTCCTGCTTGCCCATGACGGAAATGAACTGGTCCATGATGCCGCAAGGCATCCCGGCATATTCATGCTCAGCCTTTTGACAGAGCAGGGCCTTCTGGACCGGTTCGAGCTTGTCCCCGGTTACTGCCTCCAGCAAGGTGGCCATGGCGACCTCGAGGGCGGCGCTGCTGGACAAGCCGCCTCCCAGCGGCACCGTCGAGTGGATGAGCGCGTCAAACCCGGCCAGCTTTGCGCCGCGGGCCAAAAAGCCGGCCACGACGCCGAGCGGGTAGTTGAACCAGGCGCCTTTGGGCGCGGGCTTGATCGGCCGGCTCAAATCGATCACTGCCGTCCCCTCGGCCTGAGTTGAGCGGAGGTGGATGGTGTTTCGGCCATTGGCCGGCGGGGCGGCGGCGATGACACTGTAGCGCTCAATGGCCATCGGCAGCACGAACCCGTCGTTGTAATCCGTGTGCTCGCCGATGACGTTGACGCGTCCCGGCGCCGCCGCGACCCAATGAGGCGGGCGTCCGAGGGCAGTCTGGAATTTCCGGGCGGTTTCTGTGGCAAGCTCGTTCAGTGTCATCATGATTTGGCGGTGAACCTGTGGACGGTGGTCTGCCGGTAGGTTTGTCCGGGGCGCAGGATGATCGAGGGGAACTTCGGTTGGTTGGCCGAATCCGGGAAATGCTGGGCCTCCAGGCAGAGCCCGGCGTAGCGTCGATACACGGCGCCGCCCTTTCCGGTGAGAGAGCCGTCCAGGTAATTGGCGGTGTAGAGCTGCACGCCAGGCTCGGTGGTGGACAGTTCCATAACCCGGCCGGAGCCGGGGTCGCACACGCGCGCGGCCAAGGCGAGGGCCTTGCCGCCGCCGTTGAGCACGAAATTGTTGTCGTAGCCGGGCGGCTTTCCCTCGAGTTGGGAAAGGCGCGAGCCAATCGGCCGCGGAGTGGTAAAGTCCAGCGGGGTCCCTTTGACCGGCCTGATTTGCCCGGTCGGGATCAACTCGCTGTTGACCGGCGTGTAATAGTCCGCCGCCAGCATGAGCTCATGGGCCAGCACGTCCCCTTGGCCGGCGAGGTTGAAATAGGAGTGATTGGTCAGGTTGACCGGGGTCGGTTTGTCGGTGAGAGCCGAGTAGTCGATGCGCAGTTCGTCGGCGTCGGTCAAGCTCATGGTCACCTCGACGGCCAGGGCGCCGGGATAGCCTTCTTCGCCATCGGGACTGGTGTAGGCAAACTTGACCGCCGCGCCTTCCAGCGGCGTGGTCCGCCACAGGACTTTGTCGAAGCCCTTGAGGCCGCCATGCAGGTGATTGCGGCCGTCATTGGCGGCGAGGGCGTAGCTCTTGCCATCGAGGACAAACCGGCCTCCGGCGATGCGGTTGGCGACGCGTCCGACCGTGCAGCCAAAGCAGGGATGCCCCCCGAGGTACTGCGCGAGATTGTCAAAACCGAGCACGACGTCCCCGAGGTTGCCGTTGCGATCAGGGACGTGCAACTCGGTGACCGTGGCCCCGAAGTTGGTGATTTTCGCCACGAGGCCGTTGGCGTTCCTGAGTGTAAAAAGCTCGACCGCCGTCCCATCGGACAGCTTGCCATAAGTAGTTCTTTGAATGCTTGCCTTCATTAAAGCTCGCGGGCCCCGCCTTTCAGCCACGGGGCGCCACGAAAAAGCCATAAAGGGAGCAGCAAGTCCAACACAAAAAAACCGCTTCAGTCACGCGGCCAACCCCTCGACTGCCGTCGCTCCGCCAATTGCTGAAGAGCGTCCTCTACGGCTTTGGCCTCCCTTCCGAGATCGTTGATCATGCTCTGTCAGAATCCCCGGCCGGCGGGGGCTGCTTCTCGGGCTGCTCAATGAGCGGCGTTGGCGGACTGTCACCCGCGCCCGCCGGCAACCGCCACGGGCTCTACCGCCCACTGGACTTTCGGCCGCGCCAGAACAGGGTCAGCATGGTGATGCCGAAGGCCAGCAGCACCAACCCCCAGCGGAGGTTGACATTGATGCCGAGGGAGCGGTGGTAGAGCTCGGGCTCGGACGTGGTGGCCAAACCGTAGATGGCGAGCATTGCGCCGATGAGCGTAAACATGAGGCCGATTGGCAGGCGAATATCCAGACCCATAAAGTTGTTCCTTTCTCTAGCGGAAAATGAGGTTGAGCACGACGCAGCAGGCAAGCAGGACGATGCCCAGCGTGGCCGGACGCAGATACCAGGCCGTGCCTTCTTCCTTGATCTTGGGGGTCAGGGAATAGACCAGGCCCTTGAGTTCCTCGTTGGTCTTGGTGCGCTGGGTAAGCAGGGAAATGACGACGGTGAGCACGAAACAGGCGATGAAAGCGAAGCTGGCCAGCCAGAAGTTCTGGGCCATTGTGGACGGGAACGAATAGGCCTGCATTCCAAGCCATCCGCCTTTGCCCTCGGCCACGGTCACACCGTGGAACAGGGCGGAGGTCAAAATGCCTCCGAACAGGCCCAGAAAGGCCCCGGTCCCGGTGCAGCGGGACCAGAACATCCCCAGGACGAACGTCGCAAAGAGGGGCGCGTTCACAAACCCGAAGACAAGCTGGATGATGTCCATCGCATTGTTGTATTGCTTGGCGAAGTAGGCGCAGGCAATGCTCAACAAAATGCCCGCTACCGTCGCGGCCTGGCCCATCCAGAAGTAGTGTTGGTCGGTCTTGTTCCTGCCCATGTAAGCCTGGTAGAGGTCGTAGGTCCAGACCGTGTTGAAGGCGGTGACGTTGCCGGCCATGCCGGACATGAACGAGGCCAGGAGGGCCGTCAAGGCCAGGCCCAGCAGACCGCTCGGGCAGTACTTCCGGACGAGCGAGATGATGACGTTGTTGAACTCATAATCGGTCATGGTATTGCTGAAGGCGGCCACAAACTCCGCCCGCAGGGCCTTGTCCGCGTCGATGGGTTTGCCGGCGTAGGCCTTGATGACCGCGGCCAGCCCGGCTTGGTCAAACCCCAGGAGCTTCTTTGCCCTGCCCGTTTCCTTGTTCACGCCTTTCTGTGCCGCGCTAACCCTTTCGATGACCTCCGGCACGCCCGCCTGCGGGTCGGCCCTTGAGCTTTCCTTCACAGCGGCGACGGCGGCGGCGATGGCCTTTTCTTCGAGGGCCAGCGGCGGGATGCGGTAGTTGCTGGCGGGCATCGAGGCCAAGGCGACCGCGATCATGCCCGGCAGAATAACCAGGGCGGGAAAGAGCATTTTAGGGACGGCGGCGATCAACGGGGTGCGGCGCGCGGCGCCCATGTTCCTGGCAGCCATCGCGCGCTGAACGACCAGGAAGTTCGTACACCAGTAGCCGAAGGAGAGCACGAAACCGAGGCCGAAGACCATGGCGAAACAGTCGACGCCCATCGGATTGTTCTTCGGGCCGGCCAGCAAAGGTTGCCAGGCGCTGGTCCAGGCGTCGGGGGCGTAGGAGACGCCCGCCTCCTTGAGGTGCAGGGCCGCGGGATTGACGGACACGCCCTGAAGCGCCTTGGTCATCGCGTCCCAGCCCCCGAGGTCCCGCAGCCCCAGATAAACCACCGGCGCAAAGCCAAGAACGATCATGAAGAATTGCAGCACCTCGGTGTAAATGGCCGAGGTCAATCCGCCCTTGAGCACATAGACAAGCACTACCGCCGAGCAAATCCACAAGGCCACGTGATAATTCCAGCCAAGCAGTTGGTGCAGGAGTTTGGCCAAGGCGTCCATCGAGATGCCGGAGGCGAACACGGTCATGACCGCAAAGGCAACCGAGTTGAGCGCCCGCACCCGCTCGTCGAACCGCATTTTCAAGTACTCGGGCACCGACCGGGCCTTCGAGCCGTAATAGAACGGCATCATGAAGATCGCCAGAAAAACCATGGCCGGGATGGCGCCGACCCAGTAAAAGTGGCAGGTGGCCATCCCGTATTTGGCGCCGCTGGCGGCCATGCCCACCAACTCGAGCGCTCCGAGGTTGGCCGAGATGAACGCCAGGCCGGTGACCCACGCCGGAATCGACCGTCCCGAGGTCAGAAAGTCCGACGAGCTTTTCATGTATCGTCTCAAGACAAACCCGATGGCGATGACGAAAACGACGTATATGAGCAGGATGGCGTAATCCAGGAACCCGAGTTGGACGTTTTCCATAAGTTTGAGTATGCGAATTGCCGGTGGTTTAAAGTTTTTTCGTTCCGCTGTCAACAAATGTCAGGAGCCCCCTCCGCTGAGAGTTCGGCTGGACACCGAAGGCCGATTGCCGTAGATCGTCAAAAAGACCAGGACTCTATGAGTGCCAACGCACAGGCCGAGGGGCCGCCGACCCAAGGGAAACCAGCCGCCAATCGGTGGCCGCCGCCGATCAAGTTCATTATTGGGAACGAGGCCTGCGAGCGGTTCAGCTACTATGGCATCCGCGGCATCCTGGCCCTTTACATCAGCGAGGTCTTGTTCCAGTACTTGCCCAAAGACGAGGGGAGGGACCGGGCGACGGAGATCATTCACCTGTGGGTCTTTGCCAATTATTTTTCTGCGCTGCTGGGCGGGTGGCTCAGCGATAAGCTCTGGGGCCGCTATTATACGATTTTCTACGTCTCGCTGATCTACTGCCTGGGCAACCTGGTGCTGGCGGCCAGCGTCGGCTCCGCCTGGGGGCTCTACGCCGGGTTGGCGCTGATCGCGCTCGGCTCCGGGGGCATCAAACCATGCGTGTCGGCCTTCTGCGGCGACCAGTTCAAGCCGGAGCAGAGCGCGATGCTGCAAAAGGCCTACGGGCTGTTCTACTGGTCGATCAACTTCGGCTCCTTTTTCTCGTTCCTGGTAATCCCATGGATCAAGGACAAATGGGGATACCGCCTGGCCTTCGGCGTCCCCGGTCTGCTGATGCTGGCCGCCACGCTGATCTTCTGGCTCGGCCGGAAGTGCTACGCCCGAATCCCGCCCTCCAGCCAGACCAAATCGGCGGGGTTCATGAAGGTCACCTGGTATGCGCTCACGAACCTGGGCCGGCGGAAGGCGGGGCAGAGCATCTGGGATGTTGCGCGCGAGCGGTTCAAGGACCGGGAGGTGGACGCCGCGCGCTCGGTGGGACCTGTCCTGGCCGTCTTTGCGCCGATTACGATATTCTGGGCGCTGTTTGACCAGACCTCCTCGACGTGGGTGATGCAGGGCGACAACATGGTGGCGGTGCAGCTTTTCGGGAACCTCAAGATCGGGGCCGAGCAGATGCAATCGATGAACCCGGCGCTGGTGATGGTGCTGGTGCCGTTGATGCTCTGGATATATCCGCGCTTCGAGAGATTGACCGGTATCCGGGTCTCGGCGCTGAGGCGGATGGGGGCGGGCCTGGTGCTGGCGGCCCTGGCCTACGTGGTGGTCGGCCTGCTCCAGACGCGAGTGGACGCCGGGGCGCGGTTGAGCGTGCTTTGGCAAACGCTGCCCTACTTCATGCTGACCACCGGGGAGGTCCTGCTCTCGACAACCGGGCTCGAGTTCGCCTTCACTCAGGCGGCGGCGGAGATGAAGAGCACCATCATGAGTTTTTGGCTCGTGACGGTGGCAATCGGCAATCTCTACGTTCCCATCCTCACCAAACTCAAGAGCGCCCTCATCCATACCGCGGCGGGCCAGGCGGGCAGCGCCTCGGTGAGCGTCTCCACCTTCTATCTTTACGCCGGGCTGACGTTCGGCGTGGCAATTATCTTCATGCTGGTCGCCATGCGCTACAAGGAACGCCAGCTCGAATTGACCAGCGCTCGGCGGGGGTGACAGGGCGGTCGAGCCATTCCACATCCTTGCTTGAGTCCAAAAGCCATGCCGGATAGGGTGAGAGTCTATGAAGCTTGATGCTCCGCCCCCGGCGCGGCCGTGGGGGCGGTCCCGGTATGGTTTTGCCGCATTCTGCCTGCTGTCGCTTCTGGCCGGGTGGCTGGTGCTGAGGGTCGTGTTGCTGTGCGCCTTCAAGCCGGCGGGATTGGCGCCGGGGCAGGCCGTGCTGGCGTTGTTGAGCGGGTTTCACCGGGACCTGTTCGCTGCCGTGGCCGAGATCATTCCGCTGCTCTGCTGGCTGGCGCTGGTGTCCAACCGCCAGTTCGGGGCCCGCTGGCATCGGCTCCTGTTCCTGGGCGGAACTTTCGTGTTCTGTTTTGCCCAGGTCTTCCTGCTGTTCATCGAATTCTTCTTCTTCGAGGAATTCAGGTCCCGTTTCAACACCGTGGCCGTCGATTACCTGGACAATCCCAGGGAGGTCATCAACAACATCTGGGAATCGTATCCGGTGGGGCTGTTTCTGCTGGGCTGCCTGGGCTTGACGCTCCTCTGGATGTGGGCGGCGCGCCGGCTCTTCAGGGGGATGTGGGAAACGCCGGTTTCGGGCAGGGCCCGGCTGCTGCGCCTGGCGGCGGCAGCGGCGCTGGCAGCCGCGCTCCTCCCGTCGCTCAACCTCAAAGGCGCCCACGTCGGCAATGACCGCACCGTCAACGAGATGGCCAACAATGGCGCGCTGTCCTTTCTGGCGGCGGCGTGGACGCATCACCTCGAGTTCGCCGATTTCTACAAGACCCTGCCCCTCGAGGAGGCCTACCGGCGGGCGCGGCGGCTCACGGCGGGGCAGGGGACGTCTTTCCAGGCGGAGGGCGACTCGATTGCGCGCCAGGTGGCCGGCGACCCCGCGCGCCCGAAGCTCAATGTCGTGATTCTTTTGGAGGAAAGCCTCGGCTCGGAATTCTGGGGTTGCCTGGGACGGCCCCACACGCTGACGCCTGAAATGGACAAGCTGGCAGCCGAGGAAGGTCTGCTCTTTACCAACATTTATGCCTGTGGCAACCGGACGGTGCGCGGCATGGAAGGCGTCCTCTCATCGTTTCCCCCGCTGCCGGGTGGTTCGATTGTGAAACGGGACCTCTCGGACAACGTCGAGACGACCGCCCGGGTCCTCAAGCGGGATGGCTACTCGACGCTCTTCATTTACGGCGGACGCGGTTTTTTCGACAGCATGCGCTCTTATGCGGTGCGCAACGGCTACGACCGTTTCATCGAACAGAAGCATTTTGCGCATCCGACCTTCACCACGATCTGGGGCGTTTGCGACGAGGACCTCTTTGGCCGGACGATCCAAGAATGCCGCCAACTGGCCAGGGCGGGCAAGCCGTTCTTTGCCACGGCCCTTTCGGTTTCCAACCACAAACCTTACGTCTATCCCAAGGGCAGGATCGCCGAAGACCCCGCCCGGCGAAAGCGCGAGTATGCGGTGAGGTACTCCGATTTCGCCCTGGGCCAGTTTTTCCGGGCGGCCAGGAAGGAGGCCTTTTGGACGAACACCGTCTTTGTCGTCGTGGCCGATCACGGGGCTCGAGTCTATGGCAAACAGACCATTCCCATCCATTCGTATGAGATCCCGGTGCTCATCCTCGGACCGGCGGCAGTCAGGATGCCCAGCCGCATCGGCCAACTGGGCAGCTCCCTCGATGTGTCTCCGACCGTTCTTGGCCTCATTGGGCGCCCCTACAAGACGATGTTCTTCGGTCAGGACCTCTTGAAGAGCCGTCCCGAGGCCGGCCGCGCCCCGCTCAATCACAATCGGGACATCGGCCTGCTGGCAGGGGACCGGCTCGTGGTCCTGGGGTTGATGAAAACCGAGGAGTTTTATGCCGGCAACCCTAAGAGGGTGGACATGAGCCTGCTGCCCAAACCGACGGACGCCGACCGGGAACTCGAGCGGGATGCCATCGCCCTCTACCAGGTGGCCGACGACCTCTACACGCACCGGCGTTACCGGATTGATATGGAAGCGGCGGGAGGTGAAAGCCGAAGTCCGAAGTCTGAAGGCCCAAGGAATTCCGAAGAGCGAAGTCCGCAGAAGCAGGGCCAGTGACAAGGCCGCCGAAACGGGCCCCACTCTCCGGCTGTAGCGGCGCGCCCGGCAATCAATCGGAGACTCCTTGCGCTCGTCTCCTGCATCCGCATCCCGAAGTCTTCTGGGCTTTCGCCCCGGCTGCGTTCCGGCCGGGCTCTTTTTTTGAAAGAAATGGACTTCTCGAGGCGTATCCATCTATAGACATAAACAGTGAATGCCAGACGCTTCAGCATAAACCGCGCCAATTGCTTCATCCCCACGAGGCAGTCCTTGTTGAGTCGCCTGAAGGATGCCGGCGATCAAGAAAGCTGGCGCGTCTTCTTCGAGACGTACTGGCGGCTCATTTACCGCGCCGCCGCCAGGGCCGGCTTGAGCGATGACGAGGCGCAAGATGTGGTTCAGGACACCGTCCTGGCGATGGTCAGGCGCATGCCAGGCTTTCACTATGATCCGGCCAAAGGCTTGTTCAAGAATTGGTTGCTCCAGGCAACCCAGTGGCAAATCGTGACCCAGTTGAGGAGGCGAAAGACACATATCCAATCGCCCCGGCCGGAACCCCGCTGTTCGGCCAGAGAGACGCAAACAGCCACGATTGAGCAGGCCGCTGACCCGGCCGGCTCAGCATTGGAGACCATTTGGGATGAAGAATGGGAGGACAATCTCCTGGCCGCCGCACTCGAACGGGTCAAAAAGAGAATTGACGCCAAACAGTACCAGGCCTATGACCTGTATGTTCTCAATGAAGTGCCCGCCTCAAGGGTAGCGCGAGCCCTGAGAATCAATCTTGCCCAGGTCTATTTGGCGAAGCACCGAACCAACAAGCTCCTCCGGGTGGAAATCTCTTATTTGCGCAATAAACCGCTCTAGCGGCGAGCCTACCCTCGAAATGCACATCGCTTAAACAAGCCCAACTAGACTCGCCCCTAAGTGGAACCGCGCCCATTTCCCAGGGAGTTTGCAGGGGGGAATCCGGTCCGGCGGCGTTTGCGCCGCCGGACCGTGACTTAAACCAAAAACGATCAACACCGGAACAACATGGCCAAGAAGAAACAAAGTGCGCCGATTCGCAAACCGAAAGTCCAACCCGGCTTCAGTCCAAAACCGGTCCGCCGACGCGGGAAGATGTCTGCCGCGGACGATCCTTCCCCAAGCCCCAGTAACACTATGGAACCTCAGACCCCGAGTCCATACCTGAAGCGAAGCCGCCAATAGCAGCAGACGGCGGGGACGGGGTTTTGGGGCGAGTCGGAATGTGGCTGTTCCGATTGGGCCGTTCTCGCTCTCTGGTTTTGCCCTTGAAGAAGCTGATTCTGAACTGCGGTCTCTCGCCCGGTGACGTCGTGATGCTCACCGCCGCCGTGCGCGATCTGCATCACTGGTATCCAGGGCAGTTCCTGACGGATGTGCGGACGGTCTGTCCCGATCTTTGGGAAAACAACTCGCATCTGACGCCGCTCTCCGACAAGGACCCGGACGTAACCAAACTGGACTGCCGCTATCCTCTCATCAATGGCTGCAATGGAACCCCATACCACTGCCTCCATGGCTTCATTGACTTCCTCAACCATCGCCTCCGCCTGTCCATAAAACCGACGGCATTTAAGGGGGATATTCACCTCTCACCCCAGGAAAAGGCCTGGTATTCCCAGGTCCATGAGGCCGCCAGGCGAGCCATTCCATTTTGGATCGTGGCAGCGGGGGGGAAGCACGATGTGACCATCAAGTGGTGGCAATCCGATCGCTACCAGCAAGTGATCGACCACTTTCGAGGGAAGATCCAGTTTGTCCAGGTTGGCCAATATGGGCACCACCATCCGAGATTATCCGGGGTGATCGATCTGCGCGGCCAAACCACGCTGCGCGAGCTGATTCGATTGGTGTATCACTCGGAGGGGGTGCTCTGTTCGATCACTGCTTTAATGCACTTGGCCGCAGCCGTCGAAACCAAGCCCGGCCAACTCGCCCACCGTCCGTGCGTCGTGGTTGCCGGCGGCCGTGAGCCCGCCCACTGGGAGGCCTATCCCGGCCACCAATTCGTTCACACCATCGGCGCCTTGCCCTGTTGTGCCCGTGGTGGCTGCTGGAAGGACCGGGTGATGCCTCTGAGGGATGGAGACAAGCGGGACCGGCCCGGGCGCCGTTGTGTCGATGTCGTGGCCGGAATTCCGCGTTGCATGGACATGATTACCCCGGAGGAGGTCATCCGCCGAGTGGAGTTATACTACCAGGGGAACGTCCTCAGATACCTCTCCCCCATCGAGCGCCGGGCGGCCGAGCGCGGCGTGGCCGCCACCGCCACGAACGCGGTTGACGATCAGCCCTTGACAATTCACTCCGCCGGGATGGCGTGTGAAAAGTTCATCCAAACCATCCCGGCTTTCCCAAACGAGTGCCAAGGCCGAGGCATTGTAATCTGCGGCGGTGGAATCCGCTATTTCACCTGCGCTTGGGTTTGCATCAACATGCTGCGGCGCCTGCGCTGCAAACTGCCAATCGAGTTGTGGTATTTGGCCAAGGGCGAGATGGACCAGGGGCAAAGGGCCCTTTTGACTCCGCTCCACGTTCGGTGCGTCGACGCTTCCAGAAGGCGAAGGCAGTTTCCGGCCCGCACCTTGCACGGATGGGAACTCAAGCCGTATGCCGTCCTCCATTGCTCTTTCCGGGAAGTCCTGCTGCTCGATGCCGACAATGTGCCGGTGATCAATCCTGAGTTCCTGTTCGATACTCCCCAATTCCGAAGCCGAGGGGCGGTTTTTTGGCCCGATTACCAGCGCGGGAAGAACCCAAAAGCCGCTGCCGTCTGGCGAAGCTGCGGATTGCGCGAGCCCCAAGAGGCGGAGTTCGAAAGCGGCCAGATGGTGGTGGATCGAAGGCGATGCTGGCGGGCGCTTTGCCTGGCCATGTGGTTTAACGAGAACTCCGACTTTTACTATCAATACCTGCACGGCGATAAGGAGACCTTCCATCTGGCCTTTCGAAAGCTCAGACAACCGTATGTTCTGGTTCCCCACCCCATCCATACCCTGGACCGCACGATGTGCCAGCATGATTTTACGGGCCGGCGGGTTTTCCAGCACCGGAACACCGACAAATGGGATATCTGTTTATGCAACCGCCGCGTCGAAGATTTTCGCTTCGAACGACGGTGCCGCGCCTACGTGGTCCAACTGCAGCAGGTGTGGAACGGCGGCGTGGGCGCCCGCCTCCAAAAGCAACTCCGGGCTCGAGCCCATGCCTGGACCAAGCCTCCACGGGTTGATGCCGTGATGATTTCCTGCGCCGAGCGCAACGGCGTGCGGCAACAGACCCTGGAGAATTTGCGTAAAACGGATTGGGGCGCTTTGCGCCTCCACGTTCAGATGGACGAAGGCACGGGCGATGACCACCGTGAACGGCAGACGCGTTGCACCCTGCTTGCCCTCAAACAGGCTCTGGAGCGCGCCGTTGATTACGTCCTTTTCCTCGAGGACGATTTGGATTTTAACCGGCGCCTTCGCGAGAACCTGTATCGCTGGCAGCCCCTCGCGACCAGAGTCGTGACCCTGGCCAGCTTATACAATCCGGGCGTTCGCGAATTAGCATGCGATTTCAAGAACCACGCTCGAATCGTCGCCCCAACATCCGTTTTCGGCAGCCAGGCATTTCTCCTCTCCAGGGCAACCGCCGAATATGTGGTCCGCCATTGGCGGCGTGCTGGAGGCATGCAGGACATCAAGATATCTCGGCTCGCCGCTTGCTTGAAGAAGCCGCTCCTCTATCACGCCCCCTCTCTGGTCCAACATATCGGCGCCCGCAGTACTTGGGGCGGCGGCTTCCATCAAGCGGCGGATTTCGACGCGAATTGGAGGGCCTAACCTGGCTTGGCCTGGCTGTTCGCGCTGGTTCCCCGAAAAAGCAGGGGCAGGGAATCGGCGAAAACCCAAGGAGACCCGAAAATGTGTTTGCCAGGAATTGATTCTCCCCATCTAATGCCATCCGGCTGATGTTTGTGTGAATATAGAGCCAGATGGCCGACTAACCGCTCGCCAGCCCTTGCCGGACGATTCGAGCGCGTCCATGGCTGCCGGCGACGCTCTCCCGGAGGTGTCCATTCCCGACCACACGTTGCTGCGGTGCATCGGCCGCGGCAGCTACGGCGAAGTGTGGCTGGCCCGGAACACGTTCGGCCTCTACCGCGCCGTCAAGTTGGTTTACCGCAGCTCTTTCAAGGATCAGCGCCCTTTTGAGCGCGAATTATCCGGCATCCGCAAGTTTGAGCCCATCTCCCGTTCGCACGAAGGGTTTATCGACGTGCTGCATGTGGGCATCAACGAAGCGCAAGGCTGCTTCTACTACGTCATGGAACTGGGTGACGACGAGGTATCGGGCCAGCAAATCGACCCCGAGCATTATTCCTCCAAGACGCTGGACAAAGAGATCAGACGGGGAGGGAGTCTCTCCTTGGAGAAGTGTTTGCAGTTGGGCTTGGCGCTGAGTGACGCGCTGGTCCAACTCGACCGGCACGGTTTGGTCCACCGCGACATTAAGCCCTCCAACATCATCTTCGTTAACAATGTGCCCAAGCTCGCGGATATTGGTCTGGTGACCGACGCCAATCAGGCCCGCTCGTACGTGGGCACTGACGGGTTCATTCCACCGGAAGGCCCTGGCACGCCGCAGGCCGACCTTTACGGATTAGGGAAGGTCCTCTACGAAGCCAGCACAGGCAAGGATCGGCTGGCCTTTCCGGAGCTGCCCACCCCTTGGACCGAGTCGGCAGCCTGTGCGGGCTTTCTGGAGCTTAACGAGGTCCTCGTCAAGGCTTGCGCCAATGAAGCGGCCAAACGCTATTCGTCCGCCTGGCGCCTGCACGCAGACCTGTTGCTTGTGACCAATGGAGAATCCGTCAAGCGCCTGCGGGCGCTGGAACGACACTTGTCGAACTTCAAACGAATCGCTGGCATTTTGATCCCCATCGTTGCCGTTTTGGCCGCCTTCCTGTATGCAGCCTACCGCGACCACCGAGTGGTCGCCGAGGCCCGTCAGCGACAGGTCGGAGCAAGTGTGGCTTACGGAAACCGCGCCATGGAATCCGGCGACCTCTCCCTCGCGGCGGCCTATTTTGCCGAGGCGCTGGACTTCGATCGGGGAAATGCCGATCGTGAAATGCAGCACCGACTCAGGCTCGGTTCGGTATTTGGGCATTGCCCGAAGCTCCTGCAAATATGCTTCGCGACCAAGGAGGTCGAATCGGCCTGTTTTAGTCCAGACGCCCGCCACGTGCTCGGGGTTGAGTGGGACGGTCAGGCACAGGTTTTTGACGTAGCCACGGGCAACGCGGCCACGCCGCGCTTCGGCCAGCGTTTTGGCCTCCGTCAGGGCTCATACAGCCCTGATGGAAGCCTTATCATCACCGCCAGTGAGGATAAGACCGCCTGCCTGTGGAGTGCGCGGGACGGCGCGCCGGTGTCCAGGCTCGATCACCCTGGAAAGGTCCTTAGCGCGAATTTCAGCCCCGATGGCCAACACATCGTCACGGGGTGCCGCGATGGAATCGCACGGGTTTGGAATGCGCACACCAGCGGACTCGAGCGGACCCTGGAAGGCCACGCCGAGGCCGTTCTGTGCGCCACGTTCAGCCGCGACGGGCGTCTGGTTGCCACCGCTGGCCGTGATAATACGGCCCGCATCTGGGACGCAGCGGAAGGTCGCGAGCTGGTTCCCCCGCTCGCTCACCCGAGCTGGGTTGCATATGCCGCCTTCAGTCCGGACGGAAGCACTCTGGTCACGGCCTGTTTCGATCATAGAGCGCGTGTTTGGGAAACTGCCACAGGACGGCAGATTCCACCTGCTCTGGTCCACGGCGACTGTGTGAGCAGCGCCGAGTTCAGCCCTGATGGCAGGCTGATAATCACCGCAGGTCTGGACCGCGTCGTCCGGGTGTGGCTTGCCGAAGACCATCAGCCCTTTAGTCCGAGCCCGATCTTGAGGCACAGCGACCGCGTAACCAAGGCTGCCTTCTCGCCGGACGGTCATCGCATTGTCACCGCTTGCGTGGACGGAACCGTTCGTGTGTGGGACCTTGCGGGCGTTCAAGCCCAACGCCTGCCGCCATCCAGTTCGTTCAGCGGGGACGGGACCCGGTTTCTAGCCCCCGCTGCCGAGGGTCTCCGGGTCTTCGACACGGTCTCCGGGCACGCGGTTTCACCTGTGTTCAAACTGACGGCCCGGATAAACGACTGGAAACTGAACCCCAACGGGACCTTTCTCCTGACGGCTTCAGCCCAAGGGTCCGGACCCAAGGACCCCTGCCGTGTCTTCGAAGTATGGGAGACGACGACTGGCGGCCGGATCGGCATGCCTCTATTCCTCACGAACGCCCTTTCAAATGCGACCCTCAGCACCGATGGCAAGAGGCTGTTGGCTTTCAGGGATAATGCCGTCCAGACCTGGGATGTGCTTTCGGGCATGTCGCTGGCCAAACGCGTCTTGCACCAAGGAAACGTCCAATCCGCTGTGTTCAGCCCAACTGGCACGGCGGTCGCAAGCTGCGGCGGAGCCGAGGTCAGATTGTGGGATGCAGCCACCGGCCGGGAATTCTTTCCACCGCTCAAACACCCATTCCCGGTCAGCGACGTTGAGTTCAGTCCCGAGGGTTCCCGGCTCATCACCTGTGGTGCGGACCCTGGATACACTAAATGTTACGCTCAAGTCTGGGATGTCGGGACAGGCCGGAAGGTGGGCGCTCCGCTCCAACATGAGGATGGGGTCCTATCGGCTTCTTTCAGCCCCGACGGCAGTAAGGTGGCGACCGCCAGCGAGGACTTTACCGCTGCCGTATGGGACGCCGCCACGGGCAGGCGGCTTACGCCAAGCCTCAGTCACGAGAACCAGGTATTAAGCGCCGTCTTGAATCACGACGGCAAATTGCTCCTGACAGCCAGCGCCGACAAAACCGCGCGCGTGTGGAGTGCCGAAACTGGCGACCCCTTGACCACTCCTTTGCGCCACCTCGCAGCCGTCAAGGGAGCGAGGTTCCTGCCTGGGGACCGAAGCATTGTCACTTTCGATGCCCAGGGCAACGCCCGGCTCTGGGAGTTGCCGCTCGACCGAAGCCCCGCCGCAGAACTCAAAGCGCTCGCGCAGGTGTTGTCGGGTGGTTCCCCCGTTTCCTCCGCCGGGTCGCCTCCGCCAACCTGCGAATCTCTTCAGGCGCTTTGGCAGCGCCTGCGAGCCAAATACCCTTCTGATTTCACGACCTCCGTCGAGCAAATCGCTGCTTGGCACGAGTTTGAGGCCGATGAAAGCGACCTCCGACGCGGTTGGTTTGCGGAGGCATTTCACCTTGAACGCCTGCTTTCGATCAGGCCCGGTGACTCGGCGCTGACTGAGCGCCTGGCACGCGTTAAAGGACATCTCGAGAAAGCGAATTGACCCTCGCAGGGTTCGTCCGGCTGAACGGACAACGTCCATGAATCTTGCCATCGGTCCGGACCACCAATCTGTATTGGCAGCCGGCTCGGGGTCTGCTACGCTCCGTCCCCGGATGAAAACGATGCCAACGACAGCTCGAGCCGCGACAATGGGAATCAACCCGCCCTGCAACCGTTTGATCGGCGACATGCCCAAAGTCGGCATTCGCCCCGCGATTGACGGGCGCCGCAAAGGAATACGGGAGTCGCTCGAGAAGACCACAATGGGGCTGGCAAAGGCGGTGGCCGCGCTCATCCAGTCCACGCTGCGGCACTCCAACGGCCTGCCCGTCCAGTGCGTCATAGCCGACACCTGCATCGGCGGCGTCGCAGAAGCGGCAATGGCGGCCGAAAAGTTCCGCAAAGCCGGCGTCGGGCTCTCGCTCACGGTCAGCCCGTGCTGGTGCTATGGCTCCGAAACCATGGACATGGAGCCGCTGATACCCAAGGCGATCTGGGGCTTCAACGGCACGGAACGCCCGGGGGCCGTCTATCTTGCCGCCCTCAGCGCCGCCCATGCCCAGAAGGGCCTGCCCGCCTTTACGATTTACGGACGGGATGTGCAGGACATCGGCAGCACGGCCATCCCCGGCGAGGTGCGCGAAAAGCTCCTGCGCTTTGCAAAGGCAGGCCTGGCCGTGGCAACGATGCGGGGCAAGTCATACGTGTCCCTCGGCGCGGTTTCGATGGGGATCGCCGGTTCGATCGTCAATCAGGACTTCTTCGAGGACACCCTCGGGATGCGGGTGGAATGCGTGGACATGACCGAACTGGTCCGCCGCATCGAGGAGAAGGTCTATGACCAGGAGGAATTCCAGCGGGCTTATCCCTGGGTGCGCGCGCATTGCCCCGAAGGCAAGGACTACAACACCACGCCCCGGAGCCGCAAGAGCAAGGACCGAGAGTGGGCATTTGTCGTCAAATCCGCCATGATCGTGCGCGACCTTATGGTTGGAAATCCGCGCCTGGCCAAGTTGGGCTTCGGCGAAGAGGCCCTCGGCCACAACGCCATCCTGGCCGGATTCCAAGGCCAGCGCCAGTGGACCGACCATTTCCCCAATGGGGACTTCCTCGAGGCCGTGCTCAACACCTCGTTCGATTGGAACGGCATCCGCGAGCCTTACTTGATCGCAACGGAAAACGATTCCCTCAACGGGGTCTGCATGTTGTTGGGCCACCTTCTGACCGACAAGGCCCAGATTTTCGCCGACGTGCGCACCTACTGGAGCCCGGAGGCCATCCTGCGCGTGACGGGCCGCCAGGCCGCCGGCCCCGCCGCCAACGGCCTGCTGCACCTCATCAACTCCGGGGCCGCCGCCCTCGATGGCTGCGGCAAACAGACCAAAGACGGACAGCCGGCGATGAAACCGTTCTGGGAAATCACTCCCCCCGAGGCCCTCGCCTGCCTGGCGGCAACAACATGGCCGCCGGCCATTTATGAATACTTTCGGGGAGGCGGCTTCTCCAGCTCCTACGGCACTCGAGCCGATATGCCCGCCACCCTGTTTCGGCTCAATCTGATCAAGGGCCTCGGACCGGCCCTCCAAATTGCCGAAGGCTGCCTCGCGGACTTGCCGGCGGAGATAAGCACCGTCCTGGAAGGCCGCACCAACCCGACCTGGCCCACACATTGGTTCGCCCCCAGGCTCAGCGGAGGCGGGCCTTTCCGCGACACTTATTCGGTCATGAATGCCTGGGGCGCCAACCACGGCGTCATCAGCTACGGACACATCGGCGCCCAACTCATCACCCTGGCCGCCATGCTCCGCATCCCGGTCTATATGCACAATGTCGCCGAGGAACAACTCTTCCGGCCCTCCGCCTGGACCGCCTTCGGCACCGCTGGCCTCGAGGCCGCCGACTTCCGCGCCTGCGCCAATTTCGGACCGCTCTACCGCAAAGTCTGAAGTTTTTCAACCGCGGATTTCACGTCATCCGTGGCCCTGATTTCCTTGCCGTCCGGTGAATGCCGGCTTAATTTCACGCCATGAATCCGGGTATCCGCTTGCTTGGCGCCTCCACGCCTCCACGCTTCCACGCTTCCACGCTCCTGCGCTTTGCCATCCTTCTCCCGGCCCTGGCTGCCATGCCGAGGGCAGGCGCGGGGCTGCCGTCCGTGCCGGCGCCGCGGCAACCGGCCACCAATACTTACCACGGCGTGGCGGTGGCGGACGACTACCAGTGGCTCGAGGACGCGCAAGCGCCGGCAGTCCGTGAGTGGACACGGCTGGAGAACGAGCGGACGCGCGAGTATTTCGCTGGATTGCCGTACTGGCAGGGCATCGCGCAGGAGCTTGGGCAATTGCGCAGCGAAGAATCCGCCCGCTACTGGGGGTTTCCGGAGGAGAAGGGGAGGATTCTCGGCCTGCGGTTCAAGCCGCCGGCGCAGCAGCCGGTGCTCGTCCGGTTCTCCTCGCTTGAGCCGCCGGCCTCATGGCGGACCGTCTTTGATCCCAACGCTTACAACACCAACGGCGCCACGGCCATCGATTGGTATGTCCCCTCCCCGGATGGCCGCCTGGTGGCTGTTTCCCTCTCGGAGGGCGGCAGCGAAAAGGGCACTCTCCACTTCTTCGAGACGGACACGGGAAAAGCGCTCAGCGACGAGGTCCCGCGGGTCCAGTTCCCCACCGGCGGGGGCAGCGCCGCCTGGACGGCTGATAGTTCGGGCGTATTCTACACGCGCTACCCGCATCCGGGCGAGCGGCCCGAGGCGGACCTGGCGTTCTACCAGCAAGTCTGGTTTCACCGGCTTGGCGCGCCGGTGACGGAGGACAAACGCGAACTCGGAGCCGACTTTCCGCGCATCGCCGAAATCGAGCTCGAGGCCAGCCGGGATGGCCGGTGGATAGCGGCCTCCGTGGCCAATGGCGACGGGGGAGACTTTGCGCACTACATGCGCAACGCCGGCGGCCAATGGAAACAGGTCACGCGCTTTGATGACGGCGTCAAGCGGGTGAGGCTTGGGCGCGACAACGCCCTCTACCTGCTCTCGCAGAAAGACGCCCCGCGGGGCAAGGTGTTGCGCTTGCCGCTGGAGACACTGGACTTGGCCAAAGCCACCCTCGTTGCCCCGGAGAGCAAGGGCGTCGTCGAGGAACTGGCGCCGTGCGATGACGGGCTGTATGTCGCGGACCTGCTCGGCGGCCCCTCCGAACTGCGGTACTATCCTCGCGGCAGCCTGCGCCCGCGCCTCATACCCATCCTGCCCGTCTCCGCCGTCGCCGGGCTCCAATCCTGGCACGGCAACGACCTTCTGTTTGCCAACGTGAGTTACCGCAAGCCCTCTGGCTGGTTCGCCTGGAGTCCTGCCGACCCTCATGTCCGGCGCACGGCCCTTTATACGACGTCGCCGGCGGATTTCGACGACATCGAGGTGGCGCGCGAATTTGCCAGGTCGAAGGACGGGACGCAGGTCCCGCTGAGCATTCTGCGCAAAAGGGGCCTCAAGCTGGATGGGAGCCATCCTGCGCTCCTTTACGGCTACGGCGGTTATGGTGTCAGTTTGTCCCCGAGCTTCGACTGCACGCGTCGAATCTGGTTCGATGCCGGGGGCGTCTATGCCGTGGCCAACCTGCGCGGCGGCGGCGAGTACGGCGAGCAATGGCACAAGGCCGGCAACCTGACCCGCAAACAAAACGTCTTCGACGATTTCATCGCCGCGGCGGAGCACCTGGTCAGGCGGCGTTACACCACCTCCTCGAGGCTGGCGGTCGAGGGCGGCAGCAATGGCGGGTTGCTCATGGGCGCCTTTCTCACGCAACGTCCCGACCTGGCCCGCGCCGTCGTTTCCCACGTGGGAATCTACGATATGCTGCGGGTGGAACTGGACCCCAACGGCCAGTTCAACGTCACCGAATTCGGCACCGTCAGGGACCCGGAGCAATTCCGCGCCCTTTACGCCTACTCCCCTTACCATCGTGTGCGCCAGGGCGTGAAATACCCGGCGGTGTTGCTGACGACCGGTGAGAACGACGGACGCGTCAACCCGGCCCAGTCGCGAAAGATGGCCGCCCGGCTTCAGGCGGCGACGGCTTCGGGGCGGCCCGTCCTCTTGCGCAGCACCGCCAGTGCCGGCCACGGCATCGGGACCTCCCTCAAAGAGCGCATTGCCGAGCAGGCCGATGTCTATGCCTTCCTCTTCGATCAACTGGGCATTTCATACCACGGCGGCCCTTCTCATTAGGAAATGTCCGGGGTAGCGATTCCGCAGAGCGCGCACCGCACTCTCCAGCGCGGCCTACCACTTCCCGTAGCGGACGAACTCGGGATTGTAACGGGTGCGCGCTTCGAGCGTTTCGCCGGGAAGGCCCAAGGCAATCGCGGCGACGGGAATGATCGGCGTCGGCAGGGAGAACATCTTTTTGATGCGGCCGATGGAATCTTCGCTCGGGTGGATGCCGACCCAGCAGGCCCCCAAGCCGAGACCGTGGGCGGCCAGGAGCAGGTTCTCGATTGCGGCCGAGCAGTCCTGCAGGAGATAGCTCGAATGCTGCTCGAACGCGGCCTCCAGGTCTCCGCAGGCCAGAATCGCCAGCGTTGCCGTCGCCAGCATCTTGCCGCCCGGCAGGGCGGCAGCCATGCCCGCCAGGGCCTCCAGCTCGCGGACCACGACGAAGCGCCAGGGGTCTTTGGTCATGGCCGAAGGCGCGGCCATGGCGGCCTGCAGGAGCGTGGTGACCGTCTCGTCGCCGATCGGGCCGGGGGCATAGATGCGGATGGAGCGCCGGCCAAAAATGAAAGGCAGTTTGTCGAGTGCAGTATTGCTCATAAGCGGCCCCGAGTTTCCGGGGAAGAGCGGCGGCTGTCCAGCGCGGAACCGGGCTCAGGCCTGTTTTCGAGCGCCTGCTCCGGCCGGCGGAACTTGTGGGACAACTTCACACGTGACCCCGCGCCTGTTTCGTGGCATTGTCCCGCCGTGACTACGATCGAAGCGACCCAACTTCTCGAGAAATTCCGCGCCGGCGGTGTCGGTCGCGACGAGGTCTTGCGGGCCTTTCAGGCCGCGCCGGTGGCTGATTTGGGCTTTGCGCAGGTGGACACGCATCGGGCGTTGCGGAGGGGTTTTCCGGAGGTCGTTTTCGGCGCCGGCAAGACGCCGGAGCAGGTGCTCGAGATTGCCTGCAAGCTGCTCGAGCACGAGCACCAGGTGCTCATCACCCGCATCACGCCCGAACATGCGCGTCTGGTGCGGCGGAAGCTCAGGAAGGCGGTGTATCATAAGACGGCCCGATGCCTGACGATCGAGACGCGCCCGCTGCCCAAGAGACCGGGGTTCATCGCGGTCATCTGCGCGGGCACCAGCGATTTGCCCGTTGCGGAAGAAGCCGCCCTGACTGCGGAGATCATGGGCAACCGTGTCGAGCGGATTGCCGACGTCGGGGTTTCCGGGGTTCACAGGCTCTTCAGCCGGTTGTCCAGCCTCCAGCGCGCCAACGTCCTCATCGTGGCCGCCGGGATGGAAGGCGCCCTGCCCAGCGTGGTGGCGGGCCTGGTTTGCAGGCCGGTCATCGCGGTGCCGACGAGCGTGGGGTACGGGGCGCATTTCGGGGGGTTGGCCCCCTTGCTTGGGATGCTCAACAGTTGCGGCAGCGGCGTCAGCGTGGTAAACATCGATAACGGCTTCGGGGCCGGTTACGCTGCCAGTCAGATCAATGCCCTGGCAGGCGAGTCCAAATGAAGACCCTCTATCTTGACCTGTCCAGCGGCATCAGCGGCGACATGCTGGTCGGGGCGCTGCTTGATTTGGGCGCCGACGCCCGGCAATTGGAGTTGAGACTGCAAGACCTGGGCTTGGATGGCTATCACCTCCACATCGCGCGCGGCCAGAAGGCCGGCATCGCCGGGGTAAAATTCGACGTCCATCTCCAGGCCGGTCCTCAGGAGACCTCCCACGGCCATGGTCACGACCACGGCCACTCGCACTCTCACCCGCCCACTTCTTCCCAAGGCCCTTCCTCTCATCCGGGGCCGCCTGCCCACGGCCGCACCTTTGCCGACATCCGCCAACTGATCCAGGGGAGCCCCCTCTCGCCCTGGGCCAAGGGCAAGGCGGTGGCTGTCTTCGGCCGCCTCGCGCTGGCCGAGGGCCGGATTCACGGCCTGCCCCCGGAGCAAGTTTGCTTCCATGAAGTGGGCGCGTTGGATTCCATCGTGGACATCGTAGGCGCGTGCATCGCGCTGGAACTGTTGGGCAGGCCCCGCGTGGAGGCCAGCCCGATTGTGGATGGCACAGGCTGGATCGAGTGCGCCCATGGACGCTTTCCGATCCCGGCGCCGGCCACCTTGGCCGTCCTGGGCGCGCGCGGAATCCCGCTCTCCCAATGCGAGGAACCCCATGAGATGGTCACTCCCACCGGGGCGGCCTTGCTGGCCGAGTTGGTCGAAACGTTCGGCCCGATGCAAGGCCTGACGGCCGAGAAGATCGGCTTCGGGCTGGGCGCTCGCGACAACCAGACCCGGCCCAATGTTTTGCGGGCGCTGCTGGGCGAGGTCTCCGCTACGGCTGCCCTGGGCGCCGGTGAACCCTCGGCGGCAGTCGCTTCGCCGTCCAACTCCCTCCACGATTGGCAGACCGACACCGTCACTGTTTTGGAGACGAACCTGGACGACGTCACCGCCGAGGTCCTGGGCCACTTTGCGGAAAAGGCCCTGGCGGCAGGCGCCCTGGACGTGTTCCACACGCCCATCCAGATGAAGAAAAACCGGCCCGGCGTGCTCCTGAGCGTCTTGTGCGCGTGCGCAGAGGCGGACAAGTTTACAGAGATGATCTTGCTCGAAACCACCGCCTTCGGCGTCCGCCGTTACGCTGCCCAACGGCGCAAGCTGGCCCGTGAATGGATGACGGTTTCCACCCCGCACGGCAACGTCGAGGTCAAGCTCGGACGGCTCGACGGCCGCATTGTGCAGGCGGCTCCCGAGTATGAATCCTGCAAGAGGGCCGCCGAACGGGCCAAAGTGCCCTTGAAGCAAGTCTATGAGGCCGCCTTGCGCTCCCTGCCGCCTTGACCCGATGGAAGCTCAACTGCTCAAGATACTGCGCTGCCCGGAGACGCGCCAGGAATTGCGCCTGGCAGAACCCTCCTTGATTGGCCGGCTCAATCGCCAAATCGCCGCCGGCGCATTGCGCAATCGGGCGGGCCAGCCGCTCAAGGAAGAACTTCAGGGCGGCTTGGTTCGGGCCGACGGCAAGTTCCTGTACCCGATCCGGCGGGAGATTCCCGTAATGCTCATCGAGGAGGCCCTGCCGCTGGAGGCGGCAGAGAGCGGGAAACCGGGTGGGGCGGGGGTTGAGTGAGCCGTTTGGCCCCCCTGCCTGCTTTGGCTCGGCCCGCCCGCCGTCAGTGACCGGCCGCCGGTTGCGTTTCGGCCAAGAATTCCATTGCGCCTTGCGGAAAAAACCACGACACTGACGACGGGTTGTCACTGAAGGAACTGGTGCGTGGTCTTTACAACATTTTGTTTACCGTGTTTTCCGTCCTCGCCTCGCCGTATTATCTCTGGCGAATGCGGCGGCGGGGCAATTGGCGAGCGGGGTTTTCCCAGCGGTTTGGCGTTTACGATACCAAGCTCAAGCAAGCCCTGACTAACCGCGACCGGATCTGGATGCACGCCGTGAGCGTCGGCGAGGTCAATGTCTGCACCCAAATCATCCAGGGCATCGAGCCGCGTCTGCCCAACCTCAAGATCGTCGTGTCAACCACGACGACGACGGGCATGGCAGAGTTGCACCGCAAGCTGCCGACCCACATCAGCAGGGTCTATTACCCCATTGATCGTCGGAACTGCGTGGTGCGCGCCCTGAGCACAATTCGTCCGTTGGCCATTGTGCTGGTCGAGGGGGAGATTTGGCCCAATTTTCTGTGGCGGGCCAAGGAGATGGCCATTCCGGTGTTTCTGGTCAATGCGCGCCTTTCGGACCGCTCCTTTCGCGGCTACAAGCGTTTCGGCCGGCTGTTCCGCCCGCTTTTTGGCTCGCTGGCAGGGGTGGGGGCTCAAAGCGAAGCCGATGCGGCCCGTTTGCGGGAGCTGGGCTGCCGGCCGGAGTCCGTCCGGGTCGTCGGCAGCTTGAAATACGACGCGGCCAAGCTGGATGAACGCCGGTTGCTTGATGTGCCGGCCATGCTCGGCCAACTGGGCCTGGCGCCCGGGGCGCGCATCCTGCTCGGTGGCAGCACCCACGCCGGCGAGGAGGCGATCCTGGCAGAGCAGTTTCTCCGTCTGCGGGCGCGCTTCCCGGACCTGTTCCTGGTGCTGGTGCCCAGGCATTTCGAACGCTGCCGCGAGGTGGGCCGCCAACTGGAGGCGCGCGGGCTCAGATTCGTCTATCGCAATGGGATCACTGCTCCAACCCGGTTTCAGCCCGGGGAGGTTGATTGTCTGTTGGTCAATACGACCGGCGAGTTGAGGTACTTTTACGAGCAGGCCACGGTCATTTTCGTCGGCAAGAGCCTGACCGCCGCCGGCGGCCAGAACCCAATCGAGCCTGGCGCCCTGGGCAAGGCGATGGTCTTCGGGCCCAACATGCAGAATTTTGCGGAGGTGGTCCGCAGCCTCCTGGCGCAAGACGGGGCGATACAGACGCGCGACGCCGCCGGTTTGGAGAAGGTGCTCGGGGAATTGCTCGCCGACGAGGCCCGCCGCCAGACCCTGGGCCGCAATGCCCTGAAAGTCGTGCGCGAGAACCTCGGCGCCGTCAGTCGCACCGTGGACATGATCATCGAGCACCTCGATGATGAAGACCTGTATGTCGCGCAGCCCAAATCCTGAAAAACCTGACCTGTCTGCCACGGGTTTGAGCTTCAAAAACTCTTGTGCGGCCGCGCAAGATGCGATAGCATTTGCCTTATGAAGCACAAGGCCCTCTCAATTCCGCCCCCGCCGACGGCCCGGCCGTTCCGCCCTGCCCGGCACAACCTGCGCGCGCTCTTAGCGGCGGCCGGCGCTGCGCTGGCCCTGTCCGCCGCTACGGGCCGGCTGTGCGGCGACCAGGTGGAGATGCAAAACGGCGATCGTTATGCGGGGACGGTGCTGTCGCTTGACTCGAACAACGTGGTCTTGCGAAGCGAGGTCCTCGGCAAGGTAAGCCTGCCGCGCAGCCAAGTGGCGCTCATCACCCTCGGAACCGTTGCGCGCACCAATGCGGCGCGCTCGCAAGTCGTGTCCACCAACAGACTCTCGCGCCCTCCGGCGGGGTCCCTGGCCAGGACTAATTCCGAAATCGCAGCCCTGCTGCGTCAACTGGGCGGCAACACCAATTCCCTGCGCGAGGTGCAAGAGCAATTCCTCAGCCAGGCCGGACCCGAGGCCAACCAGAAGTTCAACCAGATGTTGGGGGACCTCACGAGCGAAAAGATGACGCTCAACGACCTGCGGGCCCAAGCCAAGGCCGTTGCAGACCAGGCTCGAGCACAGCGAGGCGACATCAATGGCGAGCTTGGCGGGTTATTGGACAGCTACCTGGGCATCCTGGATCATTTCCTTCAGGAGACGGCCCCGCCGGAGAGCGCGGCGACCAACAAGCTGTCCCGGTAGGCCGGTGCGCGAAGGTCATGGGTCTCTAACGGCTGCGGGAATCGGTCTAACGAGGCGGCGCCTCAGACCTCCTCTCCAACCGAATTGCTGGAAGGGGTTCATTGAGAATTGAGTATTGAGCATTGGTCATTGACTATTGAGGCATACGGTCCCGTCCTGAAATAGATTGGTACTTTGGAATGAGAAAATCCGAGTATCCATGAACGCGATTCGATATAGCCAAGGTTTCAAAATGCAGTGCGTGCGCGAGGTGGAAGCAGGAAAATCCTGCGCCTCCGCGGTGCGGCGTAAATACAAGATCAAGGGCCCCGGTACGGTCATGCGCTGGGTGCGGC
>Ga0181533_1001755_pt1 | contig 27045 bp, 23 predicted proteins | sample PEATcosm2014_Bin_45_FD_119772 | JGI IMG/M metagenome (GOLD analysis project Ga0181533, IMG submission 119772) | Peatland microbial communities from MTU Mesocosm Facility, Houghton, MI, USA - PEATcosm2014_Bin11_60_metaG | ecosystem: Environmental > Terrestrial > Soil > Wetlands > Peat | place...
CTTGCAGTTAATTCATTGTCATAAGAAATTGCCATAAATCTGGTTTTTTGAATTTACAAATATCATAAAATAATCTAAATCATTACTTAACACTTAAAACTTGACACTTAACACTGTGATAAGATATCGCCATAATTTAAGGTTTTATAAAACAGGGATAAAGATAATAAATTCAAATACCTGATGCAATATCTGACCGTCTTTGATGTCATTTTTGCCGCGAATTGCCGCGAAATGCCACTTTAATACTCCTAAAAACGGTGAACGTTTTTTAGGCATTGACAAACTGCCGACTGCCAACTGATTACCACGGCTATTTCATTACACCTCACGATCTCTCCCTCTGACTTGTCCCCAAATTAATAAAAATTATCGTTCCCCAAATATTACCTCTACTGTAGTAAACCGATTAATGCAGATTCCTAAGATGATTATTTATGAATGAAGAATTCCTGCATTACCTTTGGCAACACCGTTTACTTGATCCGGAACTCCGGACAGTTTCGGGTGAGCCACTGATCATTATCAATCCTGGTGAACATAATACAGACGGTGGTCCTGATTTTTTTAATGCCCGCCTGAAGATCAATGGCACGACCTGGGCCGGCAATGTTGAAATCCATGTCCAGTCCTCAGCCTGGTACAGGCACAAGCACCAGCAGGATCCTTCCTATGATAACGTAATTCTCCACACAGTCTATGAAAATGATGTAGAGGTAACCCGCCGATCTGAAGAAAAAATTCCTACCCTGGTCATGAAAGGACATTTTCCAGGTTATATCTATGAACGTTACAGGGATTTTCAGGAAAATATGCACTGGATCCCTTGTCAGGAAGTCATCTGCGATACTGATCCTTTTATTCTTGAGCAGTGGATCCCCTCATTGGCCGTGGAAAGGCTTGAGGAGAAGATCCTCCCGATGAAAAGAAATCTTGAGGAAAGTAAATTTGATTGGGAGGAGACCTTTTACCGGAACCTTGCAGGTTCATTTGGTTTCAGGATCAATACCCATCCATTTGAATTGCTGGCCCGGTCATTGCCCTGGAAACTGCTTCAGAAACACCGGACCAACCTGTTTCAATTAGAGGCGCTGCTCTTTGGGCAGTCAGGGATGCTGGGCCGGGATTTTACAGAAGACTACCCCCGGTTATTGCAGCAGGAGTACCTCTTCCTGAAAGAAAAATATGGTCTTCATGAAATCCCGGGTTCTCTCTGGAAATCACTGAGGTTGCGCCCATCTAATTTTCCTGCGATCCGCATTGCCCAGTTTGCCTGCCTCATCTATTATTCCAAAGATCTTTTCAATTCCGTGCTCGGAAGCAGGGATTCCCGTGAAATGATTGATCTTTTTGGCGTGCAGGCATCCGGCTACTGGGATACTCATTTTTTATTCGGCAAATTGTCCATGCCCAAACCCAAATTCTTAGGTATCGATTCCATCCGCTTGATCACCGTCAACCTGGTTGTGCCTTTTCTCTTCCTGTATGGTGACACAAAAAGTATTCCATCTTATAAGGAAAAAGGACTGTCATTTCTTGAAGATCTGCCCCCTGAGAACAATGCCGTGATCAATCATTGGATGGAGACCGGGATCTTCTCCCAGAATGCGATGTATACACAGGCTCTCCTTCAGCTTAAAAGCCATTATTGTGATAAAAAACGATGCCTTGAATGCCGGATCGGGAATCAGTTATTGGGTGGGAGGAGATTGAGTGGTGAAAGGTGAGTGATGATTGATGAATTAGCAAAATGAAAATCCGGATAAAAACCTGTGGCTTGTGGGAAATGAAATTCAGTACAATCATAAAAGACTATTTTACTTTTAACCGGATGGAGCAGCGTGGCGTATTTGTATTGCTTTCCTTACTGCTCTTGCTGGTTGTTGCAAATGAAGTCATTCCTGTAGTCGTCAAACCGGGATCTGTGGATATGTCCGGATTCGAAAAGGAAGTTGCGGCATTTGAAAAATCAGTCAGCTTTGCGGATTCTTTGGAGAATCTGGCACAAAAGTCCGGGTACAGGAAATCCGGCTCCTATGCTGCCAGCGCCGGCAAGGATTCATCAGGCTTCTTTAAGCCCTACCCGAAAGAAGCTTTTATCATTGAACTTAACGCAGCAGATACTTTTTCATTGCAGCGTCTCAGGGGGATAGGGCCAGCTTTTGCAAGGAAGATCGTCAGCTACCGGGAGAGGCTGGGAGGATACATTGACAGATCTCAATTACTTGAGATCTGGGGAATGGATACCTCAAGGTATAATTCTATCAAAGAACATCTTACCGCAAATCCCGATTTAGTTCATCCGGTTAATCTGAATACGGTTACTTTCAAGAAATTGCTTGCTCATCCCTATTTCCCTTTTGAGATCACCAAAGCGATAATGATCTATAGGAAAGATCATAAAAAGTTTGAGAATATTGAGGAATTAATGAACATCAGTATCATTTCAGATTCTGTTTACAGGAAAATAAGAGCCTACGTTAAGGTCGGAATGTAGAAGTTCATAAAGTTCATAAAGTTTGTAAAGTTTGTAAAGGTAACCAGTTTGTCATTTTACTATTCAATTCTCAGGTCACGCTTGGGGGAGCCTGCCTATCGGTAGGCAGGGGCCGGAGGTTGGGTTTAGCACCTACTTAAATGTATAAGCAACCCCGGCTTCAAGTTTAATATCAATAAAGCGGTTATTGTCTGCACCGTCTGGAGGGGACCCTCCAATAGTGAAACTATAATTATTCTCACAAATAATATTAAACCCCTTTGGAATAGGGATATCGATTCCAAAACCTGCCATCAACCCGACAACAAAGGGAAAGGTGGTAGATATTGTTGGCTTTGATATAATTGAGTCTTGTTTATTAGGCATTGACCACGAATAATTCATTCCATGGTCTTTAACTATCGCAAAGAAATTAATAAACATTCCAGGATAGACAAAGAATTTGACTTTATGACCAAATACAAATTGAGGTTTGACCAATATATTGAACTGATCAAATTTGACATGAAAATAACCGTTAGTTGAACCGCCAGGTGAAACATCCTGGGAATTGACATCATATGACCGGGTGATGTATTCAAGTTCGAGCCCTATGTTGAATGTTTTTTTAGTGCGCTGATTTACTGTTACTGAAACCAGATATGAATCGGGAGAAAAGGAATAACTAGCAGATTGAGGACTGTTTTGACCGGAACCTGGAACTCTATAAAAAAAATATCCCCCTTTCACTCCTAACTGTACCTGGCTGTATGTGATCTGGGAGAAAGAAAGGAGAAGTAAAAATGAAAGGATTTTTTTCATGGAAGAAATTACATTCTTAATAACAAAGATAACATTTTATTTCATGTCAGGCGTTACGATTGTCTTTGTACTCATAGTGATAGGTAATGTCTCCTGAAGGTCCCTGGTCATCAGGATCGTCATTTCCTTTTTCATTTTCATCTTCATCTTCATCCCCGTCCTCATCCGCTTCCTCATTTTCCCAGTCATAGACTTTCCGGCGTGGTCCGGATTTGCGGTAATAGATTGCCAGCACTGCGCCCGCCAGCAGTCCCATCAGGTGCGACTCCCATGATATCGGCTGATGGGGAAACAGTTGCGGGAAGATTCCCCAGACCAGTCCTCCATAGAGGAAAGCTATCAACAGGGTGATTGACATCAGGCGGGAGTCCCTCCGGATAATTCCGCTTAAAAAAAGAAAAGAGGCCAGCCCATACACAACCCCGCTTGCCCCGATATGCACCGCGTCCTCCCGCGCAAAAACCCAGACCCAGAAACCGGTGACCACCCAGATCAGCCAGAAGATCTGCCAAGCGATCGGGCGATAGAAATAGAAAAGCAATCCCCCCAGGATAAGAAAAGGGATGGTATTTGCAGAAAGATGGGAAAAGTTTTCATGGAGCATGGGGGCAAAAAGGACTCCTGGTAAACCTTTCCAGGTAAGGGGTGCAATTCCGAATCCTTCCAGATCGACGTTGACAACTACTTCAAAGATCTTTATTAGCCACATGAGCGCCACAAAGATACCGGGGATTAGCAGGCTGCCAAGCAATCTCTTTTGTTCATCTTGCATCTTCGATATAATTAATTGACCCGATCTTCGTTTCTATCCTTTTATGTATTTTTATGAAAACACATAACATTTTTCATTCATAACCGGTTTAACTTTGTGAACCTCTTTGATGACCCTGTGCAGCTCTGTGTAAAATAACTTTTTTATTACCCAGAAGGCCACAGAGGCCCGCAGAGAATCACAGAGGATAACCATTGAGAATCAAAAGCGCAAAGCACTTTTCATTCAGATGTGGTATAAAAGTAGTTAAAATGGATTCATCTTTATACAATCGGAAAAATCTTTTACTTTTGAATTTTTTAAATCATTATTAATAAAGCATTTGATGAGACAGAACAGAGTTTTTTGCAGTGTGGGCCGGTCTATTGTTACCGTGGTATTTATTGTCCTTATATCCTTTGCCGGGTCAGGACAGAACAATAATAAGCAGGATCAGAGTGGCGTAAAGAAATACGTAAGCCTGATGCAGATGATCAAATATGCCTATGTCGATACGGTGAATGAGGCAAAACTTGTCGAGAAGGCCATCGTTGAAACCCTGAAAGAGCTTGATCCCCATTCCCTGTACATCTCAAAGAAAGACCTTCAGAGAGCCAATGAGGAGCTGGTAGGTAATTTTGAAGGGATAGGGGTTCAGTTTGAGATTTTCAGGGATACGATAAACATTGTTCATCCCATTCCCGGTGGCCCATCGGAGAAACTGGGGATACTTTCCGGGGACAAGATCGTAAAGATTGAATCGGAGGATGTGACTGGCAAGAAGATCACCAACCAGTTCGTATTTGACCGTTTGCGCGGCAAGAAAGGGACAAAGGTCAATATCACCATTTACCGGCCGGGAAGAAAAGGTCTCCTTGATTTTACGATTGTCCGCGACAAGATCCCGATCAACAGCATTGACGCATCTTATATCATAGAACCCGGCATCGGGTATATCAATCTGACACGGTTCTCTTCAACATCCATGAAAGAATTTTCCGATGCCATGGCAAAGCTGGACCAGCAGGGGATGAAAAGCCTGATCCTGGACCTGCGTAACAATGGGGGAGGCTATATGAATACTGCCATTGACCTGGCTGACCAGTTCCTGGATGCAAGGAAGCTCATTGTTTATACACAGGGAAGGATGAGTCCCAGGGAAGATTATTATTCTTCAGGGAATGGATTATACCAGAAAGAGAGGATCGTGATCATGATCAATGAAAACTCGGCCTCCGCCAGCGAAATCGTTTCAGGCGCCATCCAGGACCTGGACCGCGGGATCATCGTGGGGCGCAGGTCTTTCGGGAAAGGACTTGTACAGAGGGCATTTTCTTTGCCTGACAGTTCGGAGGTCAGGCTGACGACCGCCCGTTACTACACACCATCAGGGCGGTGTATCCAGAAATCGTATTCTGAGGGCGTGGATAAATATTACCAGGATTTCGCTACCCGATATAAACATGGAGAGATGGAATATTCCGATAGCATAAAGTTTCCCGATTCACTGAAATTTCATACTGTCAACGGTCGCACGGTATATGGCGGGGGAGGGATCATGCCTGATGTTTTCATCCCGCTCGATACCACTGCTGTCACTGAATATTATCTTGATATACGCAGGAAGAATGTCCTCAACCTCTTTGTGGGTGACTATTTTGATAAGAACAGGAAAAGTCTTCTGAAAGATTATCCTGATTTTGACCAGTTTGATAAAAAGTTCATTGTCGATGATACATTTATGAAAGATTTCCAGGCGCTGGCAGAAAAGCAAGGGGTGAAAATGGATGAAAAGCAATACGGGCTCTCGGAATCTTTGTTAAAAACGCAGATAAAAGCGGCGATTGCCGAAAAGCTCTGGGATGTGAATGCCTATTTTAGAGTATTCAACAAGGAAGATAATGAGGTGCAGAAAGCAATAAATGTCATTAAAGATGATGCTCTTTTTGACAAACCCGGGATACAAAAGTAAAATGCTTTTTTAATTTTGGATTTGATAAAGACTTAAGCTATGGACCTGACCACGAAATTCATGGGGTTGAAGTTGAAAAATCCCATCATTGCCGGAAGCTCCGGACTTACTTCTCACCTATCCGGTATTCTTGAGCTTGAGAAAGAGGGTGCTGCCGCAGTTGTCCTGAAGTCCCTGTTTGAAGAGCAGATCATCTTCAACTATAAGTCCAAACTCCAGGAAGTCGGTCTTGAGGTTCAGTATCCTGAAGCCCATGATTACATCAACCATCACACCAAGCGGAAGGCAGTGGATGATTACCTGGAGCTGATCGCGGCTTGTAAGAAAGTACTGTCAATCCCTGTGATTGCCAGCATTAATTGCGTGACGCCAAATGAATGGACGGCCTTTGCCGGTGAAATTGAGAAGGCAGGTGCCGATGCCCTTGAGCTGAATATATTCTTTATCCCGGCCGATCCGCAGCGGATGAGCGCCCTGATAGAGGAATCCTACCTTGAGATCCTGCACGGGATCATAAAAAAGGTCTCTATACCGGTTTGTGTCAAGGTAAGTCCTTATTTCTCAGGACTCTCGAATTCCCTCCTGCGTTTTTCCTTTACCGGGATCAAGGGGATGGTATTGTTCAACAGGTTTTTCTCTCCTGATATAGACATCGAGGAGTTAAAAGTCATCAGTGGTCCGGCTTACAGCAACCCGGATGAAATCTATCTTCCCATGCGGTGGCTTGCAATACTTTCTGATCGTATCTATTGTGATCTTGCGGCTTCATCAGGGATCCATGATGGGAAAGGCCTGGTGAAGGTGCTTCTGGCCGGGGCAAAAGCTGCTGAGATCGCCTCGGTATTTTATACAAAGGGGACGGGGGAGATTGGCAACATGGTGAAGTACCTGGAAGAATATCTCCGGCGGCATGATTATTCATCGGTTTCCGAGATCATCGGGAAGATGAGCATGCGAAATGTTACCAACCCCACAGACTTTGAACGGGTTCAATTTATCAAGTACTATTCCGGTATTGAGTAAAACAGGTGGTCCTACGCTTTATATTGCCCTCCCGGTCATCAATGAAACGGATTATCTTCCCGATGTCTTAGGATGCCTGTCACGACAGGATTATCATGATTTTAAGGTGTTTATTTGTGTCAACCAGCCGGATGAATGGTGGGAAATGGCTGGGAAAAAGCACCTATGTGAGGCAAATACGGAGGCCCTGAAGTTCCTGGAGCAATATCAGGGGATTGAGATAAAGGTCATTGACCGGTGCACGCCCGGGAACGGTTGGAAAGGAAGGAAACATGGTGTCGGCTGGGCAAGGAAAACTGTCATGGACACCATCAGCAAAGTTGCCGGGACAAAGGATATTATTGTCAGCCTGGATGCAGATACCACGTTTCATGAGAATTATCTTTCCTCTCTTGCCATTAATTTTTCTGCTCATCCTGACGCCGTTGCCCTTGCTGTTCCTTATTATCATAAGCTGACCGGGGATGAAACTGCTGACCGTGCTATTCTGCGTTATGAGATTTACATGCGGTACTATTCACTGAACTTATGGCGGATAGGCAGTCCTTATTCATTTACGGCATTGGGATCGGCCATGGCCTTCCCGGTTTGGGCTTACAGGGCCGTTGGGGGGATGACGCCAAAAATGAGCGGTGAAGACTTTTATTTTCTTCAGAAACTCAGGAAATATGGAAAGATGCTTTTTTATAATCCTGAAAAAGTTTATCCTGCTGCCCGTTTTTCTGATCGCGTCTATTTTGGGACGGGTCCTGCCATGATCAAAGGCAGGCAGCATGACTGGGCAAGCTATCCTGTTTACCCGTATCGTTATTTTGATGAGATAAAGATGACGACCGGTCTTTTCAGGGATTTTTTTACAGGGACCCAGGATACTGCCGTTGTCGGATTTCTCAGGGAATTGTTGAATGAGGATGATCCTTTCAGACTCCTGCGTGAGAATTTCAAGGATCCGTCAACCTTTATCAGGGCCTGCCACGAGAAATTTGACGGCCTGAGGATACTTCAATACCTGAAATACCGGCAAAACAATGTTCAGGATGATAAGATGAGCCTCCTGGAGTTTCTTTCCAGGTTTTATCCGGAGGAATGCAAAGAAATCATTCCCGACCCTGTAAAATTTTCTTTTACCGGATCAACGGTACATGAACTTGATTTTCTGAGGATATTCCTGATGAAAAAGGAAGAAGAATACCAGTCTACTTCAGTACCCTCGTTACCAGGTCAGCCGCTTCCTGCAGGGTGCTGGCCGAAAGAACCTGCAACCCCGAATCATCGATGATCTTCCTGCCCCCGGTGGCATTGGTTCCCTGTAATCTAACAATAATGGGTATGCTGATCTCCCCGATATTTTTGTATGCATCTACTATTCCCTGTGCTACCCGGTCACAACGTACGATACCACCAAAAATATTGACAAGGATGGCTTTTACATTCGGGTCTTTCAGGATGATGCGGAACCCTTCTTCAACACGTTTGGCGCTGGCAGAGCCACCCACATCCAGGAAGTTGGCAGGATCCCCTCCTGACAGTTTGATAATATCCATGGTAGCCATGGCAAGTCCTGCGCCGTTCACCATGCAGCCCACATTGCCGTCGAGCTTTACATAATTCAGGTCGTTGCGTGTGGCTTCTACCTCGATGGGATCTTCTTCATCAAAATCCCGCATCGCGGCGATATCGGGATGGCGGAACAAAGCATTGTTGTCAATGACGACTTTAGCATCAGCGGCAAGTATCTTGTTATCTGAGGTCTTGAAGACAGGATTGATCTCGACCAGTGTTGCATCGCATCCGTCATAGGCAGCATAGATGGCATTTACAAATCTGATCATATTCTTAAAAGCATCGCCGCTCAGGTTTAGGTCGAAGGCTACCTTACGGGCCTGGAATGGCTGCATTCCAACTTTCGGGTCTATCTCTTCTGTAAAGATCTGGTCGGGTGTCTCTTCTGCAACTTTTTCAATTTCCATCCCTCCTCGGGGAGAATACATCAGGACATTATGTCCTTTCTGCCGGTTCAGTAAAACGCTGAGATAATATTCTGCAGGTTCACTGATCCCGGGATAATAGATATTCTGTTCCACGAGCACCTTCCTGACCTTCTTTCCCTGGGCGCTGGTCTGTGGCGTGACAAGCTGCATCCCGATAATCTGGCCGGCAAGACTTCGAACTTCCTCAATGGATTTTGCCACCTTGACACCGCCCCCCTTACCACGGCCCCCGGCATGAACCTGTGCCTTTATCACCCATTTATCAGTACCGGTAATATTCTGAATGATCTCGGCTGCTTTGCCTGCTTCACCGGCATTATGCGCGAGTATCCCCTCGGGAACCAGGACTCCGTATTTCTTAAGGATCGATTTACTCTGGAATTCATGTAAGTTCATAAACAGTAAATTTAAGTCTCCAAAATTAAACAATCAGGGACAATTTCCGATCAAAGTACCATCTGATTTGTTGCAGATCCTCCATAAACAACAAATACCAAAGAATTCTTACCTTTGGGCACAAAATCAGAAAGGATGGTCATTGTTAACGATATACATAAATCCTACGGGACCCTGGAAGTGCTGAAGGGGATCAGCCTGGAAGTGGAGAAGGGAGAGATCGTTTCAATAGTCGGTGCCTCCGGGGCCGGGAAATCGACCCTGCTGCATATCATCGGTACACTCGACAGGGCTGATGCAGGTACGATAGAAATGAACGGGGTGAATGTCAGGAAATTATCAGATAAAAAACTGGCAACATTCCGTAACAGACATATCGGGTTCGTTTTTCAGTTTCATCATCTTCTTCCTGAATTCACTGCGCTTGAAAATATCTGCATTCCAGGGTTCCTGGGGAAAAGGAACAGACGCGAGGTTGAACGCAAGGCAGCAGATCTTCTTAATTTCATGGGGATGAAGGAACGTTCTCATCATAAACCTGCTGAATTGTCGGGGGGTGAGCAGCAACGGGTGGCCGTGGCACGGGCACTGATCAATGACCCGGATGTGATCCTTGCCGATGAGCCTTCAGGGAACCTTGATTCTGCCTCTGCCCTTGAACTGCATAACCTCTTCTTCAGTCTCAGGAATTCTTTTGACCAGACCTATATCATCGTAACTCACAACTCTGATCTTGCAAATATGGCCGACCGGAAACTGACCATTCGTGATGGCGTGATTGAAAAAACGCCTCTATAAAATTAAATCCCTTTATTTACGTTCATTCTATTGCATAATCCTGATCTTCCGCATGAAGTTGTGTTTTGTTAAGTCATTTGTCAAGAAAACTTCCTTACCGGCATCCGTTATTCTCATTTCTCTTTTCATCGCAAGCGGAATGATCGCTGCTTCTTTTTACAGGCATTACTCACCCGTACCTTCTGAAATAGTTAATTACGATACCATTCATCCCGGAAAGCCTGCACAGATCGACTCGCTTTATAAAGACCATGTGCGGAAGGGGGACAGTTACTACACTTCAAGACAATATGAAAAGGCTATTTCCGAATATGAAAGCGGGCTAAAACTAAGACCACGGGATCCTTATGCCACCCAGCGTCTTGCAAGGGCAAAAGTACAATTGGAAGCCAGTCGCAAGGCAGAAGCAGATTATGCAAGATACATCGCTTCAGGGGATAACTATTTTAATGCCAAGGATTACCTGAACGCCAAGGGATCCTATCAGCTTGCCATCGACGCCAAACCTGACGATGCCTACGCGAAGGGAAAACTGAAAGAGACCATGGATCTTCTAAGATCCATGAAAGCCAGTAATATCCTTTACGATGTTGCAATCGCAAATGCCGAAAAGCTATTCCAGGATACAGCATATGAGAAGGCCATCACTGAATTTGAAAATGCCAGCAAGATCCTTCCGGATGAAAAGTACCCCAAAGATCGCATCAACCAGATCATTAAGATCATGGTAGACAAGCAGACCAATGATGAGATGTTCTCACGCTCAATAACAAATGCCGATAAGCTATACAAATCGAAAGCATATCAGAACGCCTTGTTAGAGTATCAGCATGCTGCTGCTTATAAACCTGATGAACAATATCCGAAAGACCGTATCAAAGAACTGACAGAGCTCCTGGCAGCCATGAAAGCAAGGCAGGAGGAATATGAAAAATCTATCGCTGCCGCCGATAAACTCTATGAAGATAAAGCCTGGGAACCTTCAAAAGCTGAATATCAGAACGCCTCGAAAATAAAACCTGAAGAAGCTTATCCCATAAACCGTATCAAGGAAATTGACGGTATCCTGACCAGGCTGAAAAATACCAACGAGGAATATAACCGGCTTGTCAACCTTGGCGACAGCCTCTATATTGAAAAGAAATACCTCAACGCAAAGATCAGTTACCAGGATGCTTTGAAGGTTAAACCCAATGAGTCCTATCCGAAAGAAATGATCGCCAAGGCAGATAACCTGATCACAGGACAGGAAGCCAATGCAAGAGCCCTTGAGGAATCCTACCAGGCTGCACTTTCGGATGCAGATAAATTCTATGCCGCAAAGGATTATGACAAAGCTAAATCCGGATATCAGGCTGCCCTTGGAATCAAGCCTGATGAGCAATATCCAAAGGACAGGATCAAAGAGATTGACGGACTGTTTGCTGCGATGGAGAAGCAGAAAGAACTGGATAAACAGTACCTTGCTATTATTGCCGGTGCGGATTCACTGCTTGCAGCAAAGTCATATCAACCTGCAAAAGTTCAGTATCAGTCTGCGTTGAAATTAAAACCCGGTGAGAAATATCCGCAGGACCGAATTGCCGAGATCGATGTTGCACTGGCAGACCTGGTGAAACAAAAGGCCCTCGATGATCAGTATACTGCAGCCATCGCCAAAGCAGACAAATCGTTTGCTATGAAGGCATGGGACCAGGCAAAGACAGATTATTCATCTGCATCTGCCCTTAAACCCAATGAATCCTATCCAAAGGACAAGATCGCAGAGATTGAAAAGATCGTGACTGACATTGCTAATCAGAAAGCTATCGATGATAAGTATGCCGGGATCATCGCGGGTGCGGATAAGCTAATGGAAGCAAAGACATATGCTGATGCCAGGATTGAATATGGCAAGGCAGGTGACCTGAAACCATCGGAAAATTATCCAAAGACAAAGATTGCAGAGATTGACAGGATCCTGGCTGCTATAGAAGCGCAGAAATCATTGGATGAGAAATACAACGGGCTGATAAAAGAAGCAGATACCCTGCTGGCTGAAAGATCTTATGAAGAGGCAAAAACTCATTATCAGGATGCTGCTGTCATCAAGCCGACAGAAGCTTATCCTAAGGGGAAAATTATTGAGATCGATGCTATCCTTGCTGAGTTTGCGAAGAAAAAAGCCCTCGATGATCAGTATACTTCTGCAATTGCCAATGCCGATAAGCTGCTTGCAGATAAATCATATGAGCCTGCCAAAATACAGTACCAGGCAGCTTTGAAATTAAGACCCGGGGAAAAATATCCTCAGGACCGGATTGCCGAGATAGACGTGGCACTGGCAGACCTGGCAAAACAAAAAGCCATAGATGATCAGTACATGGCGACGATATCCAAAGCAGACCGATCTTTTGAAGCAAAGAACTGGGAACAGGCAAAAACGGATTATACTGCCGCATCGGCGCTTAAACCCAATGAAGCCTATCCAAAGGATAAGATTGCAGAGATTGATAAAGTCCTGGCAGATATTGCACAACAAAAAGTTATTGATGATCAGTATGCAGGTATCATCGCCAATGCGGATAAGCTTTTGGCAGCAAAAACATATGCTGAGGCAAGAACAGAGTATGTCAGGGCCGGTGATCTCAAGCCGTCTGAAGAGTATCCAAAATCAAAGATCGCCGAAATTGACAAGACGCTTGGGGACATTGAAGCAGCGAAACTGAAGGAAGAGCAATATAAGGATCTGATCGATAAAGCGGATAAGCTCCTTGCAGATAAATCATACGAGCCGGCCAAAACAGATTACCAGGATGCATTAGCCTTAAAACCCGGGGAGACATACCCGAAAGGAAAGATTGAAGAAATCGACAAAGTCCTGGCTGAAATAGCCAGGAAGAAAGCACTCGATGATCAATATGCTTCCACGATTGCAGATGCAGATAAATTACTTGCAGCTAAATCATACGAACCTGCCAAAGCCGGTTATCAGAAAGCCTCATTGCTGAAGCCGGAAGAGAAATACCCTAAGGACCGCATTGCCGAGATCGACCTGGCGCTTGCAGACCTTGCCAAGCAAAAGGCCCTCGACGATCAGTACAGTGCAACCATCGCAAAAGCCGACAAGCTTTTACAGGATAAATCATACGAGGAGGCGAAGACTGAATATACCAATGCAGGGAACCTTAAGCCAGCTGAGCAATATCCCAGGGATAAGATTGCCGAAATCCTGAAAACACTTGATGACATTGCGAAGCAAAAGGTGACAGACCAGAAATACCAGGCAGCAATCGCCAATGCCGACAAGCTTCTGGATGCCAAAACCTATGAACTTGCAAGATCGTCATACCTGGAAGCTTCAGGATTAAAACCTTCAGAACAATATCCCAGGGATAAAATAGCACAGATAGACAAGATCACGGCTGATATTGCCCATCAGAAAGAGGTAGAAGCTGAATTCAAAACCTCTGTAGCCAAAGCTGACGAACTGTTTGCGGCCAAATCGTATGAGCCGGCAAAAGCCGAGTACCAGCATGCTGTTTCCCTGAAACCGGATGAGGGATATCCAAAGGATAAGATTACTGCTATAGATAAGATCCTTGCAGATATTAAGGCCTTTGAAGACAAATACAACGGAGCCATTGCAACAGGGGATTCTGCATTTAACAATAAATCTTATGTACAGGCAAAATCTGCATACCAGGGCGCCCTGCAGATGAAACCTGCGGAGAAATATCCTAAAGATAAGATTGCAGAGGTAGATAAGATCCTTGCCGAGCTTGCAAAACAAAAAGTGATCGACGACCAGTACAATGGCTACATTGCCAATGCGGAAAAACTGGAAACTGACAAGTCATATGCCCAGGCCAGGACTGAATTTGGCAATGCATCAGCTTTAAAACCTGATGTGCAATATCCAAAGGATAAAATAGCAGAAATCGATGAAATAGTCGCCGATCTCAAGGCAAAGGATGAGGCATATAAAACTTCCGTCGCAAAGGGAAACCAGCTGTTGGCCCAGAAATCATATGAGGATGCGCGTGCCGAGTTCCAGAATGCAGGGGAGATCAAGCCTGACGAGCAATATCCTAAGGGAAAGATAGAAGAGATCAACAAGATCCTGATGGAACTCAAAGGGAAGAGGCAGACCTTCGATGATCTGGTCTCAAAAGGGAATGACGTGCTGTCGATCAAAGATTTCTACAAGGCCAAAGATTACTTTCAGCAGGCACTGGCTATCTTCCCTGATGAAGCTTATCCGAAAGAGCGCCTGATCCGGATCAATGCCGTGATCGACAGTATTTTCCGTGCCAACAAAGTTTTTTATGATAAAGCAATCGAGGAAGGGGATAAGAATTATAATGCAATGATCTATGATCAGGCCATAGATTCTTACGAGGAGGCACTTTCTTTCCTTCCAACAGAACAATATCCCAAGGACAGGATCAGTATGATCAAAAAGATGATCGCCGAGAATGCCATCGTCGATGTAGTGAATTCAGCACAGACAGTCACGAATGGTTCAGAAAAACAATTTGATTTTACACCGGTAAACATCATCTCGCGCAAGAACAATTACTTTTATATCAAGATCAGGAACCTGACCAACCGCCCTTTCAGCGTGATGCTGAGATATGGCAGGGACAAACAGATCAATGGCGGGGCAATAATTAAAAATATTTCCGGTGATGGGAAGGTCAATGAACGGTTGATAAGTGTCCGCGAGCAGGATCCATGGTACCGTAACGATAATAACTGGATCAGTCTTTATCCACAGGGGGGCGATGTGGAAGTTACTTTTATCCAGATATCAAGGGCGGGCCAATAAAATATCCTAAATTTGCATGTGAATATTAATCCTGAAATAACCCAAACCTGGTTCCATGCTCAATTTTGCTACTTACGCCAACACCGTCTTTAAGCTTCAGTTCAAGCATCTCTGGCAGCTGATTGGCAATTCACCCTTGCTTGTTATTGATTTCCTGTACAAAGGGGAAAAGCGTGTTCTTTATGCGAAAGCCGAACATTATAACATCACGGGAAGCATCAAGGACAGGATGGCATTGTACATCCTCGAGAAAGCCTATGCAGAAGGCCGGATAAAGAAAGGTGATACTATCGTTGAAGCCACCAGCGGCAATACCGGTATCTCTTTTGCAGCCATCGGACGTGCATTGGGACATCCTGTCAGGATCATCATGCCGGACTGGATGAGCCGCGAGCGTGTGGAAATCATCCGGAGCCTGGGGGCAAAGATCATCCCGGTATCCAAAGAACAGGGCGGCTTCCTGGGAAGTATCAGGATCTCGGAAGAGATCGCTGCAAATGAACCAGATATCTTTCTGCCACAGCAGTTCTCCAATGTCGCCAATGCTGAAGCACATACACGTACAACGGGACCTGAGATCTGGTACCAGATGCAGTACCATGGCGTGAAGCCGGCTGCATTTGTCGCCGGCGTCGGGACAGGAGGAACAGTCATGGGAGTCGGGAGATTTTTCCGCAGCCAGGACCCGCACATTGCCATTCATCCCCTTGAACCTGCAGAATCGCCAACCATGTCAACCGGTTACAGGGTCGGCGCTCACCGTATCCAGGGAATCTCCGATGAGTTCATTCCTTCAATTGTGAAGCTGGATGAACTTGACAGGGTTGTATCAGTTCCTGATGGCGATTCCATCATCATGGCACAAAAACTTGCCAGGCAATTAGGCCTGGCTATCGGGATCTCCTCCGGGGCAAATTTCCTTGGCGCACTTCAGATCCAGAACGAGATGGGAGATAATGCAGCCGTTGCCACTGTCTTTTCCGATTGCAACAAGAAATACCTCAGCACCGACCTGATGCGCGAAGAACCTGTGCGTGACGATTATGAGTCTAAGAACGTCGAGCTGACCGGGTTCAAGGTTTACAAAAGGGTTTGCGATACCTGTTGCGATATGATCGATTGTGAATTACGACCCTGCGAGTTCAAGTTTAAATCCTGAAAACAATACAGTAGTGAAGTTCATAAAGTTTATCAAGTTATCAAGATATAAAGTTCTGAAGGTTGGAATTGTTGTTCAGTTGTCAGACATCGGGTTCTATCTTTTAAGCGTTATAACTGTAATCTCCGGCAGGATCCCTATTCTCCCGGGATATGCTTCTGAACCCAATCCGACATTCACATAGAGATATTGAGGATGGGATCCGGGGACGGGATGTGAATACAAACCTCCCCATTGTTTGTAAAGGTATTCTGCCGGGCTCCAGTGAATGCCGCAACAATCAATCCCGAACTGGAAGCCATGGGTATGACCTGAAAAGGTGATATCGATGTTCTGATACTTACGGCAGATGGTATCCCAGAAGCTCGGATCATGCGACAACAATAACTGTACCTTCATGTTTTCAACTCCTCTTTGGGCTGCGGGTACATCACCGAGTTTCTGAAACCTGTAACCTTTTCCCCAATTATGGACACCCAGGATGGCGATTGAATCATTTCCCCTCCTGAGTATGGCATGTTTGTTCAGGAGAAGTGTCCAACCCAGGCGGTGATAAAATGCATAGAGGTCTTTTTTATCTTTCTCTTTTGCCTCATCGGAAGGCCAGGACACATATGCGCCATAATCATGGTTGCCCAGGATGGCAAAGACTCCGCAGGGAGCCTTCATCTTACTGATGATATTTTCAAAAGGAAGCGCATCAAGCGTGGTGTAATTGACCATGTCGCCGGTAAAGAAGATGACATCGCCATGCTGGGAATTAATAAGGTCTACCGCTTTGCTGAGTTCTTTCCTGCAAAGCCAGCTTCCTGTGTGAATATCGGAAACCTGGACGATCCTCAGCCCATCAAATGATGCCGGCAACTCAGGAAGGTGGATCACCACCTGTTTCACCCTATAGTCATAATTCCACCAAACCATCCCAAGGAGCATCAGGATAAGGAACAGCGTCCCTGCAATCCAGCCTGTAAGCTGAAGCCATCTCATTCTTGCTGTATCTTTGAAGCTGGTATTTCCATTGATAAAAGAATTCAGGCCGAATTGAAATAATCGCAAAATATCCCGGATCAGCTGGAAAATAAATGGAAGGATCTTAAAGGCATACAGGATAAAAATGAAACCCGGCACAAGGGTACGCAGGGGGATGTTCCATTCAGCAAATGGAATGAAGACCCCCGCAATGATACAGCACACCAGCAGGATCAATGGCAGCCAGTAAAAGATCATTGCCAGGTACTTCAGGAAGGGATTTAAGTCAAGGATGATCAGGCGTATTGAATTCCAGAGGTACCCGTCTATCAGAAAAAGTATGAATAATAAGGGTAACATCCTTGCATAGACCGGGAAAGTGATTCCCAATGCAATGAAAATGGATGCGGTCACCAGGATGACCAGGGCAGTCAAAAGATATTTTCTCATTTGTTTTTGACGTAATTCACCAGTCCTTTTGCATTGAAGATCTCCATCAATTTTGCAGGCAATGGTGAGAATGAAAATTCTTTACCTTCAATAAAAACAATTCCTTTTTCGAAATCGATTATTACTGTGTCACCCTGTTTATAGGTCTCTACGGCTTCCGGGACCAGGATGATTGGCAATCCCTGGTTCACCGACGACCGGTAGAAGATCCGGTTGACCGATTTGCAGATCACGGCTTTTATCCCTGCCCAGGCAAGTCCTACTGAAGGATGCTCACGTGAACTTCCGCAGCCGAAGTTAGCGCCGGCCATGATGATATCTCCTGCCTTCACCCGTCCGGCAAAACTGTTGTCGAATCCCTTGAAGAGGTGCGGCATGATCTTCTCAGGGTCAGAGCTCTGGACATTGTAGGTAAGGTTGCCAGCAAACATCTGGTCAGTATTGAGATTGTCGACATCGGCATAGTTCCATACATTGTTATGATAACGGTCCTCACCTTCCTTGATATCTACTGTAATGCTTTGAGGCGCATGGTAAGGGAATTTATCATTATACCGCTTTCCGCGCGGGTCGGTGATCTCACCATTCAATGCCGACAAGGCAACGGTGGCAGGCGAGGCAAGGTAAATATTGGCCATGTTGTTCCCCATCCTTCCTTTGAAGTTACGGTTGGCCGTAGAAATAACGTTGATCCCGTCGGCCGGGATGCCTTGCCCTGTACCCAGGCAGGGCCCGCAGGAGGAAGAAAGCACGCTGGCGCCTGCTTCTATGAAAATCCTGATCAGCCCTTCTTTCATGGCCTGCAGGTATATCTCTTTGGATGCCGGGATGATCTGCATCTGCATATATTTTGGCAGCTTTTTCCCTTTCATCAATGATGCAGCTTCCCGCAGGTCGTAAAGGCGGCCATTGGTACAGGTGCCAATCAGTGCCTGCTGGATCTTTGTCCCCTGTACTTCGGAAACCGCTTTGACATTGTCCACCTGGTGCGGGGCGGCAACGACAGGAAATATCTCATCGAGGTCGATCACGATCTCTCTCAGGTATGATGCACCTTCATCTGCCCAGAGGCCTTCTGTCTTCTCCCCAAGCCAGGTTTCCAGCACCTCATCGGCAGGGAAGACGGCGTTCTTGGCGCCCATTTCCGATGCCAGGTTACAGAGCACCATGCGGTCGGAAACAGACAAGCTTTTCACTCCTTCACCATGATATTCTATGGACATGTAATCGGCCCCGCTGCTGCCGATCATCCCGATGATCCAGAGGGCCAGATCCTTAGCAAACACGTTCTTTTGCAACATTCCGTTCAGTGTGATCCTTATCGTCTCCGGAACCCTGAACCATGTCTCACCCTGTTTCCACAGGCCGGCAGTCTCGGTGCGGTCAATGCCGGCTGCCAGCGCGTTGAAGGCCCCGGCGGTGCTGGTATGACTGTCGCTGCCCACGATGATCATACCAGGTCTTGCATAGTTTGCCATGATCTGGTGACAGATGCCATCGCCCACATCATGAAATTTCCTGATCCCGTATTGCTCAACCATGTTCCTGATCACCTGGTAATCATTGGCCAGCTTGGCATTGGTAGGAGGGGCATTATGATCAAGGGTGATCAGGAGGGTATCCGGGTCAGCCAACTTTTCCCCGCCCATTTTCTTAAATGTGCTGTAGATGGAAGAGGTGTTGTCATGTGATAAAATAATATCCGGACGGGCAAAGACGATCGTCCCCGCTTTGGCTTTAAAGATCTTCTCAGCAAAAGTGTAGTTTGACATGTTAATTGATAATTGATAATGGATAATTGCCTATTGCCTGATGCCTATTGCCTCTCTTATGCCTGATGCAAAATTATGAATTTACCTGTGAGGACAATCCAAAATCAGGCGGATATTATTTTTGTGAAAGTAAAATGAAATATCTACTTTTGCAGTCCTTTTAAAAAAGGGTAAGCGTTCAATGAGCAGGTAAACTGCTCACTGTTCACAGTTCACTGTTCACTGAACCTGGAGAGGTGGGTGAGTGGCTGAAACCAACAGTTTGCTAAACTGTCGTACGGGAAACTGTACCGGGGGTTCGAATCCCCCCTTCTCCGCTGGTCTAAATGGCAGAAATATGAAAAACACCGAAAAGCACTGATGTTCAGTGCTTTTTTATTTCTGCATGTGGCAGATTATGGAAAAGAAAAGAAGAAAAAACCTAAAATCTGGTGGCTTATTCGGTGGACTAAAAAAAAGATACTCCAAGTCCACCGAATTGGTAATTATGCAGTGATATTCAGTGATTTGCGTTTGTCTCTTTTGCTGTAACAAATTAATTTTATCAACCTAAAATTACTGTTATGACAAGAGCAACTTTTACTGTTCTTTTTTACATAAAAAGAACGAAAAAATTACAGGATGGAACGGTGCCTATCTATGTAAGAATCACTGTTAATGGCGAACGTAGTGAATGGAGCATACAGAAAAGCATTGAAGAACTTCAATGGAACAAAAAGAAAGGTTGTGCACAAGGATACTCGAAGGATGCCAGGGAAATTAACTCACAACTTGATCTTGTTAAAGCAAATCTGATCCTCAAAAAACGGGAAATTGAAGAATCCGGAAAACATTTATCAGCTTTAGAATTAAGGAATCGTTATCTCGGTTTTGACGATGATAGTAGAACTATCCTGGATGTCTTCCGTGAGCATAATCGTAAATGCAAGAGCCTGGAGAATAAGGATTATGCGCCGGGAACAGTTCAGCGATATACTACTACTTATGATCACCTTAAGGATTTTATTAAATCAAAGTATAAAAAGGAGGATATGAGCCTGAACGACATAAAGCCAATGTTCATAAGTGATTTTGAGGATTATTTGAAAATTACAAGAAATTGCTGCCACAATACGACTGTAAAGTACATCAAGAATTTTAAAAAGATAGTCCGGATAGCAAATGCAAATGGCTGGATGAAGTCGGATCCTTTTTCAAATATAAAATACCACCTGGATGATGTTGATATGGATTTTCTGACTGAGGTGGAGTTAGATGCATTGCAGAAGAAGGAATTCGACTTTGACAGGCTACAGCAGGTGAAAGACACTTATCTGTTTTGCTGTTTTACGGGCCTGGCTTTTGTGGATGTAAAAAGCCTGGTTTATTCTGATATTGAGGAGAAGAATGGCAAGCTGTGGATCAAGAAAAGAAGGCAAAAGACAAAAAACTGGTGTCATATTCCAATTCTGGCACCTGCTCTCAATATCATGAATAAGTACCGAACCCATCCGCTTTGTTATAAAAAGGGATTGGTGCTACCTGTACTAAGTAACCAGAAGATGAATGCTTATTTAAAGGAAATAGCAGACTTAACCGGTATTAAAAAACATTTAAGTACGCATACGGCCAGGCATACATTTGCAACGACTGTAACGCTTGCAAATCAGGTATCGATTGAAGTGGTTTCAAAGATGTTGGGACATTCCAGTATCAATATGACAAAGAAATATGCCCGGGTGGTGGATGATCTGATAAATAAGGATATGCAGAAGATTTACGGAAAATATGATGTAAACGTAGCAAGTTAATGGTGACTGATTGGCCAGCTAGATAAACGAGTCGATGGTGAGGTGGCATCCTCCGCCATGAAAACCGAGGCCCCTGAAGTGAAAGTTTCAGGGGCTTTAATTTTTGAGGAACCGCGAAGGAATCCGGATCAGAGTGCAGGATGCCTTGAAGCTTTTTAATCCGTAAGTTTCTATCTGGAATTTCATGCATAATAATTTTTGCACTATTATTCTTTGTGATGCATGGAATTGCACTAATCATTTGAAAATAATTTTAGAGAGGCCTCCGGCTACCTGGCCCGGAGGCCTGTGCGAAACCTTAAGCATAAAGCTCGTATCTGGGCACTTCATTAAGCAGTATGAAGTTCATGGCTTCCTGAAAGTAAGTGAATCTGTAGATTGCTGTTATTTTACCGCTTGGAGCGAAGATTGTTAATTTGAAGTTTGATTGCATATTGACCTCCTTTTATTGGTTAGTATTGAAATGATTTATGGAATTCGAAAATCTTATGCAACCAATAGCGGAGTAAATTTTAATTAGCAAGAATGCCGGTCATTTTTTTCATACATTGAAAAATAAGACCTTCATGAAAAAAATGAAGGCACCCGAAGGGCTTGTCCTTGCTAATTATAAATTTACGAAGATACCTTTGAAGAAGATTTTCAATATAGATAGTAAAAATAACCTATACCTACCTTTGCTTAAGGTTTTAATTTTTTTAGCACCAACTCGTTGATACACCGGAATCCAGAACTATTTCCACTTCCCTTTGAGCACTATTTTTTATAAATATTAACTTATGGGACCAGGCAACCAAAGTATCTTAAACCAATGATTATGAATACGTTTTAATACAACTTGATAATAACAACCAAAATTTTGATCGTCTGTCAAACCATAAAGAACATAAGCGATATCGTTATTGTTTGAAAAAATTGGTAAATAAAATTGATAATATCTCTCATGATTTTTATCAAAACACATAGATGTTAAATTGGAAATTGAATGTTCCTTGGACAAAGAAAATTGCTGAGTGATGTATAATGAATCTTTAGACCTCATTTTTAAATCTTTGAATGAATTGAAATATGAAAATAACTCATCATAGGAAATAGAAAATGGTCCACCTGGAGGTGGAGGAGATGGAACGGAGTCATTATCCCATTTTATCTTTTTATACAAACTAAGCATCTTTATTTGATTTGCTATGCCACAATCTTTCCTTAAAGAATCAATGTTTATTACTGCGGAAATGACCTGATTTATTAAAGTACTATCTGGCAGTTCTGTTTGATTATTCACACGTTCATTGCCAGAACAGGATATTAAGAAAAGGAAAATAAGAAGGAAAGAAAAGAAACGCATAGACGTTAAATTACAAACAGGGTAACAACGCTGAAACAAAGGTATATAATTTACTTACAAAAGGTTCAGGAACTTTGAAGGAAGAGATTAGAATTTGAAAGCATAGTTAAGTGCAAAAAGGAAAGTCATTAAGACGGTTTAGCCAGCCTTGCTTGAATTTGAGGAATTTGGGGTTGTTGACACAAATGGTATCAATAAAGACTACCCGGGCCTGGTGAACTGAAGAATGAAACTTTGCTTGATCGACCTTATTCAAGGTGGAAATTGTAAGAGGCCCTACATTTCCGACAGGTGTGATACCCAGGATCTGTTGAGGGATGACGATACCATATCGACCGGAACCCCATACCCAGTCCACAAGGATCTCGGCGACAGATTGGTTGAGGATCTGATCAGCCTTCCACCGGTTCCAGTAGAAGAATTGAAGAACCATTTCGACATCAGTGGCAGTGAGGAGCTTGATATCAGCTGCAGTTATCAGTCCATCACCGGTCTTATCGTAACCTACCCTCCTCCAGGTGGCCAGGGTGACACCCATGTTTGTGGCGCCACCCGGATCGGCAGGGTCATCGACGAAACCACCTTCCAATTTCAGAAGTTTTGGAAGGTATAGTTTGATATCAGCCATGGATGTTGTTTTTTGAACAGGAAAACAAATATCACTTAAACCAGGAATGAAGAAAGACTGCCAATACAGTTAGTGTTATCAGGGCGATCACAAGCCAGGGGAGCATCGATTTGAAGGATGTAAGGAAGGACTCTTTGACTACTTTGATTTTTGAAACAGGTAGTACCCTATTAATGTAGACTGTATCCTGTTCGAGAGCAGCGTGAATTACAACAGTATCATGGACTTTTTCAAGAACCAGGTGGAGCCTTTCTTTCTGCAGTACGACTGAATCGATTTTGGTTGAAAATATAAATGAAGTATCAAGTTTTAAACCATGGATGATAACAGTATCCCTGGTATGAATGCTGTCAATTACGGAAAGTTCCGGATGACGGGACAAAAGATGATGCAACCTTGCTTCAGGACTGCAGGAGAATAAAAGAAGTGAAAGAAGAATGAGCTGCCCAAAGGCTTTAATACCTTTTGGGATTGATCTGTAAAACTGTATCGCGAACATATAGAAGGCCTAAGATTGTTGGAAAGAATGCAGTGAATTCTGATAAGGTTATTATCCTCGTGAAGAGAAGTACAACAGCAATGATTAGTAAGAAAATTCCTAGTAAGGAAGTGCGCCAATTGGTAATAATTCTTTTTTTCATTTGTTTTGGTTTGATTGATTTAAAAGGAATGTTTGAATATCATCGATCTTCTTTATGATCTCTTTGTTTCGGGTTTCAAAGGTGGCTTTGATATCGGAGAAGTCGGCTGAATTGGATTGTATGTGCCTTAGATAGTCATTACGGAGTTCGGCTAACTGGATATCGAGCCGGGTGATGCAAACTTCAATGTGGACATAGAAAGTGATAAGGGAAACAGCCAGGGAAAAGAGGAATATAAAGAGGGGGACATCGATTCCGAAAATTGTCTTATGTTTTTTGATCATAAGAAGAGGTTTAAAAAGAACCCGCATTAATGCAGGGAAAATGCGGGTTCTTAATGGTAAGTGAGAACTATTCGATAATTAAACAATCGGGAGCCCAACCACCTACTGCATCTGTGAAAATATGCTTGGGATCTTTACCAGGTCCGGCACTGTAATCAAGGCATTTGATGAAACATACAACAATATCTCCGATCCATTCTTCCGGGACAACTATTGTTGCATGGTTTTCATGACGATATTCAAAACAAGGGGAAATAAAAACTTCATATCTCTTGGTATTGATCAAGATTGCATCGAGATAGGCGGACGAATCTTTTGAATCAACATCTGTATTAGGCAGCCAAGCAATATGGAGTTTATGACCAGCCAGCGCCTGGATACTTACATCGGTGACGCAGCTACCAATATTGTCGCAGATTTTAAATCGCGAAAAGTTGATCTCATCATCGTAATAAGCATTTTTCAGATTATATGCAACCATTTTGTTAAATGGTGACATTCCTTTCACAGTATTAGTATATGCCGCGTTCAATACGGGGACAAGCTGACGCATTAAATATACCATCAATTTGAACTTTTTGCGGTGTTTCATTTGATTTGCCGTACGAGGATTTTTCACATCGAGCGGTTTAGATTTCAGTATGTTATTACCGAACTGCGTGGAAAATACGCTGTTGCCCAACTTCTGAGATGAGCGACCGATAAGAGGATTTTGTATAATAGCCATTGTTTTAAGTTTTTAGTTAAAAATAAAAATTGATAAAGTTTTAGTAAGGCCTTGATTAAGCTATGATATCGGTACCATCGCCGCAATAAGCAGGAGTGAATACTTGTTTTGGTTCAGCATCGACACCTGCACTGTAATCAAGGCACCTGATAAAAATACATACACTGGAAGCGATCCATGATGCCGGGGCAACGACAGTCGCCATTTCCATACAACGCTGATTAACCGATGGAAAAACCTGAACATCACATGTGTAAATATTGATTAAAATAATATCAACGTTAGCGGCACCTTCTGCAAGGCCTACATCTGTTTGTGAATGATTAGACATCCACGTAATGTCAAGGGTATGTCCTGCAACAGAAGTGGAACTGACGTTCTTGACACAACTACCTACATTGTCGCAAATTTTCACATTCGGCCAGATGATTTGCTGATCTGACCAGGCGTTTTTCATATTCAAACTGAGCATTTTGTTAAACGGGGACATTCCTTTAACCGAGTGGCCATAGGCCGCATTAATTATTGGAACAAGCTTACGGAACAAATAGACCATCGCTTTAAAATTTTTGCGCTGTTCCATTTGTTTGGGAGTACGCGGGTTTCTAACTTTAAGAGGTTTAGATCTCAACACATTCTTACCGAACTGTGTTGAGAATACACTGTTGCCCATCTTCTTTTTTGAGCGACCGATGAGGGGATTCTGTACTATAGCCATGGTATGAAATTTTAGGTTAATAATTAATTCAAAAAGCAGCCTTGATACGGACTTGATACGGACTTGTACCGAACTGGAACGTACCTGACCTGTAACAAAAATAATATAAGAATTTTGTTAATAAAGTTAATCGTATTAAAAATCAATGGTTTATGATAATTATATAGTGATTTTCTTTGATTTGCAACTCTTTAAAACCGTCAATACATAAGAAATTCAATTTCTTTCCGAAAGGAAATAGATACAATAGTGACTTTAGGTAACAGACGATCAGGGAAAAGAGGATGAAGTCCGGAAGATTGGAGTTTTCGAGAATCAGGCAGTCAATCCAGTTGAGGTGTTAGGTCTGGCAGGTTGGATTCTAACAATATGGAGTAATGAGTAGGGAAGTACGGCCATGGGTGCCGCACTTCAGGCACGCATGGCACGGAAGGTGGCCTGAAAGGTCAAGCGGTCACCAGGCATGGGCACCGCACTTAAGGTGCGCATGCCTGGCGCAGGTTACTGGGAGGCCGGTCCGGGCACGCTTGGCGGCGGCGATTGTGGGGAGGCCACGGCGGTGGCATCGCTGCCGGCAAGTGTGCCCGTGATGGTGGATGTGACAAACTGCGTAGCACCAGGTACAGGTGTCGCACTTCAGGCACGTGTGCCTGGCAATATATAAGGTAGGTGTGAGGGGGAATATTTAGTAGCAGAGGGGCACTCTTGACGGTAGCAGAAGAAGGGGTGGCCACTGCGGGGGCTCTGCTACCGGCAAGTGTGCCCTGAATGGTAGGAGTTCAGTGATCAGCTGGCATCGGGCAAAGGTGCCGCTCTCCAGGCACTTTTGCCCGGAGAGATCTCGTCCTTCTAAAATTGCTAAAGCGATATTTAACATAATATGGTTATAAGCTTGCCGCTACCCGAAAAAATAAGAATGCGGCAAGATTATAACATCATGTTATGTTAATTAGCGCTTACTCGTCCTACAGCATTACAAGAATGTTTGCTATTGTGTGTAGATTACCACTAATATTGGATATGATATTGCCTACGAGTACCGGTAAAACCTATCCCGGCAGCTGCCTGCACAAGAACCTGAGCGGGGATGCTTACTTAAAGGACAACCTTTGCTACTAATGGTTAAGAAAAGATAAGTCGAAGTTTATTCTGTTTTTGAATGGTTTTTACAAATAATACATTTACATGAGGTTGTTGTAAAATGTCGTATACCCACTACAACGTCGCCTTTCCTATCGGCACGTTTATAGATCTCATTGAACAAATCTTCTTCTCCGTGCTCCAAATATCTCCTAAGTGAATAACAGCATAAGTCTGCTATTTGAACCATACTTGTTAATTCTGAATTGACGAATAACGGGGTTTCGATGATATTTTCAATTTTTGTCCAGGGTGTTCCTTTTCTTTGAAAATCTTTCATCAATTGGGTGTGTTTCTTGGCTACTGTTTCATTATTATCATGAATGATTAACCCATAATTCAATATCTCCCTTCGTTCTATCGGAATTTTTTTTTTTTTAGTA
>Ga0181533_1001763_pt1 | contig 26959 bp, 20 predicted proteins | sample PEATcosm2014_Bin_45_FD_119772 | JGI IMG/M metagenome (GOLD analysis project Ga0181533, IMG submission 119772) | Peatland microbial communities from MTU Mesocosm Facility, Houghton, MI, USA - PEATcosm2014_Bin11_60_metaG | ecosystem: Environmental > Terrestrial > Soil > Wetlands > Peat | place...
AACGAACCCTCAACATTAAATTGACCTCGATGGGTCTGTTTGATTTGCTCGATCATTTGTTTTTTCTCCTTTTCTGCGCCCGTTTCTCGCGGGGCACGAAAAGGGCGAGTGGGGCCTGCTCGCCAGTGCCAAGGGCTGCCTTTCTGCGGGGGAGCCAAGAAACTTCGCTTTTTGTTTTGTTTCTTGGGGGAACCGCAAACCCGGAGGGTGTCGCCGTGGCGACAAAGCAGAAGCCCGCCGTGCCGCCAGCGCGTAGGCGGCTTTCCCATCTCGCCGTGCCCGCGAGAAAACGGTGGCAGAAAAGGACAGTGGGGCGGTACTTTCGTACTGTTCAATAACGATAACGTTTAGTGATACGCTTTTCGTTTGTTGCAGTTCGTGCGGGCCAGGTTCCTTGCGGGACTTGTGGCGTGGAACTATAATCCTCGGCGTTTAGTTGTCTTCTTAGTTTCGCGCTTTGTGCTATGTCAGACTGAAAGGGGCATGCGATACAAGGAAAACTGGCAGCACAGGAACGCCCTGCCAAGCGGGCCAGTGGCAGCTCCCAACGCACCTGAAGAAGTTCCGAAGACACTTCGTGCTTTCAAGAGTCAGTTTTTAAAGCGAGATGGCATCGTCAAGGATACTATATGAAAACAATCACTCTTACCATCATCTCGATTCTTCTGGCATGTAGTCTGTTCGGCAAGAAACCTGCCCCACTTCCACCCGATGCTCAAAAAGGTTGGCACGTTTCAATTTTTGCGAATGCGCGGGCGAATGCGCGGATTAAGAGTTCGAGCCTCTATACTGTGGGCGATGATACTTGTGTTGTTGACCCCAATTCTGTTCGGTGTGGTGTTTCATTCTCTCAAGATGTATTCCTCTTGAGCAACGGTCACATTATAGAGACGCCGTTTGATGCCGAGCTGTACATTTCTGAAGATTCTGACAATCCTAATTTGACTAGGTATTCTACTTACACTTTTTCGTATCGACTCGAGCCGTTCACGACTCAGGATATACTTGGGCGTCAGATCACCAAACAGCACTTAACCATTTTCATACCTCGGCTGAATCCGCCTCCGAAGTATGAGCGAGACATTTATCATGGCGTTGACTCGATGTTCAAAGGTGGTTTCACTGTTACTATTGCTGACTGGCAGCAGGCGTCTCACGATCTGACTATGTCGGACATTGCGGCTGATATACTCTCTTGTGATGACTGGCATCAAAAATATGGCAATGCTTGTTCTGACGAGGAGGTAGTTAAGATTCTGCGTCAGTTCGTCACTCAGACCCCGGCCCTGTCTCTGGTCGACCCTGCTTTCGCCAAACACGACCAGTATCTCAGCCACTTCATTCACTGATTAACTAGGTGTCGGTCAATCCGCCTGCCAGCGCCCATCCTTCTAGCCCAGAATCGAAGCTCCTCCTGGACATTTCACGCCCATAATCGCGGGCTGGCGCATCAGACCTGGGGGTTTTGGGGGCCTGCGATCTCCCGAACGGGCTTGCGCTTTGAATCGTCGGGGCCGCCGACAGCATGCGCCAGTCCCGGTGCCAGAAAGTTGGTAGGCATAATTATGTGGTGGGTATCGCAGTCAGCCTTGCGGTCAGAATGAGGGCTACCACTGCCGGACACATGATTGGAGGTGGAAAGAAACCAGTGACATATTGTCTGCTCGGAAATTACACATGCAGTTGCGAGCAAGAGGCGTTGGTGGCATGATTTGCGAGGTTATAGTCGGTTGAAAGATCGTTCACCTAAGAACCCACGCGGCCGCAAGAAACAGTGGCGGTCGCGTAAGACACCGAGAGTTCTGAGTCCTGGTGCAATCCGGGACGCGGAAGTATCAATCGACTACTGGAGAGGCAGTGGTTACTGGTGGGCCATCGGTTTGCTGGATATTTTGATTACCCGAGGGAACGCCTTGGCTATGGGCCCTATTACTGCGGGTGAATTGACAGTGGGGATTATCGGATTATCGTAATCGGAGGAAATAATGGAAATCCTAGTTTTCATTATCATCTGGCTGGCGCTTTGCATAGCGGTTGGGTTTTACGCCGAGGGCAAGGGCCGCAGCGGGGTGGGGATTTTCTTCCTTTCGCTTCTTCTGAGCCCGTTGGTGGGGCTAGTGGCAGCTCTCGCCATGCATCCCAACGAAAAGAAGGTTGCAGCCGCACAGGGCAAGAAGCGGTGCCCGGAGTGCGCCGAGTTCGTGCAGCCCGAAGCCAAGATATGTCGATTCTGCCAGCACAAATTTACGGAATCGGAGCAGTTAGCGGTCGCAGGAATGCCCGCTGGCCCGCCGTGCCCCAAATGCGGCAGCATCAGCACCTTCTCATATATGGAGAAGGTAAAGGCAAGCCGCTGGTGGAAACAAGCCCGAGCCTCTTTCCTTCGTTGCCGCAAGTGCGGTAAAAGCTGGCAGCCGAAAAATTCTGCCCCCGCAGAAACGCTTGGAGACGGCATTCTGATTGTCTTATTGTTGGGTCTGGTCTTTGGGCTAGCGGCATTGTCCCTACTCATTCAGAAGCTCGCCTCGGGAAACGTCGCCTCCCCCACGAGTGTCTCTACTGTTCCTACACCGTCTGCAAAACCGTCTGAAAGCAACTGGCGATTTGATGAGTCTACCAATTCCATGGATGGCGTTAAAACTACTGTTTTAATGGACGAATGCGGGGACCACAGCATTGTTATACGCTTCAAGGGAAGGCAACTTGATGCCTATGTCACGACACCAGAAATGGTGGGGCATGACGACACGTCCGTCCGGGTCAGGTTTGACGATAGCAAACCCATTACCCAGGATTGGTCTAGGTCGGAAGACTACCATGGTCTTTTTTCTCCCGACCCTCGCGGGCTCGTGGCCAAGCTTCAAACAAGCAAGAAGTTCTACGTCGAATACCACCCATACGAGAAAGTTCCAGAAACGCTTAGTTTCGATGTGGCCGGTTTGGTTGTGCCCAAAGCCTTGCTGGACACACATGACAACCAGCGCCAACAAGAACGCGGCGCGGGCAAATTCGGCATGCCGTCGATGACGCCGGGGCAGGCCATCCAGGAGCCCCTGCAAGCCGCCGCAAGGGGCGGATATCACCCCGAAAGCGGGGCAGGGGGCGGGGGCGATTCGAACATGGAGTTCAACAACCTGCCCCCGAACTTCTCCACCGAAGCGCCCACTATCCTCTCGGACACGCGAGGAGTGGACTTCGGCCCGTACCTCGCCCGCATCGTCTACATTGTCCGGCGCAACTGGTATCAGGTGATTCGGGAATCCGCGCGCTTGGGCGAGAAAGGGCGCGTGGGCGTGGTGTTCGAAATCCTCAAGGATGGTTCGGTGCCGGAGGTGCGCCTGGTGGCTTCCTCAGGTTCTGATCCCCTCGATCGCGCCGCGATGGCCGGCATCCATGCCTCAGTTCCTTTTCCCCCCTTGCCCGAAGAGTTTACTGGCAATCACCTGGTCCTCCAGTTCATCTTCCTTTGCAACCTCGCGCCCAATTGATAGGGCTTGCGCACTCGGGAATCGCGGGCAATGATTCGGCGGGCTGGCGCAGAGAGTCGTTTTTTAGCGTCTGCGATCTTCCGTAGGGACTCTCCTCCGGCAAGGCTTTGGCGCGGGCATACTCTCCGGCAGTGTGCCGTTCTACAAGCCGACTGAGGTGAGCCGTCAACTCGGACAGATTCTTTGCGGACACCGCAGACCCCAAAGGACAGGGGGTCTGGGCCAGCCCGCCAGAAGTTGTTGGAGCTCGAGTCGGAGGAAGTGGTTGGACACGCTAGCCGATCGGCATCAAAAGACCTGGAGTTGTGACTTGGGAGTTTTAGGCCCCCGGCGGTATGATTGGGTGAAAGAGGCAAACAAGGCCCTCTAGCACGGGAGAAAAGGAGGCGGTACAGTTATGACAAACGAATCGAAAGACGTAATCGAGGAGGTCCGGCTCGATGAGGGCAACCGAACGGAGAGATTCTGGACAGCGACGGTCATTCCTGCTCTGCTGTCCAAAAAATCATTTCAGGGCGTTTCGCTCTTCTTGGAGCTGATTGCTCAGGATGGAAAGGTCGCCTTCGACCGCCTTCCAGATAAAGAGCCAGTATCGCTGACGCCGGCGGAGCTCTGCCAAGGAGGCTGGAACTACGACAATCTACAATTGACCACGGAGTTGTGGTTCGCCCGTGACTTCTTAGCCCGCGACCTTCCCGAGCACACGGAGTTCGCTGTTCCCGATATCGTGCTGCGTTTGCACAAGCAGTACCTGATAGTTGTCGAGGCGAAGTTCTTTCAGCGGGTCAAGGAGTCTGCACTTATGGAGCAGTTGAACCGCCAAAAGGAGACGGTGGCCGACATCGTCAAGAAATACCCGGACATTCGGTACGTCCATCACTGTTTTCTTCATGGAGGCGCGGAGCTCGTCGGAAAGAACATTGGTATGCATTCGCAAGTCACGTGGAAGGACGTCTTGACGAAGTTCAAGGCCGCCAGCGGTTCGAGCGGTAGCAGTTCTGAGGAGGACTACTTCCTGAAGATTCTCGAACGCGCAATAATGAGGTACGATAAAACATTTGCTAACGGCGATCACGCCGAGTACTACGTGGATAAATATAACCTCATAGACCTACTGGGTCGCCTGGGTCGCCTTGATCACCACCCAGAAGAAGCGTTCATTGGCTTGGGCGTGGGCACTCCAGCCACCGCGGGTGATACGCTGAACCAACTAGTTTGCGCAGCCAAAGAAGAAATGGGCCGTCTTAAGCAGTCCATCAGCGAGGATGCTAAGTCCTTTAGGGCACGACCGAAGTTCCTGTGCCAGGAGAAGTACAAGAACCAATCCGCCATCGAGTATCTCTTTGTGCACTCCTCACAGGACTACAAGGTCGACTACGTGAACGGCTCCGGGGACGATAAGACGAAGAATAGGAACTGGGTCGACGGCGCCAAGTTTGTTCAGATCCTGAGGCAGCTGACGCTACCTGAGAGTCAGAAATCCGAGTAGCGAGGTGAGTTGCCTGCATCATTTCGGCAGTCAATGCTCCATGCCGTAGCCTTGTCCGTGCTCATGCGAATCACTCGCGGGTTGGTGTTCGGTATTTTCAGTCGCGTTTCCCTGGTGTCCGCAATCCATGTCATGCCCGGTTTCGATTGCGGACTGCTTTGAAACGTCACGGCTTAACCCTTCCCCTAATTTCTCTGCGTCATTGGTGTAAATCTGTGCATCGTAGCGCCCGCGTGAGACAGAGACATACGCCAGCCGTGAATTGACAAGCTGATCGTGGGCCTGTTCGGTGTCCACGTGCACAAGCACGTGGTCGGCGGTGGCTCCCTGGCTGCTGTGGCTTGTGACGGCATAGCCGTAATCGACATGCGGGTGCTCCCGGATGTTGAATTGCACATCCTGGCCGGAGTCCAGCCGAACTTGCAGGTTTCCTTCGCCGTCGATCTGTTCCACTGTTCCAAGTTGGCGGTTGGCAATGTGCTCGTTCCGGTAAGGCGCGGTAAATTGCACGCGGTCACCGGCTGAGAAGTCGCGTTCCGCTTCCCGATACACACTCACTCCGTGCAGCCGGTGCGGGTCATAGGTGACTGGCTGGCCGTTCTCCCGCTCGACTGTGAGTAAGTTTTGGTTGCGGTCAACGCCGGTGACATGAACGTATTCTCCCGATTTGACGCCCACCGCGTTGCTACCGCGTGTGTATCGCACGATGTCACCGGGTTCATATTGCACGGCCCACTGCCGGTCGGCCCCGGTCATCTCCTGGCGCGGCACCAGCACAGTGAGCCGGTGTTCCCGCTCTTCGACCCGTCCACTCGATTGCAGCTCGCGGTGTATTCGCTCGTTGATCTCCTGGCGGGATCGGTTGTCCGGGGATACCACCAGTGTCCGGTCGGGTTGCTCGGCATAAGCCTTGGCGATTGCCTCCAGGCGTTCTGCCCGGTTCGGGATTTCATGCACACGGCCCTGCTGGCTGAGATTGTCAATCGCCTCGTGCACATTGCCGTGGGCGAGTTGCTCAACGGCTTGTTTCAATGCCGGGTCCTTTTGGCGAATGATTTCGTCCAGGTGCGCCGTGTGCATTCCCGCTTCCTGAAGCTGCTGGAACGGTCGCCCGGCCTCCACTCCCTGGTGCTGGCGCGTGTCACCCACGAAGATTACCCGGTCTTGCTCTTGCAGCCTGTGCACGAATTCGTTGATCTGCCGTGTGCTCGCGAGACTGGATTCATCCATAATGTACAGGTGCCGCTCGCCGTGCTCCTGGTGCGGGTGGGCAAGATGGCGTTGCAAGGTACTCGAATGGATACCCGCTTCTTCAAGCTGGTGAGCGGCGCGGGAAGTTGGGGCCAGCCCTTCGACTTGATAGCCCTGCCGCTCGGCGGCCTCCCGGATGGCGGAAAGAGAAGTGGTCTTACCCGCTCCTGCGACTCCTTCCAACCCCACCACTTGGTCTCGGCTGGTGAGGATGTCTTCCACGGCTCGGCGCTGGCTGACGGAAAGGTGATCGAACTTACCAGCCAACTCCTGCCGGTTTTGCTCTGAAGCCAGCGGGTCGTGCGTTCCTTGCCCGGCCTTCATGCGAGTGATGTTGTCGCGCTCGTAGTCAAGCATGTCGCGGGTGGTGAGCGTTCGGTCTGCGCCTGGGACACGCTCCCGGCTCACGTCGATGAATTCACCTGACCGGACGCGCTGCTCAAGGTTCTCGCGAACTTCACGGAAAGTGGACTCGCCCATGGAGCGGCGGAGCGCATCGCGGATCAATTGGCGTTCATCCACTACCGCCTCACGCTCAATATTCCGGTCTCGGGAATAGGTGACGGCCTCCCGCGCGCGGGTTTGACTCTCCTCGCCGCCATGACGCTCCTGCGCGCCTCGGGCCTGGGCCTCTTGCACTACACGTTGCGCCTGGTTGCCGAAACTCTGCGCAACTGCGCGGTGCCGTTCGTGCATCTCTTCAGCCGTCAGTGGGCTCTTGGCCTCCCGCGTCCGATGGGCCGCAATCTGGGCAGGCCCGGCCCCCCCTATTCCGTGCTCTTCAAGGTGTGCTCTGATCTGCTGGCTTCGCGGGCTGGATGCCTCCAGATATTCCTTGGTGTAGCCCTTAATCTCCGGTGCGCCGTTCTTCCCCTGTTCGATTTCATAGCCAAGCTCTTTGAGCCGGTAGCCAAGCTCCGCCTGGTAAATCGCCGTCGCAAATTTCTGGCTCTTGTAAAGTTCTTGCGGCTGGATGGCGTGCGTCTTTCCGTTTTCAGTTTCCGTGAGGTTGAAGAAAACCACGTGAGTATGAAGCTGCGGAGCCGCGTAACCGTCCACGGGGCGGGCGCTGTCGTGTTCGAACTTGGCAGCAATCCATTTCCCGGTAGTCTCGGCAGGATGATTCCCGCCCATGCGCGCCTGCACGTATCGTTCCAGCTCGTCCAGGGCAATCCCCACACTTTGGCGGTGCGCCTCGCGGACCCGCTCGTCGCCGCCCACAAGCGCCGTAAGCGAAACGCTCTTCGGGGCACTGAGCGTCGCATCCCAACCGGCGCGGTGCTCCATCGTCTTCACCGTCTCGCCGTTTTCGTTCTGGTACTCGAAGGATTCCCGGTGCCTGACAAGCTGGTCGCCTGACTCCGGGTGCTGGCCGTTGGCCAGCCGGCTGAATTGTTCCTCGCTGACTTCTCCCTTCAGTCCCCACTCCTCCGCAAGCCTCCCATGCCACTCACCGTGAATCTGGCCATGCTGATTGTAATAAGCCTGCTCGGCGTTGGTGAATTCCTTCGCGTGGTAAGCCTGGGCTTGACCAGCACTCAACGGTTTCGATATCGTCAGCATAATGGCCCCTGGTTAGCGGAAATATGTCTGCCCCTCGCCTGACCCACGCTTTTGCTCCTGCTGTCGCGGCGGTTCGTCCTTTGGTTCTTTCCCCTTGGATTCCAAACTGACGGGGAACATGGGGGGAAGCTCGCGGGGAATGAACCGGTCGGCAATGACCGGCAGGTTTTGCCTTTGGACTGTGAGCGGGACGATGAAGTTGCCGGACTTCAGGTAACCCCTTCGTTCCGACAGGCCGCTAATCTCCGAGGCGCTTACGGCTTGCCGGTTGAATCGCTCCTCGGCGTCGGTCTTGGACTCTCGCTTCGGGCCGGTGCCGGGCCCGGCCTCTCCGCTCGTCTGGCTCGGCCTCCAGCGTTCAATCTCCTGTACTCCCAGATACCGGCTGATCCATTCCGCCGCCTCGGGTTCGGTGGTCTTGAAGAACAACCCCGTCCAGGGCATCGCCAGCAGCGTCTCGGCGAGGTGTCCATATATCGTCTCAAGTTGTGCTTTCCCTTGCAGGCCCAGCAGAATCGCGGTGTTGGCCTTGCGGTTTTGGGTCAAGGCGGTCTCCAGTTGGGGCAACCGCTGCAAGGTCGCGAGTTCATCGAGCACCATCCACACCCTACGCACCGTGGGATTGTCCGCTTGGTTCAGAAGCCGCAAGATCAGCAGGTCCAGCCACAGACTGTGGAGAGGTTTGAGCGAGTCGCGTGTCTCCGGTGTACTGATCAGAAAAATCCATCCTCGCCGCCGTGCAACCCACTCCCGCGCCGTCCAGCGGAGCTTTGCGTCCTTCTCCGTCTTGAGCAGTCGGAGGGTATCGGCCACGTTGTTCATGGTTCCAAGCACGCCCTCCCGTTGCCCCGGCGCGGTCTGCCGCACCGTCGCCGCATAGGGTGTCCCTTTCACCCGCTCATCAATGTGGCTCGGGTCCGACATCCACTCGACCAGTTGCTCCGGTGTCGGATGGAAACGCAGCAAGTGCGCGAACAGTTTGCGCACGCTGTTCAAGAAAAAGGGAGTCTCTCGCGGCTGATCGGGAAAAAGGGCATGGGCAATGGTCAGTGCTTCGGCATCATGCTGAACTTCATCACCGGGATTCCAGTAGGGTGCCCGCTCGTCCAACGGATTCAGGATGATGTCGCCGCGACTGGGGTCGTAGAAGCTGCGGATGTATTCCAGCGTCGGGTCATGGATGATGGCCGTCTGGCCAAAGTCGCGAGCTTGGATCATCACTTGTTTAATTGCGGTCGTCTTGCCGGAAGCCGTCGTGCCCATGAACAAATAGTGCCGCGTCTCGTCCTCGCGGGGGATTTGCACCACCGGACCGTAGCGGTACGTCATGAATAAGCGCTCCCGGAGCGACTGCGGCTCGGCGGTCATGAACCCGATGCCATCCGTGCGCCCTCGGTCCTGCCGCTTGCGGTTGAACTGGTCCCGCGTCACTACCATCGGCCCGCGTACCAACCGCCCTTGTCGTCGCTCCTTGGTTGCTCGCCTGTCCCGAGGGATGCCCACGCACAAACCCACTAGTAACACCCCAAGTCCCCCATAGCAGGATTGCTTCGTCAAGTCCCACCACGTCTGGTCTTCGAAAACCCAGTGGCGGATCAAGGCGTGCAGGTGGCTGTTATCGTACCTGTGCTCCTGCCATTCCAAGCGCACTGCGCCGTGCTTTACCGCCCATTCGGTAAGAGCAATGCCCGCCTGTCCGTTTGGCAGCGCGGCGGGTACTACTTCGCCAATCTCCGGGAAGCGTAGGCCGCCCCTCCGGTTAATGATGAGCGGCAAGGCGTAGTAACTCGCTGGGCGTGCGATTCCGGCCAAGCCCGTCGCGATATAAGTCTTCAGATAGAGCCGCTCCACATAGGGCCAGTCTCGCTGGTACTGGTAATAGAAGATCGCCCCCATGCTCACCACGGCAGCGATCAGGGCGAGAATGAGTCCGACCGGCTTGTCGCTCGGCCACTCGTCGCCGAATTCCACCCTGCCCCATTGCCTGCTCATCTGACACCCTCCTACGCACCGGAATCCGGCTGCCCCAAGCGCTGGCTGGCTCGTCTCTGCTTCTCGGCGTCCGCCCTTTCGATTAGCTCGGACATCTCTGCCTCCGAGATCGCTTTCCCCTTGGCGAGCGAAAAAAGCACATTGAGGAGGATGGTCCGCAATGCGAGGACTTCCGAAACCATAGTCTCCTCTGCTCGGGTCGGCTTTGGGTTCTCAACTCTTCCAAGCAAAACGTCACGGGACCACTCGCCAAGAGATTTGCCTTCGGAATCCGCCCTTGCCTGAAGGCGGGCAAAGTCGGCCTCTCTGACCCGAACGCCAATGCATTTGGTGCGATAGTGATTGCGGTCAAACATGGAAACAGACTCACGTCTCAAGCTAAATTTGCAACGCCGAAGTGCTGGATAACGGCCTGTTGACCGAAGATTGCATATGCAATCAAGGGCAGCGCAACTTGTTGGCAGCAAACAAGTTCGCATACGGTAGCGCATGATCGCATACGCCAACCTGGAAGGGGTGACGTGTCAAAGCTAAAGCCGGTGCGCAGCACCGCCGGCCTGAATTGCGCTCAAAACTCGCCATATTGCAGCGACAACTCCGTCAATGTGAATTTCAACTCCGGCAGATTCATGGCCTGATGAAAGAGGGCTTTCAATTCTTCCCACTCAGCAACCGTGAACTCGACCAGCACGCCTTTGGTGTGCTCGCTGAAATAGAAAGTGTCGTCGGCGTTTCCCTTCCGACGATGCGGCGGAATCAATTCACCGGTGTGCGAGAAAAAGTGTCGCCCATTCCACGTCCGATGTGGACCCACCTTCCCGAGCATTGCCTGGAATTCCCGGATGCGGGGGTACGGCCCCATCGCGTAAGAGATTCGGTGCGACTTCATGTGAAGCATCATATGCAGTTCGCCTTCTTGAGTCACAACACTGGATATCCTGAACTCTTGGGACTTGACGTCGGGTACATCGTCGGGAAGCCACTCCAAGGTTTCCCATGGCTTCCGGTATTGGCGGATGGGCTGTTGCTCGGTCAGCCAGTGCCCACGAGCGGCGAGTTGATAGAGACGTGGCAGGAACGGCGCGAGCGCGCGATTCAAGCTGTCGGCTCCCTTCAAGCGCTCGTCTCGAAGTGCGACGGTGAGATTGCGGGCGGAAAACGACGGCCTCTCGCAGTTGGGAGAGTCCCGCAGATCGTGAACCATCCGCTGGATGACGACGGGGATGATCTCAGCCTCCCTCTCGCCAACTGCAGGGGCGTCATCGACTCGCTCCCTCCAGCCTGACAGATTTCCGAGATAGTAGCGATCCTTCACGGAGGCGGGATGGACCCAAACAGTTCGAAGGGCGAGGAATGCTTCAAGTACTTGGGCGAAGGACTCACGGCTTGGTAACTCGGGATCAACGGAAAGTTCTTCGCATCCGAGTTGAACGTACTGTGCTAGCACACTCCACTCGGCGCGCGTGAGGTCCAGACTGTTCTCCCACTTCCGTCGAATCTTCAGCAGCGTCTCCGTAGGATGGGCCAGCAGGTCGGTGGTTTCGAGGCGGTCGTCCAGTTGATTCTCAATGGCGCTCTCCAACAGCGACTTCGCTACGTCGGAAATTGACATGGATTCGCCGTCGGTGTCCGAGAATTGCTTGCGGGCTCTGTCCAAGAAGGCGCGCACGCTCTCGGAAACTCGTATGGACAAAGTCTGCTGTTGCCCTTTCCGGTCTTTGAACATTTCCAACTCTCCGCACTTGAGATAGCGCCATTCTGACATAGGATTTCGGCAATTGCAAGTTTATATTGACACGCGTATCGAAACAAGTATAATTTCTCTCGGGGTTGCCCCTACATACGGCTTGAGACTGGCTTCGGCACAGCCTGAAAAACACCGTGTGCGGGGCAGAATTCTACGGGATCGGCTCCATCGGGAAGTCGATAAAAGAGGGCATCGATGTTGAACCTTCTGACAGAATGTGACGTTGCACAGCGGCTTCACGTCAGCTTGGCTTCGCTGCGACGGTGGCGGCTGGAACGGCGCGGGCCACGTTTCATCAAAGTGAGTTCCCTAGTTCGATACCGGCCTGAGGATGTCGAAGAGTGGCTTACGGCGTTGCCGGCAGGTGGGACTGAAGTAAAGCAAGCCAGCACTTCCGGTCTGGAGACTGAGCGGTACCGTAAGAGTGCAAGGGCGTGAAAGGCTAGGGAGTACGTGTATGGAGATTTTCCATGAATCCCTAAATTATTTAGGGTATCATACAGCCGGTATGCTCCGTAACCCGGCCAAGAAAAACCTGTTCGCAATTGCTGAGGATCAGTCCGGCTACTTCACGACGAAACAAGCCATAGCCGCAGGCTTCGCTGAGAAAACCCACGCCTACCATGTTCGCGCCGGCAACTGGATTCGGGAATACCGGGGCATCTACCGCCTCGCTGCATTCCCCGCCGTAGAACGACCTGATCTAATGCTTTGGTATCTGTGGTCCCGTGGTCGGGATGACGTTCCCGAGGGTGCGTACAGCCATGAGACTGCCCTAAGCCTTCATGAACTCTCTGACGCGAACCCTTCGAGGCTTCACATGACGGTGCCGATGACATTTCGAAAGAGCGCCGAGATTCCGAGCGCCCTGGTACTTCATCGATCCAATATCCCCAGCGACGATATGCAAGAGATGTTTGGGGTACGGTGCACAAAACCACTCCGTACGATTATTGACCTCGCGGTTGAAGGAAAGACAGACAAGGCACTGCTACGGCAGGCTATTCAAGAAGCACTCGCGCGTGGGCTCATCGCGCGGAACGATCTCAACCGAGTCAACGCAAAACCCGAGGTGCGTCGCGAACTACTTGCGCTCGCGCCGGAAACGCCACATGGCAGAACGTAGACAATACAAGACAGCGCAGGCGTTGCGAACCGCGCTTGAGACAAGGCTGTCCGCCATCGCGCGAAGTCAGGGTACGGATATTCAACGCCTAAGACGAAGAGTCGCCTTTGACCGGTTCCTTGCGCGATTGTTCAGCGCGGAGCCCAAGGACCGGTACCCGTGGTTTCTAAAAGGCGGCTACGCCATGGAACTACGGATGCGCCACGCCAGGGCGACCAAAGACATCGATCTGACCATTACGACAACTGGTGAAGCAAGCGGCGTGGCCGGGGAAGCGGAGCGGGTTCGCAGTCTTCTCCAACAAGCATCTTCAATCGATCTGCCAGACAGATTCACTTTCCTCGTGGGCGAACCGATGCTCGAACTGAATGCTCCCCCTGAGGGCGGCAGTCGTTATCCCGTGGTCGCGACCATGGCTGGTCGGACATTCGCGACGTTTCATGTGGACGTTGGAATCGGTGACGACGCCCTCGATCCCGTGGACCATATCGAGGGCGAAGGCTGGTTTGATTTCGCAGGGCTCCCAAGACCGGCGTTCCGAATGATCTCACGCGAACAGCAGTTCGCCGAAAAGACTCACGCCTACACCTTGCCCCGCGAGGATCGCGAAAATTCTCGGGTCAAGGATCTTGTCGATTTGCTACTGCTCCTTCAGACGAATATGGAGCCGGGTAGGGTGCGTCGAAATCTTGGTATGACGTTCGAGCGACGACACACACATTCGATTCCGCCGAAGCTACCAGTTCCCCCTTCCTCATGGAGGACGCGCTTCGAAATTCTGGCAAAGGAATGTGGCCTCGATACAGAAATGGATCGGGCGTTTCAGGCGCTCGCGGTATATTTCAGTAGTGTGATGTTGTAGGGGGTGAGGGGATGTCCGTATTCAAGAGAGGAAACATTTGGTGGTACGAGTTCTGGTTTAGTGGCAGGCGGATTCAAGAGTCCAGCAAGTCAACCTCGAAGACTATCGCAAAGCAAGCCGAACAAAATAGGCGCCGTGAACTCGAAAAAGGCTACAACAACATTCAGGACGTTCGGCAACAACTAATCCTCCCCCTCCGCGAAGTCGCAAAAGAATATCTCACAAGTTACGCGCTTCGCCACCGATCCGCCACATACGCGGAGTGCGCAGCGAAGCACTTGAACGTGCACCTGGGCGACAGGATGATCGTCGATATCAACGAAAAGACTGTTCGAGAGTACCAGGACGAGCGACTCAAGGAAGGCGCTGCGCCCAAGACAATTAATGAGGAAGTCGGCGTTCTCCTTAGGATCATGGGCGAACGTGGGGAGTTGGTCCGGGCAAGATTGCGCAAAGACAAAATGCTCAAGCTGCGCGTTTTAAAGCATGCTGCTAAGGTTTTCAGCCCTGAAGAAAAAGCGCAGTTAATCGAGGCGGCGCGGGCAGCCAAATCGCCGACCATCTATCCCGCGCTGATGCTGGCGACGAATACTGGCATGAGAAGCAGCGAAATTCGCACCCTTCAATGGGAGCAGGTTGATCTCGAAAAGCAATTCCTCATCGTCGGTCGTTCCAAGACTGACGCTAGCGAAGGGCGCACGATTCCTTTCAATCCTCCGCTTTACGAAGCGCTAAAAGAACACCGCGAATGGTTCGAGCTTACCTTCGGGCGCATTGAACCGCAGTGGTACCTCTTCCCTTTCGGAAAATTGCACCAGCTTGACCCAACGCGGCCCATCACAACTCTGAAAACGGCGTGGACAAACGTTCGGGAGCGGGCAGCCGTCAAAGGACGACTGCATGATACTCGGCATACGCTCATCACCGAGCTAGGAGAAAGCGGTGCCGGGGAAGAAACAATCATGGACATCGCCGGCCACGTTTCACGTCAAATGCTGCGGCACTACAGCCACATTCGAATGGAGGCCAAACGTGAGGCTCTCGAAGCCGTGTGGCGAAAAGGACAGGAAGCGATCAGCCGAAAGGCAGAGGCCGCCGAAACTGTGCAGGATTCATCGCCGGTGCTCTTGAATGCTCCGGCAGTAGAAGAGGTATCCCTGCAAAAATCCCTACGGGGTACTAAAAATCCGGTTCAGAATGGGTGTCGGGGCGTTTCTAAGTCTTTGAAAAGAATTGGCTCCTCGGCCAGGACTCGAACCTGGAACCCTTCGGTTAACAGCCGAATGCTCTACCATTGAGCTACCGAGGAGTATGCATACACATATGACATCGGCTGAATCAGTCTTTAAGTTTATAGCACAGGGGCAAAAAGCTCGTCAACTGACTGATGGACCCGGTAGTGTCTCAGTTTGAAAAAAGAGTGGCAAGCGGTGTGCTGCTGCTATAATTGCCTCCAATGGCGAGATTGACCGGACAGAGCAGGTTCATGTTTTGTCTAGGCACGATGTTCTGCCTGATATGGGGTTTCCTGGATAGCCTTCCGTCCTCCCTTCATGGCGACATTGGATGGGTTACGATGTAGAGGGGCTTTACGCCACCAATTGGTACGTCGGCTGACGGATAAACTCGCCGATTCATCGTCAAACTGTATCACTACCCCGGACTCCTCCCCCCGGGGACAGTCAAGATGTCCGCTGGAATCCAAAAGGAGTTACGATTAGATTTGTAAGCTAAGAGGATTCCAGAAGGCGGGCTGCGGCTGCCTGGAAATTCCGGGCAGCCGCAGCGGTATGGGAAACCAACGCAGCTTCAGAGCTGCGCTGGCGCGCGTGGTAGAGCTTGATTTGATACAAACCGCGGCTTCTTCTATGGGACAGGCTCGCGTGGGCCCAACCTGCAGCAAAACCCAACTCCATTCTTGTCGGCCGTACCTGCCCCACATCGTCCGCAAATCTGTGTTAATGCACGCGCGTTGCCAGAAATCGATAACTCAAAATGTTAACTTAAACCTTTATTTATCAATCGAGTGCCGATCAGCACGGTTTCGGGGCATCCGGTCCGGGAAGAGAAAAAGTTGCTCGACATCAAGTCAGATTTGCCTTACTCACGCGCGGAAGTTCACGTCCGCCGTAAACTGGGGTCGAACAAGGGTAGTGCCGTGGATCAATCCTCCCGCCACGCCACATAGGCGGTGAGGACCATCAAGGTGAGGAAGGCGGCGGCGCAGGCGGCCAGCAGAAAGGCCGGGGTTTGGGTGGTCCAGGCCTGGGCGAGCCGGTGGAGCCAGTCGCCGCTGGCAGAATAATCGGGCATAACGGGGAGGCGCGTTAGGGTCGGAGTTTTGGCGCGATGTAGCCAGCCCGCGATACGAGGCCACTGCCACACGCCCAACGCGAGCGTCGCGAGTGCGCCCAGCGCATAGGCGGCGCGCTCGACCAAGACCATAGGCTCGGCGGCGCGTTGCTCGGCCGCGCGGCGCGCCGCAAGCTGGGCCTTCCACCACACTAGCCCTGCCGAAGGCAGACCCGCGCCGGGTTGCAAGAGTTCGTTCTTTGCCAACTCTTCTTCGCGCTGAAACTCCTGGGCGACCAACGCCACCTCGGCGCACACTGCACACGCGGCCGCATGCTGCCGGATCTCGTCGCCCCAGACGTTCGCCCAGCGCCCGGAGCGTACCGCGTCGAGCACCTCTTGTTCCCGATCGCACTGTGGAAGCTTCATGTTCTCACCCATCTTTCGTGCATGATCGATTGCCTGCGTTGGCCTATGTTTTCCCTGCCAACCGAGGCCGAGGGAGAAATCTCAGCATTTTTTGTCGCGCCCGAAAAAGCAGCAGGCGGACGCTCGCCGCTCGAAGCCCCAAAACGTCGGCAATCTCCTTGTGGCTCGCGCCCTCCGCGTAGGCCAGCCAGAGGAGTTCGCGCTCCCGCGGTTTTAGGCGGCCCATCATGCGCCCCAGGTCCGACCGCTGCTGCACATGCTCTGCCGTTCGATCGTCCGCGGGCACCTCGTCGGGATCGGCAACCTCACCCTGCTCATGGCGCGGCAAGCGTCGCCAGTGGTCATTCGCCAGATTGGTGGCAATCCGGAATAGGTAGGCTTTCTGATAGGCCGCATCATCCGATTTTAGCGTGGCCCGCAGGAAGCGATAGTAGCTTTCTTGGACAAGATCGTCGGCAAGCGACGGGTTGCCCAGTATCCGGGAAAGATAGGACCACAGGGGGCGCGCCGTGCTCTCGTAAAAAATGCGGAACGTCTGCTCGTCCATGTGGAAAACTTGCGCGGCTGACTCTGCCCCGACCTTCGGACCTTCCAGTTCCGCCACAGTGATTTCCCGGATGAACATACTCAAATTCTGCCACAAAATCGGGTCGGCGCTTAGGATTTATCTGCCGGCCCGTCATTCATACATCTCAGCCCGCCTTGCAGTTGTAGCGTTGACCTTCTGGTCAGCACCTGCCCACCCGAAGGTCGGCGCTATTTTGCCCACCCTCAGTGCTTCAGCGCCAAATCATTTCCCTGCATCGCTCCGCCGATCAGCCCGAGGTGTTTGGAGAGGCCATAGGAGACCAAGGCTGAGAGGATGAAACCGGCGCCCAAGGTCACGCCCAGCGTCCCAAACACCAGCAGGGCGGAGGCGTCGTTCGGAGCCATATGGCCACGGATCTCCAGCAGGCCGAAACCCATCAGCAGCAGAACCAACCCGGCTTGCAATGACCAGAAGATTCGGCCGACGGCATTGGGCAGGCCGCGCGCGGTCGTGTCCAGTACCGGCGGAGTCCACTCCAGCAGACGCCGGCCGGCCTCGGTTTGCAGGTAGGCGCTGAAATCCTGGCCGGAAGCAAACTTCTCAATCAGTTTGGTGTGAACGTCCTCGTGCACTTTGAAGGTCCGGTTCCAGCGGCGATTATCCAACACCGTGCGGACCACATAGACAATCGCCAGCAGGGCGCACGCGAACGCTAAGACTGGCGCAAGGTCGTTCATAAACTCATTGAGATCCGACCCGCGATACGCCTCGGCCCATGCTCGGGGACTGAGGAAGGCGCGCGGGTCGGCCTTCACCTGCGGGTGGCTGTCGAGAAACGCTTGCAGCTCCGGATGCTCCTTCAAGTAGTTCGGATCGCTCATTGCCGCCGGACGGCCCAACACATCGCTCGCGATCTCGGGGTGCGAGTCTAGAAAACGGTCCAAGGCGCCGCGCAACGCGTCGATGTTGGAGATGTCTTGATCCGTCGGGCTGGCCGCACTAACAACTGCCGCGGGCTTCTGAGCATAGGCGGGCACCGGCCCCGCCCCCATTACGCCCCACAATGCCCCGGCCATAACCACCGTCCAGAGTGCGCCGCACCATTTAGAATTGGTTTTCATAGCTGTTCCTCCCTTTTGATTCCGCCGGCCCTCGAAACTGCGGTGGCACGGTTGTTTTAACCACTTCGTGTTGACTTCACCGGATATAACGTGTGGGGATGGGTTTGGTTAACAACCTTGGCAAGAATTTCTCAACGCGAGTTTGAAGAGACGGGGCTTCACAAGCAGCGGGAATATGTTTTCGTGCTGTCCCGCTGGGCGCTTCGCTGTCAACCCGAGCGAACCTATGAATCTCCCTCTGTATTGCAATACAGAGAAAGACAATATTGTTTGAGGGGTTAGGAACTACGGTTCCTTATCATGTGAGTCATTTCCGAGGGAGACGGAGCGGCTCAGGCTGACGTCCATTTCCGTGTAGGGAGGCAGAATGACGTCGCGCCCGTGGCGAGTAAGGAGAAAAATTGCCGTTGCCCCCATCGCCGCAAACCGGGCCACGCCGGCCGTGGAGGCATCGGTGGCGGTCGAACTGATCGCCTCGATGATCAGTTGCGTGGTATCGTCCGAGACCTTGGAAATTCCCCCGGTCACACCAAAATCCAGCAGGAACCTGGCCTTTCCGGGGCTTTGGGCGTGGAATCTCCCCTCGGAATCCATCATCATGTGCGTTCCCCTGTCCACCTCAGCGGCAACGGGGGTAGCGGTAATCGCTACGGCGGCGCCACTCGGCAATGCCAATCGAGTGAACAAAAGGTTTAGTGAGCCGGGGCGGTACAAGCGGCGGGGCGGGACGCGCTTGGCCAACACCCCTTGCAGAATGCTTCCCTGGGGAATCGCGATCGTGGATCCTGCAAGCACGGGCTCCAGCAAAACGGCCTGGAAAGACTGGCCCTGATGGTTCTTCGAGGCGCTGAGGCCACCCAACAGAACTAGTGGCATTCGCGTCCCGTCGGCGATGGTGCAAGGCTCCGGGCAGGGCGCGGGGGAGCTGGAGTAGTCTCCCGCGCGCCCCGCCGCAAGCGCTGGAAATGTCGTGCCTTCGGGTTCCACTTGCAAGGTCAGTACCCAGGGGGGAACAGCCTTCGGTTGCTTCGGTGTGCGCCCGCCTTCACCTGCCGCCGCGGTTCCCTTCGTCGCCACAGACTTCTTTTTTCCCGCGCTCAGCTCCGCTCGCTGCGACAGTGCCGTGAATGTCGCTCGCAGCGGAACTTCCGCCCCGTCCGGCATCAACACGGTCACCCGCCGGAATCGCGCTACCAGATCATGCCGGGGAGCGAAAACGTGAATCACGAAGGGCCGGTCATCCACCGCGTAGGGTTTCTTTCGCGATTCGATTTTGTCCACCACCAACCGCACGATGCTGCCCTTGGGAAAAACCTCGGTTTCGCGCCAATAAACGCTGCGCGCCAGCTTGCCCTCCAGCATGGCTCCCGGCATAGTCTTCTTGAGTTGGGCGCGCCCGTCCATGGCAACCCAAATTACCGGGGCCTGGCCTTCGGGGCTTTCCGCAAACGCGCCGGGAACCGCCGCCGAGGCGACGAGGGCAGCGTACACAATTCCTATCACGAGGCGATATCTCAAGTGGCCATCTCCTCCACTGGGGGATTGACGAGCAAGGATAATATCACCAATCCGCGCGAAGCCGCGATGCCGATGCCGGCTGGAAGCCAGCGCTACATCTGAGATTATGAGGGCTCATAATTCGCAAGTGGGCTTTATAGTGCACGAAGAAACCTGCGAAAAACCGAATTGATCTGACAAATTGTCGTCGCAAAGCAGCAATTTTCTGCAAAATAGCATTCGGATAGACGTAAATGTCCGAATCTAAGACATAAATGTCCGACTTTTTTCCAGGTATTGTGTCCGAGATTTGTGTGTTTTCATAGACATTCCGGCTTCGAACGTATTTTTTTAACATCCTTTTTTTGCTCTGCTGCCCGAAATGGGCCATGACGGGGCTGACCCCGGCCTCCGGCGTCGATCCCTGGGGGCGTTCATTTCGTTCGCGTGGACATTCGGCAATTTCGATTTGCTCTCGCGAGACATAGGGCGCTCTTCCTATTCCTTTCCTCGTCCTCTGAGTGGCCACGAGGGATCTCCCCAACCCTCCGCCCAGCGTGAAGTCCGATTTCCGCCCCGGACCCCGAAAACCCTCAACCCCTTTTCTTTTCTATGACATTCAAGGTTCGCGGCGATAAGTGGTTTATTTTTCATAAACATTCAAGGTTCGGAGAGAATTTTCGCAATATCAATTTATATCTCATTTGTTTTCTATAACATTCAAGGACACCCCTCCAATTTGTTACTCCCTTTTTTCCACGCTCGCACCGTAGTGTTTCTTATAACTTCCCTATTTTCAAAATGTTGCAGCCAGTGCTATTTTGTCGCTTTCAGAGCTAACGTACTGTGTTTTCAATAACATTCAAGGTTCGCGAGGGCTGGCCGTTCCCGACCAGCAGTGTTTTCATTAACTGCCCTGATTTCATACGCTTGGATCATCGGCGCCCCTCCCTCACCAGGTTCGTGATTTTTAGCTAAGCTCTTGTTTTTAATAAACATTCAAGGTTCCCGAGAGGCCAATCTTGTTCCACGTGGGATCAGCGTCCAAGTTCGGCACTGGGTCAAATACGTAGCGGCGGGTTTACCCCGCCATCGATCGGTTGATTTCGAGGTACGTTGGCGGGATAAACCCGCCGCTACGTCAGGGAATCAACATCCTAAGTTCGGGAGCAGGGTGTTCACGCGCGGGACCTCCCCAAAGCTTGGGCACTGGGGGCTAGGTGCCGGGTTACAGAGCCTTCTTGGGTAGCCTGCCGCCTGCCCCAAAACCCGTTCTGCGGTGCGCCGTTTTACCCACACGACAATACTCCGCTAGATATGGAGCACGATGGCGACCAGAGGCTAGATGAATAGGGACAAATCTTCCGACGGGAGAGGATTTTTGTTAAATTTATGTCGAATCTCGTCGGGGCACCCTCGTGGGTGCCCAATCGGGGGCCGAATCGGCCCCGGGGTGGGCAGGCACGAGGCCTGCCCGTACGTCGCTGTTAGCGGTTGGCTCCAGACTCGTGGAAGGGTGCCTGACCCTTTCCTCCTCGTTTTTCGCGCGGGTGGCGGCTGGGACCGCCGCGGTGGGGCTAAGGTCTATGTCCTCTGCCTTGGGTCCACGACGGCCGGCCGCGGCCACCCTCCGCCGCTCGAAAACCCGTAAAACGAGGTGTCTGTCCGCTCGTCCATTATCCGTGACGGCTGCCGCGCTTTGTACGTTCTCGATTCCGGCGAAGCCCGCGCCGCTCACCTTGAGGCAACGTTCAGGCTTGCCTGTAACTACAAAAAGGGCTACATTGAGGAAACGGAAATGGAATACGAATGGGACGAAGCGAAGAACCGGAAGAACGTCGCCAAGCATGGCCTCAGCTTCGAGGATGCCAAAGCGGTATTTTCCGGGCCTTGCGTTACATTCGAAGATGACCGCTTCGATTACGGAGAAGAACGGCTCATCACTTTGGGCTTACTGGCCGGGCGTCTGGTGGTCATAGCCCATTCACCGCGCGATGAGGGAACGCGCATCATTTCGATGAGAAAGGGGAATCGGCGTGAACAAAAAATCTATCAAGAGCGACTTGGCACGGATTGACCGCATGCGGGATGCCGATATTGACTATTCGGACATCCCTCCGCTCGACAGAACATTTCTCAAGAAGGCCACGACGGCCTGGCCCCCGGCGAAAAAGCAATTGACGATTCGTCTCGATGCGGACGTGCTCGACTGGCTCAAGGGTCAGGGCAAGGGCTACCAGACGCGCATCAACCGCATTCTGCGCGTGGTGATGGAAAGCCAACCCCACGGCTAGGTCATCGGCAGGGGGGCGGCGACAGAGAGCACCGTCCCTAATGTTAGTGTTCCGACGTCCAAAATGTTCAATGTTCAAGGTTCGAAGAGCGGCGGAGCCTGGACAGCAGGTTCACGCTACTTGCGTGCTCCACCACCGGCATGACGCCAAGTGGAGAAACCGGGAAACGTGGTGACTGTCCCCTTCCCCCGTCGGGCTTCTACTCCAATTTCTGCCGCAGTTCGTCAAGCCTCTGGACAAAGCGATAGCGCTCCAAGAGGAAATGTGGCGTGCGGCGATAGGTGCTGCCGGTGAGGAATGGGAGTTCACCGGGACTGTAAACGCGGTGGTAGAAGGGCATGGTGCGGTAGAGTATACTCTCGGCGGCGCGGTCCCGCGAGAGAGGGTCCCTTCGCGTGTCGCAGCAAAATGATAAGTTCCTGTTCCAGCAAAGTAGAAAGTTCCTGTTGAGAACCGTCAAACTGACGGGATGAGAAAACAGGAGATGGTGGAGATGAGCGCGAAGGAACGGGACCGGTTGAAGGTGTTGCATGAGGTGAAGCAGGGACACTTGACGCAACGGGCGGCAGCGGGGCAGTTAGGGATTAGTGAGCGCTGGGTGAGAAAGCTGCTGGTGCGGGTGAAGAAGGAAGGCGACGGTGGAGTGGTGCACCAGCTGCGGGGTAAGGAGTCGAATCGACGCTTGCCGGAGAGTCTGCGTGCCAAGGCGCTGAAGTTGGTGAAGGGGAAGTACGGCGACTTTGGTCCTACGCTGGCCTGCGAGTACCTGGCCAAGAACGACGGGGTGGAGGTGAGCAAGGAGACCCTGCGGCAGTGGTTGATCGCGGCCGGGGTGCGGCGGGGGAAGCGGCGCCGAGTGGAGGAGGTGCACGTCTGGCGGCCCCGGCGGAGCTGTCGGGGAGAGCTGGTGCAATGGGACACGTCGGTGCACGACTCGCTGGAAGGGCGGGGGCCGCGTCTGTACCTGGTGGCGATGATTGACGACGCCACGAGCCAGGCGTACGGGCGGTTTGTGGAGCAGGACAGCACGGAAGAGAATCTGCGGGTGCTGTGGGGGTACTTGCAGCGCTGGGGTCGGCCGGTGGATTTCTATACCGACAAGAGCAGCCTGTTTACGGTGAACCGGCCGGCGGTGGAAGCCGCGGATGAAGCGGTGAAGGAAGAGTGGACGCAGATCGGGCGGGCCTTGCGGGAACTGGGGATCGGCTGGATCGCGGCCCACTCGCCGCAGGCCAAGGGCCGGGTCGAGCGCTTCTTCGGCACCGCCCAGGACCGGCTGGTGAAAGGGCTGCGCTTAGCGAAGGCCTGTAGCCGGGAAGAGGCGCAGACCTACCTGGAGCAGGAGTACTTGCCGCATTGGAACGAGAGTTTCACGCGGGTGCCCGAGGGCAGCACCGATGCCCATCGACCGCTGCGCGCCGAGCATCAACTGGCAGCCATCCTCAGTCACGGGGAAGAACGGTTTGTGACCGCTGACTATACGATCCGCTACCAGGGGAAGATCTATCAGATTGCCCGCAGCGAGGTTCGCCCCGGACTGCGCGGGGGCCAAGTGCGGGTCGAGCAACGACTCGACGGGAGCCTGGTGGTCAAGTTTCGCCAGTACGGCCTGAGGGTGGTGGAGTGCCCACCGCGGCCGAAAGCGCCCCCACCCCCCAAGCCGCTGAGCGCACAGAAGCCACGACCCAAGGCCGCGCACAACTGGATGAAAGATTTCCATCTGCACAAGAGTCCCCCCTGGGGGGTGATCCTCGGACCGGAAAGGACCGGAACCCGGAGGGGGACGGGATAGGGTCGGTGCGGCTGGGGGCGGCTAACCTCCGTCGCCCTACGGGCTCCTCCGGTTATCCGCCCCCAGCCGCAAAGCGGAACTTTCTACTTTGCTCAGATTAGGAACTTTCTACTTTGCCTTGACAGAGAGGGTCCCTTCGCGAGATCGCAGACGCCAAAAAACTGGCGTCTGCGCCAGCCTGCGTCGGCGGCTCATCTCGACCCGTTTATCGCCAGGCAATGAGAAAGGGGGAATTCGTCTTGGAGCCGAATACCTCCGCGCCACCCTGCCCGTCACTCGCCACTGCATTATCGTTTCTTGGGAGAAAAGGTAACAGGTACCTTTTCGTTCCAAGGAAAAGAGCGGTAGGATTCCGTGCTGCGCAGGCGCGGGAAATGGTTCCTGACACCATTTCCTCCCCTTCCCCATGCTGTAAGAACATGAAATGAACCTTGGGAGGTGCGATTGCGTACTTCCTGATGGATGAATCATTCTTGTCCGATTCCTCTGTGGGTAATTCTCATCGAGAGAAGAACATGCATACCTTTTTTCAGGACTTGCGTTACGGCCTCCGGATGCTGGCCAGGAATCCCGGCTTCACGGTGGTTGCGGTACTTGCCTTAGCGCTTGGTATCGGCGCCAACACCGCAATCTTCAGCGTTGTGAACGGTGTGCTGCTCCGGCCCTTGCCGTATCCGGAGCCGGACCGCTTGTTGACCATCTATGAGAGCGGGCGGGACTTCACACGCGGCTCAGTCGCCTACCCCAATTTCGTCGACTGGCGCCGCGAGAGCCATTCATTCACCGATATTGCGGTGTATCGTGGCGACGACGTAATCCTCACGGGCGCGGGCCAGCCGCAGCATCTCCCGGGCGAGTACGTCTCGGCGGCCTTCTTTTCCGTTCTGGGTGTTTCTCCACGACTCGGCCGGGGCTTCCTGCCGCAAGAGGATGAGAAAGGGGCCGCGGGAGCAGTCGTTCTGGGTTACGCCCTGTGGAAGCGCCAATTCGGGGCTGACCCGAAGGTGTTGGGGAAGGCGTTGGCGCTGAATGGCAAAAGCTTCACGGTCGTGGGGGTTCTTCCCTCGACGTTTCGTTTCCGCGACCAGGCCGACGTGTTTCTCCCCCTGCGACTGTGGACCTCCGTTGAGCTGGATGACCGCGAGAGTCATCCTGGATTGCACGGCTTGGCGAGGCTCAAGCCCGGCGTCACGGTGGCGGCGGCGCAGGCAGAGGTCTCGACCCTTGCCAGCCAACTGAGCGCGCAGTATCCCCGGACGAACGCCGGGCGAGGCGTCAGCCTGGTGGTGATGAAAGATGATATGGTGAACAATATCCGGCCCACACTACTTTTATTGCTGGGGGCTGTGGCCTTCGTCCTGATTATCGCCTGCGCCAACGTCGCCAATCTGCTGCTGGCCCGCTCGACGGGTCGTAGTCGTGAGTTCGCAATCCGCACGGCGTTGGGCGCTGCCCGCGCGCGGGTGATTCGCCAGCTTTTGACGGAGAGCGTATTGGTGGCCCTGGCGGGAGGAGCGCTCGGCGTTCTGCTGGCCTACTGGGGAACCGGGATAGCGCTGGCCGCCCTGCCCGACACCTTGCCTCGTGCCGAGGACATTGGCATCGATGGGTACGTCCTGCTTTTCACCTTGGGAGTCTCAGTCCTTACCGGGGTCCTTTTCGGCCTTGCCCCCGCCTTTAAGAGCGCTCGCGTTAGCTTGCAGCAATCGCTCAAGGAGGGTACGCGCGGGGCGGGAGGTGGGCGCCATCGGATCGAGGGTGCCTTCGTCGTCTTGGAAATGGCGCTGGCGGTGATTCTCCTCGTGGGCGCGGGCTTGCTGATCCAGAGCATCTGGCGACTCTGGCGAGTGAATCCCGGATTCAATACCGGGCGCCTGCTGACTGCGCAAGTTGCTCTTTCGCCCAGCGTGATGTCGAAGCCCTCCACCGTGCGATTGGCTTTCGACCAAGTCCTCAGCAGGGTCGCCACGGTTCCCGGGGTTCGGGCCGTGGCGCTCAACAACCTGATTCCTCTCAGCGACAATGAAAATGACATAGGTTTCTGGTTAGGTCCGGGACCGCAGCCCCCCGCGGACCAGATGCGGGCAGCATTGTTCTACATTGCCTCGCCGGACTATCTCAAAGTGATGGGGATTCCGTTACTTCGCGGCAGGTTTCTCACCGAGCAGGACACAACCGCTTCTCCCAACGTGGTGGTGATTGACGACGTGATGGCGAAGACCGTATTTCCCGGTGAAAATGCCGTAGGAAAGCAAATCAGCATCATGGTCCTGGGTCCCGTTCAGGTGGTGGGAGTGGTGGGTCACGTAAAGCACTTCGGGTTGGATGCGGATGACTCCGCCAAGATTCGGAACGAATTGTATTTTCCTCTTAAGCAGATCCCCGACAAGTTCATGACCGAGGCGATGGTGGGTGTGAATCTACTGATGAGAACGGACGGGGATCCTTTCCGCATGCTGGGGGCCATTCGCACGCAAGTGGCAGGCCCCACGCTCGATCAGCCCATGTACGGTGTGCGGACCATGGAACAAATCATCACTCAGTCGATGGCGGAGCGGCGCTTCACAATGCTCTTACTGATTATCTTCGCTTCGACGGCCTTGGTGTTGGCCGCCGTGGGCATTTACGGCGTCATGTCGTACGCGGTAGGCCGCCGCACGCATGAATTGGGAGTCCGCATGGCGCTCGGCGCGTCGCGGCAAACGGTTTTAACCATTGTGTTGCGGCAAGGAATGACACTGGCACTGGAGGGAGCGATTCTTGGCTTGGCAGGCGCTTTGATGTTGACCCGATTTATGGCCGGTCTGCTCTTCGGCGTCCGCCCGGCGGATCCCTGGACGCTGATCGCCGTTACTTTGCTGCTGGGTGGAATTGCGCTGGCTGCCTGCTGCGTTCCCGCCCTGCGCGCCGCCAAAGTCGACCCGATGGTAGCGCTACGCTATGAGTAGGAACGTCGGCAGACCAAGGGGCGTCCTAAATTAGGCAGTAACGCCGGCTACCAACCCGTGCTGGAGCCACCAGAGAAACATGGTGACAGACAGAGAAACATAGGAAACATGGTGACAAACATGGTGACAGAAACGTTATACCAGTTATTTTGTCCGACACTGCGGAAGCTCTAACGCTCGAGGCAAGGTCAACCCTGGATTTTCGTCGTTCAACGCGCAGGTTGGCGCAGACACCCGACTTTTGGTGTCTGCGATCTCCCGCAGGGACATCTCAGAGATTGAACTCACCCCATGTAATCCATGCGGAGAATCGACGCATCCTCCAAATAGTAGAACCTTCAGCTTGACCTCGGCCAGCCCTCGGGGGATCTCACCCGTCCGGGGAGTAATCGGGGACAGGAGTAATCGGGGACAGGCACGGGACTGCACCCTTGGGTTGAGACAGTGGAAGTAGGGACAGTTTACCATTCGCTGTAAAAATCTTGGTACTGAAAATAAGCCATAGCATGATGGCGCTGGCTGGTGAAGCGGAGGCGGGC